>Ga0335069_10002465_pt1 | contig 28539 bp, 25 predicted proteins | sample Lox_Sample_11_FD_206714 | JGI IMG/M metagenome (GOLD analysis project Ga0335069, IMG submission 206714) | Soil microbial communities from Loxahatchee National Wildlife Refuge, Florida, United States - Lox_Sample_1.1 | ecosystem: Environmental > Terrestrial > Soil > Wetlands | place: USA...
CCGCGCCCTCAACCCGAACCCCCGAGAGCCTGAGCTGGCGCAGATTCACCAGACTGCCCAGGCTCTCGAGGCCACGGTCGGACACCGATGTAAAACTCAGATTCAACTCGCGTAGGGTGGTCAGTTTCCGCAGAGACGGCATCCCCGCGTCGCTCACGTCGGTGGCTTCCAGATTCAGCCGCTCTAAGTGGGGCAAGTCCTTCAAGTAAGCTAATTCAGCATCGGTGAAGGGGGTCCGGGCAAGCGAGATGGACTGAATATCACCGCTTGACACGCGCACCTGTCCGCCGAGAGATTCGACCCACGCCGCGATGGCTTTTTGGCTTGTGCCTGTGGGGCGTCCGCTCCCGCGCGCCACAACAGGCGGGGGTTCGTTGCTCACGAAAATCACTTTGCAGTCCGGCCGGACAGCACGCATGGCTTGGACGCCCGAACTGTTGACACCGGTATAACGCACATCCAGCAATTCCAGCTTGGGTAGTGCCTGAAGTTTAGCCAGTCCGGCGTTGGTTATCCGGCTGCGGTAGAGGTTAAGCTCGCGGAGATCCTGAAAATGGGATAAAACTACCGCGCTTTCGTCGGTGATTTGCGCGCCGAGAAGGTTCAACTCTTTAAGACGGGTAAGTTTGCGAAGGTAGTTCACGCCCTTGTCAGTGATCTTCACCCCGTAAAGATTCAGCGTTTCCATCTGAGTGAGATCCTGGAGGTATTTAATGCCTTCATCGGTCACCAGGGTCCCCATCATGGTGAGCCTGCGCAAGTTCTTCATGCCGGCCAGTGCCGTCATGGTTTGATCGGTCACGTAGGTATCGTCGAGATCGAGAAACTCGAGGTTGACAAAAGAGGTCAGGCACTTCGGATCTTTCATGGTGCTTAATGCGACGCGCAGATCCTTGAGGCCGGTTAGCGGGGCCATGCGTACCAGACCCTTGTCCCAGAGATCCAGCCAAGCAAGCGTGGTTAAGCCCGCCTGGAACTTTTCCAGATGTTTCAAGCCGGCGAAGTAATCGAACATTTCGTCAGAGTAGGGAGACTTGACATCGCTGACAGGACTCCAGACGCGAGCCGGCAGGTACATTTCAACTAATCCGGTCAGTTTGGCGAGAGGCGCGAGTTCCTTGGGGTCTACGACGGTTCCGTGAAGGTCCACGCCACTCACATGGATGTCGCCGTTTGGGAGATCAAATGGGTCGCTGGTGTACTCGGAGGCACCGTTGAGAAGGACTCGGCCTCCTTCTCGCAGCACCCACAGGGCAACGTCGCGGTCGGAGGCGCTGGCAGCGGAATCACCGGCCAACAGCGCCGGCCTGAGCGCTAGTGTGACGGAGATCACCAAGATCAAGCGACTAAAAATACCCATACAAGCTATCGCGGCTCGCCGGTATTATATCGTGGTGCTGCGGGCTTACCAAAAGAGTCAGGAATTGTGCGGATTTGCCCACTTTCTTGTCGCTGCACTGGGCGAGAGAAAGCCATTGAAAGGCCACTGCGCGACCAAATCCCGGTTTTCGTCATCCAAGCTCAGTATCAATGCTTATTTGTCCACCTTGGAGATGAACCGTGAAAGCGATCGTTGTCCATGAATATGGCGGTCCTGAAGTACTGAAATTCGAGGAGTATCCAGATCCCGCGCCCGGTCCTGGCGAGGTGCTGGTGCGAGTCGCCGCGACAAGCGTGAATCCGATTGACTACAAGCAGCGTGCTGGATTAACGAAGGATTTTTATCCAATCCATTTCCCGGGCCTTACAGGAGTCGATATGTCAGGGACCGTGGTGAAGCTTGGTCCGGGTGCCGAGGGGTTCTCCATCGGCGACCAGGTATTCGCGATGACCGACTATGCTTACGCCGAGTTCTGTGTCGTGAAAACGGCGGTCCTCGCGAAGATACCCCAGGGACTGGACTTGATCCAGGCAGCAGCACTGCCGCTGGTAACCGTTACCGGAAACCAGCTCATGTCCACCACGGGAATCCAAGCCGGCCAGACCGTCCTGGTCGTAGGCGCTGTAGGGAATGTCGGCCGTTCGGCGGTATTCACTGCGAAGGAACGTGGGGCGACCGTGATCGCGGGGGTTATGAAGAGGCAGATGGATGAGGCGAAGACGGTGGGCGCGGATCAGGCGGTCGCAACCGACGACGATGCCGCAATTGCGAACCTTCCCCCGCTCGATGCGGTAGCGGATGCGGTCGGCGGAAAAACCGCCCAGAAACTGATCGCCAAGGTTAAACCGGGTGGAGCGTATGCTTCGGTCGTTGGGGCGCCGCAGAATGCAGCGACTTACCCATCGGTAAAGGTGGTGCCGGTCTTCTCGAAATTCGACAGGAAAACGCTGGAGTTCATGGCCGAAGCGGTGCGTGATGGCAAGCTCACAATCCCGATTAGCCGAACCCTTCCACTCCGTGAAGCTGCCGAGGCTCAGGCAGCGGCAGAAAAGGGCGGCGTCGGGAAGATCTTGCTGGTGGCTTGAAATTTATTCGCTAACAGAGGACACGAAAGGAAATCAGAAACGAACCAGCATGAGCGGCCTGTGGGGATCATGGCCCAAAGGCTGGAACCGTGAATGCACGCCGCTTTCCAGTTCGGCGGCGATGCGCGCCGTGATGTGTTTGTAATCCTGATGGATGCGTTGCACCGGGGATATCGTCCCGGAGACTACGAGGTGGGGAACAACATCGCGCCTGTCGAGTCCTCGCCCTGCTGTCGTGGCGTTTTCGTCGACCGATCGACTCAAACTGCAGACACATGCGGATCGGCCGGCCCTGCGAGATCGGAATTTGAGCGATTAGAGAAGGCCATTCAAGTGCATTTGTGAAGGTCAAAGGGAGGACGGTTGGAACATGCGGGAAGCGACTTGGGAACCTCACGAGAAACACGGACGGCTCACGGCAAAGAGCGACCTGCCAGGCAGTGTCTACGCGTTTCCGAAACAGCGTAAAGAACCGCTGACCGACGCAGAACACGTGCGTAACGCGGTCGCGCGGTTCGATCAGGTGGTGGACGTCTCTGATGAAGATCGTGATTTGGCGTTTGCGAACATCCAGAAAGCTGCAAATTACTACGGCGTCAATCTCGCGGAGACATCATGGCACGATCTTGGGCTCCAAAAGAGCAGAAGAAAAGAGTGAAGCAGAAATCGAAGGGAGAAGAAACATGACAGATACAAACGCAGTGATCGCAGTGTATGACAGCCACTCGGACGCGGAACAAGCCGTGAAGCAACTTCAAAAGACAGGCTTCGACATGAAGAAGCTATCGGTTGTCGGCAAGGATTACCACACCGACGAGCAAGTCGTTGGCTACTACAACGCGGGAGACCGCATGAAGTATTGGGGCAAGTTGGGAGCTTTCTGGGGAGGTCTATGGGGCTTGTTGTTTGGCGCCGCGGTCTTTTGGGTACCCGCGATAGGCCCAGTGCTGGTTGGCGGTTCATTGGTGGCCTGGATCGTCGCCGGCCTGGAGAACGCTGTGGTCGTCGGCGGTTTGAGCGCCATCGGCGCCGGTCTGTACAGCATCGGCATACCAAAGAACAGCGTTGTTACCTACGAGACCGCTATTAAGGCCGGTCAGTATTTGGTGGTTGCTCATGGGACCTCTGCTGAGGCCGAGAAGGCCAGAAGTGTTCTGAACGCACTGAAGCCGGCCGAACTGACGAATCATGTCCTCGAACCCGGCGTCCAGGCAGCGGGCCGCTGACTGTATCGGCGCACTGAACAGCGAGGTGGAACATGAAAGCGATTGTCGTGTGCCAATAGGGCGGTTAAGGAAGTGTTGAAGTTTGAGAATTGCCCGGACCCCGCGCCGGGTCCGGGTGAGGTGTCGGCGCGGGTCGCCGCCGCGAGGGTGAATCCGAGAGGAAATCAGAAATGAAAAGGAACTGGAGTGGACAATGAGCGCCGTACAAATCGAGCAGAAGAGCTATGAGATGCCCCCGCGGGAGGGGATCAGCATCGCGCATTTTCTCACCGTCACCGACATCGAGCGATCGGCGCGCTACTACGAAAAGGTCTTCGGTGCTCGCATTCTGAGCCTGGGTGACGGCAACGCGCCTGGGTACCTTCAGCTTGCGAATATCTGGATGATTTTGAACGTTGGAGGCGGACCGACCCCGGATAAGCCGACCGTAACGCTCAGCGTCCCCGACCCGAATCACATCAACAGCTTCATGAATTTCCGCGTTGCGGATATTCAAGCGTGCTACAAATCATGGAAAAGTCGAGGCGCCGAGTTCATCACCGAGCCGATACCCAAGTACGGCGAGATTCGCTGCTACATCCGCGATCCTGACGGTTACATTATCGAGGTCGGACAGAGCACTGACCTTACGTACGGTTAGACGCTCGGAGACCACGCCAATGACCGCCCCCGTCAACACGCTTGGTGTCAACGTCTTTACCGCCCCGGGAAAGGTAATGGTAGGGGAACGGCCAAAACCCTTCGGCGAACCGCTCGGGTTCGACCCAATGACGTCGACTCTGATCTTTGGCGAGTACGACGCGGTGCTGGTAGACGCGATGACGACAGTGGCAGAGGCCGAGGCCCTCGCGGATTGGATTGAACTGCACAATCGCAACCTCGAGACCATCTATATAACGCACGCCCATTTCGACCATTTCTACGGGCTGAGTATTCTCCTCGACCGGTTTCCGGGCGCTCGGGCGATAGCAACGCCTAAGACGATGAGCGCGATGCAGTCGTCTTTCACTCCCCAGGTGGAACGGTTAGCCCGTCGCTTGTTTCCTGGTCAACTGGCCACTAAATTCGTTCCACCCCAGGCCTATGAGCACGAGACATTCACTATCGAGGGTCAGGAATTGCGCATCATCGAGCAGGGCCACACCGATAGTGCCGATACGACGTCTCTGTACGTACCCTCGATCGGCCTGGTCGTCGCTGGCGATGTGGTGTACAACCAGTGCCACATGTACGTCGGCGACACCACCCCCGAGAGCCGCAAGAACTGGGTCACAGCGCTCGACCGGTTGGCGGCGCTGAGGCCGGCGATTGTTGTTGCCGGTCACAAGAAGCCTGGCGCGCCCGACTCGCCGTCGGCGATCGAGGACACCAAACGCTATTTGCTGGACTTTGATCGGCTGCAGCAGACCACGACGTCTGACGAAGAGCTGTTCAACCGGATGACCGAGCTTTACCCCCACTGGGTAGCCAACCAGTCGTGGTTGATGTTCGGCTTCCCGGCCGGCTGATGTGAACTGGCGACCTGAAAAAGGATAAATCGAAAATGAAGAAAGATCACCGTGGAATTAATCTCGCTTCGAAACCAAGTGGCGACGGGTGTGTGGAATGCCTGGCGTCGTCGAAAGGATGGTGGTTTCATCTCCGCCGGTGTGCCGAGTGTGGGCACATCGGATGCTGTGACAGTTCTCCGAGTCAGCATGCAGCCAAGCATGCGGCGGCAACAGGACATTCGATCATAACCAGCTTTGAGCCGGGTGAGGACTGGTTCTTCGACTACGAGAAGCAGGCCATGACCAAAGGTGTGGAATTGCTTCCGCCACATGCACATCCCAAAAGTCAGCCCACACCCGGACCAGCGGGAAGAGTGCCGGCAAATTGGGAATCGCTCCTGAACTAGCTGCCCGTTATGGGGTGGCCGGCAGATGAAAGGCTTTCTTGAGGCGATGGGGCGTCTTTGGGCATCTCAATACAATGCGAGGCGTTACCGAGGTGGCTCATGACTGAACTTTCTGATTTTCGGACTACAAGACTGGCGCTGAGCCGTGGCGCGGGCCAAATTCCCGTACTCGGCTTCGGCACCTTGATTTCCGACGCAGCCGGGACGATGAGCGCTACCCGAGACGCGCTGGCGGCCGGATTTCGACATTTCGACTGTGCGGAACGATACCGGAACGAACGTGAAGTGGGCGAGGCGTTGCAGGCCGGGCTCGCTGCTGGAGGGATTGCGCGTGAAGACATCTTTGTCACCACCAAGTTGTGGAACACCAATCATCGGCCGGAGCGCGTCGAGCCGGCTTTCGAGGCCAGTCTGGCGCGGCTCGGGCTCAAGTCTCTCGATCTTTATCTGATTCACACCCCCTATGCGTTTCAACCGGGCGACGATCAGGATCCCAGGGATCAAAACGGAAACATCCTGTATGACCGTGGCCTCACCTTGCTCGATACCTGGCGGGCGATGGAGAGTCTTGTGGACTGTGGAAAATGCCGGGCCATCGGATTATCCGACATTACCTTGGACGGTCTGGTGCCCATTTACGAGTCCGCGAGAATCAAACCGGCCGTGGTCCAGGTCGAAGCACACCCGCATCTGCCGGAAACGGAGCTTCTGGAGTTCTGCGAGAAGAACGACATCGTGTTTTTGGCGTTCGCGCCGTTAGGTCACGGAATGAGGCCGGGGCCGCTCGAAGATCCAGTGGTTTCGGAAATTGGCGCACGCGTTGGCAAAACGCCGGCACAGGTGCTGTTGGCTTGGGCGGTGCAGCGCGGTACGGCCGTGCTGACCACTCCCAGGAGTGCTGCCCGCGCGCGAGAGAATTTCGACATCTCCGCGCTTCCCGAAGACGCGTTTGACGCAATCAATCAAATTCAGACGAGACAAAGGTTCAATGACGTGGTGCGAACCGGCACCCCTGGTTTCATTCCGCAAGGGAGGTGATCATGCAGTCTTCTGGAGTGCGGGATGAAGAGATCCGTGCGGCACTGGATCAGCACTGGGCGGCGTCCGATGCCAGCGATTTTGAAACGGAGCACCTCATATATCACGAAGATGCGGTGCTGGATTACCCGCAGTCAGGCGAGCGAACTTTTGGTCGAAGCAACATACAAAACCAACGCGCCGGTCAGCCGAGCAAAAAGCGATTTGCTGTGCGACGCATCATAGGCGGCGGCGACGTTTGGGTCACCGAATATATCCTGACGTATGACGGCAAACCGTCCTACACCGTAAGCATCATGGAGTTCAGGGGCGATAAGGTTGCCCGGGAAACGCAGTACTTTGCGGATCCATTCGTGGCGCCCACATGGCGTGCTCAATGGGTCGGACGGATGCCGTAACGCCACCGTGGAAGGAATCCAATCATGCGGAACGACCTCGTACCTGGAAACATTTTTCCTGACTATCAGTTGCCCGATCACACGGGCACACCGCGCAAGCTCAGCGAACTCCAAGGCGAGGATCCGTTGATCCTGACGCTGGCGCGCGGCCACTACTGCCCGAAGGAACACCAGCAGCATCTGGAGCTTGCCGCATTTTATCCGAAGATCGCCGTGGCGTACACCCAGATTGCCACGATCTCCACCGACGACCACCACACTCTCCAGGAGTTCCGCGCGTCGGTGGGCGCCCAGTGGACCTTTCTGTCCGACCCCGAAAGAACCGTTCAGAAAGACCTCGACATCGCGGAATACACCGACCCGGAGCATAATCCGATGATTCCGCATACACTCGTGCTCAAACCGGGACTCATCGTCCACAGCATCTATAACGGCTATTGGTTCTGGGGACGGCCTTCAGTCACCGACCTCTGGCACGATCTGCGGGCCGTGACGAGTGAGATTCGCCCCGACTGGGATCTGAAAACTCCGGGACTCCGCGAGGCTTGGAACGCGGGCAACCTGTCAGCCTTCCATGGTTGGAACAAGCGTGTGAAGGTCTCTTAGCTGAAGCGACGGATCTCACGGTCAGAGATCCACTTCAATATCGCCAGATGGTTTCGAACAGCAGATCAGCAGATTGCCTGTTGCTGGCGGCTCGAGCGGATCGGGCTCATATTGGACAGCTCCTCCGATCAAAGCGCACTCGCAGGTATGGCAGACTCCGGTGCGGCACGACCACCGTACGGGCACATCGCACGCTTCTGCGAGTTCCAGCAAGCTGGAGAACCGTGAATCCCACGAAACCGTGAGCCCGCTTCGTGTAAATGAGATTCTTGGTCCGGTGCCGGGTTGTCCCGCGGGAGCGTGAACCCGTGGTCGGGGCGGTCGCGCAATTCCTGGTGTGATCGGCGCTTCCGGCCCGAACACCTCCTGGTGGATTCGTCTGGACTCGACACCCCATGTCTGCAAGCCCGCAGTCAGATCGCGAAGGAACGAGGGCGGACCACACAAGTAGAAATCCGCATCGCGAGCCACACCGAGACGATCGAGCAAAGGTGTGTCCACATGCCCAACCGAGTCGTAATCCACACCGCGTTCATCCGCGGAATCAGGCTTGCTGTAGACAATATGGCTCCGGCTGTTTGCAAGAGTCACCAATAATTCGCGCGACTCTTTCGCAAACGGATGCTCTGCCCGGTTACGCGCTCCATAAACCCACCAGATCTCACGACGCGATGCGGTGGAGGACAATGAGTGCAGCATGGCGAGTACGGGCGTTGCTCCGATGCCGGCGCTGAGCAAGACGACCGGGCCGTCGCCGGATCCAAGAATGAAACCGCCCCGAGGCGCGCTCACCTCCAAAATATCGCCCGCTTGAACGTGATCGTGAAGATACGAGCTGACAGCTCCGTTCAATTCGTGTTTGACGCTTACGCGGTATGTCCCGGCGTCAGGCGTACCTGATAGCGAGTAATTCCGGAGCAGCGTGGGGCCACCGGAGGTTATTCGCACACGTAACACGAGAAACTGTCCGGGTAGAGGTGCAGGCAACGATGCACCGCCCGGTCCTTCCAGAGAAAACGAGAGCACATTCGCAGTCTCTCGATCAATTCGGGTGACGTGCACGGGCCGAAAGCCCGGCCACGCGGGCGGCGGCCCGGTTGAGGCCTTGAGCCCGGGATTACCTGTCTCCGAAGGAACTTGCTCCGACAGTGCCCTCAAAGATGTTTTCCAGCCCGGGCTGAGTGCCGGCACTCGCAACGAGCGTTCGAGTTCCTCGCGGGAGGGGTTTGGCAAATATAACAGCGCATCCATTTCAGCCACCGTGATGCGCTCGGGGCCGTCCGCCACCTTCGTGATTTCGTCGCCGGTGCCAACTTCACCCTCTTCGAGAACGCGAAAGTAGAAACCAGGACGATGATGTGACACGAGCAGGGCAGGCATTGCCGGCTGTGCCATTCTGATACCCACGCGATAGCACGTGACGCGCGGCTGGCTGACCTCGAACAGCGTGCTCCCGATGCGATATCGATCGCCGATGCAAACCGCATCATCGGGTAAGCCGTCTACCGTGAAGTTCTCACCAAACTGGCCGAATGAAAAATCGTTGCGACCGAGCTGAACCTCCCAGTAGCGATACGCTTCCATTTGGTACACCATCACCGCGCGGTTTTCGCCGCCATGCCCAGCAAGATCCCCTTGTCCATCGCCTTCCACATTCAGGCGACGGACTCGAACCCTTCCCCGGACTGGCTGCTTCCAAATCGCGGTGTGGACCATCTCGCCTCTCCACGCGACGTCGCGAGGAAGCCCGACATTGATTGATAACAGCCGTCCCATCAGATGCCTTTTTCTAGAAAGATGTGCGGCATAGCAGATCTGATTCCACTTATTCCGGATGTGGCATCTCAAACAATGCCGGGGCATAAGCGGAAGGTGACGGGGCTTGGTGTCGGGGAATTGTCGAGGGTTACGCCGGAGTTTCGGGTGAACCTGAGTTGGAGTGTCGCCTCGCGTCGGCCCGCCGAGTCGATCCGTGAACGATCGCGTGCGACGATCCCCACTCAGTCTTTCGTTTCTATACTTTCGTCGTGGTACGCGATATGCTTGCCCACTCGTGAGCAAGCACTGAATGGCGCTCGCATTCGACCGGTAATGGATCGTTCGCAAGAACGATCCGAAGGCTGGCGGCGGAGTGCCTGTGGGTTAGCGAAGCTATTTGGGGAGGTGTTGAATGACAGGCGTGATCCAGAACGCATTAAGCATGCTCCGCGCGGGGGAATGGATGCCAGTGACTGCGGCCCGCGTCCTGATCGGCTTCTTCTTCTGTGTTTCCGGCGGGACCAAACTGTTCGTATCAGCCCAGTTCCGCGTGCTTGAGCAGACCATGGTCCAAATACACGTCCCGTTCCCGCACGCAACTGCACTCTTCGTCGCCATGGTTGAGTTCGCGTGCGGGGCGGGCCTGGCGTTAGGGCTCCTCACGCCGGTGTGCGCCGCGATGCTCATGATAGACATGATCGTTGCGATTGCCACCGTTTCGATCCACAGCATCCAGGCGAGCGGTTTCCTCGCCTGGCTCGACGACTTCCTTTACCTCCCCGAGGTGCTATACGTGCTGATCCTCGTGTGGCTGATCTTCTCTGGGCCGGGCCGATACAGCGTCGATGGCCTCATCGCCTCGAAAATCGGCTTGTTTGGCGTCGGACGCTAATGTCTTGGAGCGGTACCACGCCAGCGCGGCCCGTCTGGGTCTCTGAGTGGCGTTGTGGCAACTACTTTGCTATGAATTCCCGCCTCGGATGCAGTATTCTGGGCGGGCAGGCCGAAGCGCGTGGGACAAATCCGCATATTGCTCGCCGACGACCACACGATCATTCGATCCGGATTGCGGCTACTGCTGGAACAGCAGTCCGATTTCAAAGTGGTTGCTGAAGCCGAGGATGGACGGCAAGCCGTCGAACTCGTGACCCAGCATCACCCGGAAGTCGTGGTTCTGGATATCGGCATGCCCCAATTGAATGGCATTGAGGCGACACAACAGATCGTTTCTTTGGATCCCCGGACGCACGTCGTGATCCTGAGTATGCATTCCGACGAAGGTTACGTTCTTCGCGCTCTGAAGGCTGGAGCACAGGCCTACATCCTGAAGAACTCGGCGGACGCGGATCTGATTCGCGCGATCCGGACAGTTTCCGAAGGAAAATCGTTCTTTAGCCCGGTGATCAGTAAGATGTTGCTCGAAGACTACGTACGCCAGATACGCGAGAGGCAAGTGGAGGATAGTTACGACCTGCTGACGCCGCGCGAACGCGAGATTCTACAGCTGCTGGCAGAGGGCAAAACAAACAAGGAGGTTGCCAATATTCTGAAGCTAAGCCTCTACACGGTAGAAACGCATCGCGGCAATATTCTGGAGAAGCTCCACCTGCACGGCGTGCCCGAGTTAATCCTCTACGCGGTCCGCAAAGGGATTATCCAGTAACCGGGACCGCGATCGGCAGCGTAACGAAGAGCCGCGTTCCCTTGCCGGTGTGGGATTGAATTTCAACGTGTCCGCCCAGTTGCTTGACCCGCTCCTCGATGCCTAGCAAACCAAGCCCGCGCGTTCTCACAGGATCAAAGCCGTGGCCGTCGTCTTCAACTGTCAATTCGAGGGATCCGCCCGCCTGACGGACGATGACGGTGGCGCTGCGCGCACCGGAATGCCGCGAAACATTTTGTAGCGTTTCCTGCACCACGCGGTAAACGCAGGTTCTGACTGCGTCGGGAAGCGAGTCAGGCACCTTGTCGGCCTCGACTTTCACATTGATTCCGCTCCGCCGCGACACCTCGCGCGCCTGCCACTCCAGAGCGGGGATCAGCCCAAGATCGTCCAGCATGGACGGGCGCAGCAGCAGGGCGATATCGCGAAGGGCATTCACGCTCGAGTCTGCGAAACTGCGCATATTGTCCAGGTATCGCCGGCTGATGCTATCTTCCTCCGGAATGCGTTTGGCCAGGTTTGCCGCGTCCACCAGCAGCGCATTTAGCGTCTGCCCCACTTGATCGTGCAACTCCCGCGAAATCGTGCGCCTTTCGGTTTCCTGCGCGTCAACCAGCCGCGCGGACAATTGTTGCAGCGTGTGACGTGCTTCGACAATCTCTTGATACCGCCGGCGGTTCTGCCGTTCGACTCTCAAGATGTAGACAACACACCCTGCACCGAGGAGAAAAGCAGCGGCCAGGGCGATGATCAGCACGACGCTGAGCCGCGCTCCGAGGCTTTCGAATTCGTTCTGGATCGCCGCTTCCGTTGCGGCAAGCTGCCTGGCGTTGACCTGTTCCACCCGCGTGCTGATTTCGACGACCGTCGTGCGGAGCGGCAGTATCTCGTTGCCGTAGAATGATTCGCCCTGGCGTCGGCCCGCTTCGGACCCGGTCACCGCATGGTTGACGTTCTGCCAGTGCCGCTCCAGCAATTCCTGAAGCTGCTTCAGCGCCGCCGCCTCGTCCAACGTCGAGCTGTGATACGAATCCAGATCGCTTAGCATCCGTGACCAGGCGGCTCGCATTTCAGCCAGATGCTCCTTCGATCGGCGGTCGTTCGAATCCAGCAGATCGCCCATATACGTGTCGCTGAGCAGAACGTACGAGCGAATGGACGCGAGACGGTGTGACCGATCGAGCGAGGCGTCTCGCAGAATCCTGCTTTCGGCACGCATCTCATGGAGCAAACGTACAGCGTCCACGGCTGCGAGCACAAAAATCAGAAGGATTCCGCCGAAGCCCGCTGCCAGGGCGAGACGCAACCCGCGAACGGAAGTTTCCGAGCCTGTCAATCCGGCTTCTGCTTCTCTCGATTCGGAGGGCACGGCTGTCTCTGGCCTTAGTGTAGCGGACGTCGGTGCTATGGAGTCCATTCGACGGCCGTTCCGATTCGCAAATACCCAGTCAAGGCCGCCCGTACTACCCACTCTCGGGTATGGGTTGCCAGGCGCACTCGCCCTAACCTGAAATTACCGGCGAGGGCCTGATGCCTTCCGCCGGTTCGCCGGCCCGGATAGGGGCGGCGCTACGAGGTGGCAAAAATGAAAGAGTTCTTTGTACGCCGCCGCTGGTTGGCGGTATCTTTAAGCGCAGCCTTGGCTGCCACGGGCTTCTATGCGGTGCGAGCGGCGACGCTGGGACATCTTCCCGGTGAGAATTCGCCCGCCACGGTCAAAGTGGTCTCGCGCTCTGAAGCATCCACGGGGCGAGGGTACGCAAGCGTTGTCAAAGGAGTGTTGCCCGCCGTGGTGAACATCTCCTCATCGAAGGTCGTCAAAACTGATGCGCGAGCCATGCAAGGCGTGGATCCATTCTTCCGGCAGTTCTTTGGCGATGACTTTGGCCGTAAATTCGACGTTCCCCAGGAACGGCGCGAAAAGGCGCTTGGATCGGGCGTCATCGTTAGCCCGGAAGGCTATATTCTCACGAACAATCATGTGGTCGACGGGGCGACCGAAGTCACTGTCACGTTGCACGACAAGCGCGAGTTCAAAGCCCGCGTGGTAGGGACGGACCCGCGGACGGATATCGCAGTTCTGAAAATTGAAGGTTCGAATTTCCCTGTGTTGGCGCTGGCTGATTCCAGCAAAGTCGAGGCCGGCGACGTTGTTCTCGCCGTCGGCAACCCCTTTGGCGTCGGTCAGACCGTCACGATGGGCATCGTGAGTGCGACCGGCCGCGGTGGACTCGGCATTGAGCAAGTCGAAGACTTCATCCAAACTGACGCGCCTATCAATCCCGGCAACTCCGGCGGCGCACTCGTGGATGACGAAGGGCATTTGATCGGCATCAACACGGCGATCGTCGGTAATTCAGGCGGCAGCCAGGGTATTGGCTTCGCCGTTCCTATCAACATGGCACGCCATGACATGGACGAGATTCTCAAACACGGCAAAGTGGAAAGAGCCTATTTGGGAATCCTGCCGCAAGATGTCACGCCCGCCATGGCCAAGGCGTTCCACACGGACGCATCCAAAGGAGCGCTGGTGGGCGATGTGACTCCCAACAGTCCCGCTTCGCGGGCCAATCTGAAGAATGGCGACATCATTCTCGCGATCAATGGACAACCCGTGGACGACGCCAATCAGTTGCGGTTGAAGATCGGCAACCTGGAGCCAAACGCCAACGTCAACCTGAAGGTTCTCCGTGACGGCAAAACGCAGGATGTTGCCGTTCAGTTGGGCGAGTTTCCGTCCAAGGAAGAGCGCGCATCGGCTGGAGAGCATTCGGAAAGCGGTCTTGAAGGAGTCAGCGTGTCGAATCTTACTCCGGAAACCGCGCAGGAGTTGAAACTGCCTGAGTCGACCAAAGGTGTGGTGGTTGACGAGGTCAGCCCAGCGAGCCGCGCCGCCGACGCTGGTTTACAATCCGGTGACGTGATCCAGGAAGTCAACCATCAAGCCGTGAAAACAGTGAAGGATTTCCGCCAGGCGGTCAGCGCTTCCAAGCAGGACGCGCCGGTACTCTTACTGGTGGCACGCGACGGTGGCACGATGTTCCTCGCCGTCTAATCGAGTTGCCCCCTCGGGCACAGCGGCCGGTTCAGCCTGACTCTCCTGGGCTGGGCCGGCCGTTTTCTTTTGTGGTGAAAATCAGGTTAACGGGGCGACTCAACTCCCGGGTTTGCGGACCTTTGCCCGCCATTCCGCGGCCTTTTCCGGCTTGCCCCACTTTTCGTAAAGTTGCGCGATCCGCTCCGCTGCGTCACCCACCGTCCGTCTCTGTTCGAAGGGAATCGTCGCTTCCCGCTGAAGCAGTCCCTGATATCCGGAAATCAATAACGGCTCAGCCTCAGCGTACTTGTTCTGGGCAGCGAGGCTGACGCCAAGCAGGTTCTGGCAGCGATACCGTTGCCAGGAATCGGAGGTCGCCTTCTCATAGTTGGCCAGGGCCTCTCGAAGCAACGGCTCGGCTTCAGTGTACTGCGCCCGTTGCAGCTGAACCTCTCCAAGCGACGTCATCGCTTCCAGCGTGTCCGGGTGCGCCGGACCTAGTACTCGGCGACGAGCGTCGACGACCGAACTGAACAGAGCACCCGCGCCGGCATAGTCGCCTTCGCTTTCCTTAAGTAGGGCGAGTTCTTTCATGGTGAGGAGTGTGTAAGGATGCTGCGCACCTAGCACACGGGTGCGACCATCAAGGGCCTTCTTCAAGAGAGTCTCGGCATCCGCGTACTTGTCTTCACAGCGGTAGAGTACACCCAGGTTGTTCACGCTTCCCAATGTGTCGGGATGCTCCTCGCCCAGCACGCGACGTCGAACCTCCAGGGCCTTGCTGCACAAGGGCTCCGCTCGCGCATACTTGCCCTCCACCTGGTACACCTTGGCGAGATTGCTCATTGCCAGCAAAGCGAGTGGGTGCTCCGCGCCCAGCACCCGGCTGCGAATCGCCAGCACGTCTGCCATGAGGGGTTCGGCTTGCTCGTACTTGCCCTCTTGCGCATAAAGAACGGCGAGGTTGTTTAAGCCGCGTACGGTCTCGGCATTGTCTTCCCCGGAAATACGACGACGGATTTCGAGACCCTTCAGCAGAAGAGGTTCCGCCTGCGCATACCGGCCTTCATCCTGGTAGAGCGCGGCGAGGTTATTCATGCTCGACAGCGTTAGGCTGTGCTCTTCTCCGAGCACCCGACGTTGGATCTCGAAAGCTTTGGTTTGGAGCGGCTCCGCTTGCGCATACTTTCCTTCGGTCCGATACAGGGAAGCCAGGTTGTTCATGGTGATCAGCGTCTCGCTGTGTTCTTCGCCCAGCACGCGGCGCTGGATCCCAAGCGTCTCCACATAGAGGGGCTCAGCTTGCGCATACTTGCCTTCCTCCGCGTACAGTACCCCGAGCGCGTTCATGCTGGCGAGCGTTTCCGGATGATCGTCTCCGCGAACACGCCGCTGAACCGCGAGCGCCTTTGTCATGGCGCGTTCCGCGTCCGCGTATTTTCCCTGCGATTGGTAAAGCCCGCCCAACTCAACCACGCTGAGAGCAGTGTCGGGATTGTCCTCGCCCAAAATGCGGCGCCGCGCTTTGACCGTCTCAGTCAAGAGCGGGGCCGCCTGCGCGGTCTTACCCTCCTCTTCATACACTTGCGCCAGTTCGTGGGCGGTTTCCAAGGTTTCTGGGCGCTCCACACCTAAAACACGACGCTGGATATCCAGCACTCTAGTTAATACCGATTCCGCTTGCGCAGGTTTGCTTTCGTCCCGGTATAGGACGGCTAGATCGCCCATGGAGGCCAATGTATCGGGATGGTCCTCTCCCAACAGCCGTCGCCTCAGGCTCAACGCCTTTTCGAGTTGCGGTTGCGCCTCGCGATAGAGACCCAGATCCCGATACGTCATCCCGATTGTCTGCCGGATCGAAGCCTCCACCAACGGTTGCTTATCAAACTTGCCTTCGATGCTCGCGGCGGCACGCTCCAGTGCGGTACGCACTTTGAGGTCGGGATCCGGCTTGGAATTGGGTCGCGCCTGCTGCTTGGCGCTCGCTTGTGCCAGTAGGTCTTGTTGGAGGAAATTGTTAACGGCCTTCGCTGTAGCGGCTTCGTCGTCTGCCCGCTGCTTTTCGGTTAGGGCGCGATTCCGCTCGATCGAGGCGGTCTGCTGCGCGGCGAGCGCGGCGTCGCGTTCCATTCGAGCGTGTTCCTCGGCCTGCAAGGCCCGGTTCCGCTCCGCCAAGGCTGCCTGTCCCGCCCGGTTCGCGCGGATCGCCTGCGATGTGCTGACCACGATCCCCGCTGTTAAGACCACGAACACCGCCACCAAGCCTCCGACTAACGCGCGATGCCGCCGTGCGAACTTTCCCAGTTGATAGATGGCGCTCGGCGGGCGCGCCGCAATCGGCTCGTCGCCGAGGTAGCGTCGAATGTCCGCCGACAGGTCGGCCGCCGATGCATAACGCCGCGCCTTATCCTTCTCCAGCGCCTTCCCTACGATGGTTTCGATGTCCCCACGGTAGTTGCGGCTGATGGAGCTGAGCGACGTGGGATCATCTTCTCGAATGATCCGCACGGCCTCGGGCAACTGCCGATGACTGACATTGTGCGGCAGCCGGCCGGAGAGCATTTCGTAGAGAATGACACCCAGCGAATAGACATCGCTCCGGGAATCGAGCTCCGAAGGATCAGCCAACACTTGCTCCGGACTCATGTAGGTCAGGGTTCCTACGATTTGTCCGGCGTCGGTGAGGCGTGTCCCTTCGGCCTCGTTTCCGGTTACGCGTGCCACACCGAAATCGAGGATCTTGGGCTGCCCCGTCTCATCCACTAGGATGTTTCCGGGCTTCAGATCCCGATGGATCAGCCCACGCTGATGCGCATGGTGCACGGCCTCGCAGATGCGCACCATCAATTCCAGCCGCTGTCGGGTGCTCAGTTGGTACGTTTCAAGATGCGCCGCGAGCGGCTGCCCGCGGATGAGCTCCATGGCGAAATAAGGCTGCAGCCCGAGACCTGTATCGGCCGCGCTGGCCTCGTAGATTTGCGCGATGCCGGGATGCTGCAATCGGCCCAGAGCTTGGGCTTCGTGAGCGAAGCGCCGCAATCCTTCGGGCGTGCAAAATCCGGGCTTGATGACTTTGAGCGCCACACTGCGCCGAGGTTGTTCCTGCTCAGCCTCATATACCGTGCCCATGCCGCCTTGACCCAGCAGGCGAACAATGCGGTATCGGCCGATGGTCGCGGGAAGGGCTCGTGAGCTTCGAGGGCCGGCTGCGCGCGCGTGACCAGGCTGCGTTTCCGCGGAAGCGGTCAAAGCTCTGGCGGCCATCTCCATAGCGGGCGCTTCCAGGAAACTGTCCGCCCCCTCTGATTGCTCCACGAGCGACATGACCTCGCGTTTGAGCGATTCATCTTCGCCGCAGGCCTGATCGAGAAAAGCAGCACGCTGCTGTTCCGCAACCTCGAGAGCGGCATGATACAGACGTTCGATCTTCTGCCAGCGCTCGGCGTCCACCTGCTATTCCCCGCTCAACTCGCGCCGCAGCCAGCTCTTGGCCAATTTCCAGTCCCGCAACACGGTCTCTTCAGACACTTTCAGTACCTCGGCGGTTTCCTTGACGCTAAGACCGCCGAAGAAGCGCAGCTCCACCATCTGGCTCTTGCGAGGGTCAACTTCTGCGAGAGCCGTCAAGGCGTCATCAATGGCCAATAGATCGGTACCGGGTTTCTCCATCACCGCGAGCGCTTCATCGAGTTCCAGCGGCGGCATATCGCTGCCGCGCTTTTGTGCCTGCCGGGAACGTGCAAAATCAACCAGGATTCGCCGCATCACTCGCGCGCAAACCGCGAAGAAGTGAGCGCGGCTCTCCCAGTTCAAATGCGCCGAATCCGCCAGCCGCAAGTACGCTTCGTTCACGAGCGCGGTGGTTTGCAGGGTGTGGCCTGGCCGCTCGTCGGCCATAAAGCGCTGCGCCAGCCGATGCAACTCTCCGTAAACCACAGGCATGAGCTGGTTGAGCGCGGCTTCGTCACCTCCGCTCCAGGCCTGCAGCAGTTGGGTGATCTGATGGGACGGCAGCTCCATTCTTCAAGCGCGCCCGCGCACTCGTTCCACAGAGGCTATCACTTTTGTTCCTCCGTTTTCTACATAAACGGCGCCCGCCAATGCCGCAGAGCTCTGTTCCAAAATAGCCAGTGTTAGAATGCTGGCATGCTGACTGGCGAGGTCGAAACCGCACCCTCACAGGCTCCCGTTAAAGTTTCTCGGGAAACGGTAGAGTCACGCCGGTTTCTCCCCCTTGACGCTTTCCGCGGCTTGATCATGATTCTGCTCGTCTCGGACGGCTTCGGGTTTCAGACTCTTGTCAATGTACCGCGCTATCACGCCATTGCCGTGCAGTTCGATCACGTCCCTTGGATCGGGACTATGTTCTACGATCTGATTGCGCCCGCATTCCTGTTCATGGTGGGAATGTCGATGCCTTTCTCACTCGGACGGCGTACTGAGCAGGGGGCCACCTTCGGCCAGAACCTCCGGTACGTGCTGGCGCGCTGTTTGCGCCTCATGGTGCTCAGCCAGATTCTCATCTCGATTGAGGCGAACCGGCTACATTTTCAAATGCACAACATACTCACGCACATCGCGGTGGCTTATTTGCTGTGCTTCTTGATCATGCAGTGGAAGTTCTCTTACCAGGTGTGCGCCGCGGTTTTGCTTCTGGCGCTTCATTCCAGCTTGTTTTTCCTTTTTCCCGGGCCGGATGGTGCTTTCACGAAGATCAATAATTTCGGCGCGGTTCTCGATCGCGCCATCATGGGCTATAACTATGCGTCCTGGACGACGAATCTCAACGTCATCAGTACCTCCGTGACGGCGCTGTTCGGCGTGTGGGCCGGCAACTTGCTCCGTAGCGCCCGCCCGCGCTCTCAGCAGCTGAAGATCCTGGCCGTCGCCATGGTGGGCGGTTTCGCCGGTGGCCTGGCACTTTCGCCGTTCATTCCGATCATCCGGAGGATTTGGACGGCATCCTTCGCTCTGTATAGTGCGGGCTGGGTAATAGCCATGTTCCTCGTCCTCTATCTGCTCGTCGAGGTGGCCGGGTATCGCAAGCTGGTTTTTCCACTTCTGGTAGCTGGCTCGAACGCGATTCTCATCTATTCGCTTGATTTGATTCTGCGTGGCTGGCTCTATCAGTCAGTCGCCGTCTTCACGGGCAATTTTGCTTTTCTCGGAACCTTAGCGCCGGTCGCGCAGGCCTGTGCCGTTTTGCTTGTGATGTGGTCCTTATGTTACTGGCTGTACCGGCACAAGATATTCCTGCGTCTGTGAGCGAGCTAGCGCTTGCCCCTCAAGGATTTCAGGTAGGCGAGTAAGTTATCCAAATCACGTTCTGAAAGCGCGTTATAAGCCGGCATCAGCGACCCTCGTTCATAGTTGATTTTCTTCAGCTCGCTCTTTAGAAACGATCGGGGATTACCGTCGGCATCGCGTATTTGAATCGAGTAATCGTCCTCGTTCAGATGTATACCTCTGACCGTTGCGCCGCTCAGGTTCGTGACCGTGACGCTTCGGTAGCCGAGTGCGATATAGGCGTTCGGGTTGATGAGTGACTCGCGCAGGTATCGCAACGAGCTCGGCGCACCGATCGCGGATAAATCGGGCCCGAGGTCGCCGCCCGAGCCGTGAATCCGATGGCAAGCAGCGCAGCCTTGGCGTTCATAAATCGCTTGCCCGGCATTCGCATCCCCCCCTGCCTTTTCCTCTGGGGCTCTTGCCGATCCCAAACGCTTCACATATCCGACGAGTCGCCAGACATCGGGATCTGTCAGAAACGTGCCGGGCATTTCGGTATTTGCAATCCCGTTACGAATGGTCATGAACACTTCGAGGTCCAACGTTCCGTGCCGAAACTGGCCGGTGTTCAACGCAGCCCCGCGTCCGCCTTCGCCGTCTTGCCCATGACAGAGCGCACAGCGGCCCAGGAATAGCTGGCGGCCAGCCGCGATATCGCTTTCGGAATCCAGCGGGTTCTTATCCGGCAGTCCGGCGAGGCTGCGCATCTTGTCGCTTGGCATGAGCTGCGCCCTCGCTGGCGCGGCGGCTGATAACAGAAACCAAACGACAGCGATTCCACGAACGCTCTTAATCCAGCGCGAAGGCAATCAGGTTGTCTCCGATCGGCAGCGTGATCAACTGTTTCCCGCGACTCAAAAAGGTGATTGGGCTGGCGTACACTTTGTCGCCGCCTGCAAAGTGCCAGATCTCTTTTCCCGTTCGGGCGTTGAGCGCGAAAATGTTGCCCTCGAATGTGCTGGAGAAAACCAGATTGCCCGCGGTTGAGAGCACTCCCGACCACTGCGGTGATAGTAAATGATGTTCCCACCGTATCTCTCCGGTCTCCGGAGTGATGGCTAAAAGCTTGCCTGCATTTTCTTCCGGCCAGAATCTTGCTCCGCCCCCGCCGCCACCGCCCGCGTACATCTCGCCCGCCCGAAACTCGAGGGCGTCCGATTTGAAAAACTTGCGCCGCTCTTCCCGCGCGGCAACATAAAGGAGCTTGGTGATGGGATTGTAACTTGGCGACATCCAATTGTTTCCGCCATCAACTCCTGGCCAAATCGAATCGTTTCCCTCAACCGTCGGCACTTGACCTGGTAACATGACTGGCCGGCCCTTGCTGTCGATCTCTTTCGCCCATGTCTGCTTCACGTACGGCCTGGCTAGCAGGAACTCGCCGGTCTCGCGGTCGAGGACGTAATAAAAGCCATTGCGACTCGCCTCGACTAGCAGCTTCCTGGGCCGCCCCGCCACAGTAGAATCGAGCAACACGGGAACTTGCGTGGAGTCCCAATCGTGCGTATCGTGCGGCGTAAATTGAAAATGCCATTTCCGCTTTCCGGTGTCCAGATCCAGAGCTACCACGGAGCAGGAATAAAGGTTGTCACCCTGGCGTACATCGCCGTTGTAGTCCGGTCCCGGATTACCGGTGCCCCAGTAAATAAGGTTCAAATCCGGGTCGAAAGAGCCTGTGATCCATGTGGTTCCTCCGCCGTGCTGCCATGAATCGCCAGACCAGGTTTCCGATCCCGGCTCGCCCGGCGCTGGAATGGTGTAGAAACGCCATGCGCGCTCGCCGGTTGCCGCGTCATACGCGTCGACGAAACCGCGCACGCCTGCTTCACCCCCGGAAATTCCAATAATCACTTTGTCCTTCACCACAAGCGGAGCGGCCGTCGCGGTGTAGCCTAATGCAGGATCCACTATCTCCTTGGTCCAAAGCATGCGCCCGGAACGCGCGTCGAGCGCAACCAGTTTTGCATCCAGCGTGTTCAGAAATAGCCTGTCGCCCAGAATTGCTACGCCGCGGTTTACTTCGCCGCAACATGTGTACACTCGGCGTGGCAGCCGATACTCGTAGGTCCATAACGCGCGGCCCGTCTCGGCGTCGAGTGCGATCACGTCGCTCGGCGGCCGCGTGAGGTACATGATGCCGTCCACCACGATGGGAGTCGTCTCGACTTTGGCGTGATGCATTTGAAAAATCCACTTCGCGTGCAGCCGGCCGACATTGTCGCTGGTGACCTGGTCCAGAGTGCTGTAGTGATGGCTGCGGTAATCGCCGGAATAGGTAAGCCAGTTGCCGGGCTCGCGGCTCGCATGCAGTAGGCGATCATAAGTGACCGGCAGTCCCGTCTGCCCACGGCACAGAAGTGTTATTAGCAATGCGGCGAGAAGAACCCGTGTTCCGGCTGCGGTCACAGAATCAATGATACTGGCACCACGAGCAGGCGGGCTGGAGGGCGAGGCGCGCAGCGCTTACGTTACCGTCGGAGTCGGGCCCGCGATCTCTGGCATGTCGAAACGCATTTGTTGCAGCACCGATTGAAAGCCGGGCGCAGAACGCAGATCGTCGAAGCGCGGATCCACACCCAGCCACGCCAGCCACACGTCCCGCAGGCAGTGGGCTCTTTCGAGCCACTCAATAGCGGCGCGGCTTTGCCCGAGACCGGCGCAAACGATCGCGTTCCAGTAGGGCGAGACGTACCGTTTGGCCGCGAGCCCCCGCAGCTGACGCAGCGACTCTTTGGCCTTCGCCGCTTTTCCGGCCTTCGCCCACGCGTGACCGAGAGCGGCCACGAAAGCCGGTTGCTCGTCGCCGGAGGCCTGCGCGTTCTGGAATTCGATGACTGCTTCTTCGCACATCCCCATCTGTTCGTGAACCAGGCCGAGCATGTGCTGCGCCGCGCCGAAACTTGGTTCTAGGGCGAGCACTTGCCAGCATTGGTCGTGTGCTGCGTCAAAGTCGCGCGCCAGGTAGAGCACCCACGCGGTCTCAACGTTGATGGACGAAGAAACGGGATCCAATCGTTGTGCAAGACGGAGTTGATCCACTGCGGCCGGCGTGTTTCCCGCCGACGATAAAAACGAACCGTACGCCTGGTGCACCGTGGAAGACGTGGGCTCGAGCGCAGCCGCTTTGCGGAACTCATCCGCCGCTCCCACCCAATCCCAGTCGAAATACTGCTTGACCGAACCCAGAGCCGCATGCGCCACCCCGCTGGAAGGGTCGAGTGCCACCGCCGTAGCGGCGAGCGATCGAGCACGCTCAGCGGCCTCGTCTGGAGCCACCATATTCATTCGCGCAAACAAGCAATACGTTTCGGCAAGATCCGCATGCGCGCGCACGCAGCGCGAATCCTCAGCGAGCGCGGCTTGCAAATACGCGGATGCTTTGTGCAGATCCGCCTGCGTCAACTTATTCAAAAAGTATCTTGCCTTGGCGCAATTCTCATTGGTGCTCGGACGAGCGGGGTTCGATTCTATTTCCACAACGGGCGCAATGAAGCGATATCCCAGCCCCGGCTTGGTTTCTATGTAACTCGGATTCTGCGGCGAATCCCCGAGAGCCTTGCGAAGAGAGTTCACCGCGGTGTTCAAGCTGCGTTCGAAGTTTACATGCAGATCGGGCCACAGGTTGCGCGTAAGTTCCGCGCGAGACACGAAGCGGCCGCGAATCCGCAGCAGCAGTTCCATTAACTGAAACGGCTTTCGCTCCAGCTTGATCTGCTGCCCGTCTTTTCGCAGATCCTGGTTCTCCAGGTCCACTTCAAATGTTCCGAAGCGAAGCCTCCGGGAAACGGTCGCCACCGAAGACTTGACATCTTCTTGACCTTCCGACATAGCCATCTTTGCGTCTCCTAGTTAGACGAACAGTTTGCCGGCAAGGTTGTGAAAAACGGCCGGAAAACTATGGCGCATAAAGGAGATCATCTATGAAATACGCAAAACACGGGTTTCTTGTTCTCACGCTGGCTTTAGCCGCCGGTTTCACCGTACAGCGCGCGGCCGCACAGCAGGCATTCACTGGGAAGTTTACCTTAGCGAGTGAAGCTTACTTGGGGCCGACGCTCTTGCCAGCAGGTCAATACTCCATCATCGCAAATCTGGACCCAACCACTTCCGTCCACGAAGTGCGCGTGATTGGTGAAGGCATCCGCGCCGCAGTTCTCACCGGCGCTGTCCTCAACGAGCAGGTTTCAGATCGTAGCAAGCTGCAGCTCCAAGAGATCAACGGCGTCGCTGTGATTCGACAGCTTGACGCCGGCCTGGTAGGTCAGTCGTTCCGTTTCTCCGTTTCCAAGAATGCGCGCGGGCATGCCGAGCAGGCCAGCGCAGGTTCGGTGACCACTGTGCCGGTTTCCACCAGCGGCGCGTATTAATGGAAGTCCATTTCGCGCCAGGGGTGTAGTTTCCGTTCGTTGGTGAGCGCTTGTTGGCGATCAGGGTTTGTTTTCTGGTCGCCAACAAGCAGTGTGTTAGTACTAGTTAGTAGTTAGGTCTGAGACTCCGTAGGTCAAGATGCCACTCTCACTGCTCAAGTCGAGATGCGGCACCTGTCGGGGCCCTATCCGGCGTACCCTGCTGCTCTTCTGCTGGATTTGCGCTTCGGTCCGAACGACCTGACACGCCATCGTGGCTGAGGTGAGGGCAATGGCAGCACGATCACTCCGGCAGTCTGTTTATGCTCGCGCGAAACATCTGACGACACATGGCGCCGTTCCAACTTAGCGCCCAGGGTTCGCTCAATGTGGGCAACATCCGCGCGTTCGGATCGTGTAGCGAAAGTCGACGCCGTTCCCACTGCGCCCGCTCGCCCCGTACGGCCAACCCGGTGAATGAAGTCTTCTGGTGCTTGCGGGAGGTCATAATTCACCACGTGAGAGATGCCGTCCACGTGAATGCCGCGGGCTGCGATGTCGGTCGCCACCAGCACCCGGTAATATCCCTCTTGGAACCCGCGCAGCGCTTGGTTGCGCTGATTCTGGCTTCGGTCGCCGTGTATGGTGGCAGTCTTTACCCCACCGCCCGATAACTTTTTCGATAGCCGGTCTGCGCCACGCTTGGTACGCGCGAATACCAGGAACGAACCTTCTTCCTGACGCAACATATTTTCTAGCAAACCAAGCTTCCGATCCTGTTCGACTTCGTAAAGATGCAGGTCTATCTTCTCGATGGGCTTGGTCGTGGAGCCGACGGCAACACGCATCGCGTTCCGGGTATACGTCTCCACCAAATGTTTGACGGACGTTTCAATGGTCGCCGAGAAGAACAGCGTCTGGCGTTCCGCGGGTATGACCGCCATGATGTTTTTGATCGTGGGCAGGAAGCCCATGTCGAGCATGCGGTCCGCCTCGTCCAAAACCAGTATGCGGACATGGCTGAGATCAACGAGCCGCCGGCTGAGGAAATCGAACAACCTCCCCGGTGTTGCGATCACCACCTGCGCGCCCTTACGAATGGAACGCAACTGTGGTCCTTCGCTAAGCCCGCCCACGATGACGGCGGCGCGAACGCCGGTGCCCGCCGCCATTTTGGCGAATGTCTCGTCGATTTGGATGGCGAGTTCGCGCGTTGGGCACAAGACGACGGCGCGGACGCCCGCCCGTGATGGTTCTTTTGCGATCAGGTGAATGAGGGGCAGGACAAACGCGAGCGTTTTGCCAGTACCGGTCTGCGCCGTAGCAACGACGTCGCGGCCCGCGAGCGCGGGCTCGATAGCCAGGGCCTGAACGGGTGTGGGTTCGGTAAAACCGTGCTTTGAGAGATTGCTTTTTAAAGGAGCAGAAATTGAGAGTTCAGAGAAACTTTTCATTGAGTTAGTTTTTGAGGAGGACAATCGGCGAGCCAACTACCAACGAAGGGAGAGGGGGTTGCGGATCAACTTCCAGTAGGTCCTATTGTACCGTAATCGGTGGGCTTTTGCTGAATATGACGTTTCACCGCGTTACTTTCGCCTCCAGTTCTGCCCAACGGGCGTACAAATCCTCCACACGTCGATGGGCCTCTTGCACTTTCTCGTAAGCTTCCCCAACGCGTTTCGCGTCCGAGGAAGCAGCTTGTAACTCCTCCTGCCTAGCCGCGAGTTCCTGTTCGGCTTCCAGAATTCTCTCTTCCATGCCGTCCCACTCGCGCTGCTCCAGGTAGGCCAGCTTCTTTCTCGGCCCGTCCGCCGGAGCCGGCTGGCGCGAGCTTTGCGCCACCACTCGATCTGCGGCGGGCTCGTTTCGAGACGCTTCCCACTGTGAGTAGTCGGCGAACACCTTTCCCTCGCCGCCATTGAGTCCGACGACTGTGGTGGAAACGCGGTCCAACAGATACCGGTCGTGACTCACCAGCACCACAGCGCCTGAGAACTCAAGCAGGCTATCCTCGAGCACCTCGAGAGTCGGAATATCCAGATCGTTCGTCGGTTCGTCGAGTAACAGCACATCCGCCGGCGCCAGCATCAGCCGCGCGATCATTACCCGTGCACGCTCGCCGCCCGACAGCCGCGACACAGGCATATCGAGCTGTTCATCCCGAAAAAGAAACCGTTTCGCCCATCCCGCCACATGGATCGGCCGTCCGCGATAAATCACCGAGTCGCCGTCGGGACACAACGTTCGTCGCAGGCTGATTTCCAGATCCAAATGCGCGCCGCGATCTTGCGCGAAGCTCACTATTTGCAGCTTGTCCGCACGCGTCACGGTTCCTTCATCGGGCGCTTCGACTCCCTCGAGGATCTTCAACAGTGTGGTCTTTCCACTCCCGTTCGCTCCCACCAGACCGACGCGAACACCCGGCGCAAGAGTCAGGCTCAGATTCTGAAACAGCCTGCGACCGCCGAGCGTCTTCCCAATGCCGTCGGCTTCGATCAACCGCTTGGTCTTCCGGTCCGACGCCGTGAAGTCAATTTGTGCCGTGGCCGTGCGGCTGCGTGCGTTGACCGCCGAAAGTTCCTCGATAAGCCGCCCCGCCGAATCGATGCGCGCCCGCGACTTGCCCGTCCTCGCCTTGGGCCCTCGCCGCAGCCACTCCACCTCGCGCCGCACCTTTGTCGCCAGCGACTCCTTCTGCTTGGCCTGCGCCTCGAGAAACTCTTCGCGCCGCTCGAGAAACTCGCTGTAATTCCCCTTCACTTGGAACGCGCTCTGCGGATAGATGGCATTCACCTCCACCATTTGCGTGGCGACGTTTTCCAGAAAATACCGGTCGTGCGTCACCACCAGACACGCATTCGCGGCCTGGACCGCGGTCTCGAGCCACAGGATGCCTTCCAGGTCCAGGTGATTGGTCGGCTCGTCCAGAAGCAGTACGTCCGGCGCGGTCACGAGCGCCGCCGCGATGGCAAGTCGTTTTTTCCAGCCGCCGGAAAGCGCCTCGGCGGCCGTAGCCGATGAATCGAAACCGGCTCGGCCAAGCATTACCTCGGCGCGAACTCTCTTCTCTTCTTCGTCCAGAAGAGCTTCGTCTAACGCCGCTCGCAGTACGGAGCCGACGGTGTCATTCGGCCCGAACAAAGAGTCTTGCGGGACATAGGCCAGCCTGGTCTGCTTGCGCAACGCCCGCGTCCCGGCGTCGGGCGGCTCCTTTCCGGCCAGAATCTCCAGCAACGTGGTTTTGCCGCTGCCATTCGGCCCGATCAGACCCGTCCGTTCCCCCTCGGAAAGATTCAACGACAGATTCTCGAATAGGACTCGCGCGCCAAACGATTTACGAAGAGCAAAGCCACTTAACAGGACAGCCATCTATTTTCAGCATGGCATGCCTGAATGGCCGGCGGGCAGCGCTCGTCTCCCTGCCGTGCGATAAAATCTGCTTCTATGAAGCTAGCGTCCGCACTATTGTTACTTGCCGGTTTGGCGTTCGCTCAACGGCCCGTACAGGAATTCGATACGGCTGCCGGAACGCTGAAGATTACTCCCATTCAGCACGCGAGCCTGGTCATCGAAGCAGGAGGGAAAGTAGTTTATCTCGACCCCGTCAGCGGTGGCAATTTCAAGGGGCTGCCTGCCGCGGACTTGATCCTGATCACAGACATTCACGGTGACCACATGGACCCCAGGATTCTGCCGAAGATCTCGAAATCCGGCACAAAGATCCTCGCGCCGGCGGCAGTGGCCGAGACCGTCAAAACCGCCGTTGTGATTCGCAACGGCGAAACCGTGCGCGAGGATCCCTTCACCATTGAAGCCATCCCCATGTACAACCTCAAGCGCGGGCCGGAGCCCGGCAAGTTATTTCACGACAAAGGCCGCGGCAACGGCTACGTCGTGACTTATGGCGATAAGCGATTCTACTTTTCCGGTGACACGGAGGGGATTCCGGAAATGCGCGCGCTCAAAAACATCGATGTGGCCTTCGTCTGCATGAACCTGCCGTACACCATGCCGCCTGAGGAGGCAGCCGAGGCCGTCCGCGCTTTTCACCCGAAAATCGTCTATCCGTATCACTACCGTGGTTCCGACTTGAAGGTGTTTAAGAACGGGCTGGCGGGAACCGGAATCGATGTCCGGATTCTGGATTGGTATTACAAGAGCTAGGACGTTACTTCCACCGCATCGCCCACTCCACGCCGCCGACCACCGCGCGCGTGGGCATAACGAGGCCGGGAAGCTCATAGTAATGCGTTGACGTGATATTGGTGAGCTGCAGGAAAGGTTTGACCGAATGTTCGCCCCATCCGCCGTAGAAATCCCACAGCGCATATGCGCCCTCGCCGCGGCGGTTCAACGCGCCGATGCGCGTGCGCGCCAGAAATCCGTGGGCAAAGTTCCCGCGCCACTCGACCACCGCTGATTCCGACGGATAGTTGAACGAATACTTCGTCGACAGATCCTGAAACTCCGCCTCCGCGCCGTGTAGGGCGGTGAACCGCACCGCCAGATTCTGCGCGGTCGAAAGACGCGCATCCACGGAAGCTTCCGCTCCGGTGAACTGCAATTGATCGATATTTGCCGCTGCCCACAGGGCCGTAGGCGAGCTGCGCACGTAGTCGATGCCGTCACGTTCGCGAAGCTGGAAGACACTGAGGTCGGCGCGCAGCCGCTGTGTTGGCGTCCAATTCAAGCCCCCTTCGTAATCCCACGCCCGCTCCGGCCGCAGGTTGGGATTCCCGAGATTAGCGGGATCGTGATAGAACAGGTCCGTGTAACTCGGCAGGCGGAAGGCGTGGCTGGCGCTCGCTCGCAGCT
>Ga0335069_10002466_pt1 | contig 28523 bp, 18 predicted proteins | sample Lox_Sample_11_FD_206714 | JGI IMG/M metagenome (GOLD analysis project Ga0335069, IMG submission 206714) | Soil microbial communities from Loxahatchee National Wildlife Refuge, Florida, United States - Lox_Sample_1.1 | ecosystem: Environmental > Terrestrial > Soil > Wetlands | place: USA...
CTGAAGTTCTACTACTAGGCTAAGATGATCACACCCCGGTACGGCACACGACTTCGGGTGCCATGCCGGGGTGTTCGTCTGCGTAGCGTGTTGCTCACGCGGTCACGTGGGAGGCGTACTGTGAGCAAATGGCCCCGGGTTCCCCTGTTACTGGTGCTTCTTCTCCCCGCATGCAGTTATCTCGCGGTTGGCGAAGACCCGCAGAAGCAGAAACTCGATCATGCGTACCAGGCGGCTGTGGCGGACTATGAAGCAGGGCGACTGGCCGAAGCCGCGGCGCAGCTGGAACAACTTCTTCCGTACGCACCAAAGAGTTTCGAATTGCATGAGCTTCTGGGGATGGTGTACGGGGCGCAGTCTCAAGACGACAAAGCCATTGAACACCTGAAGACGGCGGTCCAGTTGAAGCCGGAGTCTCCCGAGGCACGGACCAACCTGGGCGCGAGCCTCATGCACGTTGGGCGCACGGAACTCGCCGGCGAGCAATTCAGGAAAGCTCTCGATCTTGAGCCGAACAGCTATAACGCCAACCATAATCTCGGCGAGTATTACGTCCGGGTTGGAAAGATTGCAGAAGCGCAACCCTATCTTGCGCGCGCATACCAGATCAACCCCGGCACTTATGACAATGGATACGACCTGGCGATGGCAGATTTTCTGCTGGGCAAGCTGAGCGATGCGAGGCCGGTGGTTAAGCAACTGATGCATCAGAGGGACACAGCCGAACTCCACAACCTGCTTGGCCAGATCGATGAGAAGGATGGCAAGTTTGTTGCGGCGGCAAACGACTACGAAGCCGCTGCGCACCTCGATCCGAGCGAAGAGAATCTGTTCGCGTGGGGAAGCGAGATGCTGCTCCACCGTACTTACGAGCCGGCGATCGAGATCTTCGAGAATGCCGCCAGGCGGTATCCACGTTCGCCGCGTATTCAAATTGGCTTAGGACTGGCGCTCTACTCGCGCGGCAAATATGATGAGGCGGTGAAGGCGCTGATCGCGGCGGCCGATCTGGATCCATCTGATGCACGTTGCTATCTGTTTCTTTCGAAGGCATACAACAGCTCACCGCTTCAGGCAGACGAGGTGGTTGAGAGATTTCGGCGCTACGCCGAGTTGAGGCCGGGAAACGCACTGGCCCAGTTCTACTACGCGATCAGCTTATGGAAGGGAAAGCGATCGGGCGACACAGGTGTTGAACTGAGCACCGTGGAGACTCTGCTTCGCAGAGCCATTGCACTCGATGATTCGCTGGCCGAAGCGCATCTGCAACTTGGAAATCTCTATTCGGACCAGCACAGATACCCTGACGCGATCCCTGAATACGAGCGCGCTCTGGAGCTTAACCCGGACCTTTCCGACGCTCATTATCGGCTTGGGACTGACTTTGTTCATGTAGGGAAGAAGGAAAGCGCGGAGAAGGAGTTTGCCGTGTATCAAAAGCTCCGCGCCGATCATCTTGCAGAGGTTCAGCGAGAAAGAGACGAAGTTCAGCAATTTGTTTATTCGGAGAAGAGTTCCGGGACCAGCACGCCATAGCCGAGATGTCGAGCATGACCAATGGCGATGAGGGACTGTACAGGTGAATGATGAGACTGGAAGGTATTAGCGCGACCGGGCCCCATCGAGCAGAGTCATCGTGGGAGGCGGCATGCAGATTCAGCCGCAGCCGTCGCGATTTCCTGCGGGGAGCCGCAGGTCTTGCGCTGAGTTCCGCGTTGATGAGTGCCAGTCCCCTGGTTCGCGGTGAATCCGTGCGCCGAAAGCGAAAGATCATCGTCATTACCTTCGGAGGCGGAGCCAGAGACCAGGAGACGTTTGCGCCTGAAGGCCAGGAGAACATTCCCCATCTGCTCAATGAACTGGCACCGCAATCGAGCTTCTTTACGCATGTAACGAACCAGGGAATCCTGGGCCACTATGTGGCGACAGCGAGCCTGGCTACCGGAGTCTATGAAACGCTCAACAACTTTTCCGCAGTGCCCCCGGAACACCCAACGGTTTTCGAGTATTTTCGAAAGGACCTGAAGAGGCCGTCTTCTGACGCATGGGTCGTGGCGCCGAGCAACGGTTTCAACCGCATCGGCGAAAGCGACTCCCGCGGGTTTGGAGCCGGACAAGGTGCAAGGGTGATCCTGCCGAAACACCTGCTCAGCGCGGCCCATGGCGGAAGCACGACGGATCTCGAGCATCTGCTGCGAGACAACTATGAGACCCCGCTGTACACTCCGCAACTCGGCGGAGGCGAGGTCGAGCTGCAGCAGCTTGAGATGATCCTGAAGTTATCTGTCGACGATTTCATGGCGCACGCCCGTACGCTGTCGAGCCCTGATGAACTGTCGGTGTACATCGCACGGCAGTTGATGAAGGAGGAATCGCCGAGCCTGCTTTGGATCACGATGCATGACATTGACGTAGCGCACACCGGAGCGTATTCGCTTTATGTGGATGCGATCCGGCGAACAGACCGCCTCTGCGCCGAGATCTGGAAGGCGATCGAGAGCGAGCCCGAATATGCAGGCAACACGACCCTGTTTATTCTTCCGGATTTTGGCCGCGATTCCGACTATGACGCGGGCGGCAATGGTTTTCAGCATCATCGAACCGGCGACGCAGCAAGCCGCACGACCTGGATGATGGCCTTGGGAGCGGGCGTCCGACGGGGCGTGGTGTACGACGATCCCATGCAGTCCATTGATCTGGTGCCGAGTCTCGGCGCGATGATGGGATTTACGCCAACGCAGGCACAGGGAAAGCTGATACGGGAGCTGGTGTAGACCATGCAGCCACGCGACCTGAAAGCGGAGCATTTTGCCGCCTACCCGCCCGAAGCGAGAAGAGAGGCGACGGCTCACCTTGCTATGTTCAGGCAGCTTCCGCTCAGTTTTATTCCGAGTCTTCTGCGTGAAGTCATCGAGTATGACTACAAGTTCCCAGTCGAGCGAAAGGCGATCGACCGCGAGTTGGCCAGTCTTAGCGCACTGTCAGAAGCGCAGGTCGAAGAATGGTTCGGGGAATTCGCGGGACTGTCACTTGCCTCTTCACTCGAAGAGTTTGACTGGGTCAACCAGCCTGCGCAATTCGTAGAGCAGCAATCGGCGTATCTCTGGTCGACCCATCAGCTGGATGCGTTTCGAAAGGCTGCTACAGATTACGGGGAGCGCCTTAACCTTGCTGCGCCTCCAGAGCCGCTTCCAACGCCAAGGCTGGGCATCGCCGTGATCGGGCAGGGAGTGACGTCCTTTGACGGACACTTGTTTCGCAATCTGCGCAAGTATGGCACATACTTCAGCCAACTCAAGCCCGACAATGGACTCGAACAACTTCTAGCTGGCGTTGAGAATCGTGCAAGGACGAATCCCGCGCCTTACGCGCACTGGTATATCGATGGAGGTCAGGCCGTTGCGCACAGCGAATCGGTAACCTGTGTCTCCTATCGCGGACTCGACCAGGTGCGTACCACATTGCTGAAGAAGATGCAGGCTCAAATCAGCCGGCCAGGCATGGGACCCGAAGAACTGCGCACCTATATCGCGCGTCTGACGCCGGCAGATGTCGGCATGGAAGAACCGTCAGATCCTGTTCTCGACCGATTCCAACTCAAACTATTGACAGAAGGGTCTGGGACGCAGATCTTCAGCACCACGTTTGTGCAGTGGACGACGCGCGAAGTCTTACGACGGGCGCAGGCGCTCACTCTCATCGTGCGATTCGCTCCGCGACAGCGGCAGCGGCCGATGAATGAGTTGCTGTCGAATACCCATGGAGACACCGAGCTTGATGCGGCGGGCTCGCTGGTGGATGCGGACATGGGCGCGTATTACCACTGGATTAATCAACAAAGGCTCGCCGGCGGGGATCGCTCCTCGTTCATAGTCTGGTTTGAAGCCCACGGGCAGGCGATTGCGATCGGGCCCACCTTGCCTAGAGGCACTGAATCGGGGTCTTCGATTGATCTCGCAAGGCTGTTTTCGCTTGTTGCTGTTTGACGCCAAGAGGAGAAAAGACCCGGCTGGAGAAGGTCTGCGGCGCCTTGAGAATTGCACTTCGTGCGCCTATAATCGTCGCGGATTTCAGCCAGTGATTGATGTGGAATGTGTCGCACGCTGACGGCATTCGGAAAGACTGCAACATGCAGGAAGATGCTCGAGAAGCTGAGTTAATCGGCCAACTTGACGGATGCGACGTTGAGTTTTTGTCTGACGATTCGAGGCGCAGATTTCTTTGCGGCGCCGGGCTCCTTGTCGCCGGCATGATGATGCCTCAGTTGCGTGCTGACGATCAGCAACAAGCCAAGACCGGATCAGGCCACAAAGTGATTGTGGTGATCATCGGCGGCGTTCGTCGACTTGAAACATTCTCGCCAGAGGGGCTGGTGAATATTCCGCATCTCGCGGGCGACCTGCTGCCCAACGCATTGTTCTATCCGCACATCCGGAACGAAGGCGTGACCGCGCATTTCAACGCAATTTCAAGCATTCTCACCGGCAACTGGCAGCGTGTGGACGACTGGGGCAAACTCGCGCCGACGACTCCGACGATCTTCGAGCAACTCCGGAAGGAACATAGAGTTGATCGCAGCGAGACGTGGATGGTGGCAAGCAACAAGGCGTTGACGAGCTTGATTGGCGCGAGTTCGGACAGCGACTTCGGGCCGGCTTATGGCGCAAACGTGGTGTTTCCAAAACAGCTCATGCTGATGGCCGTTGTCGATGCATTGCGTGGAGGCCGCACGGCCAACATGGCTGACCGCAGCAAGGTCGAAGCCGAGCTTGAGAGCGCGATGGAAGGGAGTAACTATGAGGGGCTCGGATGGAACGTTTTTGATGGTGCGGATCGCCTTGATCCTCGAATGCGGGACTCCATCCAGGCTGCGATTGCGAGCTTTGTGCGAGGCGGAGGCCCAACCTCAGGGGATGAACTGACATTCTTTGTGACGCGCGAGGTGATGAGGAAGTTTGCGCCGCAAGTGATGGTGGTGGCGTTTTCAGATGTGGAGGCGGCTCACTTCGGTTCTTACTCTCTGCACCTGTCGGGTATCAAGACGGCTGATCGATTGACGTATCAACTATGGCAGGAGGTTGAGGCAAACCCTGACTACAAGGGCAAGACCACGATGGTGATTCTTCCGGAGTTTGGACGTGATCCTGACGGGTCGTCGACAAACGGATTCTTCAATCACCGCGCCAATGACGACTCTACTAGAGACACGTGGATGCTGGCTCTGGGCGCGGGGATCGACAAGCCGCAGATTATCGAGCGGCCAATTCGCCACGTGGACGTGTGCCCCACACTGGCGAGTCTTCTGGAGTGCACACAGATGGAATCGCAGGGCACAAGACTGCACGAGATTCGTGGATAGCCTGCACGGACGCGCAACAGCGCATGTGGTCTGGTTGAGAGAGTGAGATGGCAGGCACGGGCAAGTTGCCGGACAAGCTTCAGGAAGCATTGAATCGCGGTGTACTCAACCGCCTGCCTCTGACGTTTCTGCCATTTGTCAATCAACAACTGAATCAATGGGAGTTTCTGTTTCCTAACGAGCGCGGGTCGGTCGAGCGGCTTCTTCTCTACGTGGCGCGCTTAAGTGCGCAGGAGGCAGCAGCACTCTTTCGGAATGTGGTGGACCTCGAAGACAAAATGGGTGTTCGCCACTGGCAGTTCTCAACCAACGAGCAGACCATTCGAAACTCGTCTGAACTTGCGCGGTCTCCATACTTTCAAGAATGGCGAAGAGCGGTGCAGGCGGTTTTTGATGCGGCTGATCGGAATTCGCGGGAGACAAAGGGAACGAGTCAGGCAGTGAATCGCCTGATCCTCATGGATATCCCGGCCAACCTTCCGCTCCGTGAGGTCAGCGCATGGAGACAATGGCAAGGCATCGGCCGACAGGTCAAGATCAACTTTGCAGACACCGGAAACGGGGCGGGTGCGATGGAGCGGCTGTTAGGCGGCGCGTCAACTTCGGGTGACGCCGCAATGCCGGGACTGCTGCAAGCAACGCTGAATCGTGAGAACACGGCGCTAGGTGCAACGTGGGTCGTGGATGCGGGGTCGTCGCTCGTGGAGTCCGTTGGGCCAAAGTCGAGCGGCGCGATTTTGCTAAGCTACCAGCGCCTTGACCAATATCGCCAGAGCTTTTCTCGCGAGATGAACACCATGCGCAAAGACCTTGCCGATGCGGATGCTGTATTCGACCATCTGCGCAAGGTGGATGTGTTGCCGTGGTGTCCCCCCGAAGTCGCAGGGGACCCGGCGGTGCGTGAGTTTGTACGCTCGTTGTATCTCTCGGGGAACGGTGCGGTGATTTTTGGCAACTCGTTTGTAGAGTGGGCATCGTCCGAGGCATTCCGGCGCGCGCGGCCTACATTTCTGGCAGCGCGGTTCGGAGTTCGCAGCAAGCCGAAGCCTTTTACCGGCGTGGCGGTCTTCGACAATCCGGACCAGGTGAATCCTCTGCCTTCGATTGAAGATTCCGAGGGCAGCGCGGTCGATGCCCAGATACTGGCGCTCTATGTATGGCTCGCTGCCAGCCGCTACGAAGAGTATCAACGATCGACAGTGTGCCTTTGCCTGGCAGAAAGCCTGTCGCAGGGATACGTGGTGGGGCCGCCGGAGTTTGCGCTTGCGGATGACCATGGAGCGGTGGGCATGGACCGTTTGAGTGCTGCGCTGCATGAATGGATTTCGCATGGCTCGTAGTTTTTGAGAATGGAGATGAACGATGATTCGACGGGACTTTATCAAGACTGCCGGGGCGGCTATGGCCTCTTCGACGCTCTCTGCATCGCCGCTTCTGGCACAGGAACCGATCGCCCAGGGACGCATGATCCTGCCGATCAACCGCAACTGGCGATACCAACCGGAGAAAGTCGCAGGCGCAGAATCTCCCGACTTCGACGATTCGAAGTTTCAGAGAGTGGTGATTCCGCATACGAACGTTGAATTGCCCTGGCATAGTTTTGACGACAAGGATTACGAGTTCATCTCCACGTACCGGCGTAGGTTTCGATATCCAAAGGGCGCGGACGGCAAGCGTGTTTTCGTCGATTTCGAAGGCGTGATGACCGCTTCGACTGTTTGGATCAACGGCGTCCTTCTAGGCGATTACAGGGGTGGATTCACTCCTTTTTCGTTTGAGCTGACGAAGCACCTGCGCAAGGACGCGGAGAATGTGTTGGTTATCCAGGTAGATTCAACGGAACGGTCGGACATTCCTCCGTTCGGATATGAAATCGATTACATGACCTTCGGGGGAATCTATCGCGAGGTTAATCTGCGCGTTGTCCCAGCGACCTACATCGATAACATTTTTGCGAAGCCCACGAATGTGCTGGGCGGAAGTCCATCGGTTGAAGTGAGCTGCTTTCTGGCCGGCGAACCTGTCGGCAACGGCGCGCTGTCGATGGAGGTTGAACTGAGCGATGGCGACCGTGTGATCACGAAGGCGACGCGGACGATCGAACGCATGGCCGGCCCCCGGGAAGCCGGAGGTCCAGATGCGTCGATGGATCCGTACACAGATGCCGCGGCATACGCATCGATCCAGACGCTGAAAGACCCGGCGCGGCAGACGGTCGAGCTTCCGCATCTGACCGGCATCCAGCTCTGGGATCTTGAACGCCCTCGGCTTTACACGGTTCGCGTCAGGCTGCTTCAAGCCGGGCGCGTGATCGATGAAGACTGGCGTCGCATTGGATTCAGAGAAGCGACCTTTACCGATCATGGATTCTCGCTGAATGGGAAGATCGTCAAGCTGCGCGGACTCGACCGCCACCAGACATTCCCGTTTGTCGGACAGGCAATGCCGGCACGCGCGCAGAAGAAAGACGCAGACATTCTTCGCAAGGACCTGCATTGCAACATTGTTCGTACGTCGCACTATCCGCAATCGCGCCATTTTCTCGACCGGTGTGACGAGATCGGCCTGCTTGTGCTCGAGGAGATTCCCGGCTGGCAGCACATCGGCGATGAGAGCTGGAAAAAGGTGGCAATCGACAACGTGGGGCGGATGATCCGGCGCGACTGGAATCATCCATCGATTGTGCTATGGGGAGTCCGCATCAACGAGTCGCCTGACGATCACGACTTCTACGTTCGGACGAACGCTCTGGCGCATGCGCTGGATGATTTGCGGCAGACCGGCGGCATCCGTAACTTCCCTGAATCGGAGCTTCTGGAGGATGTATTCACGGTGAACGACTTCGGATTCCCTCTAAGGCCGCCGAATCATCCCCGTTATCTGAATACGGAGTTTGTGGGGCACACGTTTCCGACGAAGACGACGGACGACGATGAACGCCAGCGTGAACATACTCTGCGTCATGCGCGCATTCACAACCAGCTTGCGTCGAATCCGCAGTATGCCGGCGGCATCGGCTGGTGTGCCTTCGACTACAACACGCACGCGAACTTTGGATCGGGCGACCGGATTTGCTATCACGGGGTGACGGACATCTTCCGCGAGCCGAAACCGGCGGCCGGTTTCTACAAGTCACAATGCGACGCGTCAGAAGAGATTGTGCTTGAGCCGGCATTTCACTGGGCTCGTGGCGACGAGTCGATTGGCTTTACAAAGGCCGTGTTCTGCTCCAACTGCGACCATCTCAAGATATCGGCGCGGGCGGAGAGTCTCAAGAGCAACCCATGGGTTGCACTTGCAGAGATTGATCCAGACCGCACGGAATTTGAACATTTGAAGCATCCGCCATTCGTTCTTGATCTCACTACGCTTGATCTGAAGAAACTGCGGGCGGGGTGGGGCGATCTGCGCGTTGAGGGATACATCGACGGAAAGCTGGTCATCACGAAGACTCTTTCGGGCCGTGGCGTAGACAGCAAGTTTGTTCTGGTTGCGGATGACAAAGAGCTCGAGGCCGACGGAGCCGACACGACCCGCGTAGTTGTGAGGGTCACCGACGAGTTTGGCGCGATGAGAACGTATGCCAACGATCCAATCGCGTTCACGCTGGAAGGGCCCGCGAAGCTGATCGGCGACAATCCCTTCGCACTCATTGGCGGCACGTGCGCCGTATGGGTGCGCGCTGGTGAAAAGGCAGGTACGGTGCGCCTTACTGCCAAGCATCCGAGGCTCGGAGAGCAGAGCGTGTCGTTCACGTTGAAAGGCGTAGCCGAGGAGACGGTGTAGGGCGCATTGGCATTGACGCCGGGTGGCTCATTGTGATGAGAGCCACTCGGTTAGCCCACTCCACCCTTTCGGGCCAAATGCTTCTTGACATTATGGTTAGCGAGGGAGGGAACGAGGGATAAGTGGATGAATATGGTGTGCCAGCGGCTATTTCTTTGAGCTGATGATCCGGATGCGTGCGGTGAGCGCGCGACCTTCGAACTCGCTGAAGGTGCCGTATTGAGGTGAGTCGACGACGTTGTTGACTGTGAGTGGATTCTTGCTGTCGCTGATGTTTTCAATTACGCCCCGCAGGCCGAAGTAGGAGCCATGAAAGTGAAAGCGCCATTCGAGACCCGGGCTGAATGAGACGTAATCCGGGAAGCGCCGGTCTGCTGCCGCACCGACGACCTGGTAGTTCGCATTGATAGAGGTGTACGGAAAGCCCGTATGCCAGTCGAGGGTGTAGACAAAATCCCAGCTCTTGCGAAAGCCCGGGACAAGGAACGGAAGCCAACCCCAGGACAGGACGCGGTTGGGCGTATCCCAGGGAAGAGGAGCGCCCTGTTGCGGACCAAGGAGCGAGATGGTTGGCATGTAGTCGATCGCGGCATCGGTGTGGGCGGTTGCGTGTGTGTATGCGGCAAAGAGGGAATAGCCACCGGCGAACGTGCGCCGAGCATCGACCTCGGCAACATCGTCATGATCCTGCCGGGAGCTTGTGAGCTGATAGGTGCCGGACAGCGCGCTCGGGCCGTTCAGGTTCACATAAGTGAATCCGTCTGAAAGGCGTTTCTGAATGTAGTTTGCCTTGAGGAAGATGGAGCCGGGGAGGCGCTGTTCGAGGCCAACGCTCCAATTGATCGCGCGAGCCTCATGCAACTGTCCATTCTGGGCGGAGAATACGGTCTCGAGCGGCGGGCCTCGGGGAGTAATGCCGTCGGCGGCAAAATAGGTATCGTTGCGCGAGCTGTTCATTGCGCGCGTGAGGTATTCCAGTTGCGTGTGTTCGTAGTAGAGCCCCACGCCCGCGGACAGCTTTGTCGCTCCGTCGAGGCGCGAAGGTGAGTAGGTGGCGGCCACTCGCGGAGAGAGGAGAGGCTCGCGGATGATCTGATCCCAATCGAATCTGAGGCCGGGTTCCAGGAGGAGGCCTGAGAAGGGTGTCCAGCGGTCCTGGAGGAAGGCGCCGATTTCGAGATTGTGACCAGAGAAGTCCGCGACTGTAGGAAACGTGCTTTGCCGCAACAGGGTCCGGTCTTCTCGGAGGTAGTTGACTGGAGCGCAGTCAGTCCTTTCGCTGTAGCCGATGTGATCGAGATCAAGGCCCGCCTTGAAGTCATGTCTTCCGGCCCATTGCCGCGGAGGAATATAGAGCGTGGTGTTGGCCTCGATACGCTGTGAATGGCTTTTCAGACGCTCGAAATAGCTGCCCTGGTAGAATTCCGGCGTGATTTCGAATGGAGTGTCTCCGTGCGGGTCGAACTCATCGTGAATGTGTACGAACCCAAGTCCTGAATCCAGCAACGCCCCGTTGCGAAATGTGTACTGATCGCGCAGGTAGGGAAGCCATGAAAGCGTGTTGCGTTCCGTGGTGCTCTGCTGGGGAACGAGCGGTGAAAGGCCGTCATAGGGCGAATGGTAGCCATTAAGCAGGAGGCCGACGGAGACGATGTTGGCAGGAGTGACGTTGGCCTGAACCTTGAAGAGGTTGCTGCCGCGGAACAAGTGATTCGTGTCGGCCCCGCTGGGGAGTTCCGAGATATAGATGTCGTCATACTCGGCTTCTACTCCATCGAAGAACCAGGCCCTGTCTCGCGCCAGGGGACCGGAGAAGGTGATGCGGGGGACGAACTTGTCGAAGCGGATTCCGTTTTTGTCCTGGAAAGAGGGGATGAAATCAGTGGCGTTGAAGCGGAAGGTGTTATCACCCATGCCTGTGTAGAAGGCAACGACACCACCCGTGCTTCTACCGAACTCCACGGGATAACGGGTGGCTTCAAGATCGATGGACCGAACCGCATCGGCACTCACGCGCATGTTGAGATTTCCGCTCACCGGAGAGCGAATATCGAACCCATCGAGCAAATCCAGGGTTGCCCAGGTCTCCGATCCTGCCACATGGATCTGCCCGCTGGAATCCTGGACGACTCCGGGATAAAAGGGCAGGAGATTACGGATATCGCGTGAATCGGGGTAGGGAATATTGATGATCTCCTGAAGACTCATCGTGCTCTTGTCGGAGACCTGCTCGGGATTGATACCGGGAGCAGAAGCGGCTACGCTGACCTGCTGCAGGACCATCTGAACGTGGTTGAGCGTTACATGCAGATCATGAATGGTTGGATCGGCCTGATCGACCACCGCCTCATAGAATCCCGGTTTATCCACTCGAATCCGGTAAGGCTGATCTCCCTTGAGGGTGAACGCGCAACGTCCCGCGTAGTCGGTCAGGAGGCTGATTTCTTCGCGCCCCGGCTCGCCGATGGCGACCCGAGCGCCTTCAACGGCAAGGCTGTTCTCATCGACGACCGCGAGAGACGTCGGCGAGGGAGGCCCAGGTGTCTGCGCGACGAGGCCGGCTGCGCAGCCTGAGAGAAGGATTCCGATCGTGACGCTATCGAAGCACCTAAGGCGCGGCATAGGTCCATCGCTGTCGTCTTCATTATTGCAGTTCGGGGAAGGCCAAGTGGGCCCCGACTGCGGTTCAGATCGATGCGTGAGACCAAGTATGGAAATGCTGCAATCTTGTTGACAATCGATGAATCTCCTGCCATATTGTCAGGATTCCATTTGGCGCGCTTCCCCGGGATTTGTTTGCGCAGAAACCAGAATAAAAGATACGAGTCATCAAGGAGGACCCGCGATGGAGTATAGCGCCTCGCAACTTCTTTCGATGTCGCAACAGGATCTGGATAACCTGTATTCCGGCAGCCCTGCCGGCACGATCCCTAACGGCGAAGCACACGGCACAGCGATCATCGCTCCCGGCACAAAGTTCAGTCACGAAATTGCGTCGCTGATCAATATTTTCGTGTGGAAAGGGAAGACCTTTGACGCTGTTCACGGCACTCTGCGCAATCAAATCTCCGCATTTGGATTGAATGCGATCGTGGCCGAGGTTTACAAGGCGCCGAGTTGGTTCGACAACAAGGAATGCATCGTTCTTGATTATTCGAAGACCTCACTTGTCGCCGAGCACATTCGCGATGAGATTCGGCAGATCGGGCCAGGAGTGTACCTCGGCATCGTGTACTGGGACAAGAACCGCACGATTCACTTTGCGCTTCACTTTCCTGGCGCATGACGATCGAGTCCAATCCTGACCGCCCGGTACCGAAGGCCAACACCGGCTCTGCGATCCTGAATTGGTTTGCCGATACATCGACGGCCCTCGTGCACCTCGAGCGGCGCTTCGACCCCTTCTTCAGGCCCCTGTTCGATGCACTTTTGCGCGACCCACTAACCAGCCTGGCCACAGCTTTGATCAACATGAGCCGGCCCAACGATGGGCTGGGAATCGCTGAGGAGAGGCTTCTTCCCAACGAGGAAGCATGTGTCGATTCCATCATTGAGAGCTTCACGACGCAGATGAAGCTCTTGTGGACGCCTGGGAGATTTGAACGTGGGGGCAACACGAAGACGCATGGAATTGTTCGCGGTGAGTTCATCGTTCACGACAATCTCCCGCAAGAGTTTCGTCGTGGGATTTATGCACAGCCGCACACGTATCCAGCGTGGGTTCGCTTTTCGGGGCCGGGTCCCTATATCACCCCGGACATCGACGATGTCGGCTTCATGAGCATCGGCATCAAGCTGATGCGCGTGCCCGGCCCCAAGCTGATGGAGGACGAGAAGTTCACCCTCGACATGTTTGGGGTTTCTACGCCGACCTTTGTCACGCCGGATGTAGTAGCAAACGCGCAACTGCAGAAGGAGAGCATAAAGAACGCTCAGATCTATCACTTCGTCAACCTCACCCGGCACCATGTTCTCGACCTGATCATGCAGTCGCTCTGGATCAAGACACAAAGCAGCCCTTGCGAAGCGCCGTACTTCAGTTGTGTCCCGTATCTGATGGGCGAGGGACAGGCAATGCAGTATTCGGTCTGGCCGAAGAGCAATCGGCACACCCCGGTGCCACGCCTGCCGTTTCGGCCGCCAGACGACTACCTGCGCGATGCCATGGTTGCGACGCTCGCCAAGGAAGATGTTGAATTCGATATCCGCCTGCAATTGCAGAAGGACCCGCACCTGATGCCCATCGAGAATAACGCGGTGTTCTGGCCGGAACGCATTTCACCCCGCGTTTCAGTTGCAACGCTGCGCATTCCGCGCCAGAAGTTCGACTCCCCGGCGCAACTGGACTTTGCCAAGAAGCTGACATACAACCCGTGGCACACCATCGCTGAACATCGGCCGCTGGGAAATCAGAGTCGCGCGCGCCGCCGCATGTACTGGACGCTTGCAACGCTGCGACAGAGCATGAATGCAACACCGCACTACGAGCCAACTGGCGACGAGGTCTTTGAATAGCACGCGATGACGCCGCAGTCCAACTTCATGATTATGGCGACCGTGACGCCGTCGCGGGACGCGGAGCTGCGGAGCGTGCTTGCGGAGATGAATCATGAGCCCGGCGTGGTCAATCCCGAAAACGCGCTGGTGCCATTTGAACAACTCGACTGCGTGCATTTCGCGCGGTTCGTAATCCTCGAGGATAAGACCCTCGACGACATCAGGGTTTACGGCTTGCCTCGTGTGGATTTGCCAACGTATCTGGCCTTTCTGGGCGACATGGATGGCTCCGTGGAAGATTTCTTCGCGGAGTTGGTCCACAAGGCTGGAGATGGGCTGAGAAACATCTTCATGCACTGCGATGGTTTCACTGCGGGTACGGATTTGTTGCTATGGATCAGGGAACATAATGTGATTCCTGGCGCCAGCTATGTGAACTGGGTGGGGCGCACCACCCGTCAGATCAGGGAGGAGAGTGCGCTGCGGAACGCCCTTGTGAGATTTGCCAAGGACAACAGCGACTCATTGAGAGGAGTGGCGCCGGCCGGAATTCGGGACAGGCTCAAGACCTTTGTTGCCGGCGAAGTGCAGGCAGGACGTCTTGCACTTACGCATCCGGCACCAACGCCGTTCATGTGGCAGCTTCGCAATCTTATCAACCTTCTCGGCATGCCGATCCTATTGGTGATACTGTCGCCTCTGTTATTGCTGGCGTTGCCGTTCGTTCTGATTCTGCTTCGAATCGCCGAAAAGTCCGACCCCGAAGTTGCACCCCGCGTTGATGCCGGTCATGCGGACCTGCTTGCGTCGATTGAAGATCACGATGTCACCAACCAATTCAGCGCGATGGGGAGCGTCAAGCCGGGTCTGTTTCGCCGCATGGTGATGATCGGAGTACTCACTGTGATTGACTACACGGCGCGACACATCTTCAATCGGGGCCGCCTGGCCCGCGTGATTTCCATTCAGTTCGCACGATGGGTCTTTCTCGACGGGAAGAGGCGAGTTTACTTCGCAAGCAATTACGACGGAAGCCTCGAAAGTTACATGGACGACTTCATCAACAAGGTCGCATTCGGACTGAACGTGGTCTTCAGCAACGGTATTGGATATCCACGAACAAACTGGCTGGTATTGAATGGCGCGAAGGACGAACTGACGTTTAAGAACTATTTGCGGCGGCATCAACTGCCCACGCAGGTCTGGTATAACGCGTTTCCGGGCTTGACGGCTCTCGATAAGTGGAGGAACGCGCTCATCCGAGAAGGGATCGAAAAACCATCGATGACGGACAGTGAGATACGTGAGTGGCTGCGACTCATCTGAAGGACAGGGGAGTTATGAGTCATGAGTCGGTAGACATGAAGGACATCCAGGGCATCGTGAGGTTTGGATACAGCGCCCTGACGGAAGCATGCTTTTTATTGCTGACCGTTCGTGATGCGACGGCTGCGCGCGCGTGGCTGAAGTCTGCTGCCGTCACGACCGCGGAGAAGTTGAGCAAGCCACCCGATACTGCGTTGCAGGTAGCATTTACGCGGGCAGGGCTGGAAGCACTGGGTGTTGACGAGGACGTGCTTGCCGGATTCTCAGCGGAGTTTTTGTCTGGAATGGCGGGCGAAGACAGCCGCTCCAGAAGGCTGGGGGACACGGGTGCGAACTCTCCCAACTCATGGCGATGGGGAGGTCCCGGGAAGATTCCGCACGTGCTGGTGATGGTCTATGCAAAGCCGGGTCTACTCGATGGGTGGATGCGGACGATTCAAGGCGAGAAATGGAATGCGGCATTCACGCTGACCGACTGCCTGCCTACATCGGATTTGCAGGGCATGGAGCCGTTCGGGTTCAAGGACGGTCTCAGCCAGCCATCGTTGGATTGGGAGCGCAAGCGCGATCCTCGGGGAGATGAACTTGAGTACGAAAATCTTCTTTCGCTGGGCGAGTTTCTGCTTGGCTACCCGAATGAGTACAGCAAGTACACCTCTCGTCCTCTTCTGCCGGCGGACGCGCCCTTCAGTTCGGTACTGCCCGTTGCCGAAGACGAGCCGGGTATGCGGGACTTCGGATGCAACGGCACTTTCCTTGTGTTCAGACAACTTGACCAGGACGTGCGAGGGTTCTGGCGCTTTGTGAATAAGGCTTCCGATTCCAATCCGCAGGAGCGGCAGCAACTTGCCGAGGCGATGGTCGGCCGGGGCATGAATGGCACGCCGCTTGTGCCGGTGGTGTCCAAGCCGATCGCGGGAATTGATCCAGGCACGGCGGCCACCAACCAGTTCACCTACACGTCCGATCCGGACGGAGTGCGGTGTCCATTCGGAGCGCACATTCGCCGAGCGAATCCACGCACCCCCGACCTGCCCGCTGAGAATAATCTGATTTCCCGGCTTGGTCACATGTTGGGATTCGGCAACCCAAGATATCGCGATGACGTGATCGCTTCGTCGCGGTTTCATCGGATCGTTCGACGGGGCCGGGAGTACGGAGAAAAGCTCACACCTGAGGATGCAATAAGGGACGATCCAAATTCCGCAGAACATGGCATCCATTTCATTGGTCTGGTGGGCAACATTCTGCGCCAATTTGAATTTGTGCAGAATTCATGGGTCATGGGCACCAAGTTTGACGCGTTGAGCGATGAGAGCGATCCTCTGCTCGGCAATCGATCACCGATCGCAGGGCGTGAGGCAAATGCGTTCTCCCGCCCACGCGAGACGGGTTTGGAAAGACGCTATGAGGGATTGCCTCAATTTGTGACCGTGAGAGGCGGCGCTTACTTTTTCCTGCCGAGCCTGAGCGCCCTTCGCTATCTTGCAATGCTCGGCCAGCATTAGCTCGGCCGCATTTGACCAAAACAACAGAGACCAACACACTGGAGGGCGCTTGAACAGGATTCACATTCCCGGCCTTATCGATATCGTCCAATCCGACGACGCTGCCGAGATCAAATCCATGGCAAGTGATCAGAATCTCGATCGCGCCTATGCAGATCATTCCATTCCGACCAATGCCCACATTCTTCAGAGGGTGCGCGATACCCTGCAGATCGATGGAAATCCCTTTCCCACCGTTGCGCCAAGGTGCGCCGCAGGCCGTGCGGACGCTCAAGAAGCACTCTGGAAAAGGCTCACGGCGCTGGCTCCGAATTATTCAGCCGGACCGGAGTCGCTGGAGCCTCTGGCCGCTTTTGTGCGAGGAGTTGGAGATCCCGATGCGTGCGGCCCTCTCGTGCAGCAAGCGGTCGGAAGCCTGTTTGCGGCTGATTTCAAGGCGACACCAGAGAGTTGGAATGCCGCGCTGGTTCTCGATCAGGCGCCGAGGACATTGAACCCCGTGCTTCTGGCAACATGGGCAGCCACCGGCGCGGTCGACAAGTCAAAGCAGTTGCTGGCCGCGATGGTGGGAGGCGACCTTGCGGCGGTTCATGCGATCGGGGTCGCGGTGCACAACATCGTGAAGGGAGTCAATCTGATGCGGCAACTTTACGGGGATTCAGGTTGCCGTGGCGAACTTGCGCCTCAAAGCGCAGCGGGCAAATGCATTTTCGCACCAGAGAAGGTCTTGCGGCAGCCGGTCGCAGCTGAGAATTCAGCGAGTGGAGAACTCGAGACCGGAACGCTGGTCATTCTCAACCTTCAAGCTGCAAACGCCAAGACGCCGGACGCTGATCTTGCATTCCTGAGGGGAACCTGGAGTCAATGTCCCGCTGAGAGCTGGGTTCCGGCACTTCTTGAAGGAATCTGGCGGCGGGCCTGTTCACCGCAAGCGAGCAGCTGAGAAGTACAACAAATACGGAAACTGCACAAGCGCCTGCGCGCCCATGAAAGGCAGGCGGCTTGAAGGTGTTCTGCACTGCAATCGGGCCCCTCTCACGATCGAAGGGAATTCGACTGAAAGGAAGGTGCATCCCATGGCGCTGGATATCGTCGCGTGGCATGACCGCACCTCGTCTGACTATCTCAACCAATTGAACAATGCACGCGCTGGAGGGTACAGCACGATTTCGATGTGTGTGTACGGCGACCGCAGAGCACCTCTGTATGCAGCTTCGATGGTGCGAAGGGCGACCCAGGCCCAGGAGGAGACGTTTCTGTCGCTGAGCGGGACGAATCTTGGCGCGACCATCAACACGATGGCGCAGAAGGACTGGGGTCCGAAGATCATCAGCGCGACCGGACCGACCAACAATCCGCTGTTTGCGGCAGTATTCGGGCCTGGGCAACCGGTTTTCACGATCTGGTGGGTAAAGGCCTCGGATTTTGCCTTGATGAATCCGGGGGAGATGTCAGGCGGAGCGATCCTGGGGTGGGCTGATGCCTATGGCGACCCGGGGAATTCGCTGTACATCGGCAACTGGGTGCAAAACGGCGACAACCGGGCATGGAACGCCGAAGATCTGGACGACAATTACGCCACGATGCAGGAGCGGTTCAATGTGCTGGTGACCGGCGGCGCGCGGCCGGTGCTGACGGCGTCCACTCCGGATGGCGGCGTGCTGACGATCTACGACGATACGCAAGGTGTGGGCTGGCAGATGTTTTCGGGCATGACCAGCTCGGATTACCAGACGAAGTTCAACACGCTCTACCCGCAAGGCCTGCGACCGATCCGGGTGAGCGCGAAAGGGACGGGAAGCGCGGCGCGGTTCAGTGTGATCTTTGCGGACCGCGAGGACGCGCCGGCGAGGACATTTCGCAGCAACGGGCCTACGGCGGCGGTTTCGACGATCGACGCCGCCATGGAAGCGGTGATGACAGCGAACATGGTGCGCGGGGCATCGCTGGCCGTGGTGAGCGGAACACAACTGGTTTACGCGCGCGGATACACGTTCGCAGAGCCAAACTATCCGGACATCCAGCCGACGACTTTTTTCCGGCAGGCAAGCGTGTCGAAGATGTTTACTGCGGCGGCGCTTTATCAACTGCTGGATCAGGGAGCGAAGCTGCCTGGGACCAACACGCTGTTGACGCTCGATACAGCGCTCGCAGATGCGCTGCCAAATATTGCGAATGGGACTCCCGACCCGAATTGGCCGAACATCAAGATACGGCACGTGCTGGAGATGACGAGCGGCATCACGTCGAGTGCGGTGGGCGACTCGGATCCAAAGGTCTCATCGACGCTCCCGATCACCGCGCTCCAACTGGCGCAGTGGCTATATCGGCAGAAGTTGAACAATACGCCGGGAGATCCCACGCAAGCAATCTACAGCAACGCGGGATATATGTTGCTGGGGCTGATCGTGGCGCGCATGTGGGGTGCCACAGACTACATCACGGGCCTAAGCACATTCCTGAACCGGCTGCAAATCACGAGGGTGCGATCCTCACGATCTCTGCTGTCAGCGCAACCCGCAGATGAGGCGCGGTATCACCCGCGGCCGCTGATTACCTGGAAATCGGTGATGGCGACCGGGCAGCCGATGTGCCTGCTGGGATACGGCACCGACAACCTCGAAAACTTGGGCGGCGGCGGTGGACTTTCAGCGGCCGCTCCGGATGTAGCGCGCGTGCTCGCGGCGCTGAACTCAAGTTACATGAATCCGATGATGAGCCCGACAACCATCCAGACGTGGCTGCAGAACGCGCAGAATGCGACCTCAACGCTTACGGGTCCGAACGGCGAAAACCACGGTTATCACGGGTGGGACAGCGTGCAGACCGATTCGTCCGGAGTCATGACAGGGGAGAAAGGCGGGAGCCTGACCACGAGCCAGAACGGCGTGCAGTTCACGCTGAACGGGTTTGCCACGGTGATCAACTGGAACGGGCCGACACCGACTGGCCCGCGTTGGTTTGCGCCATATGTGGACCTGATGAATGCGGTCGAGGCGCAGAGCTGGGGAACGACGGATTTGTTTCCGACGTTCGGGATGCCGGCATTTCCAACGCGGCCGATACCAATACCGATTCCTCGGCCCGCTCCGAGACCACCGCGCGTGGAGCGACCGCTGCCTTCGCACATGGTTTCGAAGCCCGGGCCCAAGCTGCGGGTATAAAGCTAATCGGCGGAAGATGACGACGCCCCGGGAAGTTGTTGCACTTACCGGGACGGGTCGCGCTACTGCCGTTCAATTCAGTTGTGCAATCACAGTCAAGGGTGCTTTCTGGAGTAGTGGTTGGCTGAACCGGGCGTAGGCACACTGTCGGAGACCTGTGCACCGATAGCATGCGACTGGGTCAGTGGAGTCGCGAGAGTAATGCCGGTTCCGGAGACCTGTGCACCCGATGCGTGCGCATGAGTGAGCGGCACGGCGACGGTGATGCTGTTGCCCCCGAACCTTCTGATGGAGGCGACAACCGCCGTCTCAGAGCTTGCGCCGCTGTCGATCGTGATGGTCTGGCCGTCGCGGAAACCAGTTGCACCGGAGACGGGGATTACAGTCGCGCCCACGCCGGTGGCAGCTCCCACGCTGGTGGAGCCTGCCGAACCAACTGTTGCGATAACGGCGCTTTCGCGGTTGGCGCCCGCATCGATCATGATTGCCTGGCCTGCCTCAAAGCCTTCCACGCTGGAGACTTTGATGTTGGATGCGCCGGAGGCAGCAGCGGCCGCTAGAGTAGCGGCAGCCTGCATCGCGAAATCATTGCAGTTGCTGTCGGTGTCGGCGCCATCGGGGAAGCGGCCGGCGCTGGTATTGGTGGCAGCGCCACCCATGCCAAACGGTCCTGCGCTCGAGGTCGTTCCAGGCGCGGGCGCGTGGCAGCCACTTTGCTCTGAGCCCGACGTGGCCTGGTAACCCTCAGCGGCCCATGGGTCGACGATGCCACCGTAGTTGAGGCTGTCGACAACCATGCCCTTGGCGTCGCGCAACACTATGCTGCCTTCTCTGACGGTGATGTTGAATCTGCCGAACATGACGACGTTGGTGACGAGTTCGGGGCCTCCGAACCATTGATTGGGCTCCGGTGTTCCCTGGTAGCCAGCGGTTTTGACGGCAGCGTCACGCACAACCGCATTGATCTCGTGGCCGCCGGCCAGCGGGCTGTCGAGCGTGATGCCAGTGCCGAGTGCCTGCACCGGCTCGTTGCTTGAATGGGCAAAGGCCGTCGCAGGCTCAAAGCTGATCCCCGTTCCACGGTTGCTGAAGGGGAGGTTATCCGCATGGTTGAACTTCAGCGGGGCAGCCAGATCGAGACCTGTGCCCGGTTCGGAAACTCCTTCGCTGTCGATATGCGCTGCAGTCAAAGCGGGAGTGAAGTCGATGCTGCTGCCGCGAGGACTCGCGCCGCCGACGGCAGTGATGGTCACCGTCTGCCGGTTCGTCGGCGTTCCAATGGTGATTCGGTCGCCAACGGAGAAGCCGTTTGCGCTGCGGACTCTGATGCTGGCTGCGCCGGCGGCTGCATCGGCGGCGAGATTCGTGCGGCTCGCCTGAGTGCCGACGTGCGTGACCGCGACTGTCTCGATTCCATGGCCGAGGCTGTCAATGTCCAACCTGATCTTGTCGCCCACCGAGATGTCAGAGACGGAGGTGACCTTGATGTTGGTTGTTCCAGCCTGTGCATCCGCTGCGAGGTAGGCCTGGGTACCGGCTTTGCCAACGGCGGTGACGGTGGCTATCTCGTACTTTTCCAGATCTCGTGCGACAGCGGGGTAGGTTGCACCATAGCCGAGCGCGACCTTTTGGCCGACCGCAAAGCCAGCTGTGCTCATGACCGGTACGTTGGTGGAGCCGGCGGGGATGGTGATCACCGGTCCATCGGGGACGGGTTGCCACAGTGTTGTAGGATTGCTGGCCGCAGTGCCGATTTTTGCAATCTTGCGGGTCTCCGCACCGGAGCCGGCGTCGATGCTGATCGTATCGCCGACCGACATGCCGGCTGTGCTTCTTACGTGAATGGTGGTGTCGCCAGCGCGCGCAGGGATTGCCAGGCCCGAGTTGGAGAGGCCGAGCAGATAAAAGCCGCCAGTCGAAAGCTTGGTTCCAGCCGGGATCTTCACTGCCGAGGAGATGGCCTGCTGGGCCGGGCGCGTGGTCAGGGTCCAGTTGGAGATATCGATTTCGCTTGCACCTGCGTTGTAAAGCTCGATAAATGCGTCGGTCGGATTGGCGGGCGCAGTCGAGCTGATGCGAAACTCGTTAATCTTAACCGGGCTGACGTTCCGCACTTTCTCGATCGCGGTCTCGGTCTGCTGCTCGCCACTGGAGTTTGTCCATTTCGCGCTGGCCAGCAGATCGCCGTTGAAGGCCACAGGCCCTGAGGTGACTTTGAATGTAGCTCTGACGCTCGCACCGGGCGCGACCGGATCTGAAAACCTCTTCGAAGTCTCGGCGGTGCTCCACTGGCTGGGGGCGGAAATGCTCAATTCGAGAGCATCAATCGGCGCTCCTGTTGTATTGGTGAACGTCACGGTCGTGTCCTGGGAGGACCCCGGCGAAAATGTCTGCAGTCCAGGAGGAGCGGCAGTTGCCGAGGTCGGCGCTACACTCAGACGAGCAACACCGTATCCTGCCGCCACGATGTTGGCCTGCACCAGTTGGTCGGTGGCGTCCGCCGGGAAGGTGCCTGCGGCCGTCATTGCACCCTCATAGAAGGTTCCCTGCGAGGCGTTGCTGTTGTCTCCGCCGTTGCCAAGGAGGATGGCCCCCTGCTTGCGCATCGGGTCGTATGTGGCGTTGACGCGCGGTCCGCTGAACATCACTGAAAGCGGACCCTCCTGCGCGTTGCCGCCCATCGACGTCCAATGGTGCGGCTCGCCCTTGGCCATCGCAGTTACGAATCGCCAGTTGATGCTGGGCAGATTCTTGCAGCCTTTGGAGCCGTCGGCGTTGACGCAACCGACGAGGTTGTTTTCCTGATCGGTCATGATCCACGGGCCGAAGCCGCTGCCGTGATACCAGGGGGTGGCGTTGCCGTAGTAGGTAGTCTCCATGGTGCCGTTGTCGTCGTCGCGGCTGTCGATCTCAGCGTTGCCGTAGTCGAAGCAGCAGCCGTTGTTGAAGTGGTGACCGTTGATCACCCAGTACTGTCCCTGTGCCTGGTTGTCGACGGCGGTGCCCTTCGCGTCGTTCTGCCTGAGGCCCATTCCCGGCGCGATGAAGACGCCGTAGGCCTTGTGCCCCATGATCGTAATCGGGGCCCAGTCTGCGACCGGGAGGTTGTTAAAGCCGCCCAATGCGGGCCCATTGAATCCACCGCGGGGCGCCTGGGTGAGGTCGTTGTGCTTTGGAGATTGGTCGTAGATGGTAGTGATCCAGCAGTAGGTGTTGGCGCAGAATGCGTCCTGTGCAGCCGCATCGGCGTATCCGCCCGCATCCGGGACAGGAGAGGCGTTTGGCTGGACGATGCCGATGTCGAGAGTCTTGCCGTCAGACTGCCGCAGAACCTGGTAGAGCGGACCGTTGTAAGAGGCGAACAGGGCGCGCGTGGTGCTGTGAGCGGCTACACAAGGGTCGCCGGCAGCGGCGTAGATGTCACACGGACCTTTGGGCCTGGGCGGGGCGCCATTCGACCCTCCTGCAGCCTGTTGTGCCATGGCCAAGGAGCCGCCAATGAGCGCGAATGTCCACGCGAGCATGAGTGCCATATCCAGTCTTGTTTTCATGGTTTGTCCAATCTGCAGCGGAGTTTGTTTGGAATCGAGAGAAGGAGGTTTCACTGCCGGACGCTGTCCAAGATCTCGGAATTCCTGCCGGGAATACGTATACCACCTGCCCCTGAAGCTGTTCCACCCTTTTCGGGTGTTGGTCAAGAAAACGTATACTCAAAACTCGTGAAAAACAACGTGGAGGAAGCGCCCAACCATGGCTCCCTCCACGGTTTTTGGAATTCATGAAGCGTGGCTACCGGGTCTTTCCTGTACTAGCGGTGCCGTGAATTGCCTTTTCTATGCGCGCGGGATCGCCGAGATAGTAATGACGCACGGACTTCAGATTCTCGTCGAGCTCCTGCACCAGAGGCACTCCTGTTGGAATGTTGAGATCGATGATCTCTTTCTCTGAGATGTCCTGAAGGAATTTCACGAGTCCCCGCAAGCTGTTCCCATGGGCAGCAATCAGAATCTGCTTTCCAGAACGGATACTGGGCGCAATGAGTTCATCCCAACAGGGCATCACTCGCTCCACCGTGTCCTTGAGGCATTCCGTCAGAGGAAGCTGCTCTTTCGTCAGGTTCTTGTAGCGCGGATCGTGTCCCGGAAAGCGCTCGTCGGTCTCGCTGAGCGCCGGTGGTTGGATATCGTAACTCCGGCGCCAGATCTTTACCTGTGGCTCACCATACTTTGCGGCGGTCTCTGCCTTGTTGAGCCCTTGCAACGCACCGTAGTGTCTCTCGTTGAGGCGCCAGTCGTGCCTGACCGGAACCCACATGAGATCCATTCTGTCGAGGGTAATCCAAGCGGTGCGGATTGCTCGTTTTAATACCGATGTGAATACGAGATCAAAGCTGTACCCTTCCCGCTTCAGGACGTTGCCCGCCTCTTTGGCTTCTTCCAAGCCGTTTTCAGAGAGATCAACATCAGTCCATCCGGTAAAGAGGTTTTCTTTGTTCCAAACACTTTCTCCGTGGCGAAGCAACACGATCTTGTACATGTCTATCCTCTCGTCGATGCAAAGCGAAATTGTCCAAATGCTTATCTTATGCCTTTGGGCCGACCCTCTGCAGTGGCAAAGGCCACCTTCACTCGCTCGCCCGGTTTGCTTAGGCTGAGCGGTAGTGTAAAGGCCAAGAGTCCGGGAGAAAATACACGGATTGAATCGGATTGGACGGCGTGGCTGTCCCTGAACAGGTGATGAAAAGCGAATGGTTCTTGAACATGCGCGCGCTCAACTTCGAGACCGAGAGTTTTCTCTCAGTTGTCAGGCGCGCTGCTTCGCCGACTCTGGGTCTTTGACGACCTGACTACCATGCCACCTTAGCTGGCAGAAACTCCGCGAACAGATCGTCGTAGTAAGGCTTCAGCTCATGGACCTTGGGCTTCGCGTGACCTTTGGAGTAGAGATCGTACTGATTGAACTTCAGCACCCATTCGAGCATTGCTCGATCCTTGTCGTTGCATAGATGATCGTACGCGCCATGCTTGTGCCACGGATAGAACGAGTGGAAGCGCAACATGTAGAGCATCTCATCGCGCAGATAGGGCTTCATGACCTCGGCGATGTAGCCGTCGTGGCCAAAGCTCAGATGGACCTTCTCCAGTCCGCAATTCGGCTCATAGATGCCGTACTTCGTCTGATAGAGCGGCACACTCCTGTCAGGATTTCCAGCAAAGTACTCGGGGAACACGATGTCTCTCGACCACGCGCAGCCCACCGGAAACGTGTCGCCCACAACGCCCCATTGCGGCTCGCCGTACAGGCAGAGACATTTCCCCAGGTCGTGCAGGAAGCCCACGAGCACCATCCAGCGAGGATGTCCGTCGCGACGGATCGCTTCAGAAGTCTGCAGCAGGTGCTCTATCTGAGTCAGGTCGGTGTCCGGATCGCTGTCGTCGACCAGTGTATTCAGGAAATCAGCGGCTTCCCAGACGGACTTTTGCCCTTTGTTCAGGCTGAAATACTGTTTCTCTTTCTCAAGCACGTAATCAACGGTTTGATTCTCATGATTCAGCCGATAGAACTCCGCAACTCCCGGAGTGGCGGTCGCGTCGTACTGGCGGAAATCCGCCTCTGTCTTGCCCTCTTTGTACCGGCCCGCAAGAAACCCATCCCACTCTTCCAGATCGTGCAATGGGTGTCGTGAACTGGGCTGTCCGTCGAAGGTCGATACGCGCATTGGTCGGCTCCGATCCGGACGCTGACACTTTGTCGGTCGGCTGTGCGCCACACATCCAATCAAGCTACACAAACCTAACACGGGCAAAATACGAGGACAAGGCCAGGGACGGCTTAGAGTGCATTTTTGGATCGAGTGGATATGTCTTCCCCATGGCCCAGGTGACTCCTTTTACACGACCCCCCGGAACCACACTTGTTTCACTTAGAATGGTCCGCGCATGAGAAAGAACTGAGGGAGAGGCCTGCATGAAAAAGATGATCTGGGCAGCTTGCGTGATGTTCGCGCTGATGGGCGCCATGCCTGTTGCGTTCGGCCAGGTGAAGATGACGCGCGATCAGATGCTCTTCTATACCTCGGAGTGGAAGGGCGAGCGATTTCCCGATGGGCGTCCGAGGCTGCCGGATTCACTGCTCAAGCGAGCCGTGGAAATGACCATCGAAGATGTCTGGGAATATCTCCGCGATCACGGATACCGCAATCAGTTCGAGGGTGGCTGGCAGGCGCTGCATATTGAAAAGCCCTTTGCCGGGCGGGCGCTGACGGCACAATACATGCCCACACGCCCCGACATGACCCGCGCAATTCTTGCCGAGGGTAAGGCAGAGGGTCGAGTCAGTGGAAATAATAGCTGGCCCATCAATGAGTTGCAGATCGGAGACGTGTATGTAGCCGATGGCTTTGGAAAGATCATCGAGGGTACGCTGATCGGTTCAAACCTCGGCAACGCAGTAGCGGCGCACACGCACACTGGTTTTGTCTTCGACGGAGGCATTCGCGATCAGGAAGAAAACCGCGAGATTCCCGACTTCAACGGTTTCTATCGCGGTTACGATCCATCCGCGTGGGCCGATATGGAACTCACCGCAATCAACGCCCCGGTTCGGATTGGAAGGGCGATAGTGCTCCCCGGAGATCTCGTTCTGGCCAAACCGGAAGGAGTTCTCTTCATCCCCGCCATCCTTGCTGAGGATGCGATCAGTGCGGCCGAGTTCACCTCACTCACCGATGAGTACAACTTCGAGCGCAATCGCGAGGGCAAGAATGGGCCGCAATTTGAAGGAGGGTGGACCCCGGCGAAATACGATGCCTTTGCAAAGTGGATCGATGCTCATCCCGAAAAGCTCAAGATGCCACGGAGCCAATTCGACGCGCTCCTGGCCAAGGCCAAGCAACGAAAGGAAGATTGACTTTCCGGCTTACGTCATCGAATCACATCGACTCCGCCTGCCGCACTCAGCTGCCTCTTTCCACAATGAGCGCGGCCTGCAGCATTGCCTTGGCGTACGCAATGTCATAAACATCGCCGGCATAGCCGCCGCCCCCAGGGTAACCGTGAATCGGGCCACGCGCCCGGTCGTAATCGATAGCTCGTGGATGTTCCGGATAGATCTCGCGAGTGTACTTGAGTTTGACCAGTTCCCGCATCACCGCAAACATGTTCACATCGCCTTCGTCGATGAAGCCCTCGTCGTACTTCACATAGGGCTTCGTTACATGCGGATTCCGGTAATGCACGTGGTTGATGCGGTCGCGGCCGCCAAAGTAGCGGCACACCTCCACCGGATCTTCTCCCATCTCCTTTGTTACTCCGCAATCGAACGTGATCCCGTTTGCCGGGCTGTCCACGATCTCGATCAGGTGCTTCCAGCCGGCGAGTGTTGCCATGATCTGCTGCGATCCGCGGCTAACAGGAAACGGCGGATCGTTGGGATGAAGTGCCATTCGTACATTCGCCTTCTCCGCCACCGGAACGACAGCCTTCAGAAAATAGGTGATGTTCGCCCACATCTCGTCGAGCGAGTGCGCTCCCTCGTTCGGGAGTGGCGGAAGGCCCTTCATTCGCTCGTCCTCCACCCCGGTCAATCCGGCGCCGCCTCTGCCCACCTGCTCGTAGTAGCCCTCCATGGCGCGGTGGGCGTAGAAGTTGTATTCAACGATGGGCAATCCAACTTTGCCGGCGACCTGGATCGACTCCCTCACCTTGTCGATCTCGTCATCCCTGCCTGCGCGGCCATAGAGCGTTTTAGGAAAACCGGCGATCATCAAATTGCCCAGCGAAACCCCGCCGGCCTTGAGCTTGTCGACCATTGGCCGAAGCTGGCTGACAGACCATGGAATAGGCGGTCCGCCTGACAGTACGTGACAGACACCGATCTGCACCACACTACGAATCGCTTCGTCAGTAACGCCGTTGCGAAGATCGATCGCGCAGGCGATCTTCGGAGTGTCCGCACTTTCCTGCGGCATTCCGTCGCCAAGCCACCAGAGCCTTTTCTCCTCTTGAGCAAGAGCTCTCAATGGCGCGAATGCAGTCGCAAGCGCAGCGGTTCCCAGCCTCCCGACAAATCTTCGACGCGACATTACCGATCTCATCACTGGAACACCTTCGCCAGATGTCATGAAGCTACGGTTACGGATTCTTCCACAAGCGGATTCGAACCGTCCAGGGAAGCGAAACGGTGAACTGGATTGGACCCGGCAGCGGAGGAGTAAGATGGGGCCACAAAATCAACCTGCGAAGGAATGCGCCGAAATGTCGAATGCCAATGGACCCCGCCTTAACCGCCGTCGCGTTCTTAAGTCATCACTCGCTCTTCTCGCTGGCGGAGCTGTCGGCAATCTGACGGAGGCCGAGCCGGAAGTCAAGAATGTCAATACGGCATCCAGTCCGTCGAGCCTCAAGATCACCGACATGCGCTATGCGGTCCTCGTCAAGCCCGGCCCCAGTCCCTGCGTGCTGATCCGAATCGACACCAACCAGGGAGTGTACGGCCTCGGCGAAGTGCGCGACATCGCGGGACCGCAGTACGCAATGGTACTCAAGAGCCGCATCGTCGGCGAAAACCCACTGCGCATCGATTACCTTTTCCAGAAGATTGCGCAATTCGGCGGCAACGCGCGCCAGGCCGGCGGCGTGTGCGCCGTCGAGATGGCCCTGTGGGACATCGCCGGCAAGGTCTACAACATCCCCATTTACCAGATGCTCGGCGGCAAATGGCGCGACGAGATTCGCATCTATGCCGACACGACGGAATCAATGGACCCACAGGAGTATGGGCGTCGCGCTAAAGAACGCAAGGCCATGGGTCTTACCTGGATGAAGATGGACCTGGGCATCAACGTTCTCGAGGGCATTCCCGGCACAGTGATGCAACCCGCGG
>Ga0335069_10002468_pt1 | contig 28520 bp, 1 predicted proteins | sample Lox_Sample_11_FD_206714 | JGI IMG/M metagenome (GOLD analysis project Ga0335069, IMG submission 206714) | Soil microbial communities from Loxahatchee National Wildlife Refuge, Florida, United States - Lox_Sample_1.1 | ecosystem: Environmental > Terrestrial > Soil > Wetlands | place: USA: Florida...
AGGCCGCGGCCCGCCGGATCTCGACAACGCCACTCTGACGACGCTCGGCCTGCGGATCCTCCCCGACGACGGCAATGCCGCGAACGGGTCGGAGGGTCTCTTCGTCGGCGCCGGCGGTGTCGGCATCTCCGTCGCGAGCGGCACCCTCGACCTCGCGATCGTGAAGCCGGCCGCCTCGGCGAACGACAGCCGCAGCTGGCTCGCGCTCACCGCCGACATCTCGACCGGCGCCTTCACCGGCATCGACGGGCTGACGCTGACGATCACCTCGCTCGGCGTCGAGATCAACCGCGCGAGCGGCGTCTACGACCCGACTCCCGCCGCGCCGGCGAGCGGTGACGAGGTCGCTGCGAAGGCGCTCGACTGGACGAAGGCGATCGACCTCGACGCGAACGCCTCGAGCTTCGGCGCCGACCCGGTCACCGTCGCCGTCGACACGCCGACCGGCAAGGTCTCGCACACCTTCACCTACGACCGCGACCTGTTCCGCGCCACCGGCAGCGCCACCTTCGACGTCTTCGGCTTCGTCTCCGGCCAGGTCGGGTTCTCGTTCGAGACGCGCAAGGCCGACGTCGACCTGAACCACGACGGGACGCGCGACCTGCAGGACGCGACGCTCACGCTGATGTCGCTGACGGTGACGAACGTCTTCGTCGGCGTCCCGGGCGGGATCGGCTTCACCATCACCGGCGGCACGCTCGCGCTCGCCGCGCTCAGGCCCGCGGCGGCGACCGACCACCGCTCGTGGCTCGCGCTCGGCGCCACGATCACCGGCGGCTCGTTCACCGGCGTCTCGGGCCTCACGCTCGACCTGCTCGCGGCGAGCATCGACATCAACCGCGGCACCGGCGCGCCGGCGCTCGACTGGACGACCGCGCTCGACCTCGACGGCGACCACGTCTTCGGCGACGCGCTCGTGATCGTCGACAACGCGGGCGGCAACCATCCGATCACCGATGCGGGCGACTTCCTGCGCGCCTCCGGTACCGCGAACGTCGACATCTTCGACTTCGTCACGGGCGAGATCGGCTTCACGTTCGAGACGCGCACGGTCGACGTCCACACCGCCGCGTTCGACCTCACCGGCGCGACGCTCTCGACGCTCTCGCTCTCCGTCCACCACCTCTTCATCGGGGCGAACGGCGTCGGCTTCCAGATCACCGCGGGCACCCTCGCCGTCGCGATGCTCAAGCCCGCGGCGGCGACGGACGTGCGGCGCTGGACGGCCGTTTCGTCGAGCATCTCCGGCGCGAGCCTCACCGGGATCCCGGGCCTGACGCTCACGGCGAGCTCGCTCGAGATCCAGTTCAACCAGGGCTCGGGCGGCGTCACTCCGCCGGCCGGGCTCGACTGGAGCGCCGCGCTCGACCTCAACGGCGATCACGTGTTCGGCGACGCGCTCGTCGTGGGCGGGATCACGATCGGGCTCAGCGGCAACCTGCTGCGGGTGATGGCGACGGCGTCGGTGCAGATCGGCGACTTCGTCTACGCGAGCGGCACCTTCGCCTTCGAGAAGGGCGACGACCTCTTCGTGACGCCGGTCGGCTCGAGCACGACGACGCGGGTCTCGCTGCTGAAGATCGGCGTCTCGGGCGCGGACATCTTCGCCGGCGTCGGCCCGCCGACCTCGCCCGGCGCGCTCGGCGTCTCGATCACCGGCGTCACCTTCGCGCTCGCGCTGATGAAGCAGATCGGCGGCACGACCACCTACACGGCGTTCCGCGGCAGCGGCTCGGCGGCGCTCGTCGGGATCCCGAACTTCACGCTCTCCGGCTCGGTCTCGGTCGAGGTCAACACGGCGAGCGGCACCGCCGCGGCGATCGACTTCACGGCGCTGCCGGGCGGGAAGCTGACCGTCGCGACGGGCCCGTCCTCGTCGGTCGATCTCGACTTCTCGGGCCGGGTGCTCCGCGCGGCGGGCTCGGTCAGCCTGGCGATCGACAGCTTCGTCCAGGTCACCGGCGACTTCGCGTTCGAGCAGGGCGAGCCGGTGGCGGTCACGCTCGAGGGCGGCGCGACCGGCAACGCCACGGTGCTGAAGATCGGCGCCTCGCACGCGTCGGCGTTCTTCGGCGTCAACGGCCCCGCGTCGAATCCGGGCGCGCTCGGCCTCTCGGTAAGCGACGTCGAGTTCGGGCTCGCGCTCGCGACGCCGGATGCGGCGCTGCGCGCGTCGGCCAACGTCCAGAGCTTCTTCGCCCTCACGGCGACGGGCAGCGTCTCGCTCGTCGGGATCAGCGGCTTCACCGCCTCGATGAAGAGCGTCACGATCGAGGTCAACGACGCGCGGCCGGTCGCGCCCGCGACGAGCGCCGCGGCGATCGACTTCGCGACGAGCTTCTCGGCGACGAGCGGCCTCGTGATCAGCACCGGCCCGGCGGCCACCGACACCGTCGTGCTCGGCTTCTCGGGCAAGGTCTTCCGCGCCTCCGGCTTCATCAGCCTGACGATCGGCGACTTCGTCTCGCTCTCCGGCTCCGTCTCGTTCGAGAAGGGCGAGACGCTGAACGTCACGCTCGAGGGCGGCGCGACCGTCCCGGTGACGGCGCTCAAGATCGGCGCCTCGAACGTCAACGCGTTCGTCGGCACCGGCGGCCCGTACTTCGTCGACTCGAACGGCGACGGGATCATCGACGCGAGCGACACGCCCGTCACGGCCGGCGCGATCGGGCTCGTGCTCCGCAACGTCTCCTTCGGGCTCGCGCTGCTGAAGCCGACCGCCGCGGGGTCGACGAAGAGCTACTTCGCGCTGCGCGCCGCGGCCACGCAGGTCGCGCTCGTCGGCGTCACCGGCGTCACGCTCTCCGCCAGCGAGATCGACATCGAGATCGACAGCGGCAGCGACTCGGCGTCGCCGGCCACGGTGATCCCGGTCGTCGACTTCTCGAGCGCGCCGATGAGCGTCCCGACCGGGCCCGCGGGCTCGCCGGTCGTCACGCTCGACTTCTCGGGCCGCGTGCTCCGCGCCAGCGGCCGCATCGACCTCGGCATCAGCGGCGTCTCGATCGGCGCCAACGTCTTCTTCGAGCAGACCTCGCGGCCGAACGGGTCGAAGGCGATCAAAGTCGCGATCGGCGACCTGCTGATCAAGCTCGGCGACCCGGCCTCGCCCTCGCTCACGATCCAGACCGGCGATCCGGTCGCGCCGGGGATGCAGGAGCAGAACGGCCTGCTCTTCATCACCGACCAGGGTGTCGCGGCGCAGCTCAGCTTCACGTGGGGCGGCTTCACGGTCGGCGACACGAACTTCGGCGCGCACCTCGGCAGCGTCACGCTGCAGCTCGCGATCAACACCTCGCCGCTCGCCGTCGACGAGACCTTCGACATCCCGGGCGGCCCGGCGCACCTGCAGGTCGCCGCCGGCCCGTACTTCCGCGCGACTGCGCTCGGCGTCGACTTCACCGCATACATCGCCGGTGCGAGCTTCACCTTCGGCGGCAACTTCCAGATCGAGCAGGTCACGGTAGGCACCGGCCCGACGGCCACCAAGCTCGTCCGCATCGCGGCCACCGACCTCCACGCCGCGCTCGTCATCGGCTCGTTCGGTCATGTCTCACTGACCGGCGGCAGCGGCGCCTTCGTGATCTACCCGGCGAAGACGGGCGTGCCGAACTCTGGTGGCGTCGCCGGGACGATCAAGGGCACGTTCACGGTCGAGACGCTGGGCATCCTCGCCGGCGCCGCCGAGATCGCGCTCTCGATCAACACCACCGGCGTTGCGGTCAACGAGACCGTCTCGCTTGCCGGCGAGACGATCCGGATCCAGGTCGCTGCCTCGACGATCACGCTCTCGGCGAAGAACGCAAAGATCACGATCGGCGACTTCTTCAGCCTCAGCGGCGACTTCACGATCGTCTCGACCGACACGAACGGCAACGGCGTTGCCGACAAGCTCGTGATCGGCGCGCGGAACGTCGAGATCTTCCTCGGCTCCGGTCCGTATCGCCTCGACGACGGTACGGTGAACCCGGACGCGATCGGCGTCGTCGTCACCGGCGGCGAGGTCGGGATCGTCAAGTACCTGAACAACGAGGCGATCGACTCCGACGACCAGGTCGCCGTCTACACGTTCGGCCACGCGGCGCTCGTCGGCATCCCCGGCCTGACCGTGATGGGGACGCTGCGTGTGCTGATCAACCAGACCGGCCGCGCCGTCACCGACGTGATCACGATGCCCGACGACGGCACGGGCGCTCCGCCCGACCAGCTGACGATGCCGTTCACGTCGACGAAGTTCGTCGAGTCGTTCGAGGCCGGCGTCACCGACCAGGGCGTTCCCGACCCGAACGCCGAGCTCCAGATCAGCGCCGGCGGCGTGTTCACGATCCACGGCACCGTCAAGTTCTCGCGCGAGCCGAGCGGCCGCGTCGACGTCGACATCCCGAACGCGGGCGTCGCGATCAGCGCGCCGACCGACAACGGGCTCCAGAAGATCATCGAGGTGAAGGGCGTGGCGCAGTTCGCCTTCGGCGGCGGCCAGCCGTTCACGCTTCAGGATCTCCGCGTCAACGGCTTCGAGGTGCTCGGCGCGAGCTTCTCGGCGCCGACGCCGACGACCTCGCTGCGGCCGCCGACGGCCGATCTCGACTACCCGTACTCGGGCCAGAAGATCAGCATCAGCGACCTCAACGCCAAGGGCTACATCGACGTGATGTACCGCGACTTCAACGGCGGCGGGATCGACCCGGCCTCGATCACGGACGACTCGAGCGAGTTCGTCCTCCTCGGCGCCGTGGCGTCGAACGTGCAGGTCAACGGTGCGGCGACGCAGCCCGACCCGACCGATCCGCGCATCTTCCGCTACCAGCTGACGAAGGCAGACGCCTCGCTGCCGCTGTTCGATCCGACCGCCACCGACACCTCGGTCGAGGTGCGGTTCCTGCCCGACACGTTCCGCGACCTCCCGGGCGCCTCGAACCAGGCCGCGTCGGAGCAGTTCAACGTCGTCGCGGACGCGGCCGTCAATACGCCGATCCCGGTCGCCTCGCTCGCGAGCCCGTTCAACGGCGCGGTGATCAAGCCGACGACGCTGCTGACGCGCCCGTACATCGACGTCACCTTCAACGCGGGCGTCGCGGGCGACCTGCAGGACATCAACGGCGACGAGCTCGTGCTCAGCGGTCCGGGCACCGCCGACCTCGTCCTCAACGGCTCGAGCTACATCGTGGGCACGCCGACGAAGATCGGCCCGAACACCTACCGCTACGCCGTCCAGGTCAAGACGACCGGCCTCGTCGACGGCGACATCCAGGTCTCGCTGCCGCCCGGCCGCTGGAGCGTCCTGCCGACGGCCGGCGGCGCGGCGGTCTCGAACGGGCGCGGCTCGGGCCAGTTCACGCTCTCGTCGACCGCGCAGGACTCGGGCGCGACCGTCTCCGACGTCTCGCTCGGCCCGCTGACGCTGAAGGGCCCGTCGATCGGCCTCGCCAACACGACGATCGAGGGCGGCAAGCTGATCCTCACCGTCGCGATCTCGCTGAACGAGGCGTCGCTCTCGTTCGGCAACGCGGGCGACAGCGGGATCACGGCCAAGCTGACCGGGGTCCGCGGCACCTTCGACGTCCAGGTCGACCTGCTGAAGGCGCTCTCGTCGCTCTCCGACCCGGCCGGGCTCGCCGACGCGTTCAGCGTCCCGGGCAAGTGGGATCTCACCGTCGCCGGGCTCGAGATCAAGGTGCCGAACGTTGTCACGGTGCTCGGCAGCGGGATCGAGATCCACGTCGACCCGAACTACGACCCGTCCAAGCACGGCGGCGCGCCGGAGGACATCGTCGTCGTCAACTCGGCCTCGATCTCGTTCCCGGCCCTCGGCGTCACCGGGCTGATCGCGCCCTACAGCGACGGCTCGACCACGATCCCCGGCCTCGTCGTCCGCTCGAACGGCTTCCAGCTCGGCCGCGCGGAGCTGCAGTTCCGGCCGGGCGGCGCGGGCGCCGGCTCGAAGATCAGCCTCGGCAGCATCCTCGAGTTCGACGACCTGCGCGTCGGCGTCGAGAACTTCGGCGTCACCTTCGGCCAGTCGATCGACTTCAACGGGAACATCTACTTCGCCTCCGGCGGCGTCCAGTTCCTGCCGGGCAAGCCGGTCTCCGCCACGATCAGCGACCGCCCCGGCGTCGAGCCCGGCCCGGACCCGAACAACACCGAGGCGATGCGGGCCACGCTCGAGTTCGAGCACGGCAAGGTCAAGGCGTTCAAGTTCGACGCGGACACGATGCGGATCACGCTCGGGTCGTTCCTCACGATCACCGCGAGGGACTTCACGATCGACACGGGCGCCGCAGCCGACGAGCCGCTGGTCAGCTTCGGCGCGGTCGGCGCGGAGGTCACGCTCGGCAGCTTCACGATCGCCGGCGAGGCGCGCCACTTCTCGTTCCTCGGCGACGGCTCGTTCCGCACCGACCCGGGCTTCGGCATCTTCCTGAGCGTCGGCGGCGCGACCGGCGACAACTTCAAGTGGCCGAGCTGGCTCCCGATCCACATCAACTCGATCGGGATCGAGTGGGCGGACATCCAGCACGACCCGGGCAACTTCGTCCTCACCCTCTCGGCCAGCGTCACGAGTCTGAAGGGCGTCGACGGGCTCGTCTTCACGGGCTCGATCGACGGCATCAAGATCGACATCGGCAAGCTGATCGCCGGCGAGTTCCCGATCACCGACATCGCCTCGATCGGGGTCACGCTCAAGGGCAAGCTGTTCGGCGGCGACATCGACGCCGCGCTGATCGGCGGGATCCTGAAGCTCGACAGCGGCGGCCGGATCATCGACCCGACCGACTCCACGACCCCGGTGACCGCGCGCGTCTTCTTCGTCGGCGTGCAGGGCGGCTTCTCGATGCCGGGGATCGGCGGGCTCTCGATCCGCTTCGCGCTCTCCGAGCTCGGCCCGCTCTCGGTGTTCCTCAGTGTGAGCCTGCCGACCGGCGTGATGCTGGTGCCGCAGATCGGGCTCGTGATGAACGACTTCACCGCCGGCGTCGAGTTCTTCAAGACGCTGCCCTCGATCGACGATCCGTTCAAGCTCCGCGGGCCGGACTTCCAGGTGCCGGGGAACCAGAGCGCGGAGGACTGGCTCGCGAGCGTGAAGCAGCAGGTCGCGACGCAGTACCTCGTGCTGAAGAACAACCCGGGCCAGAGCGGCTTCGAGGCCGCGTTCACCGCGCCGATGACGATCACCGGCTCGGCGAGGGTCTACTCGCTCTACACCTCGAAGCAGGTCTTCAACGGCCAGGTCGTGGTGAAGATCTCGACCGACGGCAAGTTCCTGATCATCGGCAAGCTCAACTTCGCCGACGACAACCTCTCGATCAGCGGGCGCCTGTACGCCGACCTCTCGAAGGTCAGCCAGGGTGACGTCACGGTGCTCTTCCTCGCCGACATCCCGGATCAGGTGCGGCTGCTGACGATCTACGGCAAGCTGAAGATGGGCTTCCGCGACGCGTCCGGCAACGAGGTCGAGTTCACGGTGCCGGACGAGCCGCCACTGACACCGACCGCGAGCCTCGCCGCGACATCGACGCCCGCGGCTACGTCGACGTCCAGTTCTCGATTCCGATCGGCTACCGGCTCGACGACACCTCGATCACCGACATCGGGCCGGAGTTCGACCTCACCGCGACGACCGGCACGATCACGCTCGACTCCGACCAGACGCCGCTGCTGCTCGACCCGGCGACGCACACCTATCGCTACTGGGTCCACTCCTCGCCGGACGCGGCCGGCACGATCACCCTCGCGCCGATCGCGGGCAGCTGGACGGCGCAGAACCTGGCCTCGGGCGAGCACGAGCCGGATCCGACCACCCCGCAGCTGATCGACTCCACGCACCTCCACACCACGTACCTCGACGTCGACCTCGCCGCGACCGCGGGCCGCAGCGTCGACATCTCCACCGTCGGGTCGAACGACCTGACGTTCTCCGATCCGGGCGTCACGGTCTCGACCACGGTCGCGCCGACGCAGCTGCCCGGCACCAGCATCTACCGGTACTACCTGGACGGGAACTTCCTCTTAGGTGCGCAGACCGTCACGTTCTCGGCGGGGTCGTGGGGCGACACCGCCGGGCCGAGCAGCGCCTCCCAGGCGACGTTCACCGTCGTCGCGCCGCGGGCAACCGTGGACGCGCCGTTCCCGTCGAGCTCGATCGACGCTGCCGTGCTCAACGGCGACCTCGACAACGGCTCCCTCTACATCGACGTCAGCTACCACCCGACGCCGGGCAACGGGATCGACTACGCCTCGATCTTCGACAGCGGCAACGAGTTCACGGTCACGACCGACTCGGGCCCGATCGCCTTCGGCGGCACGCCGGTCGCCATCACGCTGGCGCCGAACCCCGACGACGGGCGCCTCGTCGCGAGCACGTTCGACCGCAACTCGGGCGAGAGCGACGCCGACTACTACGCGCGCCTCGCCACCGCCGGCGTCACGCGGATGCGCTACACGGCGACGAGCTCGACCGCGCGCTTCGCGCCCGGCAACGTCACGATCGACTTCCTCCCGTACTCCGCAGCGGGCGACGGCTGGCAGGACAGCGGCTCGAACGGGAGCCTCCCGACCGCGGACGACGTCGCCAAGCGGGTCGACGGCCCGACCGCGCTGATCGTCAACCCGGGCGCCGGCGCCTCGGTCGACATCAACACGCTCAACAACCGCAACTGGATCGACGTCACCTTCGATCCGGCGCCGGCGGGCTACTCGCTGATCACCTCGTCGATCACCGACCTCGCGCCCGAGTTCGCGCTCTCCGGCCCGGGCGTCGGCACCGCCGCACTCGACTCCTCGCAGGCGCCGACGGTGCTCGCGAGCGGTGCGGTGCGCTACTGGCTGACCGGCACGTTCGCCGCGGGCGACGTCCAGCTCGACTTCATCCCGGGCAGCTGGTCGTACGTGAGCACGCCCGCGGCGCCGAGCACGACCACGAACATCGGCGACGTCACCTTCGTCGACGTCACGTTCCCGACGCCGCCCACCGGCTTCACGCTCAATGCAGCCTCGATCGCCGACTCGGCGCCGGAGTTCACGCTCAGCGCGCCGAGCGGCGAGACGATCTCCGTCGACACCTCGGTCGCGCCGATCCAGGACTCGACCGACCCGAACACCTTCCGCTTCGCGATCACGGGCACGATCCAGGTCGGCGACGAGATCGGCGTCACGTTCACCGACGCGAGCTGGGAGATCCTGAACGGCGACGTCCCGAGCTTCGACGCGGGCGATCTCAGTGCCACGAACTCGCGCAGCTACATCGACGTCACCTTCAAGCCGACCGCCGGCGGCACCGTCGACCCGACCACCATCGACGGCGGCGAGCTCTCGCTGACCGGCACCTCGGTCACCGTCGACGCGGGCGCGCCGACGGAGATGGTCGCGCCGAACCCGACGACCCACGCGCCGGGGATCTACCGCTACTACCTCACCGGCTCCTTCACGACCGGCGCGGTGCAGGCCGTGTTCGCCGCCGGCTCGTTCTCGACGAGCGGGACGACGAGCTACACGAGCCTCGAGCAGGACGAGACCTTCACCGTCCTCGGGCCGACGGCCGACCTCGTCGGGCCGGGCAACGGCGGCATCGTCGGGCTCCGGAACCTCAACGACCGCGGCTACATCGACGTCGCGTTCGTCGCGCCGGGCGGCAAGACGCTCGACGTCGCGACGGTCGCCGACGACGCGCCCGAGTTCACGATCGGCGGCTCCTACGTCGGCAACGTCTCGCTCGACACCACGCAGGCGCCGGTGCTGCTCGACCACACGGCCAACACCTGGACGTTCCGCTACTGGACGCTCGGCTCGTTCACGAGCGGCACGATCGAGCTGACGTTCCTGACCACGGACGCCGCGAACGGCTTCGCTTTCACCGACGCCTCGACCAACACCTTCACCGGCCCGGTGACTCCGGTGAACTTCACCGTGGGCGGCGTCGCGACGCCGAACATCGGCTACCTCGACGTCCGCCTGACCGCCACCACCGGCAACACGCTCGACGCCTCGACCATCTCCGGCAACGACCTGCAGCTCTCGGGCGCGGGCGCCGCGGGCGTGACGGTGCTCGGCCAGGCGCCGACGCTGCTGACCGGAAGCTCGACCTACCGCTTCTTCGTCGCCGGCACGTTCGCGCCGGGCGCGGTCGTCGCGCACTTCGACGCCGACGCGTTCGAGTCGAACGGGATCGGCAACCTCGCCGACACCGAGAGCTTCACGATCCAGCAGCTCACGGGCGACATCCTCGATCCGCTCCAGCACACGACGCCAGGCCTCCAGGACCTGAACAACCGCGGCTTCTTCGAGGTCACCTACACGCTGCCGTCCGGCGCGACGAGCCTCGACGTCTCCTCGGTCACCGATCTCACGCCGGAGTTCACCGTCGACGCGGCCGACGGCGTCACGCTCGACGCGACGCAGGCGCCGGTGCTCGTCTCGCACATCGGCCCGGACTACACCTTCCGCTACTTCTACACGGGCGCCCACACCGGCGCCGTCCACCTCACGTTCCTCGACGGCTCGGTCGCGTTCCTCGACGCCGGCAGCGCGAACGTGCCGACGACGCTCGCGGCGCAGACGATCACGCTCTCGGGCGGGACGTACCTCGACGTCCACTTCAACGCGATCGGCAACACCGCCGTCGACGCGAGCTCGATCGACGGCGACGAGATCTCGATCTCCGGCGCCGGCGCCACGGGCGTGGCGATCGACGCGAGCCGCGCGCCGACGGTGTTCGCGGCCGGCGCGAAGGCCTCGGACGGCCGCACCGCGCGCTACTACCTCACCGGCCAGTTCGGCGCCGGCCAGGTCACGGTCACGTTCGCCGCCGGCTCGTGGCAGGACACGGCGGGCAACCAGGCCGCCGCCGGCAGCGAGTCGTTCCGCACCGTCGACCAGGTGCAGTCGACCTCGACCGACCCGAACACCTTCAAGGTCTTCTTCATCGACATCTCGGGCGGGATGGAGCTGCGGCTCGCCGACTTCCTCGACGAGCCCGTCCTCGAGATCCGCGGCAAGGTCAGCCTCGAGATCGGCAATCGCCCGCTGCCCGGCGGCGGCACGGTCGCGCGCTTCAAGCTCCAGGCCTCCGGCACGATCAAGGTGATCAAGCTCGGCAACATCGCCTCGGGCGCGGCGACGTTCGTGCTCGAGGTCGGCGCCAGCCTCGGCACCTTCGACTTCTGGGGCGTCGCCGCCTTCTCGACCAACTTCGACTTCCTGAAGCCGTACGGCGTGTACCTGAGCGGCCAGGCGCTGCTGCAGATCAACGCCACGGACACGGTGCACAACGAGACGCTCTCGCTCGAGGGGATCCCGGGCGGCGTGATCTTCGCGACGCAGACCGCGGGCACGCCGACGCTGCTCAGCACGCTGCCGACCGACACCTTCACGCCGATCGCGCTCCCGGGCGCCTGGGCGACGCTGTTCACGACGCCGCCGGCCGACCGCGACGACGACGGCATCACCACCGGCGACACCTCGCTCAAGCTCACGCTCGACACCGGCCAGCAGTTCCAGCTCGAGAACTTCAGCGGGCTCGCGCTGCAGGGCGCCACCGTCGAGGGCATCCAGGCGGGCAAGGAATGGCGCGTCAAGAACGGCGACGGGCGCCAGTTCTTCATCGAGAAGGCGACCGACGCGCTCGGCAACGACATCCTCGTCGTCCGCGGAGAGGACCGCACCTACGCGCTGCCGGCCAACTCGTTCGCGTTCGAGATCACCGGCGGCCTGAAGATCACCGACCAGAACGACGAGAGCACCGTCTACCTGCAGATGGGCGGCGGCTTCCTGCTGCGCTTCAGCCCGGACCGCTTCGAGCTCTTCGTCACCGCCGCCGGCTCGATCCTCAACACGATCCAGGGCAAGATCATCGGCCTCGTGATCGTGGACGCGGTCGGCGCGCGGACCGCGACCGAGCAGAACGCGATCCCGGGCGTGGCCGCGCTGCTGCGCGTCGAGATCTCGGCCGGCGTCCCACCGCCCGGCGGCAGCGACAACCACGGTCTCTCGAGCCTGACGCTGCCGAACGGCGACCCGGTCTTCTCGTTCAGCGGCCGTGTCCAGGTGATGCTGAACACGACCTTCAAGGATCAGGTCTTCGACGTGCCCGAGTCGTTCCTCTCGGTGCTGCCGGCCGACTTCCCGACGCGGCTCACGATCTTCCAGTCGCATCCGAACCTGAACGGCGACGCGCAGGATCCGAACGCGAACGCGACGGGCGAGGCCTACGTCTCCGCGCTGATCGAGGGCACGATCACCCTCTTCGGCGTCGTCACGCTGACCGGCTTCATCAGCTTCACCGCCGGCGTCGACGACCAGCTCCATCCGACGATCCGGATCGCGGGGGCGGTGAGCACCAACATCGCGTTCCTCGGTTCCCTGTCGGGGTCGCTCGACTTCACCTTCTACACCGACTACGACCCGACAGGAACCCACAGCGGCCTCAATCCCGGCATCGTCGGGAGGGCGACGCTCGCCCTGCAACGGAGCCTGATCCCGAGCGTGACGATCGCCGGCGCCGTGATCCTCGAGCTCAACACCTTCTCCGACGACTTCACGATCGACAGCTTCGTGACCAAGTACGAGGCGGGCGTCGTCACCGACCCGACCGCGCCGAACGCCGGCTTCCTGGCGACCCGCGGCGAGGCGGGCGAGCCCGGCGACCCGGCCTCGCTCGCGATCGCGCCGGTCACGCTCCACAACGGCCTGCGCCTCGTGATCCACGGCACGATGACGATCGCGAGCATCGTCAAGATCGACGGCATCTTCACGCTCGTGATCGCGCGCGATCACATCGACGTCGCGGTCGACGCGACGATGGCCCTCAACCCGATCGGCTCGATCGCGATCCACGCGGCGATGCGGATCGACGGTGACGGGTTAGCAGCGCACATCGACCTCCACGTCGGCGCCGGCTTCGGCGGCGCGCTGGGGCTCGAGTTCGACGCGGACGGCCTGCTCGAGATCAACACTGCAAGCTTCACGAAGACGATTCCGGGCGCGACGCCGGGCGAGACCTTCTCGATCCCGAGCGGCTTCCTGTTCCACCTCGACGGCGACGTCACCTTCCTCGGCTTCGCCTCGGCGCACGGCTCGACGACGATCGCGATCCGCAACGGCAACTTCACGCTCGAGTTCGACGTGACGATGCACATCGGCCCGCTGAGCTTCTCGGCTAAGGGCGGCGCGGGCATCTACGGCGACGCGCATCCGGGCCTGGCGCTGCTGCTCGACGTCGACATCGACGCGAACATCCTCGAGATCTTCAAGATCCAGGCCTCCGGCCAGCTCCAGCTGAACACGACGGGTGTGGCGCGGACGCTCTCCGGCGTCACGCTCGGCTCGCACTCGTTCCGCCTCGCCCTGAACGGCCAGGTGACGATCCTCGAGGTGCTGCGCTTCAGCGCCGGCTTCATCATCCAGGTCGGCGGCAACCAGAACGTGACCGTCGGCTCGGGCGACACGCTCTCGACCCAGTTCATCGGCACCGGCGACTGGGTGTTCGGCTTCTCCGCGAACCTGGACTTCTTCGGGATCGCGACCGTCACCGCGCAGGGCTGGCTGAACTCGAAGGGCCACTTCAACGTCAAGGTGTCGGGCGGGATCACGCTCGGCTCGTCCGACTTCGGCCTCGTCGGCAGCTTCAGCGCCCAGGTCTACCTCGACGAGACCCCGACCGCCTACCGGTTCGGTGTCATCTTCGACGCCAGCGTCAGCCTGCGGGCGTTCGGCTTCAACTTCGGCTCGGTCGGCGTCCACTTCGCGCTGACCGCCGAGGGCTCGGGCCGCGTGCCGCTGAACGTCAACGCGAGCGCGTCGATCTCGTTCCTCTTCTTCTCGGTCTCGGTGAACATGAGCTTCACGCTCGGCTACATCGAGCTGCCGAAGAAGGTCTTCCTCGCGGGCAACGAGGGGAGCGGCGACGCGTCGACGTGGACGGTCTACAACGGCGGCAACGGCGGCGACGGCGAGCTGTGGCTGAACATGGGCGACCGCAACTCGGTCCGCGGCCTCGGCGAGGGCGTCGACAACGAGAGCTACATCGTCGAGCACGTCGACGGCGACGCCAACGGCGAGACGGTCAAGGTCAAGTTCAGCGGCCGCGAGCAGGTCTTCACCGGCGTCAAGAAGATCGTCGCGCACGCCGGCAGCGGTGACGACCAGATCCACATCATGCCGGGCGTCCTCGTGCCGGTTGCGCTCTACGGCGACGACGGCAACGACATCATCATCGACGAGGGCAGCGGCCCCGCGACCATCGACGGCGGCAACGGCGACGACTACATCGACACGGGCGCCGCGCTCGGCGACGCGACGCTGATCGGCGGCGCCGGCAACGACTACATCCGCTACAACGGCACCGGCTCGGCGACCATCGACGGCGGCGCGGGCAACGACCAGCTCTACGGCGGCGCGCACAACGACACGATCCTCGGCGGCGACGACGCGGACGAGATCAACGGGCGCGGCGGCAACGACACGATCAACGGCGGTGCAGGCGACGACGTGATCCGCTGGACGTACTCGAACATCACGCACCAGACGATCCAGGGCGGCGACGGGCGCGACCTCCTCTTCGTCACCGGCACACCCGGCGCGGACACCTTCGACATCTCGAAGGTCAGCGGCAACGCCGACATCCGCGTCGCGAAGGTGAACGGGTCGACGACGCTCGGCTCGATCACCGGCAACTCGATCGAGTCGATCGTGCTCGACATGGGCGCCGGCTCGGACGCCGTCACCGTGCACAGCCTGATCGGCTCGACGACGAACAACGTCACGATCAACGCCGGCAAGATCGTCACCGACACGGGCACGACGCAGGACGTCACCACCGACAGCGGCGCCGTGATCAAGCAGCCGGTGCTCAGCGTCGCCGACGATCACGCCGCCGACTCGGTGCGGGTCGAGGGCACGGACAACAGCGACACCTTCACGATCAGCGGCGCGAACCCGGTCAACGGCGTGATGCACGACATCCGCGTCGTCGAGGTCGGCTGGGGCGACATCTTCGTCACGAACACGGTGCGCAACGAGGGCGACTCGCTCACGATCGACGCCAAGGGCGGCAGCGACACGCTCGACGCCTCGGGCCTCGGCGACTCCGATCCGGGCTCGGCGCCGGCCTACATCGACCTCGTGGCGCTGACGCTGATCGGCGGCTCCGGCGACGACCGCCTGATCGGCACGCCGTACAACGACGTGCTCGACAGCGGCACCGGCAGCGACACCGTCACCGGCGGGCTCGGCCAGGACACGTTCATCGACGCGAGCGGCCCGGACGACACCGACACGCTGATCGAGACGCAGGACAGCGACATGTCGCTGTACGGCGACACGTTCGTCACCGGCCGCCTCACGCGCGACGACGGCGTCACCGACTTCGCGCAGGGCACGACCTTCCGCGACGAGAGCTCGCTGATCAACGACATGCGGACGCTCGACGACCCGAGCTTCCGCGACGTCGCGACCGGCGACCACTACGCCGCGGGCGCCACCGTCGAGTCGCTCAACGGCATCTTCGAGGTCGCGATCCTCACCGGCGGCGCGAAGAACAACACCTTCGTCGTCAACGACAGCGACAACACGATCTACATCGGCGGCCAGGCGCGCTCGGTGAGGCCGTGGCAGGGCCGCGCGGTGCTCGACAACCGCGGCAACGAGGAGAACGCCCTGCCGGAGCACTACGTCGTCACGGTCAACCTCGACAACCACGCGCGCGTCGAGATCGCCGACTCGGGCGGCGGCTCGGGTGTCGACGAGCTGATCGTCTTCGGCACGAACGAGGCGGACAACATCGCGCTGAACGCGGCCGGCAGCGGCGCGTTCCGGATCGGCTTCGTCCAGGCGAGCGTGAACTCGTCGACGTTCATCAGCTACAAGGGCATGGAGCGCGTCGAGGTCTACACGCTCGGCGGCGCCGACCAGGTGCTCTCGAACGACACCGCCGTCTCGACGATCGTCGACATGGGCGGCGGCGACGACGAAATCACCATCGGCACCGTCCCGCTGATCCCGGACAAGGGCAACCGCACGCTCGAGTTCCCCGACGGCGTCCCGGTCGCGGACACCGCGAACATGACGAACGGGAACACGGCGGTGCTGTTCGTGCTCGGCGGCGGCCAGAACGACCGCTTCGAGGTCAACCACAACCGCGGCATGCTGTACCTCCACGGTGGCTCCGGCGACGACCGCTTCCTGCTCAAGACGTTCCTCGTCCTCAAGGAGAACCCGGACAATCCGGACGAGATCACGAACCTCGCGACGCTGTTCGGCGGCACCGGCTCGAACCGCTACGACTACCTCCAGAACGCGCCGGTGTTCATCAACGGCGGCCCGGGCATCGACACGATCGTGGTCGTCGGCACGCCGATCGACGACATCTTCGTCGTCACCGACCACTACATCGCGGGCGCCGGGCGGATCCTCACCTTCACGGGCGTCGAGGCGGTCGAGGTCGACGGCGCGGGCGGCAACGACCACATCTACGTCCTCAGCACCGGCACGACCTTCGAGACGACGGTCACCGGCGGCTCGGGCGACGACATCATCGAGATCGGCGGCGTCCCGCCGACGCTCGTGTTCGACCCGCCGTCGTTCACGTACACGCCGCCGGCGTTCACCGTGCCGCTGCCGCCGGAGCTCGTCTACCAGGACTACGACTACAACCTCAACGGCTACACCTTCACCGTCAACCTCTTCGACTGGCTCGCCCGCGGCGGCAACTTCGGCAACGGCGACGCGGTGCAGAGCGCCGGCGCCTCGCTCGTCCAGAACCTGACGACGCAGGTGCAGGCCGCCTACCGCCAGTACTTCCCGTTCATCAACGTCTCGGCGCCGGTGGTGAGCGGCTTCACGGCGAGCCTGCGCTACGACTACTGGTACTGGTTCTACGCGCCGCAGGTGGAGGTCACGGTCTCCAACTTCACCCTGCGCTACAGCATCGGCCACCTCGAACCGCGCTCGAAGCTGATCCAGCCGCCCGACGTCACGGTCGACCCGCCGCCGTTCGCGTTCAAGGCCGACCCGAGCACCGACGCGTCCTCGATCAAGGGCCGCCTGATCATCCACGGCGGCGACGCGAACGAGACCGGCGGCGACACGGTCATCTACCACAACGAGACCGGCGCCTCGGCTCCCGGCCAGCTGATCACGCGGACGATCCCGCGGATGGTGCAGACGGGCGAGGTCAACGGCGTGCCGGTCTTCAAGCAGGATCGCGACTCGACCTCCGGCGCGCTCCTCTTCGACACGTTCGTCAGCCTCGAGGGCGCCGGGCTCGGCATCAACCCGGCCGGCCAGACGGCGGAGGACAGCTCGACCTACTACGGCGTCGAGATGGACGGGATCGAGCACATCGACCTGCGCCTCGCCGACGGCCGCTCGACGCCGACCTTCGACGACGGCGCCGATGCGTTCACCGTCCATGACACGCCGGCCGGCATGGGGCTCACGATCCACGGCGGCGGCGGCAACGACGTGATCACGATCAACGCGATCGGCGGCCCGACGACGATCGAGGGCGGCGCGGGCAACGACGTGATCAACGTCCAGGCGCCGTCCAACACGCTCGACGGGATCCTCGGCCGCCTCACGGTCGACGGCGACAACTCGCTGCAGACGCGGGTCGACGACGTCAGCGACCAGGAGCCGCTCGTCGCGCAGTTCCTCGACCCGAACCGGAAGATCGTGATCATCTCCAACGGCCCGGCGCTGACCACCTCCGACGGGCGCACGTACTACCAGGCGCTGATCGTGCCGATCCTCACCGACGCGGACGCGAACTCGCACCTCGGCGTCTACGCGCGCACCGTCGTGCTCGACTCGGGCGGGGCGATCGTCCAGAAGCTGGTCCAGGAGAAGGGCGTCGCCGAGACCGGCAAGTGGAAGACCTCCGACGGCACCGCGGCCGGCGACCCGCTGTACTACAACAGCGAGGGCGCCGAGGTGACCGCCGACCAGCCGAACACCGGCGTGCCGGTGATCGTCGACGCGAGCTCGAGCCAGGGCGGCCCGGTGCGGAACGTCTACGTCGACGCGGCGTTCAACAAGACCTTCGACCAGTACGGGCCGAACCTCGTCACGAACCCGGGCTTCAGCGACTTCGTCGCCACGAACGGCACCTCGGGCGGCTGGACGAGCGCGAACACCGACGGCAACGGCGGCTGGCGCGCGACCGGCTTCTGGTTCTTCTTCAACGGCTACTGGATTCTCAACTCGAACGGCGCGAGCGGCACCGACCCGACCCTGACGCAGGTGATCCACGGGCTGAACGTCGGCATGACCTACCAGGTCACCGGCCAGTACCAGAACGCGTATCCGCAGTACGGCTCCAACACGACGTACTCGTTCGGCGTCTTCGTCGACAACTCGCTGCGCTACCAGGCGCGCAAGCAGGACGCACCGGCCGGCACGTGGGCGTCGTTCACGACGACCTTCGTCGCGACGAGCGAGTCGGCGACGCTGATGTTCGCGGGCGAGCGGAACGGCGACGACACCTCGTGGTCGATCGACAACATCGCGGTGCGCTCGGTGAACCCGGCGAGCTACGTCACCGACTTCGTCAACGGCGCCAATCTGTGGATCGACAACTCCGGCCACAAGACGACGACGTATCCGGGCTCGAACCGGCCGTCGCTGATTCCGATCAACGACACGCAGCAGACGAGGTTCGTCCGCGTCTCCGACCACATCGTCCCGGCCGGCGCCGGCAACGACACGCTGAACATCATCAGCTCGGGCACGAACGCCGACCAGACCGCGACGCTCGACACCTACCGCGTGCCGGTCTCGCAGCTCGCCGACGGCGTGCCCGTCCTGCACGGCGCCGGGCTCGCGACCTACTACACGCACCCGGATCAGCAGTTCTACTTCGGCGGCGAGCCGGTGCTCGATCCGTTCAGCGGCGCGCAGCTCTACTACACGACCGCCGCGGAGGTCCGCGACCTCTACACGGGCGACGTCCTGTACGACCCGTTCGGCGTCTCGCTGAAGCACGCGATCGGCGATCCGATGCTCCACGTCGCCGGCGAGCCCGTCTACCACATCAACGGCGAGATCCAGCGCTACCTCGGCGGCGAACAGGTCTACGACGAGGACGGCAACGCGGTCTACACCGGCTCGACGCCGTTCCTGCATCCGGCCGACCAGGCCGAGATCCACGACCGGCTCGACCGCGTCTACGACCTCGTCGACAAGGCCGGCGCGAAGGTTCCCGCGGGCACGCTCACCTACGACCCGGCCGCGTTCACCGTCGGCTCGCTCGCCGCCGGCACGACGTTCGACCTCGGCTCGCTGAGCGGCTTCTCCTACTCGCTCGCCGGCGGCGACGTCGTCTCGCTCACGGTCTACGACGGCACGAAGATCTTCAACCTCGCGCCCGGTGACTTCTCGCGCTCCGGGAACGTCATCACGCTGCTGCACACGATCGCGACCGGCAGCGCCTCGGTCACCGTCAAGACCGTCGTCGCGACGCCGGCCGTCCACGCCGCCAACGATCCGAAGTACTACTACGGCGCCGACACCGCGGCCGTGGACGCGGCGATCGGCCGCAGCGGCCTGCTCCAGATCGGCGACGCGGTCGTCGACTCGCAGGGCAACCTCGTCTACGACGCCAACGGCGCGGTGCTGACGTACACGGCGGAGACGATCGGCCAGAACAAGACGGAGGAGGGCACCTACCGCCGCACGGGCGCCGCCTCGCAGAGCTTCACGCTGCAGAACGCGCCGAACGGCTTCGCCAAGGTGCTGTTCGACGGCGTCGAGCTGCCGGCCTCGAGCTACACGATCGTCGGCAACGTCGTCACCGTCACCCAGGGCACGCGCCCGTCGACCGACGTCAAGGTCACGGTCGTCTACCGCCTCGCGGTGAAGGTGCACGCGCGCGGCGAGGCCGTATACCAGCAGGTCGGCGGCCAGTGGGTGCAGGCGACCTACACGGGTAGCGACCCGAAGTACTTCCTCGGCAACGAGCCGAAGCTCTACTACGGCGGCGAGCCCGTCTCGTACTCGACCGCCGATCCGGTCGCGACGAGCCAGGTTCGCTACCGCCTCGACATCTCGAGCCTGCCGGGCGAGATCCTCTACTCCGGCCTCGAGGCCGTGAACATCACGCTGGGCGGGGGCAACGACCTCGTCACGATCGCGACCACGCAGCCCGGCGCGGTGACGTCGATCGAGACCGGCGCGGGCAACGACCGCGTCGCCGTCCGCGGCACGCAGGGCCCGGCGCTGATCTCGACCTCGGGCGGCGACGACACGGTCTACCTCGGCAGCGGCGCAGGCCTCTGGCAGAGCACCGGCCTGTTCACCAACACGAACGGCAACGGCAACCAGATCGCCGGCAACGTCGGCGTCGACGGCGGCACCGGCTTCGACGTCGTCACCGTCGACGACACCACCGACACCGGCAACAACGTCGGCAGCCTCTCGAGCATGCAGCTCGGCGGGATCTTCGGCGGCGGCACGATGACCTACGGCAACCTCGAGCAGCTCGACATCCACCTCGGCAACGCGACCCTCGGCAACACGTTCACGATCCACAGCACGCACGGCACGGGCTCGCTGGTCGCGACGACGAGCCTCACGACCGGCGCCGGCGCCGACACCGTGAACATCGAGACGATCGCGGGCCCGACGACGGTCTCGACCGGCCTCGGCAACGACGTGATCAAGGTCGGCAGCACCGTCGGCAGCACGAACGACCCGATCCCGGGCTCGACGCTCGACGGCATCTCGAACGCGTGGCTGACCCTCGACGCGGGCGACGGCATGGACACGTTCCAGGCCTGGGACAGCGGCGAGCAGATCCTCAACACGGGCGAGCTGACCGACCACGACCTGACCGGGCTCGGGATGACGCTCGGGATCCGCTACTCGAGCGTCGAGGCGATCGGGCTCTGGCTCAGCAACGGCCCCGACCACTTCTTCCTCGACTCGACGCCGGTCGGCAGCATCACCACGATCGACTCCGGCGACGAGGCGGCGCTCCCGAACGCCTTCACCGACGTGATCAACATCCGCTCGATCGGCGGCACGACGACGGTCTTCGGCGGCGCGGGCAACGACATCATGCGGGTCAACTACGACCGCGACGGCAACCAGACGTTCCTGAACGGGATCGGCGGGATCCTGACCTTGAGCGGCGGCGCCGACGGCGACCTCTACGAGATCGGCCTCTCCGGCACCTCCTCGCCGACCGGCCCGCAGACGCTGATCAACGTCGCCGACCTCTCACCGGCGGGCGACACGGGCGTGAACCAGCTCCGGATCTACGGCACGAACAACCCGGACATGTTCCTGCTGCGCGCCAACCACGTCACCGGCACCGGCACCGTCGCAGCCTTCCAGGTCGACGCGAACCAGCTCCCGGTCCCGGGCGGCTTCTTCGAGCGCGTCAACTACGACGGCCAGATCAACGGCGGCCTCCAGATCTACGGCCGCGACGGCAACGACACCTTCGTCCTCGACGACAACCTCGCGCCGACCACGATCTTCGGCGACGCCGGCGACGACACCTTCCAGGTCGGCCAGGTCTTCGCCTCGCCGCGCGACGGCTCGAACCCCGACAACGGGCTCGATCCGATGGACTTCTTCCAGACGACGCAGACGACGCGCGGCTTCCTCAGCAACGGCATCAGCCAGGCCACCACCATCTTCGGCGGCATCGGCGACGACACGTTCAACGTCTACCACAACCTCGCCGAGCTCTTCCTCTTCGGCGAGGAGGACAACGACACGTTCCGCGTCCGCGCCTTCGTCAAGGTCAACCCGAACGATCCGAAGGCGCCGTTCACGAACATCAACGGCGGCCAGGGCGCCGACTTCATCTCCTACACGGTCAACGCGCCGGTGCGGATCGACGGCGGCGACGGTCTCGACACGCTCGTCGTCGTCGGCACGGAGTTCGGCGACGACTTCGTGGTCACCGACAAGGGCATCTTCGGCGCCGGCCTCTTCGTCACCTACACCGGCGTCGAGCAGGTCACCGTCGACGCGCAGGAGGGCAACGACCGCTTCTACGTCCAGAGCACGAGCCCCGACGTGATCCTCACGCTCGTCGGCGGCAAGGGCAGCGACACCTTCAACCTGGGCGGCGGGAACAACGGCCTGCCGATCACCGTCGTCTCGAACAGCCTCCAGGGCAACAGCGGCCTGATCGCGCACATCATCGAGAGCAACGACCCGAACTACAACGGGATCTTCGCGCAGGGAGTCTCGGCGAACGTCGCCGACAACGACGCGCCCGGCGTCGTGATCAACCAGGTCAACGGCCCGCTGCGGGTGTTCGAGAGCCCGAGCGCGCCGAGCAGCCCGTGGAACGACCTGATCATCGACACGTACACCGTCGTGCTCACGCGCGCGCCCGAGGAGGACGTGAGCGTCACCGCGGCGCCGGTCGCGATGCGCGAGAGCGACCGCCTCGCCGGCGGGAAGTCGATCGCGCTGAACGGGAGCGAGGCGGGGGTGACGCTGATCTTCAACCGCAGCAACTGGTTCGTCCCGCAAACGGTCACGGTCACCGCGCTCGACGACAGCCTCGCCGAGGGAACCAGAGAGGTGAACATCCAGCACACCGTCGTGCAGGGCACGAGCCCCGACGACGGCGGCGCCTACGACGGCCTCGCGGTCGCCGGCGTCCCGGTCACCGTGGTCGACAACGACTCGGCCAACGTCGTGGTCGTCCCGTACAACGAGGCTCTCAACACGGCCGACGACCGCACGCTCGTCGCCGAGGGCTCGACCTGCACCGGCGCGGCGTGCACGCTGCCCGCGACGGACGCGTTCGCGGTGATGCTGACCAAGGCTCCGATCGGCGGCCCCGTCACCGTCAAGGTCACCGCCGACGACCAGACGCTGCTCTGGGACGGCACCGCGTACTCCCCGTTCGTGACGCTCACGTTCACCGCCGCGAACACACCTCAGATCGTCCGCCTCGAGGCCGTCGACGACACGCTCAAGGAGGGCCTGCACTTCTCGCGGATCAACCTCGCGATCACCTCCGACACGAACGTCTTCCTGGGCATCACGCCCACCGACGTCGCCACCGGGCTCGCCGCTGCGATCAACGGCGACACGACCGGGAGCCTCACGGCGACGGCGAGCGGCCCGACGCTCACCGTCACCGGCCCGGCCTTCACCGCCGCCGTCAGCAACGACTTCGGCACCGTGACCACCACCGGCGCCTCGGTCCACGCCTTCGACGGCACGCTCACCGCTTCCGTCACCGGCGCGATCGTCACCGGCCGCACCTGGACGCTGAACCTCAACGGCTCCGAGTTCAGCTACGGCGCCGTGGCGCTCGACACCCCGACCTCGATCGCCCAGAACCTCGTGATCGCGGTCAACAAGAGCGGCGTGTTCCACGCGACCGTCGGCGCCGACGGCACGCTGACCGTCGTCGAGACCGACGGCGACCCGTTCACGGCCTCGTTCACGGGTGCGGGCACCGGCACCGTCACCGGCGACCTCAGCACCACCGCGTGGGCCAAGCTCGTCCTCTCGCTCGCGGGCACCGGCGCGGTTCCGGCCGGCAAGACGTGGGGCCTGACCCTGAACACGGGCTCCGGCGCGAACGACGCCGTCACGTACTCCTACGTCGCGGGCAAGCACGGCGAGTCGACGAACCCGAAGCCGGTCGACGTCCAGATCGCCGACGACGACGCGCCGGGCGTGCTGGTGCTCGAGTCGAACAACTCGACGAACGTCACCGAGCCGTCGAGCTTCGTCGTCCTCGGCGACGGCTTCGTCACGAGCGTCCTCTCGTCGTGCTCGACGACCTGCTTCATCGGCGACTTCGGCGTCTCCGAGATCAACGAGATCCCGTTCCACAACTCGCTCTACACCGCGCAGGATCTCGACCTCGGCAACTGGAGCGCGAACGCGAACCCCGACATCGCGCCGCTCGCCGGCACCTCGCTCGATCCGCACATCACCGTCCACGGCACGGGCGACGGCAACACCGACTTCTACAAGTTCACGGTCACGCAGGACATGCTCGACCAGGCGTTCACCGACCACAGCGTCCACGCGGTCAAGGCGTCGTTCGACATCGACCGCGGCTACCAGTACGGCGACCCGATCCTCTGGCTGAGCCTGCTGAAGCTCTACAACGGCAGCGGCCAGCAGATCGCGCAGGGCCTGGGCTACTCGAACCCGGCCACCGGCGCCGGCGGCAGCACCACGTGGCTCGACGACTTCCTCTCGTACACCTTCTCGACGCCGGACACCTACACGGTCGAGGTCGGCAGCTGGCTCTTCACGAGCGGCCTGCCGAACGGCGTCGACTACGACCTCCAGGTCGAGGTGCAGGAGCACGCGACCGCAGGGTTCGTCTTCTCGCCGGCCTCCGTGCTCGAGAACGAGAACGGCAACAACAGCGTCGGCTCGCCGCAGAGCGTCGACGACGCCGCGAACTTCTTCAACTTCTTCAACCCGAACATCGGTGACCAGGCCTTCGGCGGCTCGATCAACTTCCAGACGCCGTACGCGCAGATCCAGGGCTCGGGCAACGGCACCTTCGACGTCTACTCGTTCGAGGTCACGAACGACATGCTCACCCCGCCGGCGACCACGGGCACGCCGGTGACGGGGACGATCACCGACGCCGGGCCGTTCTTCACGAGCGTCGGGCTGAACCTCACCGGCCTCGTCCGCGCGGGCGACGTCTGGACCCTCGGCGTCGACTACCGCGACTACCACTACACGGCGGTCACCGGCGACACGCCCGCCAGCATCGCCACCCATCTCGCCGGACTGCTGCCGTCGAGCTTCAGCGCAACGCCTTCCGGCTCGACCCTGACGATCGGGAACGCCCAGGGCTTCACGCTCAAGGGCCTCACGGTCAACGGTCTCGTCCAGGAGGCGCAGGCCGCCGCGACCGTGACCCGCTCGACCAGCCCGAAGCAGCAGGACGGCTCCACGCCGGTCAGTTTCTCGAGCGCCGACGTCACGCTCGCCGGGACCGTCAATCCGGGTGAGATCTGGTCGATCGGGGTCGGGACGACGACGTACTCCTTCCCGGTCGGTGCGAGCGGCGCCACGCTGCCGCAGATCGCGACCACGATCGCCGGCCTGATCGGCTCGCGCGCGTTCGCGAGCGGCAACAAGGTGACGATCACCGACTCGGCGGGCTTCGCGCTCACCTTCTCGATCGCCGGCGCCTCGCCGCAGGGCACGGCGACGATCACCGGCACGCCGGTGACGGCGCAGGCCACCGCGACGCCGTGGACGGAGGTCAAGATCGCAATCCCCGCGACGGTGCGGGCGGGCGAGCAGTGGACGGTGACGCTGAGCAACGCCGACGGCTCGGGCTCGCCGGTCGTGAAGAGCTACGTCGCGCCCAACACGAGCGGCGTCACCCTCACCGACTGGCTCCAGACGCTGTGGGGCGGCACCGGCTACACCGCCACGGCCGCCGGCTCGACGCTGACCCTCGACCGCGCAGCAGCGTTCATCGCGGCCGTCTCCGTCGCCCCGGCGGGCAGCTTCACGATCGACCCGTCTCCCGCGGTCGTCTCGCACACGCTCGCGATCAACGACGTCTTCCAGGCCGGCGACGTCTGGAAGGTGACGCTGAGCGAGCCGAGCGGCGGCGCGACGATCGCCTCACGCACCGCCACCGGCGCGACCACAGCGGCCGTCGCGTCGAGCCTCGCGACGGCGCTCAACGGCGTCACGGGCTTCAGCGCGATCGCCGAAGGCTCGGCGATCTCGATCACGCGCCTCAGCGGCGTCGGCTTCGACGTCACGCTCTCGGTCGACCCGCAGGACTCCGTCGCGGTCGACGACACGACCGTGGCGCGCGTGATCACGATCCCGACGGTCACGAGCGGCGACGTCTACTCGCTGACCCTCGCGGGCGGCACGCCGTACACGAGCAGCGCGTCGAGCGCGAGCGCGGTCGCGAGCGACCTCGCCGGACAGGTCAACGCCGACGCCGACTACACGGCATCCGCCTCCGGCAGCGTGATCACGATCGCGAAGCTCGATCCGGGCTCGTTCACAGCGATGCTCACGGTCTCGCGCGCGGGCACCGAGGTCGACGCGCTGACAAAGGCGTTCCTCCTGGGCGGCACGACCGACACGGGCGACGACTGGACGGTCGACGTCGGCACCGCCGCCGACCATTCGCTCTACGGGAGCGCGACGTTCACCGCCGCGGGCACGAGCCTCAACGCAGTCGCCATCGGCCTCGTCGCCGCGATCAACGCGCACGTGAGCGGCGTCGACGCGCTGTTCACGGGCGGACGCGTCACCGTCAGCCGCCTCGACGGCACCGACTTCGTCGTCACGGCCACGCCGCCGTCGACCGGCACCTTCACCGCGAGCACGCCGTCGATCACGGTCGAGTCGCTGACGTTGCCCGGCTCGAGCGCGGGCAACGGCGACACGTGGCGCCTGGCCGTGACCGACTCCGGCGAGCTCGGCTCCGCGACGCATCTCGCCACGAGCACGTCGCTGAGCGCCGTCGCCAGCGCCCTCGCGACCGGCATCGGCTCCGTCTCCGGCTTCGACGCGTACGCGAGCGGCACCACGATCGTCGTCACGCGCTTCTCGACCGACGCGTTCGGCTTCACGATCGACGTGACCGCGGACTCCGCCGTCGGCGACGAGCAGGGCTCGGCGACGGTGACCCTCAGCGGGACGCCGGTCTTCCACGACATCTGGAACCTGAGCGCCACGGGCAGCGGCACCGTGTCCGGCGTCGCCACGGCTCCGTCGAGCCCGACGCTGGCCGGGATCGCCGCCGACCTCAGGGTCGATCTCAACGGCTCCGCGTTCGTCGTCGGCATCCAGGGCACGCGCCTGACGATCACTCGCGCCGCCGGCGGCGCGTTCACCCTCGCCTCGAGCATCACGCCGAACGGCAGCGCGACGGTCTCGACGGCGACCACGCACACGATCGACCTCACCGGGCCCGTGAACGTCGGCGACGTCTGGACGCTCACGGTCGCGGGCAGCGACCTCACGCCGTTCACGGTCGTCACCATCTCGACCACGCCGGATGCCGTCGTCACCGCGTTCACGAACGCCGCGGCTGCCCTCGCCGGCTACACCGCGTTCGCCGTCGGCTCGAGGGTCTACGTGACGAAGCTCGCCGGCGGCACGTTCGCCCTCGACGCCTCGATCGACCGCTCCGCGAGCGCCGCGAACGCGACCCTGAGCGGGACGCCGAAGCTCTCGTGGGCCGACGACATCCAGCTCCTGCCGTCCGGCTCGACGCTCGCGGGCCTCGGCGACAAGTGGACGCTCACGATCGGCCTGGCGACGCCGTACGTCGTCACCACCACCTCGGGCGAGAGCCTCGCCTCGATCGTCGACGACTTCGTCGGCCAGCTCACCGGCGACGGCTTCGTCGCCTCGCGCACGAGCGCCGGCCACCTCCTCGTCGCCTCGGCCACGGGCGTCGTGCTCACGGTCGCCCCGGTCAAGCAGTTCCGCGCGCAGGCCTACACCGCCACGGGCGCCGTCACCGACTCGACCGACCACTACCTGAAGGCGATCGTCGACCTCGCCGGCGACTACTCGACCGCCGAGACGTGGACGATCACGATCGACGGCCGCTCCTACTCCACGACGCTCGGGGATCTGCCGCAGGCCCAGCGGACGCTGCGGACGATCGCGGGCAAGCTCGTCGACGCCGTCAACGCCGGCGCGGGCGACCCGGTCTTCCTCGCGGTGCTCGACGGGACGACCGAGCCGCGCATCCGGATCCAGGACCGGACGACCGCGGCGGCGCTCGTCGGCCAGGGCGGCGACGATCCGTTCACGCTCACGATCAAGCGCGGCGGCGGCGTCGTGAAGGGCGTCTTCGACATCGACGGCGCGAACACCGTCTCGGGCAGCACCCAGGTGCCGGTCGTGCTGCCGCAGTTCCAGTGGTTCGTGAACCTCTTCCCGTACCTGCGGCGGTTCTTCCAGGTCACCGACACGCTCGACTACACGGCCCGCCTCGAGCTCCAGCTGATCGCGCCGGACGGCACCGTGCTCGCGACCAACCTCGGCACGGGCGTGGCGGACGCGGGCAGCGCGACCGGGAACGACCCGTTCATCGAGTACACGTTCACCACGCCGGGTGTCTACAAGCTCAAGGTCAGCTCCCTGATCGACTGGGCCAGCTACACGCGCTACCTGCGCGTCCCGAACACCTTCCAGGCGGACGGTGAGGCCGGCGTCGTCACGGGCCAGAACTACACGCTCAACCTCTCGCTCCAGCGCCACGACACGAACTCGAGCGCGATCACGCTCGTCGGCAAGACGCTCACGATCGTCGACGGCACCGGCAAGGGCGAGAGCGGGATCATCACGGCCTACAACGCCGAGAGCCAGACCTACACGCTCGACCGGCGCCTCTGCCTCACGACCTCGAACTGCATCGCGCCCGACGCGACGAGCCGGTACCAGATCGCCCAGAACATGACCGAGTTCTCGAGCTACGAGCCGACCACCGACACCTACCAGGTCGTGCTCACGAGCAAGCCGACCGCCAACGTGACCGTCGACGTCGTGCCGCAGCCGACGCCGACCTACGACTCGGCCGA
>Ga0335069_10002469_pt1 | contig 28511 bp, 29 predicted proteins | sample Lox_Sample_11_FD_206714 | JGI IMG/M metagenome (GOLD analysis project Ga0335069, IMG submission 206714) | Soil microbial communities from Loxahatchee National Wildlife Refuge, Florida, United States - Lox_Sample_1.1 | ecosystem: Environmental > Terrestrial > Soil > Wetlands | place: USA...
AGGGAACCGCGGCAGACCTGATCAAGCTGGCCATGATCCGCATCGACGAGATCCTGCGCCGCGATAAGCTCGAAACCAAGATGCTGCTTCAGGTCCATGACGAGTTGCTGTTTGAATCCCCACCCGCGGAAGCGGAGGAAGTTTCCCGAATGGTCAAACGAGAAATGGAGAACGTCCATAAACTGGACGTCCCGCTGATTGTTGACGTCGGGATCGGAGATAATTGGCGAGACGCGAAATGAAATTGATCCGGCTGATCCTACCCGTAGCTTTTCTGATTCTTTCCAGCGGCTGCGACCACAACGTAACCGCTCCTCCTGTATACAAGGTCCGCTTTGAGACCAGCAAAGGCGACTTCGTGGTCGAAGTCCACCGCGACTGGTCCCCGAATGGCGCAGATCGCTTCTTCGATCTCGTGAAGCAGGGCTTTTATAACGATTCGCGGTTTTTCCGGGTCGTTCCCGGGTTCGTCGTGCAATGGGGCTTGAATAAGGACCCGAAGGTCAATGCAGACTGGCGCGAGAAAACGATCCCGGACGATCCCGTGGTGGAAAGCAATCGCATTGGCTACATCACCTTCGCCAAGGGCGGACCCAATACTCGTACCACGCAGGTGTTCATCAACCTGGCCGACAACGCGCGCCTGGATGGAATGGGTTTTCCTCCGTTCGGCAAAGTGATCAAGGGCATGGGCGTTGTCGAGACCATCAATTCGGAGTATGGAGAGTCCCCGCAACAGCCGCTGATCCAGTCGCAGGGCAATGAGTACTTAAATAGTCAGTTCCCCAAGCTCGATTTCATCAAGACCGCGCAGTTCGAACAGTAAGACGGAAAAGGTGTGCATGAATCGAAATCGCATCGCTTCGCGCCTGCGCAAGCCGGAGGCATGCGCAACGAGTTGGATAAGCCTCCGGCTTGTCCGCGCGCGATGCGAAGCGCGCAGCCTTCCGCGATTTCGATTCATTCACAACTTCGGAGCGGATCTGTACGTTGAATTACAATAGGGACATCGAAGAGTGAGTAGCCCGTTTCGATTGGACGGCCGAGTGGCCCTGATCACCGGCGGAGCCAGCGGCATCGGCGAAGCCACGTCGCGACTGTTTGCATCTGCAGGTGCGTCGGTGGTGATCGCCGATTGCGACCGGCAGCGGGCCGAGCATCTGGCCTTGGAAATACCCGAGGCGCAGGTTCGCGTGTGTGATGTGACTGACGAACAATCGGTGCGCGAAATGTTTGCCTCGATTCCGCGTCTCGACATTTTAGTGAACAACGCGGGCGTTGCTTTGGTGGGCGGCGTCGAAGAGACCGAAGCTGAGGATTTTCGCAGGGTCTTGCGCGTTAACGTGGAAGGCATGTACCTGGTCACGAAATATGCGATGCCCCTGTTGCTTGCCGCCAAGGGGGCGATCGTGAACATCGGGTCGGTGGCGGGATTAATCGGCGTTAAGAAGCGATTTGCTTACTGCACCTCGAAAGGCGCGGTGGTGGCTATGACGCGCCAGCTTGCGGTCGATTATCCGACCCAAATCCGAGCCAATTGCATTTGCCCGGGAACGGTTCACACGCCGTTCGTCGAAGGCTATCTGGAAAAATATCACTCACATGAGAAGGAGCAGGCGCGCGACGCACTGCATCAAAGACAGCCGCTCGGACGGATGGGGAGGCCGGAAGAAGTAGCCCATATGGCACTTTATTTGGCATCTTCTGAAGCGAGCTTCGTGAACGGGGCTGTCTTGACGATAGATGGAGGATGGAGTGCGTCTTGACGAATTAACGGTGATAACTCATAATGTTGGAACCGGTTGCGGACGAATTGTAAAGTGAATTGTACTGTTACGACTATGCTGTATAGGACCTTCATCCAACTTCTTTATGCGTTGATCGCGCTTTCATTGCTCGCAGGATCGGCATCGGCCACCACCACGCGGCACAAACGTCATCGTGCCGCAACAGCCGCGAAACCGGCTGGGATCGTGGCGACGGCTCATCATCCGGTGAGCCACCTCTCGCGGTTGCCGAAGAAGAAGTTCGTCTCGAGTCCCTGGACTTCGCCGACCTTCGCGGATTCCACCGAAGGCGACTCGGTCGACGGCGAAGATCTGGTTGTCCGCCGCGCCGCAGTTGAGGCGCTTGGTCCGTATAACGGCACAGTCGTCGTGGCGGATCCGTTTACCGGCCGTCTGCTAACCGTCGTCAATCAGAAGTTGGCGTTGAAGAGCGGCTTTCAGCCTTGCTCGACGATCAAAGTCGTCGCCGCGCTCGCGGGCTTGAACGAAGGTGTTATCGATCAGAACAGCACTCTGCGGATCGGACGTCGCCAGACTATCGGACTCACCGACGCGCTGGCGCATTCCAACAATGCATTTTTCTCCTCGGTCGGCTTCAAACTCGGGTACGACCGGATTGTTCGCTACGCAGGAATGTTCGGCCTGGGCGAGAAGGCCGGTCTCAACCTGGATGGCGAAGAAGCCGGTAGCGTGGCGGACGGGCCCCCCAGCGATGGGGTCGGCATGATGACCAGCTTTGGCGAAGGGATCTACATGACGCCGTTCGAGCTGGCCGGAGTCATGTCGACCGTTGCCAATGGCGGCACACTCTACTACCTGCAGCATCCGAAATCGCTCGAGGAGATGGAGCGCTTTGTTCCCCGTGTCAAGAGGCAGCTCGATATCCAGCAGTGGCTGCCAGTCATCAAGCCGGGAATGATGGGCGCCGTGGAATATGGAACCGCTCGCCGCGCCAGCTATAACTCCAGCGATCCGATTTTCGGAAAGACCGGCACTTGCACCGACGGCCGTTCTCCGACGCACTTGGGCTGGTTCGGCTCGTTCAATGAAGTAGGTCCCAACAAACTGGTTGTGGTCGTACTCCTGACGGGTGGCCATCCCGTGAATGGTCCGGTGGCCTCGGGCGTGGCGGGAGCTGTTTATCGGAATCTCGCGGGTGAGAGCTATTTCGCCAAAGCCAAGACAATTGCTCCGTTGGCGATCATTTCCACTCAGTCCTGCTGCCGCTAGATCCTCCTTCGGAGTCACGCGCTATGTCAAACTACTGACATGGTGAATCCTCTCCGAACTGTCGCCATTCTGATCCCTTTTGCGCTGACCTTGTCCGCGCAAGTTCCCTCCACAAGGCTCGTCTATGTTTCTGTGACCGATCCATTGGGCCGCTTCGTCACCGGCCTCGACAAGGACCATTTCACGATTGTGGAAAATGACGTCCAACGTCAAATTACGGGATTCTCGGACGTTGACTCTTCGATAGCCATCGCTATCGTCAGCGATGTTCCTTTGCAGGCAGCCCCCGATCTATTGATTCAAGCTCGCTCCGTGTCCGATGCGCTTCAACAGCTCGCGTCTTCGAAGAGCATCCGCAAAGCGCTGATCTCAACGGGCGCGGCGATTACGCAGTCCACTCCCGCTGGCATTCAAGTCGTCCAGGCAAAACCTGATGATCTGGACAAGGTATTGCGCGAGATCCGCAACGAATACCTCTTGACGTTTGATTCTGCCGAGACTGGCGCGAACATTGCCGTCGTCATGAATCCGCCCCGCGGCCTCCCGCCGCTACGCGCGACATCGAAGTAAGTTGGGCATGCCTCCGGCTTGCCCGGACAAACCGGAGGTTTGTCCAACGTACTGTATCCTATTACCTTGTGCCGAAATTCGATGTTACCGGTGTCGGCCTCAACGCCACCGACACCCTGATTTTGCTCTCGCATTTCCCCGCCTACGCGGGTAAAGTCGCCTTCGAGCAGGAAATTCTCAGCCCGGGCGGGCAAGTCGCGAGCGCCATGGTCACCTGCGCCAAGCTCGGACTCAGCGTGAAATACATCGGCACGGTGGGCGACGACGAGCGCGGCCGCATCCAAATGGAAAGCCTGCGAGGCAGCGGCATCAATCTCGACGACGTCGAAGTCCGCAAGAACTGCCCAAATCAAACTGCCTACATCTTGATCGATCGCACCACCGGCGAACGGACCGTGCTCTGGCAGCGCAACGATTGCCTGCGCCTTGAGCCGGAGAGCATCACCGAAGACAAGATCGTCAACTCGCGCATGGTACACATCGATGGCCACGACACCGCGGCAGTGGCACGCGCCGCGCAGATCGCGCGCCAGCATAAGATTCCGGTCACCGTCGACGTCGACACGATTTATCACGGCTTCGAAAACGTCCTCCCGCATGTCGATTACCTGGTCGCTAGCTCGGAATTCCCCGCTCAATGGACCAGCCAGCAGGATCCCTGCCGCGCCCTCGAAACCATCCAGGAAGAGTTCCACATTCCTGTCGCCGCCATGACCCTGGGCGCGCATGGTGCGATGGCTCGCCTGGATGGCCGCTTCATCTATTCACCGGCCTTCGTGGTCAATTGCGTCGATACCACAGGCGCTGGAGACGTCTTTCACGGTGCGTTCTGTTATGCTGTTTTGCAGAACATGTCCATGCGCGATGCGCTCGAGTTTTCTAACGCCATGGCGGCTCTGAACTGCACAGCGCTCGGCGCTCGCGGCGGCATTTCCACGATCGAGGAAGCGCGCGCGCTAATGAAGCGCGCCGAACGCCGCTCACACCGCGACTTCGAGCAATACCGGTGAATCCGGGTGTTTAAATGATTCCCCTCCGTTCCTCCGAGCCGCACTATACGCCCGCCACGGTCACGCTTCTGTTGATTGTTGCGAATGTCCTGGTGTTCATCTACGAGTTGAGCCTGGGCAGCGGCTGGACGTTGAATCGCTTCATCGCCATGAATGGCATCGTCCCCTCTCGCTTTCATGCGTCCGCTTTGTTCACCTCGATGTTCATTCACGGGGGCTTCCTGCACATCCTCGGCAATATGTGGTTCCTGTGGATCTTCGGCCGAAACATCGAGGACATCCTCGGCCACGGAAAATTTCTGGTGTTCTATCTTCTCTGTGGAATCGCTGCAGGCCTGGTGCACATCCTGCTGAATGCCGGTTCGAACGTTCCGACCGTCGGCGCCAGCGGTGCAATCGCTGGAGTGATGGGTGCTTATCTGATCAAATTCCCGCGCGCCCGGATCGTCACGTTGGTTCCTATCATCATCTTCATCACCACGATCGATATACCCGCTGCATTTCTGCTGCTCTATTGGTTCGCGCTGCAGTTCTTTAACGGCGCAGGATCAATCGGTTACTCGCAAGCTTCGAGCGGCGATGTTGCTTGGTTTGCGCATGTCGGCGGATTCCTCGCCGGTATGGGCCTGATCCTGATTATCCCTTCGCGCCACCGGTACGCGCGCTACGAGTGAGATGTTCGAGCTACTCACCACCGGCTCGGCCGAAATCGAAAAACCGCTCGACATCCTGGCGATCGCGGCGCACCCTGACGACGTCGAACAAACTTGCGGCGGCACATTGATCGCGATGGCGGAGAAAGGTCATCGCACCGGCGTACTCGATCTGACTGCCGGCGATATGGGCAGCCGCGGAACGCCGGAAATCCGTTTGAAGGAATCCGAAGCCGCGCGTTGCAAAATGCAGCTAGCCTGGCGCGGCAACATGCGTTTGCCCGACGCGCGCCTCGAAAACACGATCAGCGTCCGCATGAGCCTTGCTGTTGAGATCCGCAATTTGCGCCCACGCGTCGTGATCTTGCCCTACTGGGAAGCGCGTCATCCGGATCATTACCGCGCCTCCGAAATCGGCTTCGAAGCCTGCTTCTTGGCCGGCTTGAAGAAGCTGGACGAAGAGACGCCGCCTCATCGCCCGCACAAGATCCTCTACTCGTCGCTCTACGCAAACGTTACACCGTCGTTCGTGGTCGACATCAGCGCCCAATTCGAGCGCCGCATGGCTGCGTTATTTGCTTACGAATCCCAATACGGCGAGACTCCGGAAGCCTCCGACCTCTTCCCGCAACAAAAAGAAATCCACGATCGCCTGGCCGCCATCGCCCGCTTCTACGGCAACTTGATCGGCGTGAAATACGGCGAACCCTTCGTCATCAAAGAAACCATGCGCGTCGACGACATCACCGCAATGGGCGTCCGCAGCCTGTAGGATAAGCCTCCGGCTTGTCCCCTAGCAAGCCGAAGGCTTGTGCGCGTTCACGTGATCGCCTCTGCAAAAACCAAGCAAGCAAATCCGAACATCATCGTGACTCAGGATCGCGAAACCAGGCGGATAATACTCGGAGCTGAACCCGAGCCGTTCGTACCATGCGCGGAGCACATCACGGGCAAACACGCGACTCACAGCCACTTCTTCGCGCTCCACTCCTTATACGCCGCTGCCGTCAACCGCTTCAACTCGGCCATCGCCTCAGGTTCCGGATCCGTCTTGAAATTGAAGCAAGCCTTGCCCTGCATTCTTTTCTTCAGCGCCGGCGCAACGGTCTTGGCGAGCGGTTCGTTCATGTACAGCGGCAATAGATGAAAGCTCACGTACGCTTTTCCTATTCGCACCGACCCAAACCACATCGGCTGCCCTTTATGCTGTGGGAACGGCGATGGCGTCCTGCCGACCAGCGTATATTCCCTTGACGTGTCCGACTTCACAGCTAGACGCTTCTCAAATTTCCCCAGCACTGGTTTCAACGTCGCAAAGACAGCAGAAAAACCTTCCGCAGCCATAGACCTTAGTCTATTGCAAAGGCTTTCATTCGACCGCTGAAATATAAGCGACCTTGAGCCTGCCGTCGCTGATCTCGCCGGTCACATCCACTTCAAAATACGTTTTCTTCCCGGCTTTCCGAACCAACTCGATCGCCTTCGCATCCCCGCCGGGATCTAGCTTGAGCATTTGCCCGTCCTCCTGCACGACTGCAAAAATCTTCGCTTTCGCCCTCGGAGTACAATACCGGATCTCCCAAGCCCGATCGCGGTCAACTGCAGTCATCGTATCGGTGGGATTCACGTTCCGCTCTAATGCCTCAAAACACTTGGAATCCACCAGGTATCCCGACCAGACCTGCGCAAAGCCAAGGGTGGATAGCAAGCAGAAGAGAGCAGCAATACGGGCAAGCTGTCCCAGCGATCCTCCTATATCATTTATGACGCGTGCCGGAACGCAAAATGCGCAAATTCTTCGCGACGCTCGGATCGGCTATCTTTCTCATACTCGCGCCTGGCTTCGTAGCTGGTCTGGTGCCCTGGTGGATTTCAAAGCGCGGCACGGATGCGACGCCCCTAGGTTGGCCGCTCAAAGGGCTCGGGATTCTGCTGATTGCCGCAGGTGCGACGGTGCTGCTCGACTCCTTTGTCCGGTTCGCTTTGCAAGGCTTAGGAACTCCCGCGCCCGTGTTCCCGACGAAGCACTTGGTAATTACCGGCCTTTACCGCTACGTCCGCAATCCGATGTACGTCGCAGTGGTCTCGATCATTCTAGGTCAGAGCCTATTCTTCGGCAACCTACGCGTTCTGGAATATGGCGTAGCTGTCTGGCTGATGTTCCATCTATTCGTCCTGCTATATGAAGAACCAACTCTCCGCGCAACATTCCCCGGCGAATACAAAGAATATTGCGACAAGGTCCCGCGCTGGCTCCCGAGGTTGTAGTTGGGCATGCCTCCGGCTTGCCCGGACAACCGCAGGTTTGTCCAACGGACACTCTACAGCGGAATATTCCCATGCTTCTTCCGCGGCACCGCATCCACCTTGTTCGCCAACATCCGCAGCGCCCGGATCACCTTCGGCCGCGTCTCCCGCGGTTCGATCACGTCATCGATGAAGCCGCGCTCCGCCGCCACAAACGGATTCGCGAACCGGTCACGGAACTCGTCGATCTTCTGCTTACGCACGGTCTCTTTGTCCTCAGCCGCCGCCAGCTCACGCCGATAGACAATGTTGACCGCACCTTCCGCGCCCATCACCGCGATCTCCGCCGTTGGATACGCGAAATTCACGTCCGTACGCAAGTGCTTCGACCCCATCACGCAATAAGCTCCGCCGTAAGCCTTGCGCGTGATCACGGTGATCTTCGGTACCGTCGCTTCGGCGTAAGCGTATAGCAGCTTCGCGCCCTGCCGGATGATCCCGCCAAACTCCTGGTCCGTGCCCGGCAAGAACCCCGGCACGTCTTCGAACGTCAGAATTGGAATGTTGAACGCGTCGCAGAAGCGAACAAAACGCGCGCCCTTCACCGACGAATTAATATCCAGGCACCCCGCCAGAAAAGCCGGCTGATTTGCAACGATCCCCACGCTGCGCCCATCCATGCGGGCGAATCCCACTACGATGTTTCGCGCGAAATGCTCGTGAATCTCGAAGAACTCCGCATCGTCAACGACACGATGAATGATGTCCTTGATGTCGTACGGGACATTGGATTCCGGCGGTACGACCGTATCGAGCGCCGCATCTGTCCGGTCGATCGGATCGTTCGCGATCCGCGCCGGTGCATCGTCGCGATTGTTCTGCGGAATGTAGGAGACCAGCTCCCGGATCATCTGTAAGCATTCCGCATCGTCATGCGCCAGAAAATGCGCGACGCCGCTGATCGAATTGTGCGTCTCCGCGCCGCCGAGCCTCTCCTTGGTCACATCCTCGTGCGTGACGGTCTTGATCACGTCCGGACCGGTGACAAACATATGGCTGGTGTGGTCCACCATAAATACGAAATCGGTTAAAGCCGGTGAGTAAACGGCGCCGCCCGCGCACGGACCCATGATCGCCGAGATCTGCGGGATCACGCCGCTCGCCAGCGTGTTTCTCAAGAAAATATCCGCATACCCGGCGAGCGAAAGCACGCCCTCCTGAATCCGCGCGCCGCCGGAGTCGTTCAGCCCGATCACCGGTGCGCCGGTCTTCAGCGCCAGATCCATAATCTTGCAAATCTTCAACGCATTCGCTTCCGAGAGCGACCCTCCGAATACCGTGAAATCCTGCGCGAAGACATAAACAGGCCGTCCATGAATGCGCCCATATCCGGTGACGAAGCCGTCACCGTCGATGACCTGCTCATCCATGCCGAAGTCGCGGCAGCGATGCCGGACAAGCTTGTCCATCTCTTCGAAGGTGCCTTCGTCGAGCAGCAGATCGATCCGCTCCCGCGCGGCAAGCTTTCCTTCCTTGTGCTGCCGTTCCTTCCGTTCTTGACCTCCGCCCGCTTCCGCCACTGCGTGGCGGTGCCGCACTTCCGCAACCCGGTCCGTGGACATACGAGATTACAGTACCATTTGCTCAGTGGCGCAGGTCCCCGACCTGCGAAGAAAAAGCTTCACATGATAATTCGTCTTCTCTTGCTCGCAGCCGCGCTGATTCCGTCCTCCCCGGCCCAGGAAAGCGCCTGCCCTACCGGCCACCTCGCAACGATTGAACCCGACGGGACCGCTTCGACCGGCTCCAAGGATCGCATTCGCGCTGCTGTACAAAAGGGTCTGCCAATCCGGGTCGGTTGGATACTCGGTCCACACGGTGAACTGACTCATTGGGCTGACGCTATATTCTTGAGCGTTTTCGAAGGCGAAGTCTTCGCGCAGGTTCCAACGATCCAGCAACAGTCGCCGGTACGCGGCAAGGCGCGAATCGAGTTGCCCAAGAGCGGCGGGCGTTGGACGGGGCTACTGGGAACCGACGGCCGGCTGGAGGGTCACTTTGACGATGGTTCCGAAGCGCCCAAAACGCGTGTGCGAAGCATCTGGTGCATCGACCCACGTGTTGCAAAAGAGGAGGCGCAGCGATAAGCACCTATCATCGCGGAAAGCTCGTATTTTCCTTCACGCCCTCTGCCTGAAGTAGATGCCGGCCCGCATGTTTCGCGATGATTTCAAGGCCCGCCCCAACAGTGAACCGGAGCACTGGAATGAAGGGATTCCGATAACGAATCCGGTTCACATCATAGTTGCTCGCTTGTTTGACCAGGACTCGGGCAGCTTCGGTGCTCCGAAGGAAACCATCCAGAACGCCGGGATCTACGTGCCTGACAGGCGTTATTTTTCCCGGCGCTCGGGCGCGAGTGCCGCCAGGATTGGGAGCAATGAAGGAACGGATAAACCAGCCGCTGAACCAGCCAAGAACTATCTCGTCGACTGGCTGATGCTGCCGTCCTTTCATGGCAGCACCGAGAACCGGCACGAGGATTTCATTTCCGATGCGCAGGTGCTCCAGGCATTGGCCGACGCTCCAGGCGCTCGGATTGGGCTGCCAGTTCAGTTGGGCCGGACTCAGTCCTCTTGCAACGACTTCCGCACGCCGGTCGGCGCTATTCAGTTCAGAGATGAGCCGCGATGACCACGTAGGTATACCGGAAACGGCAGCGGCAGACACGTTTCAGGATAACAACCCCGCTTCGTGATGGCCCGCTACGCATGCCACCGGCTTGCGCAAGGCGCGAAGCGAAGCGCGCCGCCGAGCAGGTTCCCCTACTCTGCGTAATACCCGTTCCTGAACCTCAGCTCCGCCGACGGAAACCTCGCCGCGCATCTGCCTTCAACGCCACTGGTCGCCGCAGGAATGGTGACCGCCGATGGACCCGAATCGCAAGGCCCCGCTCCTCTCCTCGATATGCCGGAACGTGCCCCTCGGCGCTTCCGGCGCCGCGATGCTCGCTGCCCATGGGCCGACAAGGCGACCGTCTCGAATCGATGCGGCTCTAGCGCATGAGTGTTGCATGGTCCTTCGCTCCCAGGACCAATTCATCAGCGTCCCCTTTTAGCTCCGCTGCGAGAGCAAGGATGACTGCGGCTGAAGGCACGAGATGGTCATTTTCGATCTTGGAAAGATAAAGTGAAATCAAAACCGCTCCTGTCCTCGTCTTTCAGCCTCTTGGCTACTTTATCGGCGAGAAGGCGCTGCGAAATCGAAACGTTTAGTCTCAACTCCCTCAACCGTCGGCCCAGTGTTAATTTCGTACCACGATTTGCCTGGTCCCAAAACTTGATTTGAAAGTCAACATTCAACAGATGGTTCGAAGGATTGTTGCAAACCCTCGGTAAATGTGCAAAAGTACCTAGGAAACGCAACACGCCATGAAAGAAACAAGCCCATCCGACAAAATCCTCGCCATGGCTCGGGAACGGAAGATCCTCCGTCCCCGTGACATCGGGAAGATTCCGACCGTGCATCTTGCGCGTCTGGTAAGGAAAGGGCTACTCGTTCGCCTTAGCCGTGGCATCTATTCCCTACCCAACGGAAGGACCACTGAGCATCATAGCCTTGCCGTCGTGGCGAAGCAGGCCCCTCGCAGCATCGTCTGCCTCCTGTCGGCCCTTCGGTTCCATGAACTCACAACCCAACAACCCAATGAAGTCTGGGTTGCGATCGAGAACAAGGCTTGGGTTCCTACAGTCGAATCCAGTAAGCTTCGGATTGTTCGATTCACGGGAGAAGCCCTCAAAGCGGGAGTAAAGAGTCACGAGATTGAAGGTGTATCAGTTCGCGTTTTTAACCCCGCGAAAACGGTTGCCGACTGTTTCAAGCATCGGAATACGATCGGACTTGATGTGGCGATTGAAGCACTAAAGGACGCTCTTCGGCAACGGAAGGCGACTGCGGATGAAATTGAACGATACGCGCGGATCTGCCGGGTATCGCGGATCATTCGGCCCTACCTTGAGGCGGTCGCGTGAAAAGACCTCCCAAGAATATTGCGGCGTCCATGCGCGCCAAACTGCTCTACCTTTCGCGGGAACGAAAAGAGGACTTTCAATTCGTTCTGGGGCGCTGGATTGCGGAACGGTTTCTTTACCGACTTGGTACATCGGATCAGCGCGAAGCTTTCGTGTTGAAGGGCGCAACCCTCTTTCTGATCTGGCAGGGGAAGCTTCCGCGGCCCACCCGTGACATCGACCTTCTGGGCTACGGCTCGATTCAGGTGATGAACGTTGTTGAAGCGATCCGGCGGATTTGCGCGATCGACGCGGGCGACGGAATTGTCTTCGACCTGGCAGGTGTGAGGGGCGAAGAGATCCGCGAAGAAGCCGAATACGGAGGCGTCCGGGTCTTTGTGCCGACAACGCTCGATGACGCAAGGTCGCAACTCCAGATCGACATCGGTTTCGGTGACGCGGTCGATCCCGCGCCGGAAGAAACCAGCCTGCCCGTCATGCTCGAACTGGAATCGCCCCGGATCAAGACTTATCCGCCTGAAGCTGTGATCGCGGAGAAGCTCCAGGCGATGGTGAATCTCGGCATCGCCAACAGCCGGATGAAAGACTTTTTTGACATCTGGCTGCTCAGCCGCGATCAGGCTTTTCTTCTCTCACGGCTGCGCCGGGCTGTGGCAGCCACGTTTGAGCGCCGGAAGACCGCGCTCCCGACTGAGCGCCCGACGACGCTGACCGACACCTTCCTGAAAGACAAGGGCAAGATCGACCAATGGAAGGCGTTTCTGAACCGGATGGGTCTGCCTAAAGATCTGAGTGAGCTTGCCGAAGTTGGCGAAGTAATCGCGGGGTTCCTAATGCCGGTGATCAATTCCGCGCGGAGCGGAGAATCGACTGAAAAGAACTGGCCACCGGGTGGCCCTTGGTCGGCTGACACCTAGTTGCCCCTTCGGGCGGTTTAGCGCGTGCGTGTGGCGTTCGCCGCACGCTTGTTCGCAAGAATGAAAGTCGCGCCACGAGGTTGCCTAAGCGAAGCTTAGGGATGGTGTCTGTCTACTCGTCCCGCGCTCGTTTCGTAGCCGCCTCTACTTGCCGGAAACAACGTGCAGCCAACAACGCAGATGCGATTGGTATCCGCGAAGTCTGCTTGGCTCCTACGATCATCGTTTCGCATGTGTCACGGCCCTTATGTGAGTATTCCAAAAGGCTTCCGGACTGCGAACCATTGGCTTAACATCGGCTGCGTCTCAAACCGACTCATTCTCAAGGCTCAGTCGGCGACTCCACGCAGGGCTTCTTACTCCGCGTAATATCCGTTCCGGAACCGCAGCTCCGCCGACGGAAACCTCCGCCGCGCATCCGTGCTCAACGCCACCTCGATGTGCCGGAACGCGCCCTTCGGCGCTTCTGGCGCGTGGTAGACCAGCATGTACCGGCTGCGGATCCGCTCGATCATTTCGTTGAATGTCGCACCCGCGCGGCCCATCATCACCCATTCCCCGCCCGTCTCTTCGGCCAGGTGAAAAACGTTGGCCGGCGTGAAATCTGGGTTCGGATACATGCTCGGCTTCGGCGCGCGCGGCTCGATCGCGTGTCCGGTGACAATCGCGTTGAATACGCTATCGGCCTTAATTCAGCTCAGGATTATTTGTCGCGTCTATAGAGCCGAATCATTGCGGGAGCCAACGGCGTTTTCCGGTACCAATCCCGCGCGGGCTCAGCGCGGCGAATTTCTCCGAGTCGCGCGTGATTCGCTCGGAATCGAACGGAGCGCGAACCCGCGGGTTCCGATTACACGTTAATGGCGCAGGTGCCGTTCTTTTCCTGGAGACCCTTGCTATTCGAGTCGCCGACCTCCCGACGCCCGAAGAGGCGGCGGAGCAAACACGGCGGCAACGGCAATCGAGCATTGCGATTCAATTTGCATCAGACTTTTGCAACACCCGAGGGCCCGATTCTATTGAGTTCCCGTTTTGTTGCAAAACTTACCCGTTATGAGACAGTGAAGGCGGTTCGCGCCCGATGATCGAATCTAGACCGTCGATATTCGGAGCTCACGATGGGGACGGAATGCTATGACCGACCCCCTCCCGCACCCTACTCGTTTCGTGGCGGCCTGCTTCGGTCCTTCCGGGAGTTGGGGAAATTCAGCATGCCCATCAGGCCAGCGAAGCCGAACCCCAAAAACATGCCTGAAGCGACGAGTTTCAGGACATCGGGGACGTGCAGCGCCTCTACACGCGGATTGCCCAGAATCATCAGGAGAAACGTCGCTCCCATCAGCCCCGCCACTAAACCGGTAACCCGGCTGGTTTTCTTCATGCACTCTCCTGGGGCCGTATCCCGGCCTCGAATCATTGTGACAGGAAAGCCGGGATCGTTTCCCCCCAGCCTGCTGGTCCAGGTGGAATGTGACCGGCGAGGAAAGCCCGACAGGGTGAATGTGAGCGCTGTTCCCCCATCTTCAAACATTAAAGACGGGGCGACTAAATCTTGAACTACAGGCAAGTCTGTTCAAAAATTTGTGTGGCGAAAAGGACCCTTTTTGCAGCGCGGCTGCATGCATTCTGATCAGAGACGCCCCCTGCTCGGCGTGCGCGCCCGATTCCGAGTGAATTGTTCGCCACTCGTACAAGGCTCGGATCAGGAACGAGAAGTCGGCTTAGCTCCTACGATCATCGTCTCGCATTTGCTCACATAACGACCGTGGCATTCCGAAAGGCCTCTGGACTGCGAATCATCGGTACGTCTCAACTCCACTCATTTTCAAGGCTCAGTCGGCAACTCCACTCACCGCATCTTACTCCGCGTAATACCCGTTCCGGAACCTCAGCTCCGCCGACGGAAACCGCCGCCGCGCATCTGCGTTCAACGCGACCTCGATATGCCGGAATGTCCCCTTCGGCGCTTCCGGCGCGTGGTACACCAACATGTACCGGCTGCGGATCCGCTCGATCATCTCGTTGAACGTCGCATCCGCGCGGCCCATCTTCACCCATTCCCCTCCGGTTTCTTCGGCCAGGTGAAACACATTCGCCGGCGTAAAATCCGGATTCGGATACATGCTCGGCTTCGGCGCCCTCGGCTCGATCGCGTGCCCGGTGACAATCGCGTTGAACACCGTGTCCGCCTTATTCAGCTCGCGAATCACCTGTCCATCGGTGAGCTGATAACTCATGCTCAGGTTGTCGGTGAGAATCAGAATCGCATGCCGCGCCGTCGGATCGCCGTGTTTTTCCATGTAGTGCGCCGCATCCATCACCGCTGCGTTGATCTGCGTCGTCACACCTACGTCGTGGTCGCGCACCGCGCTGCCGATCTGCCGCGCCGTTTCCGCCAAATTGTCGCTGAACTCCTGATGGACCGCAGTCGTTTTCGCGAAGACCATGATCGCCACGCTATCGGCCGGCCGCAGATGCGCCAGCGCTTCGCGCGCGGTCTTCGATATCTCTTCGATGTACTTCTGCATGCTCCCGCTGATATCCAGCAGCAGAATCAGATTCAACGGTTCATCGCCATGACTGAAGGAAACGATCGACTGCGGCTGGCCTTCGTCGGTCACCGCGAAATCGTCCTTCGTCAAATTCTTGATCAGTTCCTTGCCCACCGTCGCTTGCACGTCCACACGCACATTCGCCACGCCTGACTTGAACACCGGCGTATCTGACTCTTGCGCCAGCACAGGCGATACGATGAGAAGCGTCGAGATGAAGAACATCATTATCGGAACCGCAGGCCACATCGACCACGGAAAATCCGCTCTCGTCCGCGCTCTCACGGGCATCGATACCGATCGGCTCAAAGAAGAAAAACAGCGTGGAATTTCCATTGACCTCGGTTTCGCGCACCTGGCGCTAACGCCTGACGTGCGCCTCGCTTTTATAGACGTGCCCGGCCACGAAAGGTTCATCAAGAACATGCTGGCCGGCGTCGGCGGCATCGATCTCGTTCTTTTTGTAATAGCTGCTGATGAGTCCATCAAGCCCCAAACCCGGGAACATTTCGACATCTGTAGGTTACTTGGCATACAAAATGGAATCGTAGTTCTCACGAAGTCCGACCTCGTCGACAGTGACTTGCTGGAGCTTGTTCGGCTCGAAGTGGACGAGTTCGTTCGCGGGTCGTTTCTCGAGGGCGCCCCCATTGTTCCTGTCAGCTCGACAACTGGCGCCGGCCTGGCCGAGCTTCGCGATGAAATCGTCAAGATCTCCGCATCGATCCACGAAAAGGATGCTTCCCAATATTTTCGTCTGCCGATCGATCGGGCTTTCTCGATGCGCGGCTTCGGCACGGTGATAACCGGCACTCTGGTTTCGGGCACAGTACGAGTGGAACAGGAAGTCGATCTCCATCCCGAAGGCAAGCGCGTCCGCATCCGCGGCATCCAGGTGCATGGAGCCAGCGTTCAGCAAGCCGCCGCCGGACAGCGAACTGCATTGAACGTCGCCGGCGTCGAGCCCGGCGAATTGCGCCGTGGCATGACGCTCGCCGATGCCGGACGCTTTCAGCCCACGCGCCAGATCGACTGTTCGTTCGACCTTCTGCCTTCGGCCAAGCCGCTGAAGCATCGCGCGCCGGTTCACTTTCATTCCGGAACAGCGGAAGTGGAAGCGGAATTCCGGCGCCTCCAGGGGACTGAGACTCTTACGCCCGGATCGCGCGGGTACGTTCGTTTCCTGTTGAGCGAGCCGCTCCTGTTGGTCCCCGGCGACCGTTTCATAGTGCGAATGTTCTCTCCGGTCGTCACCATCGGCGGAGGCGTCGTGCTCGATCTTGCTCCGCCGCGCCGCGATTCGCCCGATCGCCTGAAGACCTTCGAATCCGCATCCATCTCCGAAAAGATCGCGCTGCTCGCCAAAGAATCGCGCTACGGCATGGGCATGACGGAACTGGTCGCGCGCACCGGTCTGCTCGAAGCCGACATTCAGAAGGCTGTCAACACGCCTCAGCTCATCGTGCTCCACGCGCCGCAGTTTTGGGTGCTCGAGGCGAACTGGGTCACGCGCCAGACCGAGACGATTCACGAGACGCTGAAGAAATTCCACCGCGAGAATCCCCTGCTGGCCGGTCTTTCGAAGGAAGCACTGCGAAGCAAGCAGTTCCCCGGCGCTGCTCCCTGGCTCGTCGATGCTCTGTTGGCGCGGTCGAAGACCATCGTCGCCGAGGGTGAAAACGTCAGGCTCGTTTCGCACAAGATCGCGTTGAAGCAGGACGAAGAGGAAGCTTCGGCGAAGATCGAAACCGCTTTTCGCTCGGCCGGCCTTGCCGTTCCGTCTGTTCAGGAAGTGCTTGGCAAGTCCGGCGTTGAAGCGAGCCGCGCGCGAACCATCATGCAGCTTCTGCTGCGCGACAAAAAGTTGATCCGTGTCAGCGATGAACTGGTGTTTCATGCTTCGGCGATTCAGTCGTTACGCGCGCTGCTGGCCCAGAGAAAGGGCGCGAAGTTCGCTGTACCTGAGTTCAAGGATTGGACCGGCATTTCGCGGAAGTACGCCATCCCTCTGCTCGAGTTCCTCGACCGCGAACGTGTAACGCGGCGCGACGGTGACTCGCGCGTGGTACTTTGACTATCGGCTAAACCCGGCTCTTTGAGAAGTGTGCCACCAGGCTGTAAACAAAGCCGATCACGAAAATCCAAAACAGGACCTTCGCAATCGCTGCAACAGTAGTAGTCGTCTCGACGAAACCTAATATCCCCACCAGGATCGCCGCTACTATGAATGCTATCGCCCACCCCAGCATTCAATCCCCTCCAGTTGTTGGACGCCCCACGGTTCAGACCTGTGACAAATTCTAGGTCTAGACCTCAAAAAGGCGCTTCAAAGCACCTTATTTCGCTTGATTTGTAGGCGAAGAAAAGACGAAAATGAGGGCGGGCGACTATGCTATTCGAGGACGATCCAGCACCGCAACTGGTCGGTATTGCTCGTCTCGCGGCCGAAAGCCCGACACTCGAAAGTAAAAGAAAAGTCGAGTACTTAGAGCTCGAAACTCGCAACTTCGTCGGCCGTGCTTCGGGCCTCCAGCAGTACTTCACCTGGACGATCAATCCCTACCGTGGCTGCGAGTTCGGCTGCAAATATTGCTACGCCCGCTATGCCCATGAATTCATGGAGTTACGAGATCCAGAGCTGTTCGAGCACAAGATCTACGCTAAACGCTTCAACGCCCATTCGTTCCGTGCCGAGCTTCGTAAGATCAAGAAAGGAGAGAATTTATGGATGGGAACCGCCACCGATCCGTATCAGCCGGCGGAGCGCCGCTACGGCATCAGCCGAAAAATCCTGCAAGTATTTACTACACAACGACATATAGAGCTCGGGATCACTACAAAGTCGGACCTGGTCGCCCGCGACGCCGCTCTACTCGCGCAAATTGCAGAAAAGAATAAAGTTCGCGTTCATATATCGATTACCACGCTAGACGAATCGCTCGCCCGCCTGCTCGAGCCCCGCGCCCCACGTCCGGCGCTAAGGCTCAATGCTGTCAAGAAGATAACAGATGCTGGGATACCCGTCAGCGTGCTGGCACACCCGATCTTGCCGCTGATCAACGACAGCGAAGAAAGCCTCGATCAGGTTTGCGCCGCCGCGGCCGCGAACGGCGCGTCGAACTTCAGCGCCGCGCCGCTGTTCCTAAAACCTTGTGCTCAAAAGGTTTTCTTCCCATTCCTAGAAGAGCACTTTCCGCACTTGGTTCGGAAGTACCGCGAGCGATATGAGAAGAACGCGTACTTGAAAGGCCAGTACCCGGAAATGCTCAAGGAGCGGGTGGCCAAGATCAAGGCTCGTTACCCGATGAAAAGACAGGAAGAGCGGGCGTGGCCGATCGACGATCAGCTTTCACTTTACAACATAAAGTAGATGCCGTATAATCAGGCCATGGCTTCCGCTCAGCCTCAAACGGTTTCGCTGCACAGCCACGCGATGGACAACTTGCGGTACATCCGCGAGACGATGGAGCGCGCCGGATCGTTCACCGCAGTTCCGGGGTGGGGCGGCTTCGCGATGGGAGTGAGCGCGCTTTGTGCAACAGCGATTGCAGCACGACAGTCGACGGCGGAAGCATGGCTGTGGACCTGGCTTGCCGAGGGTGCATTCGCGATTGCGCTCGGGGCATGGGCGATGAAGCACAAAGCCGATCGCGCGCAGGTACCGCTGCTGTCGGCGCCGACTCGAAAGTTCGTACTTAGCTTCGCTCCACCGTTGTTGGTCGGTGCGTTGTTGACCTTGGTGCTGTATCGAGCAGGGCTGCCGAACGCAATTCCTGGCACATGGCTGCTGCTTTATGGAACTGGAGTCGTGACAGGCGGTGCATTCTCGGTTCGCGTGGTTCCGGTCATGGGTTTGTGTTTTATGTTGCTGGGCGCGATCGCCCTGTTCTGCCCGGCCTCGTGGAGCACAGCATTCCTGGCCGCGGGTTTCGGTGGATTGCACCTGGTTTTCGGGGCGATCATCGCAAGGAGATACGGTGGCTAGAAGCAATACAGCGCGAAAGGATCCTCCGGAGAAGACGGCTCCAGTCAAGCCGGCGAAGAACACGCTTCCGGATCTCGATCGTTTAATTCACGAGCGGATGAGGCTGGGAATCGTGAGCGCGCTCGCTGCCAATCAGTCGTTGACTTTCAATGAGCTGAAAAAGCTGCTTAAGACAACCGACGGCAATCTGAGCGTACATGCACGCAAGCTGGAAGAGGCAGAGTACATCACCTGCACGAAATCGTTTGAGGGCCGCATGCCGAGGACTGAGTATCGGCTGACTGATGCTGGGCGTCGAGCGCTCGAGAAGTATCTCAATCACATGGAAGCTCTGATTCACGCAATGCGCGAACTCTAGGGCACCTCTTTTTTTGGAGCTATACTTTATGTCACAAAGTTCTTCAGGCAAGCTGCACACGGCCATCATCATGGATGGGAATGGGCGCTGGGCGACGGCGCGCGGACTGCCGCGTGTTGCGGGACATCGCGCCGGTGCGGAGGCCTTGCGCCGCGCTGTTGAATCGGCACCGAAGTTGGGAATCAGCACGTTGACGGTTTACGCGTTTTCATCCGACAACTGGCGGCGGCCGCGTACAGAGGTGGCTGCGCTGATGAAGCTCTTCCACAACTATCTGCGGCGCGAGCGGGATGACTGCATCGAGAAAGGAGTGCGCGTGTCGGTGATCGGAAGGAGGGACCGGCTACCTGCGATGCTGCTGCCAATGATCGAAGAAATCGAAAAGGCCACGGCTCGCGGCGCTCGGCTCCATCTGCGGCTCGCCGTAGACTATTCGTCGCGCGACGCGATTCTGCAGGCGGCGCGAAAGCTGAAGAGTAAAGCGACGCGCGAGGACTTTTCGGCTCTGCTCGGCGCGCCGGATGTCGACCTCTTGATCCGCACGGGAGGGGAGCAGCGGCTCAGCGATTTCCTGTTATGGGAAGCGGCTTACGCGGAGCTGGTGTTTACCCCGGTGATGTGGCCGGATTTCGGGGCCGCGGACCTGGCGGCGGCGGTACAGGAGTTTCATTCGCGGGAGAGACGCTTCGGGGCAGTGCCGGCGGCGGCCCTGGCGTAATTGTTGTACAGTCGGTTGATGATCAACCGGCGTGATTTTTCCATCGCAGCTGCGTCTGGATTGGCCTTTGCGGGCCGGCTTGAGGCTGCTACTACTTCCCGAAGTATCGTGGAGCTTCGCTGGCTGCGGATGCGGACCGCGCCCGATAATCCGATGCAGCGCACCACCGAGTTTTTGCGCGCTGCCGCGCCATCGCTGAAGCGGTCGGGTGTCAGTGCGCTCGGCTTCTTCGCCAGTGTGATTGGCGAGGAGTCTCCGTTCATTCTCGCCCTGGCATCGTTTCCGAGTCTTTCGGCCATGGAAGCGGCACGCGCCAAAGAGGCCGAGGACAAGGACTACGCGAAAGCACGCGACGCGTATAATTCGGGGCCTGGGCTCGGCTATGTCCGGTTGGAAAGCTCACTCCTGATGTGTTTTGAAGGAGCACCCACCGTCGATGTCCTGCCGACCGATCCGCCGCGGGCGCCGCGGATCTTCGAATTGCGGATGTATGAGTCGAACAACACCTCCACATTGGCGCGAAAGATCAAGATGTTCAATGATGCGGAGATCGGTATCTTCAAACGGCTGGGCATGGGGCCGGTGTTCTTCGGCGAGACGATCATCGGCTCGCGAATGCCAAATCTGACTTACATGTTGTCCTTCGAGAATCTGGCCGCGCGCGATAAGCTTTGGCAAGCGTTCGGCGCGGATCCGGAGTGGCAGAAACTACGGTCGCAGCCGGGGAACAATGACGCGGAGATCGTCTCCAATATCAGTAACTGGATTCTTCGGCCTTTGCCTTTTTCGGACATTCGATAGCTGTCTGGCGCGGAAAGCTGCGCGCGATAATAAGAAGTATGCGGTGGGTGTTTGTTCTTGCGACCGTCCTCGGAATGGCCGCTGCCACGGAGATGAGCCTTACAGTTGACAAGCTCGTCGCCTTCATCCGTTCTTCCATACAACTCAAACAGCCGGACCGACAGGTCGCTGAGTATTTGAAGCATGTGAAGCTGTCGCAGAAGCTGGAGGATCAGACCATCGAGGAACTGCAGGGTATGGGCGCTGGTCCGAAGACGGTGTCCGCGCTCAAGGAGTTGGGCACGGTTTCAGCCAGCTTGCCCCTTGCTCCTCCGCCCGAGGCGAAACCTGTCGCGACTCCGATTCCCGGACCGGATTCCATCGAGCAGGCGAAGATCATCGACGAAGTCCGCAACTACGTGAAGAACTATACGAAACAGTTGCCCAACTTTATCTGCGTTGAGGTACTGCGGCGCGATGTGGATCCCACGGGGACTGGAAACACCTGGCGCCACATGGACACGGATACGATCCGACTCAGCTACTACGAGCATCATGAGGATTACCAGGTCGTGCTCGTGAACAATCTGCCGGTGAACAACATGAAAATGGAGCAACTAGGGGGGACCATTTCGGCGGGCGAGTTTGGAAGCATGATGAAGGATATCTTCGAGCCGGAGACCGAGACGCGTTTTGCCTGGGAGCGGTGGGCGACGCTGCGGGGTCGGCGAACTTACGTGTTCGCTTATGATGTGGAGCAGTCGCGCTCGAAATATCACGTGTCGGTGGAGAAGACGATGGAAATCGTGCCGGCATATCGGGGGTTGGTGTACGTCGATCGGGATACCAAGATGGTGACGAAGATCACCATGATTCCTTACGACATGCCAGCGGGTTTTCCGATTCGTGAGATTCATACGTCGCTCGATTACGATTTCACCAAGATCGGCGATAACGAGTTTCTGCTGCCTTTGAAGGCGGTGGTCACCTCCACGAGGGCGAATAATTTCATGAGCAAGAACGATATTGAGTTTCGGCTGTATCGGAAGTTCGGTACCGAGAGCACTATCAAGTTCGAGACCCCGGACGCGCTGCCGGAGGATAAGACTAAAGAGAAGCCGTTGGAGAAAAAGTAGGTACAAACCTCACGGTTTGCACTGACAAGCCGGAGGCTCGTCCAACGATGAGGCTGTTTGCCGCTGACCGAGATCGGTCTCGCATCGAGCGCATCAATGTGATGCGATCGGAAATGTCGCGGTTGAGCGATCTCGAACTGCGGAATGCCTCGAAAACCGAAGAACTTCTACGATTCATAGCGGTGGCGGCCGTCGCTGCGTCGCGCATACTTGGCGAAGAGATGTTCGATGTGCAGCTGCGGGGCGCGCTTGCACTGGTTCGGGGCAGCATCGCAGAGATGCAGACAGGCGAAGGTAAGACGCTGGCGGCTGTTCCCGCGATTGCCTGGTTCGCACGCGAAGGCAAAGGCGTTCACGCGATGACCGTCAACGACTATCTGGCCCGGCGCGATGCGGGCTGGATGGGTGACATCTATCGCTTTCTTGGCCTGAAGGTTGGTTTCGTGCAGCAAGGTATGACTGCCGAAGAACGGCGCGCCGCGTACGCCTGCGACATCACCTATGCGACAGCGAATGAGATTGGCTTCGATGTACTGCGCGACCGGCTCGCACTTCAACTCAGCGATCAGGTGCATCGTCCGTTCAATACGGCCGTCATTGACGAAGCCGATTCGATCCTAATCGATGAGGCGCGCATTCCGCTGGTGATCGCAGGAGGAGATACAGACGACAGCGCGATTGCTTATCGCGCGAATCAGGTGGTTCGGCAATTTCAGGATCAAACGCACTACACGGTAGATGTGGGCGCCCACAACGCCGTGCTTGCCGATGGAGGAGTCCGGGCCGTAGAAGACGCGTTCGCTTGCGGGAATCTCTTCGATGAAAACAATCTTCGACTGCTGACCGCCGTCCAGGACGCGCTGCATGCCCACGCTTTGCTAAGGCGCGATGTCGACTATCTGGTTAAAGACGATGCCGTCGAAATGGTGGACGAGTTCAAAGGGCGGATCGCGCTGAATCGGCGATGGCCGGCGGGGCTGCAGACTGCCATCGAGGTGAAGGAAGGCGTCGCTTCGAAATCGCAGGGAATGATTCTGGGTTCCACAACAATCCAGCACTTGGTGGCGCTTTATCCCAGGATATGCGGCATGACCGGCACGGCGGCGACTCAGTCGCTCGAGTTCGAGAAGGTGTATGGATTGCGCGTGGAGACAATTCCGACGAACCGGCCGGTGATCCGCATAGATCACCCTGACGTGTTGTTCGAGACCAGAGCGGCGAAAGAACAGGCGGTGCTCGACGAAATCAGGCGCGTTCATGCAACCGGTCAGCCGATACTGGTGGGGACCGCGAGCGTTGAGGAGTCGGAGAGGCTCAGCGGGATGCTCCTGGACATTGAGCACCGCGTATTGAATGCGCGGAACGACGAGGCGGAAGCCGCGATTGTCGCTCGAGCGGGCCAGCGAGGAGCAGTCACGATCTCCACCAACATGGCCGGGCGGGGCACGGATATCAAGCTCGGCGAAGGCGTGGCTGCTCTTGGAGGCTTATACGTGATCGGCACGAACCGGCACGAGAGCCGGCGCATCGATAATCAACTGCGAGGGCGGGCGGGAAGGCAGGGTGATCCGGGCTGCTCGCGGTTCTTTGTATCGCTCGAGGATCCGTTGATGGTGAAGTACGGGGAACTTGACCAATCGCGAAGCAAGAATCCCGAGACTATACAGCGGCTCGTAGAGGGACAGCACTTGGATCAACGGTTGTTTCTGCACGGATATGACGTGCCTGTCGAAGGGCAGCGCAATCGGATCCATTCTCATCGCCAGTCGATTCTGGACGGAACAATCGCGTGTAAGTCGGATTTTGAGAGATTGGTCACGCTACGCGTGATCGACGATTTGTGGGCGGACTATTTGGCGCGAATTGAAGAACTGCGGTCGGGCACGCCATGGCAGTCTTACGCTTCATCCTCGGCTCCGTTCTTTTTGTCGCTGGATCGGCGCGATCCGCACTCGATCTTTCTGCACCAAATCGATGCTTGGTTCCCGGAATTGGAGGCGGCGATACCGGAGGAAGTGGCGAGACGGATCGCTGAAGCGGAGTCTGACGAAGACTCGCGCCCGAGCGAGCGGGGAGCGGTGTGGACTTATCTCACTACGGACCAGCCGTTCGGAGGGTGGACTAAGCGCATTTTGGATGGCTTGAGAAGGAAGTTGTAAGAGGTCTCGAACGATTGAATGTCACGGCGCGCTTCGCGCTGCGCCTGGACAAGCCGGAGGCTTATCCAACTTTGAGTTGTTCGGCGATTTGGTTTAGTAGGGCGGGGACTGGGCGGTTTTGCACGGGAATGATGTGGATTTTGCCGGCGCCGGTGGGGCGCCAGCGGTCGAACATTCGCTCTGAGACGAAGCCGTTGAACACGCTGAGCAACGGGATTCCACATGCGGCGGCGGTGTGGCCACCGGCGGAGTCGTATCCGGCGTAGAGACTGCTTTTCTGGATGTGGGCAGCGAATCCGGCGAAGGACCCGTCCCAGGTGACGATGCCGCTGCTGCCGGCTCTTGCGATGGCTCGCTCCACGCGCTGCGCTTCTTCACCGCCCGCGCCTCTGTCGACCAATATCGGGCGCGGCAACATTCTTAGCAGTTCCTGTTCGAAGGGATCGGGTACCCGTTTGTCGAGATTCTCGCCGACGCCGAAACTAACTGTGGTGGCGAACTTCGTGGCATCGAGACCGGTCTGGACGTATGGGTGTGCATCCGCGACGCCGAAAGTTTCCGCTATCCAGCGGCGGGCGAGATTAGGAAGCGATTCATTCGTGTCGCCACCGTACGAGCGGCTTTCGAAGAAGTAGTAATCTTCTTCCGGGCAGATGGGCAGCAGGCCGAGCTGAGTCAGCCGGGAATCGGGGTCGATAACAATACTGTCCGGCTGGCTGACCGCGTCACGAAGTTCGGGCCAGATGGAGAGCCTGCCATCGAGCGTTCCGCCGCGACCATAGGCAATTGGCATTTGGCGAAGACGGGGATCGGCTGCGAAAAGCTCCCAACTTTTTGGGGGACCTACGAAGTAAATTTGCGAGCTGGGAAAGCGCTTCTTCGCCGCATCGAGCAGGATACTGGTGACCGCGACATCCGCGCCGAGGGTCACTCGCGACAACACGAAGACGCTACGTATCTTAACCGGGTCGCGATCCAACGTGCGGGGCAAGCGAACACGTTCGTAGCGCTCGACGAGGTGGTCGGCGTGCAGCGAAGGAATGCGGCGGGCGATAACGTCGGCGAATAAATTGGCATAGACCAGGCAGAGGTGCGGTTCAAAGAGGTCGCCCAACCGTTCAACGACGATGCGGAACAGCGCACGGTTGCCGCTCTCCGCTACCAGGTGGTCGAGCAGATGCTCGGGCCAGGGGCGCCCGGCAAGGCAGTGATCCAGCAGTTCTTGAGCTACGCGATCAGCGGAGATACTTTCCAACCAACAGCTCCAACTTTTTGCGGGTGGTTTCCGGGACGGCGTCAGGCGCGGTGATCACTGCGTGCGCGAGCGCCGATCCGCATTTGCACGTCCGCCCGTCAGGCATCGCGGCGACCGCGGCGGATACCACGCGGCAAGCATTCTCGGCGTTCTTGGTGAGATTGGCGATTATGTCGCTCACTGTGACAGCGTCGTGTTCCTCGTGCCAGCAATCGTAGTCCGTGACCATTGCCACGGTGACATAGCAGATTTCGGCTTCGCGGGCGAGTTTGGCTTCCTGGAGGTTGGTCATGCCGATGACGTCCATGCCCCAACTGCGATACACGTTCGATTCGGCTTTTGTTGAGAACGCCGGCCCTTCCATGCACAAGTACGTTCCGCCGTTGACCGCCTCCACGCCGAGCCCGGTGCAGGCGCCGTACACGACCTCGGCTAGCTGCGGGCAAATCGGATCCGCAAAGCTGATATGCGCCACGAGTCCATCACCGAAGAAGGTCGAGACTCGGCCGCGAGTGCGATCGAAGAATTGATCCGGGATGACAAACTTGAGCGGCGCATGTTCGATCTTTAGCGATCCGACTGCGCTGAGCGAGATGATGCGTTCGACGCCGAGCTGTTTGAAGCCGTAGATATTCGCGCGGAAGTTGAGTTCCGAGGGCGAGGTTCGGTGACCGCGGCCGTGTCGTGCGAGGAAGGCGACTTCCTTGCCGGAGAGCTTTCCGATTACGTATTCGTCGGAGGGCCGACCCCACGGGCTGTCGAGCAGGCGTTCTTCGTGGACTTCAAATCCGGGCATGGAGTAGAGCCCGCTGCCGCCGATAATGCCGATGGTTGGTTTCATTCCTGTATGAGTTCCAACAGAACGCCGCCAGTGGTTGCTGGATGGATGAAGACGTAAAGATGTCCGCCAGCGCCGGGCCGAGGGTCATTCAGCAAGCGCGCGCCGTTGCTCTTGAGCCGATCGACCGCAGCGTTGAGATCCGCCACCTTGATTGCGACATGATGCAATCCTTCACCGCGTTTGTCGATAAACTTTGCGATCACGGATTCGGGACCGGTAGCCTCCAGCAGCTCGATGCGCGGCTCGCCCATCGGAATCATCGCGACCTTGACGTGTTCGGTGTCGACCGTTTCGCGCAAACTTACTTGCAAGCCGAGTTGGTGCTCGTAGAACTGGAGGGCCGTGTCGAGCGACCGCACGGCGATTCCCAAGTGATCAATTCGAAATTCGTTTGAGCCAGCCATCGATGATTGTATAAGGATCGGAACGCCGCGCCGCGATTTCCTGCGCCGCAACTTGAAAGTCTACATCCACGAACTTCTCGAGCAATCGTTCGCGCAACATTTCGCGGAGGCGGAGCGACCAATTCGAAACAGCCCGATCTTTCGCGCCGCCACGTTCCACAAATGATCGTACCGCGGTCAACGTCTCGGCGATGCCTTGGCCGTCGGTGGCTACGGCGCGGACGATCGGAGGAACCCAGCCGTCCTTGCGTGTCGACAGGCTTTGAATGGCCTTGATTTCGCGTTCCAGACGATCGGCGCCTGGTTGATCGGATTTGTTGATGACGAAAACGTCCGCAATTTCCATGATGCCCGCCTTGATCGCTTGCACATCGTCGCCCATACCGGGGACGAGGACGACGACGGTAGCATCGGCGAGCTTAGCGATCTCCACTTCGTCCTGACCGACGCCTACGGTCTCCACGATCACCGCTTCTTTACCGGCTGCGTCGAGCAAGAGCGCCATGTCGGTAGTTGCTGAAGCGAGTCCGCCAAGCCAGCCGCGAGTGGCCATGGATCGAATGAACACGCCCGGGTCGGCGTGGTGGTTGAGCATGCGTATGCGGTCGCCGAGAATTGCGCCGCCGGTGTAGGGGCTGGTCGGGTCGACGGCGATGACGCCGACTTGCTTGTTCTCGCCGCGAAGTTGGTGGACGAGGCAATTGACGATCGTGCTTTTACCTGCGCCGGGGGATCCGGTGATGCCGATGATCAGGGCTTTGCCGGTGTGTGGGAAAAGTTCCTTGAGCAGCGAGTCGGCCTCGGGTTTGCGATTTTCGATTGCAGTGGCGGCGCGGGCTAAGGCACGGAGGTCGCCGGCGAGGATTTTTTCGGTTTGAGAGCCGGACACTGAGGTCAGAATCTTGTCCTTGTGGGGCAGGTCCCTGACCTGCCCAGATTGCGCAGGCCGGGGACCTGCGCCACGACTAACCTCGTAAACACGCGCACCGCTAGCTCCTCAGAAGCTCGCGCGCGATTACCAGGCGCTGGATTTCGCTGGTGCCTTCGCCGATGGTGCAGAGTTTGACGTCGCGGTAGAACTTCTCCACCGGATAGTCTTTGATGAAGCCATAACCGCCGTGAATCTGCAGAGCCTCGTTGGCTGCGCGGACGGCGACTTCCGATGCGAAGAGCTTGGCCATCGCCGATTCCCTGGTGACGCGCTGGCCGTGGTCTTTCATCCATCCGGAGCGATAGGTGAGCAGGCGGGCGGCGTCGATTTCGGTGGCCATGTCGGCCAATTTGTTTTGAATCGACTGGAACTCGGAGATCGGCCGGCCGAATTGCTTGCGCTGCTTGGAGTAGCGGAGTGCGGCTTCGTATGCGCCTTGCGCGGTACCTACTGCGAGAGCGGCGATGGAGATGCGGCCGCCGTCGAGGATCCGCAGGCTGTCGACGAATCCTTCGCCTTTTTTCCCGACCATTTGCGATTCGGGAACACGGCAGTCGGAGAAGATCAGTTCGCCGGTGATACTGGCGCGCATGCCGAGCTTGTTTTCTTTCTTGCCGAAGCGGAAGCCGGGGACGCCTTTCTCCAGGATGAAAGCCGACACACCGTGATGTGAGGCGGCGCGATCGGTGACCGCCATCGTGACACAGACGTCGGCGTAGTGCACGTTGGTGATGAACGTTTTCGAGCCGTCGATCACCCAGCATTCGCCGTGCTTGACGGCTTTCGTGCGCATTCCACCGGCGTCGGAACCGGATTCGGGCTCAGTGAGGCCCCAACATCCGATCCATTCACCAGTTGCGAGCTTGGGAATGTACTTGCGCTTTTGCTCGTCGTTGCCGGCGACGTAGATGTGATTCGAGCACAGCGAATTGTGCGCCGCAACAATC
>Ga0335069_10002470_pt1 | contig 28501 bp, 20 predicted proteins | sample Lox_Sample_11_FD_206714 | JGI IMG/M metagenome (GOLD analysis project Ga0335069, IMG submission 206714) | Soil microbial communities from Loxahatchee National Wildlife Refuge, Florida, United States - Lox_Sample_1.1 | ecosystem: Environmental > Terrestrial > Soil > Wetlands | place: USA...
CGGGGGCGCCCCCCACGGTATGGGCGCGGTACATGAAGGCGGAGGAGCGGTTGTTGAGGACCGGTTCCCAGCCTTCGGCGAGGATGCCCGTGAAGCCCATTTCGGCGGCGAGTTTGGCGATGTCGTCGGAGTAGACGAGTTCGGTATTGCGGAACGTGCTGGGAGACTGGTTGAAGACGCGTTTGAGCATGAGGCGGTGGGCGGCGACCTGTTCGGCGAATTCGTCGCGGGAGTACAGCGAGGTGAGGGAGTGGTAATAGGTTTCGCCGAGGAATTCGACGTGGCCGGTGTCCGCGAGGGCGTGGAGGTTGTGGAGGACTTCGGGAGAGTGGGTTTCGAGTTGTTCGATGGCGGTGCCGGTGATGGAGACCGCGAAGCGGAAGCGACCGTGCGTTTGGTTCACGAGGTCGAGGAGGGTCTGCGTGAGTGGGAGATAGCAGCGATCGGCGACGCGTTTGGCGATGCGGGCGTTGAGCGCGTTGTCGAAGTACGAGGGGTCGGTGTCGAAGACGGTGTACTTCCGGAGGCGGAAGGGTTGGTGGATTTGAAAGTAAAGGCAGACTTCTGGCATGCGGTCATGATAAGTCAGGGGGCGGGAATGACAAATGGCGAATCGGCGGGAATGACAAATGGCGAATCGGCGCGAATGACAAATGACAAATGACGAAACAAATTCAAATGACGAAACGGAATGGGCGGGCTTGCGTGGAGGGAGAATCATTATTAAAAGCGGGGCATGAGGATGCGTGGAAGATTTTTGGCGAATAGGCTCGCGTGGGGGGTGCTGATCTTTTGCGCAGCGAGTGGCACAGCTCAGCAGAGTATTTTTGCGGAGGGGGCGGGCGGGGCGCAGGAAGCGGGCACGGCGTTGCGCGTGCGGTGGGCGACGGCGGATCATCCGAGCGGGGTCTATTATCCGAAGGGGAGCGGGACGGTGACGGTGGTGGTGGAGAATCCAACGGGCGAGGCGTTGCGGCTGGGGGGCTCGATCGAGTTTGGGCCGCACGTGGAGGGGAAGGCGTTCGACGCGTTGTCGGTGACGCCGATCACACCTTCGACGGTGGGGGCTGGAGAGCGGGCGACGTTCAACGTGGCGGTGCGGTTTGGGAATGTGGGGGCGTATGAGTTGCGGTGGGTCGAGGGGGAACGGGCGACGGTTTTACAGAATGGTGCGGGCGTGGGGCTGGAGTGCATCTTTGCGCCGCGTGCGGGGGGCGGGGGGGGCGGGGGAGGCGGGGGGGGGGGGAGGGGGGAGGATCGGTGGATCGCGGCGCTGCCCAAGGAGGCGGCGCGGGTGACGGGGTTCATGCAGGACCGGGTGGCGCAGACGTCGGTTCGGCGGTATGTGATGGATGAGCGGTTTGCGTTTGATCTGGCGCGGAACGTTGGGCCCGCGGCGGGGGCGTCGCTGGAGGCGGCGACGGAGCAGGTGGATGCGATGTTTGGGGATGTGGTGAAGGCGAAGGCGGGCATTGTGCTGCGCGTTGCGGTGCCGCTGGGAGGAGCGGGGGATGCGGAACCCTCCGCCCAATTGTTTGCCGCCTTTCATCAGTATGTGGACGATGCGGTCCGGCGCGGGGGTGGGGCGATTCAGGAGATCGTGGTAGCGCCGGAAGGGGAGGCTTCGGCGACGTACACGGCGGAGCAGCGGGCGGTGTATCGGCGGTTTTATCTGGCGGGGTATGAGGCGGCGAAGGCGCGGGATAAAACCGTGATGATGCTGGGCGCCGGGACGGCGGAGTTGACGCGGGATCTGCTGTGGAGTGCGGATGCGGGGGAGAGTTTGATCAAATATGTGGATGCGGTGGCGGTGACGAATGCCGCGGGGCAAGTCGGCGTGGCGGCGGCGTTGGGGAAGTTGCCGGTGTGGATGATTCCGACGATTGGGTGGGACTGGGAATGGAAATCGGGTGCGGTGGGGCTGGCGGAGGATGCGGCGGTTGTACCGGTGCCGGAGCCGGGCGTGGATCATGGGGCGACGGTGCATCTGCTGGGCGCGACGGTTTTTTTTCAGAAGTTGTCGAGTGCGAGCTTTCCGTACGTGGCGGCATTCCAGGGGGATGGGTATGCGGTCGCGGCGGTGGCGGGGCAATCGGCGGGGACACCGCTGGATGGCATGTATCCGGCGCTGACGAAGTCGCACACCACCGTGGATGCAGTCGAGGATGGGGGGAAGCCCGCGTATCCAAATCTGGAGGTCGCGGATGAGCCCGGGACAATGCGGGTGGTCGATGGAGCCGGCGCGGCGGTGGATTGCCGGAAAGACGACACCGTCTATGTGCCGGCGGGGGATCGGGTGGTGTATGTGCTGGCGGGAGGATCGGCGGAGGATTTGATGTCGGTGCTGCGGGTGGCGGTGGGGAATCGATTGCCGGTGGCCGATGCGGTGATGGTGAAGGGGGAGAGCGGGGTGACGGTGCGGGTGAAGAACATTACGGGAGATGAATTGCGCGGGAAGGTGCGGGTGTTGGTTGCGGGGGCAAGGATGCAAGACAAAGCGGCGGTGACGGAGAAGTCATTTGCGGGGCTGGCGGCGCAGGGGGTGGTGGAGGTGCCGGTGGACGTGTCGAAAGAGGTGAAGTGGATGGGCGTGGAAGTGGAGACGGGCGGGGCGCACGGGGTGATGCAGAAGACGCTGGTGGAGGGGGAGTGACGATGGATGCCCGCGTCGCTGTTGGTAGCGAAAGCACATTCCGGCGATGCCATCGCCGGCTTTATTACGGTTAATTCTGGGCCATTACGCGCGAAATGGTCAGGATCGGCATCAGCATCGCGATGGCGACGCCGCCGATGAGGATGCCCATGACGCCGATCATGACCGGTTCAATGAACTGCGTGGCCGTCTTGATGGCGGTTTTCAGGTCTTCCTCCATGTAGGCGGAGATGCGGTTGAGGACGTTGGGGAGTTCGCCGGTCTTTTCGCCGGAGGAGATCATCTGCGAGACCGACTTGGGGATCAGCGTGGATTTCAGGAGCGGTTCCGAGAGCTGCTGGCCGTTCTGGACCTTGAGGCGGACGTCTTCCCAGAGTTGCTGGTAGTAATAGTTGCCGGCGACTTCCTTGACGATGGCGAGCGAGTCGAGCATCTGCACGCCGGAGGAGATCATGGTGCCCATGGTGGAGAGGGCCCGGGAGAGATAGAGCTTGTGGAACATCGGGCCGAAGATGGGGATGTTGAGCTTCACGTAGTCCATGGTGCGCTGGCCGGTGGCGGTGCGCACGAACATGGTGAAGCTGGTGAAGAGAATGACGGCGCCGACGATCCAGTAGTACCAGTAGCCCAGGAGCGAGTGAGAAATGGCCATGAGGACCTGCGTGGGGACGGGGAGGGCGGCCTTGCGGCTGGCGAAGATGGAGGTGAACTTGGGGAGGACCGCGGTGAGGAGGAACAGAGTGACGGCGATCGACATGATCATCATGAAGCCGGGGTAGATCAGGGCGCCTGTTACTTTTTTGGCGGTTTCGCGCTGGGAGGCGAGGTAGTCGGCGAGCTTGCGGAGCATGACGCCCATGGTGCCGGAGACTTCGGAGGCGCGGACGAGGGAGACGTAGTACTTCGGGAAAATGCGGGGGAATTTTTCGAGGGTCGCCGAGAAGTCTTTGCCGCCGGTGACGTCGTGGACGATGGCTTTGAGGACGGCGATGAACGTGTCGGAGAAGGTCTGCTCGGAAAGGGAGGTGAGGGCGTCGGAGAGAGGGACGCCGGTGTCGACCATGACGGAGAGCTGCATCGTGAAGAAGATGAGCTCTTCGCGTTTGACGTTGGTGCCTTTGCCGACGGAGATGGGGGCGAGGGGCGTGGCGCCGCTCCCCCCTCCCGCGGGGTCTTCGGCGACTGCCCCGGCGCGGGCGGGTTTGATGTCGACGATGTATTTGCCTTCCGAGCGCAGGGCCTTCGTGGCGTCGGAGAGTGTGAGCGCGGAGATGAAGCCGTTGACGACCTGACCGCGCTCGTCGCGGGCCTGGTAGGAGAAACGATTGTGCAGGAGTTGTGTCGTCATGGTTCTCTCAAAGTGCGGTGGCCCGGAGGATTTCTTCATAGGTGGTGACGCCGGCCTTCACCTTGATGAGGCCGTCGGCACGGAGGGTGGCGATGTTGCGTTCCTTGCACATCTCGCGGAGTCTCTGGATGGTGGCGCCGGCGACGACGGCATCGAGCATGTCGGCGTCGGGGACGAGGAGTTCGTAGATGCCGATACGACCAGAGAAGCCGGAATTGCGGCACTTCTTGCAGCCCTTGGCGCGGTAGAGGATGTCGATGGGTCCGGCGGCTTTTTCGACGATGTGGCGGATGTTGAGGGGCGGATCGTGCTGCTCCCGGCAGGCGGGGCAGAGTTTTCTGACGAGGCGCTGGGCGACGATGCAGCGGAGCGAGGCGGCGAGGAGGTAGGGTTCGATGCCCATGTTGAGGAGGCGGACGATGGAGCTGGGAGCATCGTTGGTGTGGAGGGTGGAGAGGACGAGGTGGCCGGTGAGCGCGGCCTGGATGGAGATGCGCGCGGTTTCGGCGTCGCGGATTTCACCGACCATGATGACATCGGGATCCTGGCGGAGGAGCGAGCGGAGGGCGGTGGCGAAGGTGAAGTTGATCTTGTCGTTGACCTGGAACTGGTTGACGCCGGTGAGATTGAATTCGACGGGGTCTTCGACGGTGCAGATGTTGATGTCGGGCTTGTGGACTTCGTTGAGGGAGGCGTAGAGGGACGTGGATTTGCCGGAGCCGGTGGGACCGGTGACGAGGATCAGGCCGTTGGGCTGCTCGAGGACTTTTTTGTAGTTGGAGAGCATCTCGTAGCCGAAGCCGAGCTTTTCGAGATTCACGGGGATGTTGCGGTTGTCGATGATGCGGACGACGGCTTTTTCGCCGGACTTTTCGGCCATGGTGGAGACGCGGAGATCGATGGGGCGTCCTTCGAGGAGGACGTGGATGCCGCCGTCCTGGGGGAGCCGGCGTTCGGAGATGTCGAGGCAGGCCATGATCTTGATGCGGGAGATGATGGCGGGGTGCAGGTGGTGCGGCGGGCAGATTTTTTCGTAGAGCTTGCCGTCGACGCGGTAGCGCACGCGGGTCTTCTTTTCCTCCGGCTCGATGTGAATGTCGGAGGCGCCTTCGCGGACGGCGTTGTAGATCAGATAGTTGACGAGCTTGATGACGGGGGAGTGGCCGGCGACTTCCTTTAGGTTGCCGATGTCTTCGACCGCGGACTCGACGAGGGTGAAATCCTCGGGGCGGACTTCATCAATGATGTCGTCGATGACGAAGACGTTGGCGGCGGGGAGGTGGGCCTGCATGGTGTGGGCGATGTCGCGGTGCGTGGAGGCGACGACCTGTACGGAGTGGCCCGTGAGCTGCTGGATTTCCTCGATGAGAAAGAGGTTGGAGGGCTCGGCAAGAGCGACGGTGAGGGTGCCGTTGACGAGGAACATCGGAAGCACCATGTGCTTCTCGAGAAATTCACGGGGAAGCACCTCGATCACCTTGGGGTCGCAGATTTTGGGGGAGACCTTGGCGTAGGGGACGCCGTAGACGTCGGCGAGGGTTTCGCAGAGTTGTTCTTCGGTGAGGAGCCCCTGTTCGACGAGGAGTTCGCCCAGGAGTTTCTGGCGGCCCTGGGCTTTTTGCAATTCGAGCGCGGCATCAAGCGCCTGCTGGGTGAGGAGGCCCTTGGCGACCAGCATCTGGCCGATGGTCTTTCGTTTTGTCGCGGTCGTGATCATCGCTGACATTCCATTGGGGTTAGCGCATCGTCTTTACGGCTTCGGTGACATCGGCAAAGACATCGAAGCGGCCGTCGAGCCGCGTGATCTGCAGGATCTTCCGGCAGGTTTCATCGGGTTTGCAGAGGCGGACCTGTCCGAGGTGTTCATCGCACTGCTGCTGCACCCAGAGGAGGGATTCGAGGCCCTTGGAATCGATGAAGGTGGTTTGTTCGAGATCGACGACGAAGAAGCGGACTTTTTTCTGGAGGCGTTCGTCGATCTGCTTACGGAAGGTTTCGGTGGCGTCGGAGTTGAATTCTCCGGCGATGCCGACGACGGTGACGTGATCGTAATCTTCGCAGCGGATGTTCATGGTGTTTTGACCTCCGTCTCGAGGGCAGCCTGAAGCGCGGCGGTCTGCTCTTCGACGGCCTGGCGGTAGGGGCTGAAATCGAGGGTGACGAAGACCCTGGCGAGGGCGGGGTCGAACTGCGAGCCGGCGCAGCGCTGGATTTCCCCGAGAACCGTTTCGAGGGGCAGCGCGGGGCGGTAGGTACGGGTGGAGGACATGGCGTCGAAGGAGTCGGCGACGCAGATGATGCGGCCCATGAGGGGGATTTTTTCGCCGGCGAGCTGGTAGGGATAGCCCTTTCCGTCCCAACGTTCGTGGTGATAGAGGACGCCGGGGATGATGTCCTGGAGCTGCTTGATGTTGCCGAGGATCTGGGCGCCGATGGCGGGGTGTTTCTTGATGGCGTCGAACTCGGCCTCGGTGAGGCGGCCGGGCTTGGTGAGGACGGCCTCCGGGACGCCGATCTTGCCGACGTCGTGGAGGAGTCCGGAGAGGTAGACGCGTTCGCACTGTTCGTCGGAGAGACCGATTTTCTGGGCCATGGCGCGGGAGAGTTCTGCGACGCGCTGGGAGTGGCCGCGGGTGTAGGCGTCCTTGGCGTCGATGGAGCGTGTGAGTGCGTGCAGGACGCCCATGAAGAGGCCCTGCATATCCTGATAGAGAGCGGCGTTCTCGAGGAAGATCGAGCACTGATTGCCGACGTTGTTGAGGAGTTTGAGGTCGACGGAGTTGAACTCGGAGGAGTCGTTCTTGTCGATGGCGATCATGATGCCCAGCGCGCGGCGGTCCCGTTCGAGGGGAACGCAGACGAAGCGTTTGATGGAGGTGCGGAGTTTGGCCCAGTCGCAGTCGGGTGCGATTTCGTTGTGGACCTGGGTTTCGCCGGCGGTGAGGGCGTCGTAGATCGGTTCGTGCATGGCGGAGAGGAGTTCGGTTCCGGAGAATGGGCACTGACCGAGGAGGACGGTGAGGTCGCCGAGGATGGGGGCGGCGGACTCGTCATCGCGGTTGGCGAGGGCGACGCCGACGGCGCGGAAGTTGCCGATTTCCTGGACCTCGCGGCAGACGGATTCGAGGAAGGTCTGGGGTTTCTGGGAGAAGCGCATGCCGGAGGAGATTTTGTAGAGGAGTGAGATTTCCTCGTAGACACTGGTGAGCTGCTCGGTGACGCTGGAGAGTTCGTTGGTGGAGGTGGCGGCGCCCTGGAGGTCTTCGTGCATCTGTTCGACGAGGGTGACGAGGGAGTTGAAGGTGGCGGGGGCGACGAGGGGGACTTTGTGGGCCTGCGCGGCGAGGCTTTGGGCGTCCATGGATGCTTTCTGGGCGAAATGAGCCAGGTCTTCGCTGGCGGCGGGGAGGTTTTCAGTGCGGGCCATGATGGCGATCCAGGCGGAGAGCTTTCGGCGGCGGGAGACCGGCGTGAGGACGATTTTGAAGCCGGGGATCGGCGCGGAGAGGGCGACGTGGGCGGCGCCGGGGGCGTCGGGAAGTTTTCGCGCCTGTTGCGCGATGCCGGCGTCGTCAGTGAGGCAGAGGGAGAGGACACGGGGCATCTGGGAGTCGTGCCAGAGGAGATTTCCGTCGCGGTCCATGCAGGCGAGGAAAACTCCCGCGGAACGCCAGCGTTCGGCCAGGCGCGCAAGCACCGTGGTGTTGGGCTGGGTGTTACGAGAGGTGATGACAGTACTACTCATGCGGCACACATCCTTCGGTTAACGGCGCTCAAACACTGGCAGCGGCCGTTGAAGCGTCCCGCTTCTCGAGGAGTTCATTGACCTTGGCGAGAAGGTCACGCGGGCTGAATGGTTTCGACAAACAAACCGAAACCCCCGCTTGAGCAAGTTCCACCTGCTCGAGAGCCAGACCGTGAGCGGTGAGGAGCATCACGGGGAGATTTTTCCTGCCGGGCTCGCCGTGGAGTTTGCGGGCGAGATCGAGGCCGGACATGCCGGGCATCTGGAAATCAGTGATGACCAGGTCGATGGGGTTGGTGGAGGCGGAATCGAAGCCCTCCTCAGCGTCCTTGGCGGTGAGGACGCTGAACCCGGCGTTCTGGAGTTTCAGCGAGACGACGTGCAGAATGTGGGCCTCGTCGTCCACAGCCAGTATTGTTTTACCCACCATTGACGTTACTCCTACTGCCTCAAGCCGCGATCGGCAGCGCGAAACCAAATGTCGAGCCCTTGCCGACTTCGCTGCTGACAATCATGCGGCCCTTGTGAATGCCTTCGATAATCTGGCGGGTGAGGTTCAGGCCGAGGCCTGAGCCTTTCGCCATATTTTTGTGCTGTTCGACGCGGAAGAATTTTTCGAAGAGGTGCTTCATGGCGTCCGGGGGGATGCCGACGCCGGTGTCGGTGACGAGGACCGTCAGTTCGTTGGCGGCTTCATCGGAGGCGAGCGAGATGCGCACCGTGCCGCCGGCGGGGGTGTACTTGATGGCGTTGGAGAGGAGGTTGAGCGCTGCCTGGTAGATCATGTCGCGGTCGGCATCGACGGTGTGGAAGACCTGCGTGGTGTTGTCGACGAGCGCGATCTGCTTTTCGCGGGCGGAGGGCATGGCGACTTCGAGGACCTGCTTGAGCACCTCGTTGAGCGAGACGGATTTGCGGGTGACCTTGGTCATGCCGGATTCGATGCGCGAAATGTTGAGAATGTTGTCGATGAGGCGCGAGAGGCGTTCGGCCTCGGCCTGGATGATGTGGTAGAACTCGAGGCGGGTCTTGTCGTCGGCCGCTTCGCCATCGACGAGCAGTTCGGCGTAGGCCTTGATGCTGGAGAGGGGCGTGCGGAGCTCATGGGAGACGTGGGAGACGAAGTCAGTCTTCATCTTGTTGATTTCGTTTTCGCGCGTGCGGTCGTGGAGCATGGTGACGACGCCGGAGAACTGGTCGGCGTTGTCCATGACGCAGGAGAGCGTGACGGAGTAGGTGCGCTGGACGCCGTCGATTTCGAAGACGTATTCGGAGGATCGGCGATTGAGTCGGGCGTAGTTCTGGCGCATTTCGGAGATGTCGGCGGCGAGGCGGGAGCCGGATTTGTCGCTGCCCCCCGCGAGGAGCTGCGAGATGGGCTTGCGAACGGCGTCGTGCTCGTCGAAGCCGAAGAGGGAGGCGGCGGACTGGTTGGACTGGAGGAGTTCGTCGAAGGCGTCGGTGATGATGACCGCGTCGGAGATGCCGTGGATCATGATCTGGGACTGTCGGCGCTGGGCGTCGGCAAGGCGGAGCTGGATCTCGAGGTTCTTCTTCTGGACCTGAAGGTTTTCGGCCTTGGCGGTGAGCTCGGCGATGCGATCGCGCAGCGGGGTGATGAAGGGCTTGAGCTCCGGATCGCGTGGGGCGTTGACGGGAGCGGCGCCAGTGGCGAGGACCCATTCGCGGGCCTGTTCGAGCATCTGGTGGCGGAAGCGGCGCATTTCGTGGAGAAGCGCCACGATGCCGAGCGCGACGCAACTGGACGTTCCGGCGACGATCATCGCTCCGCGCAGAAGATCCCAGCCGTTCAGAGGTCCTCCCCTGAACGCCAGCCAGTACGTAGCGCCGACAACCGCCCCGATGGCGAGGAGGAGTAACGCCGTGATTCTTGCTTCAACCGCTCTCACTAGGCCTCCGGGAGACGAAACATCTTATGTTTCTATCGGCACTCACAGGTGGGGGATGAAGCGCGGCGTGAGATAGTCAAATTATTTTGCCATTTTCTTAAAACAAAGCAGGCTGCGAGGTTATCGCAGCCTGCGTGGTTTTACCTGCTTCTGTCAAGTCGCTGTTCCGGGAGTTGCGAGCGTCCTTTCCCGGAGTTATGGGGCCTGGTCGCCGCGCTCGGCGACGGAGTTGCCGGTTGCGGGCGGGTTCTCCACGGGTTGTGCGGATGCGGCCGGTTCGGGTTTGGCCGGCGCCGGAGTGATCGCCGGGGCGGGCTTGACCCGTTCGAGGAGTTGGGCGGCCCAGGAGTCCTTCGGATCGGCGTCAACAGCTTTCTGATAGAAGGAGGCGGCTTCGTCCTTCTTTCCGAGCTCCTCGGCGCTACGGCCGATCATGCAGAGAATTGTGGGGTCGTTCGGAGCGAGCTTGAGAGCTTTGTCGAGGGTGGTGCGCGAGTCGGCCCAGTTTCGCTGCCGCTGCTGGATGACGGCGCTGAGGATCATCGCCTTGCTGTTGTCGGGCTCGAGGCTGAGCACCTTGTGCGTGGAGGCGAGGGCGATGCCCAGGTCGTTGGTCTGGATGCAGGTCTTGGCGAGCATGAAGTAGGCGACGGGGTCGTTCGGGTTGTCGCGCACCACTTCCTGCAGATTGTTGCGGGCGTCGAGCGGGCGGCGAATGTTGAGATAGCACTCGGCGAGCATCAGCAGCATGCTGTCCTTCTCGGCGCCCGTGGCATCCTTGCTCATGTCTTCGAAGATTGCGGCGGCGTCGTTGTACTTTCCGGAGAGGCAGAGTTCCTCGGCATAAGTGCGGCGCACCTTGCGGTCATCCGGCATGAGAATCACGGCGTCGCGATAGTGTTTGCAGGCGAGGGCGTGATCACCCTTGAGGCTGGCGATGCGGCCGAGGGCGACGCGGAGCGCGGCGCTCTGCTCGAAGTAAACTTCCTTGTTCTCGAGGATTTTCTGGGCCTCATCGAGCTTGCCGAGGCTGATCTTCATCTCGACCACGGCGAGCATGTAGAGCGCTTCGCTGGGCTTGCGGTCCCAGGCCTGCTGATAGTAATCGGCGGCGACGTCGCTTTTCTGCCAGCGCTGGTAGACGACGCCGAGGAGGTAGAAGGGCTCCGGAGCATTGGGATCGAGCCGGGCGGCCTCCTCGAGGTGGGCGGCGGCGGCCTCGAGCGAACCTTTTTCGATCTCGACCTTTGCGTAGAGGATGTGGAGCGGCGCGGAAGGAGCGTGGGTGGCAAAGGCTTCGTCGAGAGTCTTGCGGCACTTGTCGTAATCGCCGACTTCGTATTGCTGCTGGGCGAGCTGGAGCATCACGCCGACGCGCGTGAGGTTCCAGCGGTCATATTGTTCCTTCTGCATGGTGGACTGCGTTTTCCCCATGTCTTCGCAGCCCGTCCCCATGAAGAGCGCTCCAGCGATGCACGCGGAAGCCAGAGAGCGATAAAGTGAAATTCGTGGCATGGAAGCATCCTCTTGCGTTCGGGCGACAAAAAAAACCGGGAAGGGCGGTTTGCCCTTCCCGGTTATCGGTCAGTTCATTTGGTGACTTGATCGGGCATCGTTGTGGCCGGAGCGGCGGGGTAGTGAGCGCTGCTGCCGGTGTCGGGGATGCTGTTCTTGTCGTCGCCGATGACGTTGCGGACGAAGTTCGGGATCGAGCCTTCGGCCGCCTCTTCGACGCGCTGGTTGGTGAGTTGCTCGCGAAGCTTGATTGCCTCGATGAAGCGCGGATTCGTGTTGAGGGCCCAATCGGTGTACATCGTGGCCTTCTCCTTGTCGCCCTTGTCGGCGGAGTCGCGGGCCCTGGAGTACCAGAACTGGGCGATGCGGTCGCGGCCCCAGGGCTGCAGGCCGGAACGGGCGCCGAGCATCATGCGGGTGACATCTTCGCTTTCCTTCTGCGATTCTTCGTAGAGGGCGGTGTCATCGTTGATGATGTGCGGCGTGATGAGAATGATCGTCTCGGTGCGGACCGTGTTGTCGTTCGTCTGACGGAAGGGGACGCCGAGGATCGGAATATTGCCGATGATCGGCACCTGGCCGCGGGAGGCGGTGGTCGCTTCGCTGAAGAGACCGCCGATGACGACGGTGCGGCCATCCTTGACCATCACGTTGCTGGTGACTTCGGTGGTGTTGGTCTGGGGAACGCCCTTGGCGTCGATGGAGCCGGTGGATTCCTCGGGGTGGATTTCCATGCGGACGTAGCCGTCATCGCCGATGAAGGGGCGGAAGATCAGCTTGGTGCCGGTATCGATGAACTGGACGGTCTGCTGGCTGGTCGTGGTGCTGGTGGTCGTGGTGATATAGCCGAGCTCGCCACCGATGTGCACTTCGCCCTTCTGCTTGTTGAGGGCGAGGATTTTGGGATTGGCGATGACGGTGGTGTCCGTGACGGATTCCAGAGCACGGACAAAGAAGCTGAAGTTGTTGGAGAGGAAGCCGACGCTGAGGCCGCCGGAGGGGACCTGCGAGGCGAAGTCGGTGGAGACGTGGCCCTGGGTGGCGGTGGTGAAGGTGTTCGCGATGCTGTTGGGGCCGCTGATCGTGCTGCCAGAGCTGGAGCTGGAGCTGGAGCCGCTCGAGGCAGATGAGTTGTTGGTGAGTCCGCCGGTGAGGAGGTTGGCGAAGTTCACGCCGGAAAGGCTGACGAAATCGACGCCGAGGGCGTTCTGATCGGTGAGCTGGGCGTTGAGGATGGTGGACTCGATGAGGACCTGCTTGGGACGGACGTCGATGTCCTTGAGGGCGTGCTCGATGTCGCTGAGGTTTTCCGGGAAGTCGTTGATGACGAGGGTGTCGTCATCGGCATTGTTCATGCCGCCGGTGTCGGTCGCGCCGGTGGGGAGACCGGAGATCTCAGCTGGGGTGAGGGCGGTGGTGCCGGAGCTGGAGAGCATGGGCTTGATGAGGGCGAGGGCATCGGCGGCGTTGACGTAGTGGAGGCGGAAGATGCGGTTGGCGGTGTGACGATCGCGCTTACGGATTTCTTCGAGTTCCTTGGTGGTGTAGACGTAGATGAAGTTGCCCTTTTCGATGTAGTCGAAGCCGTTGGGCTTGAGGAGGGCGTCGAGGGCTTCCTGGAAGGTGACGTTGTAGAGGTTGGCGGTGACGGTGCCCTTCACATCCTTGGAGGCGATGATGTTGCGGTGCGACTGGAGCGAGAGGAAGTGCAGGGCCGAGTTGATGTCGAGGTCCTGGGCGTTGAACTGTTCGACGATGCCATCGACGCCGACGTTGACGACGGCGGAATTCAGGTTGGTGGAAGCGGGGGGCGCTGCGGGTTCGGTGGCGGCGGCAGGCGAGCCGGTGTTGTCGCCGGCGGGAGTGGCGGCGGGCGTGTTGACCGCATCGGGATTTGTGGTGGGCGTATTCGCCGCGGGAGCGCTACTGGTGGTGGCGCCCGGAGCGGCGGCGGCGGCGACGGCGGCGTCAATGGCGGCATCCTTTGACCCGTTTGCCACGTCTTCCGCTTTTACCCGACCGTCACAGACCCACCCTCCAAGGCATAAAAAAACGCACCCCGTGCTCAGCAACTTCTTCAAATCTTTCATGGGTTACTCCTTTTACAAACGGGGTCGCGGCCAAGGGCCCTGTCACTGCACAGGTCCGTTGTCGGCCATCTTGACCGCCAGGGTTATGCCGTCCTTTTTGAAGTCCACTTCACGCGCCTGTATCGATGTAATCGTGAAGCCGGAGATCACATCTCCGACCGTTAAGAACCGTTCATTGATGACCGCAACGGGCCGGCTGCTGGCGTTCCCGACGACGGTCGATTTGACGATGAGGCCGCGAGCTTCCTCGCGAATCGCATGTTCGCGTTCGGCGCGCTGCATTTCTTCCGACACCGCCGCGATGGGAACCCGCGAGAGCAATACGCGAGATTCGTCCGGGTTCGCACGGCGGTTGGGATCGATGGGGAAATACGAGGGGTCGAAGCGGAAGGCCGCCGCGGCATCAAGCCCGCGCTTCTCCCGCATCACCTTCCACAATTCCCGCGACTGCCGGAGGCGTTCTTCCGGGTTGATCGGCGTCTCGTCTGAGGAGTCGTCCGAAGCCGCGGACGGCGCGATCGGAACCGGGATCGCCGCGGCTGCCTGGGGGCGAAGTTCGAACCAGGCCTTGATGAACATGACCACCATGACCAGCGAAAGCACACCCAGCACCGCGCTCTTCTTGCGATGTCGGGTGAAGTCCCGCTTCATTTGATTAAGGCTCAATGCCATTGAGTGGTCCTGCTTCTGAACTCCGTGGAAACATCGGACGGAAGCCTTGAGCACTTTGGCAAGCTGGGCGCTTTTTCGAAGCAGCGATCAATTCCTACGCGACTATTGCTGAATGTTTAGGCATTATCGGCCTCGCCCCTCATCAGGCGCGATGGCGCCTCTCGAAACGCGGAAATTACTGATTACAGATCGCCCTTTTCCCCCTTACAATTCGCGGCTTGTAATAGAGGACCCGAAATGCCGCCGCTCTGCGTCCCCAGGTTTCTCCTCGCGACGATCGACCCGAATGTCTTCTTCTATTCGTATTCCACGATCGCCCAGACGCTCGCGGGCGCGTTTGGCTTTCTTGCCGCCATCGTGCTCTACCGTCTGCAGGCCCTCAATTCCCACATGGAAAACCACGCCACGCGCATTATCGGGGACCCGAGCACCTTCGTGATCGAACCGTTCCGCACGCTCTACGCCTTTCACCGCTGGAATCTTTTCGTGCAGCAGGTGAAGCGCGACCAGGACTCTTCCAATCGCAACCCGACGTTCAAGCACCTGAATTTTCTCGACCTCGGGGCGATGGATCACGCCAACGAGCAGATACTGATGATTCGCCGATGGTTCATGATCTCCATGATCATGACCGTCTTCTCGATTTCAGTCTGCCTTGTGGCGCTCTTCCTGATGGCATGGATGCAATCGGTCGGACTGCTGGCGAGCATGCTGGTCATGGGGCTGCTCTGTCTGACCGCCTATGCGCGGCTGCTGTTCACGGTGCTGCAGTAACGGATCGAAACGAATCCGCTCGATTCCGGAAAGGGGGGAGGGGAGACGCCGTTCTCGGTTAAAATTCCCGCATGGACGCCGACAGCAAAATCCCACCCGCCATCAGGGATTCTTCCCCTCCGCCCCCCGCCGCCGTCGCGCCCGTTTCCTCCACCACTCCCCCGCCGCCGCCACCGGAGCTCTCCTACGCCACGCCCGAGGAGCTCGACCATCCGCAAGACTGGACGAACGTCGAGGTCTTCACGCTCGACCCGGCGCAGCGGAATCGCTTTATCCTGCAGGTGGCGATTCTTTCCGTGGCGCTTCGCCTGCTGCTGCTCTTCGCCATTGCCACCGTCATGTTTCTGATGCACACGGAGCCTTGGACGATCATTTTTGTCGTCGTGGTGGTGTGCGCACTGCAGGTGTTCCATGTGATCCGTACGATCGCGCGCACCCGGCGCACGTGGCCGACGTACCGCCTCGTCGTCGCCGATCAGGGGTTCATCAGCACCGCGTTGGGCCGGCCACGGGTGCGCGCCGATGCGGCCGACATCGCCTGCATCACAGGCACCTTCGACGGGTACAAGGTCGCCCTCCGCGGCGGCCGGCACATCACGCTCCCCCGGCGGGTGCTCAACGTCGAGGCCCTCCCCGCCAGGCTGCAGACGTTTCAACCGATCACCCCCGGACGTGGCAGCCTGGGGCTGGCCACGCAAATCGCCTCCGTCTGGGTCGTCACGCTGATCACCGTGATCATCTTTTACATCGGCCTCTTCACCCATCAACCGCGGACGACGCTGATCTGCGCCGCGGTGAGCTGCCCGCTGGTGGCGTTCACGATGTGGCAGTCGCTGCGGGTCAAAGGGTTGCCGGTGCGGGCGTGGATCGCTTCGATCTCGCTCGTGGTTTTTCCGCTGCTTCTGGTGCTGCGCTGGGTGGTGGTCGTCTACATATTCAAGCTTTGAAATCTTCCGCCCCGCCGTTCCCATCGACCCAGCATCCGCCGCACGATTCCGCTAGAATATCTCCTTTCCGATCCTTTGAGGCTCGCGCGAATGCTCCCCATCCCCTTCGGCCCGCTCGACACAACTCACCACCCCCTCCTCACCTGGAACCCCGCCGCCACCGGCCCGGAAGGCTTCCTGCTCATCGCCGGCCCGTGCGTCATCGAATCGCTCGACCTCTGCCTCGAAATCGGCGCCACCGTCAAAGCCGCCGCCCAGAAGCTCGGCGTTCCCTACATCTTCAAAGCCTCGTTCGACAAAGCGAACCGCTCCTCCGCCAATTCCGCCCGCGGCCTCGGCATCGACAAGGGCCTCGATATCCTCGCCGCCGTGCGCGAACAACTGCACGTCCCCGTCACCACCGACATCCACGAATCCGATCAGGCCACCTCCGTCTCGCATTTCGTCGACCTGCTGCAGATCCCCGCCTTCCTCTGCCGCCAGACCGACCTTCTCCTCGCCGCCGGCCAGACCGGCAAACCCGTCAGCATCAAAAAAGGCCAGTTCATGGCCCCGTGGGAAATGTCCAACGCCCTCCAGAAAGTCGGCAGCACCAACAACCCGCACACGCTCCTCATCGAGCGCGGCACCTTCTTCGGCTACAACCGCCTCGTCAACGACATGACCGGCATTCCCCAGATGCAACGCCTCACCGAAACCGGCACCCCCGTCCTCATGGACGCCACGCATTCGACACAGTTGCCGGGCGGCCTCGGTCACGCCACCGCCGGGCAGCGGGAATTCGTGCCGCTCCTCGCCCGTGCGGCGACGGCAGCGGGAGCGAATGGATTGTTTATCGAGGTGCACCCGACGCCGGAAAAATCCCCCTCCGACGCCGCGACGATTCTTCCGTTGAACGAACTCGAAAAGTTGCTCACCCAATGCCTCGCCATCCGCGCAGCAATCACCTGACCCGCCCACCCCCACGCCAGAACCCGCCCGCAAAACAACGTTTTGTGTTTTGCGTTTTGTGTTTTGCGTTTCTCCCCCCCCCTCACGCCCCCGGAAACTTAAACGGCGCCGGCCCCTCTTCCCCGCCCTCATCCTCCCCGCTCCGCCCCTCAAACGCTGCCACTTCTTCGTCCGTCGCCTCCCCCAGCACCTCCGCCATGCCGCTCCCGACCTCACAGCGCACATACGCCGCGAGCCGCTTCCCGATGATCGCCGCGATCTGCCGATTCTTCAGCCCATTGGGATCCAGAAACCCCATCCCGTCGCGCCCCTCGAACTGAACTCCCATCCCGCCCTGCCGCGTCACTTTGAAAATCTCAACAGCCATAACTGCCTCCGCACATCCACCATCATACGAAATCCACGCCGCCTATCGCTGCGGCGGTTGCGCCATCTCATCCAGAAACTTCTTCAACTCCTCCAGCGTCTGCAGCCCATGAAAGCGCCCGCGCACCCTTCCGTTCACAAAGCAGAGCAGCGTCGGTAACGCCGCCACATGATGCTGCTCCACAATAGCCGTGAACGCCGTCTGATCCGTATTCACCGAGAAAAACCGAAACCGCTTGTACTGCGGCCCAAGCTGCTGCAGGTTCGCATCCAGCGGCTTGTCATACGGGTTCCACGGCGCCCAGAAATGCACGATCGTCGTCGGCCCCTCAATCACATCCGCAAACACCTCCGCCTCAACCGCCGGACTCGACGGCTGCCACGGTTTCTCACGCGAGTCGGATGACTGCTTCATAAGTGTCGAACGCTCCTTTACGCCCAAAACGCGCATTTTACCAGACCTGCGCCGCAAAGCGTCGTGCAGCGCTCGAAAACACGCTGCCGCTGCTATATGTTGATCGTGAAAATCCCCCCCTAAGGAGGTTGCATGAAGCTCATCCGCAAATGGCTCCGCCGCATCATTCTGGGCTTCGTTGCCATTCTCATCCTCCTCGTCGTCGTCCTCTACTTCTCCCTCGACACCCTCGTCCGCTTCGGCGTCGAGAAGGGCGCCTCCATCGCCACCGGCCAAACCACCTCCCTCCAGTCCGCCAAAGTCTCCATCCTCGGCGGATCCCTCGAACTCTCCGGCCTCGACATCGACAACCCCGCCGGCTACTCCAAAAATAAACTCCTCTCCATGAAGGACTGCAAGTCCTCCGCCCAGATCTCCTCCCTCCTCACCAACGACATCGTCATCCCCGAAATCGACATCGACGGCCTCGACGTACTCCTCGAACAGAACGGCCTCAAGTCCAACCTCGCCGACGTCCTCGCCGTCTCCAAATCCCACACCGCCGCCGCCGGCGGCTCCTCCGCACCCACGCCCTCCGGCCGCAACATCCACGTCCGCGTCATCAAACTCACCAACACCCGCGTCCACCTCGCCACCCTCGGCCAATCCCTCACCATCGACCTCGGCCCGCTCGAAATCGACGACCCCACCAACCCCGATGGCCGCCCCATGAAAGTCGCCGACGTCGTCTCCAAAGTCCTCACCCACGTCGCCGAGCAGATCGCCAACAACCCCCAGATCCCCGACGCCCTCAAAGGCTCCATCAATCAAGCGGAAGGCGCCATCAAAGACGTCACCAACGTCCTGAATTCCACCGGCAAGGATCTCGGCTCCAAAGCCCAGGGCCTTACCAAAAGCCTCGGCAACCTCTTCAATCAGAACAAAAAATAAAGCCGGCGATGGCATCGCCGGAATGTGCTTTCATTCCTGCAACCGGGCTCCAACCCAGGGTGATCATTTGAAGAAAAACACAAACCCCACCGCCAGCAGCACCAGCGCAAACGCCACGTAATAATTCCACGTCAGCTTCTCCCCCAGGTACGTGCTCGCAAACACGCAGAACACCACCAGCGTGATCGCCTCCTGCATGATCTTCAACTGCCCCGCCGTCAGCCCTCCCTCATTCCCCAGCCGATTTGCCGGCACTTGAAACCAGTACTCGCCAAACGCAATTCCCCACGACACCAGCACCACGACCCACAGCGGCGCCTTCTCAAACTTCAAATGCCCGTACCACGCCACCGTCATGAAGCTGTTCGATATCGTCAGCAGACCAGCAGTGATCAGTGCCGTCTTCCACATAAGATTCGCTTCCCATTCAAACGTATGCATTCACCGGACAAATCGACGCAGCATACGGCGGAAAGAAAAACCCGCAACCACACCCCATCCGTGGCCCCCACCACCCGCAAAACCCCCGGCAAAAATAAGAGAAGGCAGAAGCGCTTCCCAGGCGCGCACTCCTGCCTTCCTACAACTCACAGGGCGGACTTTGTTCTTAATGCTTCGCCGCGCCCGCCGGGCTCGGCGTCGGCGCCTGCTGCGGAATCTTGAACAGCGTCGTGCAGTTGCTGCACTTCACGTTCTTGCCGCGGGCGGTTTCCGGAACCACCAGAATGCTGCGGCATTTCAAGTTGGGGCACATGATGCGAATGTTCTTCACAGGATTCATTTGGCGGTCCTCCAAGCGTATGAGCCAAGCCGCCACAGTTGACGACTCGCTAAGGAGGCTATCGGAAGAATGGAGGGGGGGGTTTAGGACCGTGTAAAAGTGCTTCGCTTTTCCGTTGAAGAATGGCTTCCCGGATTTCCCATCGAACCTACTTCCCCCTTGGTCACCCCCCTCCCGCCACACCAAACGTCCCCTCATACGCGCTTCCTAAGCAAAAGTTGGAAGGAACTTCAACCCTGTCCCATTGCAAGATCTCGCGCAATATCCAGTCGATCGTCCATTCAGGGTGTTCCATCCGCAGCGCGACTATCACCAAGCGGCGCATGATATCGCTTGCGTAACAAACTGTTTCCAATCGAGTGGAATCCCTGGGAATGCGTTTCAACACGATGTTTAACCTCGCTTCTACGTCGCCCAACCAAGGATGCCTTTCCAGAAGCATTCTTCTTTCGTCCATAAATTTTCCTCGAAAGTTGCTCCCTAAAGATGACCAGCGCCTGAGGCGACGCAGATTTGTTTTAAAATCCTATTTCCCACATCGTTGTGGGACCATAACCGTTTTCCTGCATCATCGCATGTCCATAACAACAGAATTAGACGGCTCAGTGACTCTTCGTTTTCAGCGCTAAGCCATGGAAATTCACGCCGAACCTCCATTCTCGCCGCATCGTAGCATCATGCCTGTGACCTTCGCGGCCTGCAGAAACAAAGAGGGCCGACCCTCGCGGGCCGGCCCTCTCGGTAATCACCTGATGCAACTCGCTCTTACTTGATGAACAGCATCTCGCGATACGTCGGCAGCGGCCACAGATCATCCGCCACGATCGTCTCGAGCTTATCGCCCAGCTCGCGCACCGCCTTCATCGCCGGGATGATCGCATCACGCGAGTGCTTCGCGTGAGACAGCACATCCCCGCCGCCGACGTGGTCGGTCGCGTGCACCAGTGCCGCAATCTTCTTCTGCAGATCGCCGATCGTCTTCGACAGATCGCTCAGCAACTGCTCCTGTTCGCCCAGCTGCGCCAGGTTGATGCCCGCCGCCTTCGCCGCGGCGAGGCTGTGCGCCACTTCGCCCTGGTACCGGATCGCCGCCGGAAGAATCTGCGTCTTCGCGATCGATGCCGTCAGTTGCGCCTCGATGTTGATCGTCTTCTTGTAGCTTTCCAGGAAAATCTCGTACCGGCTGTGCACTTCGCGCTCGCTCAGCACCTTGTACTTGCCCAGCACTTCGATCGATTCCTTCGTGATGAAGTACGGCATCGCTTCAACCGTGTTCTTGTAGTTCGGCAGACCGCGCTTCTCCGCCTCGGCGTGCCACGCCTCTGAGTAGTTGTCGCCGTTGAAGATCACCCGCTTGTGCTGCTTCACAATGTCCGACAGGATCCCCTGCAGCGCCTTGTTGAAGTCCTTGCCGCCCTTGGTTTCGGCTTCCAGCTTCGTGGCGATGTAGTCCAGCGAATCCGCCACAATCGCGTTCAGCACCGTGTTCGGACCCGCAATCGACTGGCCCGACGACACCGCGCGGAATTCGAACTTGTTCCCCGTGAACGCAAACGGCGACGTGCGGTTGCGGTCGCCCGCATCACGCGGCAGCTTCGGCAGCACGCTCGTGCCCAGCTCCATGAACCCGCCCTGCTTCGTCGAAGAAGGCGTCCCCTTCTCCAACTGCTCGATGATGTCGTTGAGCTGGTCGCCCAGGTAAATCGAAATGATCGCCGGCGGCGCTTCGTTCGCGCCCAGGCGGTGATCGTTCCCCGCCGACGCAATCGACACTCGCAGCAGACCCGCATACTTGTCCACCGCACGGATCACCGCACACACAAACGTCAGGAACTGCGCATTGTCGTGCGGATTCGTCCCCGGATTCAGCAGGTTCTCCCCCTCGGCCGTCCCCAGCGACCAGTTGTTGTGCTTGCCCGAACCGTTGACCCCCGCGAACGGTTTCTCATGCAGCAGGCACGCCATGCCATACTTGTCCGCGATCCGGCGAAGCAATTCCATCGTCAGCATCTGATGGTCATGCGCCAGGTTCGAATTCTCGAAAATCGGCGCAATTTCATACTGCGCCGGCGCCACTTCGTTGTGCCGCGTCTTCACCGGCACGCCCAGCTTGTACAGCTCATGCTCGCAATCCAGCATGCACGCCAGAACACGCTCCGGAATCGAACCGAAATAGTGGTCTTCCATTTCCTGACCCTTCGGCGGCTTGGCGCCAAAGAGCGTCCGCCCCGCGTTGATCAGGTCCGGACGGGCGAAATAAAAGTTCTTGTCGATCAGAAAGTATTCCTGCTCGGGTCCGACCGTCGAGAACACCTTCTCCGAATCCTTCCCGAACAGCTTCAGCAAACGAATCGCCTGGTTCGAAACCGCTTCCATCGAGCGGAGCAGCGGCGTCTTCTTGTCGAGCGCCTCGCCCGTCCACGAAACAAACGCCGTCGGAATCACCAGCACCGTGCCGTTCGGATTCTCCAGGATGTACGCCGGTGACGTCGGATCCCACGCCGTGTAGCCGCGGGCTTCGAACGTTGCCCGAAGGCCGCCCGACGGAAACGAAGATGCATCCGGTTCGCCCTGCACGAGTTCCTTGCCCGAGAATTCCAGAATCGCCTTGCCATCACCCGTCGGCGAGATGAACGAGTCATGCTTCTCCGCCGTGATGTTCGTCATCGGAAAGAAAATGTGCGTGTAGTGCGTCGCCCCCTTCTCAATCGCCCAATCCTTCATCGCAATCGCCACCGCGTCCGCGATCGCCGGGTCCAACTGCACACCCTTCTTGATCGTCTGCTGCAGCTTCTTGAATACCGCCTTCGGCAAACGCTCCCGCTGCACTTCCTCGCTGAACACGTTCGATGCGTACAGATCTTTCACCGGCGTTTCCTTGTAGCTGACGCGAGGTGACGTGGATTTGAAGTTCGTGATCGCGGCGATCGCCGCCGTCCGGGCGTTGGTAGACCCCATAACAGTGAGCTCCTCTAAAAGGATGAATAAAGCCGCCGGGGTGCCCTCCCGGCGAGCGCCGGACTGACACCCTTCTGAATTTCCTTGAGCCTCAACCAGTCGTCGTTGGGGGATGTTCGCAGGTCTTGCGATTAACAGCAGGCCGCCTTGCCCGCCGCTTCCTGTTACGGAAAGCGCCCGTCCCGTCCTTAAACCAGTAATTGAGCAGCAGCATACATTGCAACCCCCGTACCGACAATGGCGGGGCGAAGCAAAAGATTATTGGCCTCGCATCAGCCCCCCCTCTTGGAATGTAAACAATTCCACCTATTTGTCTTATAAAGATGCACGCACCTGCCTTTTCCGCCCTATTTCAGCCCTGCCAGGAACCACAAATGCCCGTAAAATAGGCATCCATTCGGGCCCTCTCTGTTTTATGCTTACATCCCGCGCAGATGCTGCCTCCCCCGCTTCCCTGAGAATTATCCAATCCAATTCCCAGCGCCAAACTTCACCGCAAAAACCCCAAACGCACTCCCCCATATCGCCAGCCACGGTATCCCAGCCCACCTCATTCTCCCAAACACCGCCCCAATAATGATGTGCGCCGGGATCAGCACTGCCATGAACCGCCCCATGCTCATCCACTGGCTCGACAACGGCGGACTCCCCGCCAATCCGTTCGACACGTACGGCACACCCCACAGCAACCACCCCACCACCTCCAGCTCAAACGACAAAAACCGCCCTCCCAATACCAACAGCATGATCGGCGGCCAAATGATGCACAACGCCTCCCACAGCCGCGGCCAATCCATTGGCCCCGTGTAAAACGCATACTTCATCACGTGCGTCAGCGCATTCATCGGATTCAACGCGTTGTAAAACTGCGCCGTGTGCAGCCCCACGTTCCAATGCTGCTGCGCATGATTGAACGCCAGCGGATCCCCAAACCGCACCCCCAGAAACGCCGCGTAACTCACGATCCCGATCAGTGACACCATCCCCAGCACCGTCCCCACCCCAAAACGCTTCATCGGATTCCGAATATCCGACCGCAGCAGAAACGTCAGCCCCAATATCGGCGCAAACAAAACCCCCTGTGCCCGGCACGCGCTCGCCACCGCGGCCACCAGCGCCGCTCGCCACCACCACCGCCCCTGCAAACAATACAAAAACGCGCACAGCAGCAGAACGAACAAACTCTCCGTGAAATTGGCGTACAGAAAAATGCTGCACGGCCCATACAACAACGCCGCGCACGCCCACATCGCCGCCGTGTCCTGCGGCGAAAGATCCCACTTCCGCATCGGATCCTCCTCCCACGCCGGCAGCCGCGGCATCCGGTTGTAATAGTGCCGCCGCGCATACAAAAACAACACCACCGCCGACAGCACCGCACAAACCTGCGACACCACCGTCAACCCCGCCACCGGCGCAATCCGCAACACCTGCGACACTCCCCACCCCAAAATCGGATACAGCGGATACCACACAACGTTCTTCAGCCGCGGCTTCGTCTCTCCCCCCTCCCCCGGCGGTATCAGCGTCGCCGCCTCCTTCAACACCTCCGGATCCGTCGGCTGATGATACAAATACCCCTTCTCAATGATCTCCTCATACCGATACGCATCCCACTGCGTGAACTGCCGCCCATACTCCGCATACCGCGGCAGCTTCCGCTCCTGCTGCTTCTTCAGCTCCGACTCCAGCTTCTCAATCTCCTCCGGCGCCGCATGCCGCAGCTCCGCCTGCGCCAGCGCCGCCTCCGCATGCGCGTAATCGTTCTGCATCTCGATCGTATTAAAATCGCGCCGCGTATCCTGCCCCGATATCGCACACGCCGTCGCAATCAAAATCCCCACCACCCCCATCACCGCGGGAAGCAGCAGCAGACGCCACCGCCACGGAGGCGATACCTCTGGTGCGTGCGCGAGAAGTGGAGGAACAGACAGTTCGGCCATGACAAAAATCAAGGATATGCGATCACCATCATCTTGGCGAGAGCTACCCGCGCCCCGCATCCCGCCACCATCGGCTCAGAAGCGCACTCCCCAATCCCAAAGTTTTTTTTCCCCCGAACCGTTATCATGCCCCCTGGCCTCGAAAGGACCCCAAAACCCCAAAAACCCTTTCGTGTCTTTAGTGTTTTTCGTGGCCATTTATCCGTCCTCCATCGTCCCAAAGGAACCCAAATGAAACCCCGCATCATCGTCACCGAAGGTCTCGAAAAAACACCCTTCGCCTGGCTCCGCGAACACGCCGACGTCCTCGAAATCTCCTGGAAAGAACCTGAAAAACTCCGCGCCGCCCTAGTTGATGCCGACGCCCTCATCGTCCGCACCTACACCAAAGTCACCGACGAACTCCTCTCCCATGGCAAGAAACTCCGCGCCGTCGGCCGCGCCGGCGTCGGACTCGACAACATCGACCAGCCCGCCTGCGCCAAACGCCACATCGAAGTCATTTCCACCCCCACCGCCAACACCCGCGCCGTCTGCGAATACGTCTTCAACCTCATCTTCTCCCTCGCACGACCCGTCGTGAACCTCAAACACTCCGTCCCCGACGACGAATTCCACGCCTACCGCAAAAATATCCGCGGACTCGAGCTCTCCGGAAAAACCATGGCCATCCTCGGCATGGGACGCATCGGCCGCGGCGTCGGCAAAATCGCCTGGGCCATGGAAATGGATGTCCTCTACAACGACCTCGTCGACGTCTCTTCCCTCATCGACTACCCCGCCACATCCGTCTCCAAGCAGGAACTCTACGAACGCGCCGACATCCTCACCCTCCACGTCAACCACCAGCCCGACAACCTCAACTACCACCTCGTCGACGGCGCCGCCTTCTCCAAAATGAAAACCTCCGCCATCCTCGTCAACACCTGCCGCGGCGAAGTCGTCAACGCCGCCGACCTCGCCGTCGCCCTGAAATCCAACCGCCTCGCCGGCGCCTGCCTCGACGTCCACGACCCCGAACCCCTCCCACCCGAATACCCCCTCTTCGGCTGCCCCAACGTCATCCTCGCCCCCCACCTCGCCGCCCGCACCCAGGGCGCCATGGACCGCATGAGCTGGGTCGCCAAAGACGTCGTCGACTTCCTGACATCCAACGTCGAGCGTTGACATGGCCGCACCGGTTTGTACTATAGAGGGCTACCTCCTCACGGCCCCAACGGCCGTCCGGAGTGCCAGACAAGTGCATACGGGCTTGTAGCTCAGTTGGTTAGAGCGCGTCGCTGATAACGACGAGGTCAGTGGTTCGACTCCACTCAGGCCCATTTTCCCCCTCCCCCCCCCCCCGCAACCTCACCCCCAAAATAAAGCCCGGCGCCTGCGACTCCCCGGGGCATTGTTGTGCGCCCCGCCAACACCCAACCCCTGGTACCGCGCCCGTCAGGAAGCGCTCACGGGACGCCCTCAAAAACAAAATAAACCCTCCTCCCAACACAAACACAAAAAGCCTCCCCGCAACCCCCAAACCCAGGGATTGCAATCCCCGCGGCTCCGCCCGTTTGGCGCGGATCGGTGGCGAGAAGAAGTGGTGCAATATCTGGGCGTGGAAGCGACGTCGCGGCCCCGCGGCCGACCTTCAAAGCGTCCAGCACACGAGGCGGATGGATCTCCGACCCGTCTTCTTCGCAAAAACAAAAGAGCCTGCACAGCTGCGGCCGTGCAGGCTCTTTTCACAACTTCGGTACCCTTAGCTCAGGAGTTGGAGCTCGGCCAAGTCCGCGTATTCCGTTGGGTTGTAGTACCTGTAGTAGCGGTATGATGTCGTCGAAGCAATTTGAATGGTCGACGATTCGCCGGACGCCGGGGTGAATCCGACCGACGCGAGCGTGTTCCAGTTCGTGTTGTCGTTCGACCCTTGAATCACACCAGACACCAAGCGGTATTCATACCCTGATCGCGCGATCAACGTAGCCGCCGTCAATGGAGCAGCGCCTGACGCCCCTAGGTCGAGCCCGACATAACTATTGGTGCTGCTGGCAGCGTAGAATGTGCTTGCGTTACCATCGAAGGCATTTGTCGCCGGATACCCGCTAACATAACCCGAAGTGATTGCGGTTCCGCTCAACACGTTCATGACTTTGCCAATGAACTGAAGTTCGGCCACATCGGCATAGTTGCTCGGATTGTAGTACCGGAAATAGCGGTACGGCGTGCTCGAAGTAATGCTGACGGTGCCATATTGGCCGGAGGCTGGGGGCGAGATTACGGCTCCAAGCGTCGTCCAAGTAGAACCATCATTTGAACCTTGGAACAAGCCTCCAGCCATCCGTGACTCCGCTCCAGATCGCCCTACAAACGCGACCGAGCTGAGAATTGCTCGTTGGGACGCACCGAGGTCTAGACCAACGTAGCCGTTGGCGGCGTCGTTTGAAGCAAAGTAAGTGCTTGTATTGCCATCAAACGCGTACGGCGCTCCATACGCTGAGTTATTTTGCCAAGGCGTGGAGCTAAACGACGTGCCAGACAGTACGGTACTGAGAGTTCCGCTGAATTTCAGATCTGCAACGTCCGCATAGTTGTTTGGGTTTCCATATACAATGTAGCGGTATGCGGTGGTCGACGAAATGTTTACGGTGGAGTAGACACCCGCTGAAGGAGCCGTGATTGTCGCGATGGTGTCCCAGTGGTTGTAATCATTCGAACCGTAGATTATGCCCCCGCTCATCCGGGATTCGAATCCTGACCTTCCGAGATACGAAACGGACGAGAGCGTTGCGCGATTATTTGCTCCGAGGTCAATTCCAACGAAACCTCCGCTCGAAGCCGCGGACGCAAAGAAAGTGGCTGGATTCCCATCAAATGCATTTGATGCCGCATACGTCGGATCGCCGCTATACGCTCCCGATGTGATGACGGAACCGGAAAGAATGCTCGTCGTTGTTCCGATGAATTGTAGTTCTGCCACATCGGCGTAGTTGCTTGGATTTCCATACACGAAGTACCGATACGGAGTTGTCGAACTGATCGTGAGCGTTTCGTATTGCCCAGAAGCTGGGGCAGACGTTATGGTCGCGAGAGTATCCCAATGACTGAAGTCATTTGTGCCATAAATGACTCCTCCGACCATCCGACTTTCGACTCCGGGGCGTCCCACGAATGAGACTGCCGTGAGGACGCCGCACGTTGAGGCTCCCAAATCTATGCCGACGAAGCCACCGCTCGCGTTTGACGAAGCAAAGTAAGTGCTCCGGCTGCCATCAAAAGCGTTTGCTGCTGCATATGTGGGATCGCCGCTCCAAGCCCCGGACGTTACCACGCTCCCAGTAAAGACTGTGCTAACTGTCCCAATAAACTCGAGCTCGGCGACGTCCGCGTTATAGGTACCGTTGTAGTACCGGAAGTATCGGTATGTCGTCGTGGATGAGGATTTCACCGTTGTGTATTGTCCGGAACTTGGGGTGGACGCGTTTGCAAGGGTATCCCACGTTGTTCCGTCGTTCGAGCCTTGGAAGACACCAGTCGCCATCTCCCACTCGTAACCGGAGCGACCCATAAATGACACTGAAGTCAATGCGGCTCGCTTGGATGCCCCGAGATCGATACCCACATAGCCGCCCGACGACGTAGATGAGGCGTAGAAGGTGCTTGGATTGCCATCAAACGCATTTTGCGGGGCGTACGTCGGACTATTGTTATAGTAGCCGGATGTAATCACGGTACCGGCAAGAACGTCGCTTGCGACTGAATTAGCAACCGGTGTGCCGCGGCCAGTGACCAAATCATAACCAGCCCCAGCGTATGATCCGTTATAGCCACTCGTAATATCGTGGAAATCGGACGACGACAACTGATACAGTGCTTGCAACGTCTGATTGCGTCCGTCCAACGACGACAACCCTGATTTCGCCCGTGCTTGATTTATCAACGATGTTAATGCCGACCACGCTGGAGCCCCGAAGCTCGTCCCGCCGTCGCTGGCCCACGGCGTCGAAGATCCAAAGTACGTTGAGTCGTACACCGCAAATCCCGTTGCCGGATCGGCATCAAACGAAATATCCGGGGTTGCTCGACTTGTCGTACTAACCCCGTCAGTGACGCCTGCCTGGTAGGAAGGCCTCGACTCATACCTACTGAGGCCGCCACCTCCTCCTGACCCGTTACTAAGGGTCCAGCCGGTCTCACCGTTGTAGTTTCCGTTACTGTCAAGTGTGAGATTTGTGCCCCCAACGCTGACCACGTATGGGGATGCAGACGGATAGGCGGCCGGTTCACCTGTATCTCCTGCGGCCGCGATAAATGTTACCGGTTGGTGACTCGTTGGGGCGCCAAAATACGTGTCATAATAGGACGTTTCCGACGATCCGTATGCGCTCTCTGACGCGCCCCAGCTCATTGATACGACCGACACACCCGCTAGTGGTGTCCGCCTAACAGTGTGTAACTTATAACGCATGTTGCTGGCTCTGACGGGCCCGTTTGACTTTGGCGAGAATGTCGTTGGCGGTG
>Ga0335069_10002471_pt1 | contig 28498 bp, 20 predicted proteins | sample Lox_Sample_11_FD_206714 | JGI IMG/M metagenome (GOLD analysis project Ga0335069, IMG submission 206714) | Soil microbial communities from Loxahatchee National Wildlife Refuge, Florida, United States - Lox_Sample_1.1 | ecosystem: Environmental > Terrestrial > Soil > Wetlands | place: USA...
TGCGGTCTGCAGCACGCGGAACACGTCCAGGCCGGGCCAGCCGTGCGTGGCCTGCCAGATGACGTCGGGCGCCGCCAGCGCCGCGGCGATCAGGCCACCGAGCAGCAGGTAGCGGCTGCGCAGCAGGCGGCGGGCATCGGTGAGCAGGAAGCCGGCCGCCAGCGCGGCCATCAGGAAGCCGATGTTCCACTTGGCCTCGCTGGCCACCCCCGCGCAGCCGCCGATCGCCACCCACCAGCGCGGGTCCTGAGTGGCCAGCAGCCGCATGACCAGGAGCAGCGTCGCCGCCCAGAACACGAAGTCGGGCGTCGTGGTGGTCAGCTCGTGCATGGCACCGAGGTACTCCGCGCAGGTCGCGGCGGCCAGCGCGGCGAGCAGCTGGGCGGTCCGGCCCGCGCCGAGCTGGCGGCTCATCGCGGCCGTCATCAGCACCAGCGCGCCGAGGGCGAGGGCGGGCAGGATCCGGAAGCCGGCCAGCGTGCCGCCGGTTGCCGCCGCGGTGATCCGGGCCAGCAGCGGGGTCAGCGGCGGCTGGTCGACGTAGCCGAACGCCAGGTGATGCCCGGCCGAGAGGAAGTACAGCTCGTCGCGGACGTAGCCGTAACGCGCGCCGGCCGCCATCTCGGCGGCCGCCGCGGCCGCGGCGATCAGGGCGATCCCGGCCCGGGGCGGGCGGGCGGAGCGGTCCGCCGCGACGGGCGGGCCGGCGGGTTCTGCGGACGCAAGACGGGCCCGGCGGGCCCTGGTGGTCAGGTCCATGCGGTCATGGTGGCGATCCGGGCCGGCCCGGCGCATCGGGCGCCGGGGCGAATTCCCGGCTCGGCCCGGCGTCGCAGGGCACGTCCGGGAAACGGCCGCGGCTCCGCCTGGAGTCGCAGCGGCGGGTTCCGCCTTCCGGGTGATCCCCGGCCGCGCGCCGCGCCGTACCATCAGCTCGTGAACAGGGTGGCGGCGCGGCTGGCCAGTCTCCCGCAGCCGCTGGCGGCGCGGGTGGCCGCGCTCCCGCCACGGCGCCAGGAGCTGCTGCAGGACCTGGGGCTCGGCCTCGCCGTGGCCGCGGTCAACGTGCTCTCACTGCTGCCGTACCAGAACCAGCTGCACCCGCTGTGGCTGGCGCTGGTACTCGTCGCCGCCCAGGGCCTCCCGCTCATCTGGCGCCGGTCCAGGCCGATCGGCATGGGGCTGGTCATCGGGGCCGCGCGGGTCGCCTACGACAAGATCGGGTTCGGGTTCGCGCCGTTCCCGCTCGGGCCCGCGATCGCGTTGTACACCATCATCGACCGCCGCGGCCCGGTCTGGCGGTGGAGCGCCTGCCTGCTGGTGGCGGCGGGCATTGCCGTCTCGGAGGCCTCGCCCGGCCACAGCCAGCCCTACGACACCATCTTCCAGGTGACGATCTTCCTCACCGCGGTGGCGGCGGGCCTGCTCAGCCGGGCCAAGCGGGCCGCCATGCAAGCAGCGCAAAGCCGGGCCGACCGTGCCGAAGCGGAACTCGATCGCCAGTCCTCGCAAGCCGCGCAGCGCGAACGGACCCGGATCGCCCGCGAGCTGCACGACGTGGTGGCGCACCACGTCAGCCTGATCGCGGTCCAGGCGGAGGCGGCGACGTCGCTGCTTCCCGGCCGTCCGGACGAGGCGCGGCGCTCGGTGGAGGTCATCGGCGACACCGCCCGGCAGGCGCTGGCCGAACTGCGCAGGCTCCTCGGGGTACTGCGCAGGCCGTCCGAACCGCTGGAGACGATGCCCTCGGCCTCGCTCGGCGAGCTCGGGGACGTGCTGGACCAGGTCCGCGGGACCGGGCTGCCCGTCGATTTCGAGATCGTGGGCACGCCGTCCCCGCTGGCGCCCGGCGTGGACCTGACCGCGTACCGCATCATCCAGGAGGCGCTGACCAACACGATCCGCCACGCCAACGCCGCCCGGGCCGCGGTCACCCTGTGCTACGAGCCCGGGTACATCATGGTGCGGATCACCGATTCGGGCCGCCGGGCGGGCCGGGCGTCCCCGGCCGCGGGCAACGGCAGCGGGACCCCCGGTTCCCCCGGTTCCCCCGGTTCCCCCGGTTCCCCCGGTTCCCCCGGTTCCCCCGGTTCCCCCGGTTCCCCCGGTTCCCCCGGTTCCGGCCGGGCCGGCCAGCCGGGCCCGCCGCTTACCGGGGCGGGGTCCTCGGGTTTCGGCCTGGCCGGCATCGCCGAGCGGGTCGCCTCCTGCGGCGGCAGCCTGACCGTCGGCCCGACCCAGCCGGACGGCTTCGCCGTCACGGCGCGGCTGCCGTCGCGATGACGGTCCCGCCGCCCGTGAGCAGCGCAACCGGCCCGATCCGGGTGCTCGTGGTCGACGACCAGGAACTGGTCCGGTCGGGATTCTGCGTCATCCTGGACACCGCCGAGGGCATCACGGTCGTGGGGGAGGCGGCCAACGGCGAGGCGGCCCTGTCCGCCGCGGATGCCCATCAACCCGACGTGGTGCTGATGGACATCCGAATGCCGGGGATGGACGGGCTGGAGGCCACCCGGCTGCTCACCCGCGGCTCGCCCGGCCGCAAGACCCCCAAGGTGGTCATGCTGACGACCTTCGACCTCGACGAGTACGTGTACGAGGCCCTGCGGGCCGGCGCCAGCGGGTTCCTGCTCAAGGACTCGCCCCGCGCCGACCTCATCGCCGCCGTCCGGGCCGCGGCGGCGGGCAACGCCCTGCTCGCCCCGTCCGTCACCCGCCGCCTGATCGAGGCGTTCGCACGCCGGCCGCCGCAGACCATGCCCTCTCCCGCCCGGCTCGCGTCGCTGACCGCGCGGGAGCGCGAGGTACTCGTCCTGCTGGCCCGGGGCGGCAGCAACACCGAGATCGCGGCCGCCCTGTTCGTCAGCGAGGCCACGGTCAAGACGCACGTCGGCAACCTGCTGGCCAAGCTCGGCCTCCGGGACCGGGTGCAGGCCGTGATCCTGGCCTACGAGACCGGCATCATCGTCCCCGGCGATCCCTCGGCCCAGCTGTAAGCCGAGGCTCGCCCCCCGGCCCAGCCGCAGCCCGGGGCCGAGGCGTCGGGCCGAGACGTCAGGCGAGGCTGGCGGCCCAGCTCGAGTGCAGCGCGGCGTACTCGCCGTCGCCGGACATCAGCTCGCCGGGCGAGCCGTCCTCGGTGATCCGTCCGTGGTCCAGGACCAGGACCCGGTCGGCTATCGCGACCGTGGACAGCCGGTGCGCGATGATGACCGCGGTCCGGCCGGCCAGCACGGTGCGCAGCGCGCCCTGGACCAGCCGCTCGCTCGGGATGTCCAGCAGCGACGTGGCCTCGTCGAGGACGAGCACGGCCGGGGCGGCCAGGAACGCCCGCGCGAACGAGATCAGCTGCCGCTGCCCGGCCGACAGCCGGCCGCCGCGCTTGCCGACCGGGGTGTCGTAGCCCTCCGGCAGCGCGGCGATGAAGTCGTGCGCGCCGATCACCCGGGCTGCGGTCTCCACGTCGGCGGCCGGCGCGTCCGGGCGGCCGAGCCTGATGTTGTCCGCGACCGACCCCTCGAACAGGAAGTTCTCCTGGGTGATCACGATGATCTCGGAGCGCAGCACGCAGTCCGGCAGCCGCCGCAGGTCGACCCCGTCCAGCGTGACCCGGCCCGACCGCGGGTCGTAGAACCGGCCGAGCAGCCGCGCGATGGTCGTCTTCCCCGCGCCGGTCTCGCCCACCAGGGCCACCGTCTGCCCGGCCGGTATGTCCAGGTCGAGACCGGGCAGGACGAGGTTGTCGCGGTAGCCGAAGGTCACCGACTCGAACCGCACCCGCCGCCCGGCCGGCACCGAGGGCGCGCGCCCGGCCAGGGCCAGCGTCGCGGGCCGGGCCGGCAGGGCCTCGGGTACCGGAGGTTCGGGCACCCCGGCGTCCTGCTCGAGTACGCCGGATATCTTCTCCAGGCCCGAGGCCGCCGACTGGAAGATGTTGTAGAACTGCGACACGTCCTGCAGCGGGTCGAAGAAGCGCTGCAGGTAGAGCAGGAAGGTCGCCAGGACGCCGACCTTGAGGTCCCCCTCGATCGCGAGCAGCCCGCCATAGCCGAGGATCACGCCGGTGATGATGTTGCCGACCAGCGAGATGGACGGGCCGTAGATCGCGATGAGCCGGGAGGCGTGCGTGCTCGCCTCGGCGTAGTCCTGTCCCAGGCCGGAGAAGATGTCGGAGTTCCGCTTCTCCCGGCGGAACGCCTGCACCGCCCGGATCCCGCCGAACGTCTCCACGAAATGCACGATGACCAGCGCGATGCCCTCCCTGGTCCGCCGGTAGGCGCTGGCGGACCCGCGCCGGAACCAGACCGTCAGCCAGGTCAGCGGGATGAAGCCGGCCAGCACCACCAGGCCGAGCCGCCAGTCGAGCAGCAGCATGCCGGTGCCGACGAGCAGCAGGGTCAGGGTGGCGGTGATCAGCGAGTCGAGCCCCTCCTCGAACAGGTCGGAGATCGCGTCGACGTCGGAGGTCTGCCGGGAGATGACGCGGCCGGAGGTGTAGTCCTCGTGGAACGCCACCTCCAGGCTGAGGAAGTGCGCGAACAGGCGGCGGCGCAGTTCCAGCACCACCTTCTGGCCGACCCGCCCGGTCATGGTCACGAACATGCGGGTGGTGACCGCCTGCACCGCGACCGCGACCGCGAACGCGGCCGCGATGCCGAGCAGCGGCATCACGTCGCGGTCGTTCAGCAGCGGCGGCAGGCCGCTGTCGATGGCGATGCCGACCAGCCACGGGCCGGCCAGCGCGGCCAGGCTCTCCACCACGATCAGCGAGATGGTGGCGATGACCGCGCGCCGGTACGGGCGCAGCAGGTCGCCGAGCAGCCGCCTGCTCCGCTCGCGCAGCAGCGCGGCCAGCCCGGCGCTGACCTCCTCCGCCTTCTCGGCGGCCACTCCCCGCCAGGAGCCGCTATCGGCAGTCACGCGCTTGCCTCCAGATCTTCCACGTCCATGAGCGCCGCGTACTCCGGGTTCGACGCCAGCAGCTGCCGGTGGCTGCCGCTGGCCGCGATCATCCCGCCGGACAGCAGCGCCACCGTGTCGGCCAGCGCCACCGTGGACGGCCGGTGGGCCACCACCAGGGCCGTCGAGCCGGCCAGGATCTCGTGCAGCGCCCGGGTGACCCGCTCTTCGGTGTGCACGTCGAGCGCGGACAGCGGGTCGTCCAGGATCAGCACGTCCGGCCCGGCCAGGATGGCCCGGGCCAGCGCGATCCGCTGCCGCTGGCCGCCGGACAGGGCCATGCCCTGCTCGCCGATCCTGGTGTCCAGGCCCCACGGCAGGTCGTAGGCGAACCGGGCCTGCGCCGCCGTCAGCGCGGCCTCCACCGCGTCCTCGTCCGCGTCCGGCGCGCCGAACGTCACGTTCTCCCTGACGCTGGCGGAGAACAGCGTCGCGTCCTCGAAGGCGCAGCCGACCGCCGCGCGCAACTGCTCGAGCGGGAGGTCGCGGACGTCCGTGCCGTCCAGCCGCACCGATCCGGAGGTGGCGTCGGCCAGCCGCGGCACGAGCTGCAGCAGCGTCGACTTGCCCGAGCCGGTCGCCCCGGTGAGCACCAGCGTCTGGCCCGGCGCCAGGTCGAGCTTGATGTCGCGGAGCACGGGCTCGGCCGCTCCCGGGTAGCGGAAAGCCACGTGGTCGAACACCAGGTGCCCGCCGGGGCGCCTTCCCCCGCGACGGCTCCCGGCCGGCTGGGCCAGCGGGATCGCAGTCCGTTCGGCATCATGATCGTGGTCATTGTCCGTGATCTCCGGCTGGGTGTCGAAGATCTCCAGCACGCGCTGAGCCGCGGTAGCCGCCTCCTGGCCGGAGGCGATGATGTAGCCCATGGCCTCGACCGGCCAGACCAGCTCCAGCGCGAGTGTGATAAATGCCACCAGGCCGCCTAGGGTCAGCGAGTGCCCGGCGACCGCGATCGCGCCCAGCACGATGATGAGGCCGATCACGGCGTTCGGGATCAGGTCGAGCAGCGCCCAGAAGGAGCCGAGCAGGCCCGCCTTCTCGACCTGGGTCCGGCAGACCTCCGCCGCCTGGGCGTCGTGCCTGGCGCTGGCCTGCTGGCCCCGGCCCAGCGCCTTCAGCACCCGGATGCCGGTGGCCCCCTCCTCGATCAGCGTGGCCAGGTCGCCCTGCTGGTCCTGGACCCGGCGGGAGAGCACCCGGTAGCGCTTCTCGAACCTGAAGCAGACCGGCAGCACCGGCGCGAACACCACGCCGGTGATCAGGCCGAGCCACCAGTTGAGGCGGATGAGCAGCGCGACCACCGCGACGAACGTCATCACGTTGGTGACCAGGAAGATCAGGCCGAAGCCCGCGAACCTGCGGATCGCCGACAGGTCGGTCGTGGCCCTCGAGAGCAGCTGGCCCGACTGCCAGTTGTCGTGGAAGGACACCTGCAGCCGCTGCAGGTGAGCGTACAGGTCGTCCCTGATCGACTTCTCGATGTCCGCGACCGCGCCGGCCTGGATCCAGCGGCGGAGCATGTTCATCAGCGCCACGGCGGCGCCGAGGGCCATCGCGGCCAGGGCCAGCGGGATCAGCAGGCGCTTGTCGCCGTGCGCGATCGCGCCGTCGACCACGGACTTGGTCAGGAGCGGGATGGCGATCTCGGCGGCGACCGCGCCGAGCGCGGCGGCGAACATCACGATCATCTGCGTGCGGAACGGCTTCAGGTAGCCGCGTAGCCGCCACAGCGCCCCGACTGGCCGTACCCTGGCGAAGGCGTGCGTGACCAGCAAAGGGGTAACAGAGGGCATTAGCCGCGAGGTTAACCGGGCGTCCGGGAGGTTGTCACCTGATTTTTTCTTGAGGCGTATGGCTTGTCGGCGGGCCTCATCTCTGGCACGCTGGCTGCCCCGGAGGCTCCGCGAACCGGTTGCCGGGATATCCGGCAGGGAGAGGAACCGTGAAGCGCAGCAGCACCAGTTGCCTCAGGCTTAGATGAGCCGCGTATCCCGCGCGGGCGTCCTGGCCGCCTACCGCGACGGGATCACGGTGATCTGCGAGCTGGCCGCTCAGTTCACCGACGCGACCTGGCTCGCGGCGACGCCGTGCGCCGAATGGCGCGCCGTGGACCTCGCGGGCCACCTGCGGTGCGTCGCCGACGACTATCACGAGTATCTCGACGATGCCCCGGACAGCAGGCTCGCGCGGCTGATGTCCACCAACGCGCCCGCGGACTCGCTCGCCCGCAAGCTGGCCAGGCAGAACTCCGCCGAGCTGGCCGCGCTGCCCGACGGGCCGGGACCGGAGCACATCATGGCGTTCGCCGAGTCGGCGCGGTCCTACGGCCGGCGGCTGCCGCTGTCCTGGGACCTGCCGCACCACCAGTACCAGGGGATCGACGTCACCGTGGGCGCGATGGCGGGCGCGGCCTGCGCCGAGTGGCACCTGCACGCCTGGGACCTGGCCAGGTCGCTGGGCAAGGACTACCGTCCGGCCGACCCCGAGCTCGTGCTGACCGCGTGGCGGGCGGGCACGCCGCAGCTGTGGCCGGTGCTCGCCGGGCGGGCCGGCGACGACCCCTGGCTGTTCCTGCTGACCGCGTCGGGCCGGGATCCAGAGTGGCCCCAGATATAGCCGGGGTAGAGTCTTGGGTTCGTGACCTTTGATATCGATCGCGTCCGGGCGGCCTACCCGGCACTGAGCGACGGCTACGCCTACCTGGACGGCGCCGCGGGCACGCAGGTCCCCGAGGCGGTTATCGCGGCGATCGCGGACGCCTACCGGTCCGGGCTCGGCAACGTCGGGGGGACCTTCCCCGCCAGCGAGCGCTCCGGTTCCATCGTGGGCGAATGCCGTCAGGCCCTCGCCGACCTGACCGGCGGCCACCCGGACGGCGTCATCCTCGGCCCGAACATGACCACCCTCACCTACCGGCTCGCGGACACGCTCTCCCGTCACTGGGGGCCGGGGGACGAGGTGGTCGTGTCCCGGCTCGACCACGACGCGAACATCAGGCCCTGGGTGCAGGCCGCCGAGCGCCGCGGGGCCACCGTGCGCTGGGCCGAGGTCGACATCGCGACCGCCGAACTGCCCCCCGCCCGGTACGGCGACCTGCTGTCCGAGCGGACCCGGCTGGTCGCGGTCACCGCGGCCAGCAACGTCGTCGGCACCAGGCCGGACGTGGCGGCCATCGCCGCAGCCGCGCACGCGGCCGGCGCGCTGGTCTACGTCGACGGCGTGCACGCCACCCCGCACGTGCCGGTGGACGTCGGAGCGCTCGGCGCCGACTTCTACGCCACCAGCGCCTACAAGTGGTCCGGGCCGCACATCGGCACCGTGGTGGCCGAACCGGCCCTGCTCGAGACGCTGCAGCCGGACAAGCTCGCGCCCGCCCCGGAGGACGTGCCCGGCCGGTTCGAGCGCGGCACTGCGGCCTTCGCCGACCTGGCCGGGGTCGCCGCGGCCGTCGACCACCTGGCCTCGCTCGCCCCGCCCGCCAGCGACGCCGCCGGCCCGGCGGCCAGCAGCAGGCGGCAGCGGGTGCTGGCCTCGATGGCCGCCGTCGAGGAGTACGAGACGCGCCTGTTCGCGCGCCTGCTCGACGGCCTGGCCGCGATGGAGCACGTGACGCTGTACGGCAAGGCCGCCCGCCGGGCGCCGACCGCGTTCTTCACCGTGGCGGGCCACTCGCCCCGCCAGGTCGCCGAGCACCTGGCCGCGGGCCGGGTCAACGTGTGGAACGGCGACAACTACGCCTGGGAGCTGGCCGGGGTGCTCGGGCTGCGGGACTCAGGCGGTGCCGTCCGGGCCGGCCTGGTCCACTACAACGACCAGGCCGAGGTCGGCCGCCTGCTGGCGGCGGTGGCTGAGCTTGCCTGACGACGTACGCTGGAAGCAGGCTCCCGTTCCGGGTGCGCTCCGGGGAGAGCCCTTCGAGAGGACGCGACGGCGATGACAGTGCTCGGCAGCCTGCTGGCCATGCTGGCCGGCCTGCTGCGCGATCTCACGCAGCTCGCGGTCAGCCCCTCGGGCCTGACCGCGCTGGCCGCTGCCGTCCTGGCCGGGGCCATGCTCGCGGCGGTCCTGGCCCTGCTCACCTCGGTGGCCAGCCTTTCCCGCACGGCGGCCGCCCTCCCGCTGATCCGCCGGGCCTCGGCGCTGCGGGAGAAGTCCTGGCGCGCGGCGTTCCTCCGCCAGCGCGACCCGGACGCGGCGGGCCGGTCCAGGCCCAGGGCACCATCGGCGGCCCCGGCGGCCGCCCTTTCCCGCTGACCTGCTGACCAGTAGACCAGCAGACCAGCAGACCAGCAGACCAGCAGACCCGCGGGCCTCGCGGCCGCCTCCAGCCCTCATTCCTTCGTGCTGGAAGGCCGTTGCCTCATGTTCAGTTTCCCTGGCGTCCTGGTGGACGCCGCGTATCACGTCGTCTCCGGATTGACCGGTATCTTCACCCCCGTTCTCGGCGGCCTGGCCGCCGTCGCCGCGATCATCGCGTTCACGATGGCGGTCCGTCTCCTGCTCGTGCCGCTCAGCCTGCGCGCCCTGCGCGGACAGCTCATCCAGGCCCGGCTGGCCCCGCAGCTGCAGGCGCTTCGGCAGCGGTACGGCAGGCAGCCGGAGCGGCTGCAGCGCGAGATGTCCGCGCTGTACAAGCGGGAGGGGACCAGCCTGTTCGCCGGCTTCACGCCGCTGCTGCTCCAGTGGCCGTTCCTGTCGGTCATGTACCTGCTGTTCCGGTCGCCGCAAGTCGGCGGCACGCCGAACACGCTGCTGTCTCACGACCTGTTCGGCGTGCCGCTGGGCATGCACTGGCTGAGCGGCGCCGGCCCGGGGAGCCTGCAGGGCGTGGTCTTCCTCGGCGCGTTCGCGCTGCTGGCCGGGCTGTGCTGGCTGTCCGCCCGGCTGGCCCGGCTGATGGCGCCGCAGGCCAGCGAGCCGCAGGCCAGCAAGGCCCAGGGCCGCAACGCCCAGGCCAGCAACGTCAGGGGCGCCGGCACCCCGGCTGCTCCCGGGGGGACGGGCGGCTCCGGGCTGCTGATCCGCGCGCTCCCGTACCTGACGGTGGTCATCGCCGCCTTCGCGCCCCTCGCGGCCGGGATCTACCTGGTCACGTCGCTGGCCTGGTCCCTGGCCGAGCGGAGGCTCTACTGGCGATCCGCCCGGACCGCCGGGGCCGGGCGGCCCGCTCGGCGGCGCTGAGGCTGGACCGCTCGCAGCACCGACTGCGGAACCCGCAGCCGGAGGTTCCCTCCGGAGCGGCCCAGCTGCCATAGTGTGCCCTGCGGCGCCGTCCCGCCGCGTCGGTGAGATGACCGATTTACATACCTAGGTCTGGCCCCGCCTCGCGCCGGGCCAGGCCTAGGTATCCGGCCAGCGGCTGAGCGGCCCCGGCTCACGCGGCGATCAGCGTGCGGAGCAGCCGGACCGGCGGCGAGCCGTGCGCCAGCATGCGGTCGTGGAGTTGCTGCTCGGTCAGGCCGGGGCTGGCCGCCCTGAGGTCCCCGGCCAGGTCGGAGATCTCGCTGTACCCGACGTAGTAGGTGGACAGCTGGGCCGAAGTGAGCTGAGCCCGGCGCCACTTGCCCGCCGCCTCGCCCTCCTCCTGGTAGCCGCGGCCGGTCATCAGCGCCATCGCCTCGGCCTCGGTCATCCCGTGCCCGTGGATCCGGGCGTCCAGGATGGCGTTGATGATGGTGCGCAGCTGCATCTTGAGCTGCTGCATCCGGACCGCGCGGGGATCACCCTCACCGGGGTACTGATGCTCCGCCATGATCCGTTCGGTGTAGACCGCCCAGCCCTCGGTGAACGCGCCCGACCGCAGCGCCGCGCGGATCGCCGTGTCCGAGCCCGTGAACCGGCGGGAATGCTGCAGCTGCAGGTAGTGGCCCGGCATGGCCTCGTGCACCATCAGGTTGTGCACTAGGTGCCGGTTGTACTCGCGGTAGAACGAGGCGACCCGCTCCGCCGTCCAGTCGGCCGGAGTCGGCGCGACCGCGATGAACGTGGGCTGCGGCGACGGTTCGAGCGGGCCGGGGGAGTCGCAGTAGGCCACTGCGACCCCGCGGTCGATTTCCGGCATCGCGATCAGCTCGACCGGATCGTCGTAGACCGTGAGCAGGCGGTGGCCGGTCACGAACGCGGTCTGCGCGGCGAGGGCGTCACGGCAGAATTCCAGGATGGTCGTGTCGTCCGGCACGTCCTCGGCCAGCCGGCCGAGCACCTCGCCGACCACCTCGGGGCCGGGCCGGCCCGCGCCCGCGATCTGCGCGGCCAGTTCCGCGATCTGCCCGCTCACCCGGTCCAGGTCGGCCTGGGCCCGGGCCAGGATGGCGTCCGCGTCCGCCGCCGCGCTCAGGGTAAGCGACAGCTTGCGGGCGAACCGCTCCGGCCCGATCCGCGGATCGGCGAACCCGTCCGCCTCGGCGAGCCGCGCGGACAGCCAGGCCCGGTGCTCGGCCAGCGCCTCGAGGGCGGCGGGGCGCACCTGGCCGAGCCGGGCGGCGCACTGCGGCGCGGCCTCGAGTGCCGCGTCGACCTGGTCGCTGACCAGCGTGATCGTGCCGCCGAACTGGCTGACCGCGGTTTCCAGGTGCACCCGGGGCATGGGCCCGAGCTGCCGCCGGGCTTCGGCCAGCACGGCGGGAATGGCCGCCAGCCTCCCGGCCACCGAACCAAGCCGGTCAGGCAGCGGCGCGAAGTCCCTGGCCAGCAGCTGGTAGATGGCCTTGCCCGGGTTGGCCTGCAGCGGGTTCCAGGTGTGCTCGCGCAGCTCGTCTAGCTCGAACGCCCGCCGCGCCACGCTGTCCGCCATCATCGCGGCGTCCACCCGGTGCTCCGCCGACAGGGCGCCGTGATCGATCGCGGCCAGCCGCCCGGACCAGCCGTCGAGCGCCCGCCGCTCGTCCTCCCGGGCCTGCGCCGAGGGATCGGCCAGGAACGCGTCGAACCGGTGGTCCCCGAGGCTGGTGGCGATGTCCGGGTGCCGTTCGGCCCGGTCGTCCAGGTAGTCCCGGGCCAGCCTGGCGAATTCAGCATCGGCGCTGCCGCTCGTCCCGCCGCTCATCCCGCCTCCGTTTCTCCGCGTCGCCTAACCGTAGCCAATGAGCTGATGGCCCGGTGCGGGCTCCGGCCGCCTCTTCCGGGACCTGCTCCTCCTCCCCGGAAGATCAAGAGATTTATCCCGAACGGATCGGCCTATCCGCCCCGGTGCAGGCCATCAGCGCCCGTGCCGTGGCGCCCGGCTGGCAGGATCCCGTCGGGAAGCCTGTGCACCTAGGAGCCGCTGACGGTGACGGCCGCGGAGGGGTAGCCGGAGGCGCCGTCGGGCGGCGGCTGGGCCTGGACCGGAGTCTGGGTGTAGCCGGTCTGGTCGGTGGCGCGGGCTTCGAGCAGGTGATGGCCGGGCGTGGCCGGCCACTCCCACACCCATTGCCGCCAGGTGTCGATGTCAGGCACCGCGGCCAGGCGCGCCTCGTGCCACGGGCCGCCGTCGACCCTGACCTCCACGGCGGCGATGCCCTTGTGCTGCGCCCACGCCACCCCGGCCGCCGGCGTCGGGCCCGGGCGCAGCGACGCGCCGGCCGCGGGCACGTCGATCCTGGACTCGGTCTTGATCGGCGCCTGCTGCGACCAGCCGCGCTGCACCCAGTAGGCAGAGGCCGCCGCGAACGTGGTGATCTCGATGTCGGTGACCCACTTGGTCGCGGACACGTAGCCGTACAGCCCGGGCACCACCATCCGCGCCGGGAAGCCGTGCTCGACGGGCAGCGCCGTGCCGTTCATCGCCACCGCGAGCAGCGCGGCCCGGCCGTCCAGCACCACCGCCAGCGGGGTCCCCGAAGTGAACCCGTCGACCGACGTGCACAGCAGCTGGCTGGCGCCCGCCAGCGGGCGGGCCTGCCTGATCAGGGCGGCCAGGCTGGCGCCGAGCCATTTCGCGTTGCCCGCATAGGGGCCGCCCACCGGGTTGGACACGCAGGTCAGCGTCACGTAGTCCTCGATCAGCGGGCGCCTCAGCAGGTCCTCGAAGGTGAGGGTGACCTCGCGCTGCACCATCCCGTGGATCCGCAGCTGCCAGGTCGCCGGATCCACCTGAGGCAGGAGCAGCGCGGTGTCGACCCGGTAGAAGCTGCCGTCGGGGGTGATGAACGGGCTGAGGCCCGGGATGTTCAGGTTGCTGCCCGGCGGGAGCGGCGGCGCGGGAACCGCGGGCCGCGGGAACCGGATGGCGGACCGCGCCTGGCTGACGTTGCGCCGGGTGATCAGCTCGCGCCCGGCGAGCGTCCCGGCCGCCGCCGCGGCCGCGGCTATCCCGCTGGCGACCAGGAAGCGCCGCCGCGCGGGCCCGCGCGATGGTCCCGGGTCATCCGGGTTGGGGAGATAGGTGAAGGAGTAGGCATATCCCGCCGGATGAGCCGGTTCCCCGGGATCGGCCGGCTGGGCAGGAGCCGCGGGAGCCGGCAGATCCGGCGGGGCCAGGGTGCCCGGTGAGGCCGGGGTGCCCGGTGAGGCCGGGGTGCCCGGTGAGGCCGGGGTGCCCGGTGAGGCCGGGGTGCCCGGCGGGGCGGTGCCGAGCCTGGCCGCGGCGCGGGCCAGCCGGGATAGCGCGAACGCCCCGGCCGCGGCGCCGGCCAGGGTGGGCACGACATACTCCAGCGTCGAGTCCGGCCTGGTCAGCGCGGCCGCCAGCCCGATGAAGGCGAACAGCGTGAGCCCCCACATGCCGAACGCGAGCCGGCGCACCGCCAGCATCCCGGCCACCGCCGCGTACAGGGCGAGCACCACCAGGATGCCGCCGAGCAGCGCGGTCTTGTCGTTGGCGCCGAACGCCGAGATGGCGAAGTCCTTGACCGGCGGCGGGGTGAGGTCGATGGCGGCCTGGCCGACCGCGAGCACCGGTGAGCCCTGCGGCACGGTGAGGCCCGCGGCGAGCTGAGCCGCGCCGATCGCGACCGCCGCCGCAAGTACGCCGGCCACGGCCCCGGCGAGGGCGCGCGGGGCCCGGGGCTGGTCGTGGGTACGGGCGGACGCTGATGTCATGGCGGAATGTCGCGGGTAGGCGCACTGCCCACGGTACCCGCCCGGGGGCCGTTAGTTAGCTACGCGAAGATTGCGCTCTTATTACCGCTACTCGGCGAAGACCCAGCGTGTGGGCGATCCGGTGAAGTCTCCGGCCCGCATGCTGAACACGCGGTGCGGCCGGACCCCGATGGTCGCGTTCTGGGCCGGGTCCAGGAAATCCACCCGGTAGTCCGTCCGGTACTTGGCGTTCATCAGGTCGACCACCCGCCGCAGGACCGGCAGCTCCGTCGAAATGTGCGCGGTGCCCTCGATGATCACGGGGTCCGAGGCATCCTCGGTGGTGACGCAGCAACGGGGGTCGGCAGCCAGGTTGCGGACCTTCCGGGAGCCGGCGCTGCTCGTGAACCACAAAGTGCTGTCGTCCCACATGCCCCAGACCGGCATGACGTGCGGCCGCCCGTCCGGCCAGACCGACGCGATCCAGTAGTTGCGCGCGGCCGTCAGCCGCTCAGCCGCCCAGGACCAGTGCAGGAGTCCGCTGCCTTCATTCGGCCCGCCGATGCCGTACCCCGGCATATAGGGTCGGCTAACTTGAGGGATCTCCATGGCGCAAGGTCTACCACGCGCTTTGCTTGCGCGGGGGATAACCGTTCCTACCGAGCTAGCAGGACATAGTCCTGGCTAGCCGGCGGCCCCGAACGGTCCTGGGTCGCCTGGGTTGCCTGCCGTAGTCCGGTGAGGCCAGCGCGCACATATTCGGAAAGAGCTACTTTATCAGTGTATATGCTAGTACATGCTTTCGTTATCTACGACATGCCGGATGAATCAAGGGTTCTAACCCCGGAACCCCCACCAGGTCGCCGGGGGGACTAACGTGAGACTCGTGAAGGCATCACCGCAGATCCAGCTCCGCCTGCTCGAACTGGCCGACCTGGACACCGAGCTCGCCCGCCTCGACCACCGCAGGCGCGGCCTGCCTGAAGTCGCCGAACTAACCCGCCTGGAGGGCAGGGCCGGCGAGCTCAGGGACGCCCTGGTCGTGACCGAGACCGAGCTCGGCGACCTGGCCAGGGAGCAGAGCCGGGCCGAACGCGACGTGGAGCAGGTCCGGACCAGGATCGAGAAGGACCGGGCCCGGCTGGACGCCGGGCAGGTCTCCGCCGCGCGCGAGCTCGCCAGCCTGCAATCGGAAATCGAGAATCTGCACCGCAGGCAGGGTGACCTGGAAGAAGTCGTGCTCGAGCTGATGGAGCGCCGGGAGGCGCTCGAAAGCCAGCAGGCCGAGCTGACCACCGAGCGGGACAGCCTCGGCGGCGAGCTGGCCGAGCTGGCGGCCCGGCGGGACGCCGCCTTCAAGGAGATCGACGAGCAGGCGGCCAGGGCATCGGACCAGCGCGGCAGCATCGCCGCCGAGGTACCCGCCGACCTGCTCGCGCTCTATGACCAGATCCGCAAGACCAAGGGCATCGGCGCGGCCATGCTGCGGGCCGGCCGGTGCGAGGGATGCCATCTGAGCCTCAACGCGGCCGAGCTGAAGGTGATCAGGGCGGCGGAGCCCGACGAGGTGGTCAGGTGCGAGGAGTGCCGGCGGATCCTCGTCCGGACCCCGGAATCTGGCCTCTAGGTGCGCGCCAGGACCAACTGGATGCCCGCCCGGGGCGAGCCCACGGTCACCTTGCTGCTCAGGCACGGGCAGACGCCGATGTCGGTGCAGAAACGGTACGCCGGCCGGTCCGATGTCCCGCTCACCGACACCGGGGTGCGGCAGGCCGCCGCGGCCGCCAAGCGGCTGGCGGCGGCGGGCATCGGCGCGATCGTGACCTCGCCGCTGCAGCGCACGGTGCGGACCGCCGAGGAGGTGGCCGCGGTCACCGGCGTGCCGGTGGTGATCGATGACGGTTTCAGGGAAACCGACTTCGGCGACTGGGAAGGCCTGACGTTCGCCGAGGTACGGGAGCGCTGGCCGTCCGGGGTGACCGCGTGGCTGGCCGACCCGGCGGTCGCCCCTTCAGGCGGCGAGAGCTTCGCCGAGGTGAGCGAGCGGGTCACCGCCGCGCTGCACCGCGTGCTGGCCGCCCGCGACCGCCAGACCGTCCTCATCGTCAGTCACGTAACGCCGATCAAGATGCTGGTCGCCGCCGCCCTGCTCGCCCCGCCGCCCGCGCTGTACCGCATGCACCTGGACGTGGCGGCGCTGTGCGAGATCGACTGGTACGCCGACGGCCCCGCCGTGCTCCGCTCCTTCAACGACACCGCTCACCTGAGCCTCAGCTGAAGGCCCTCAGCCTTGCGGCGCCGGGATCGGAGTCGTAGTCGTTCGGCAGCACGCTCATCGAGGACCAGCGTGGCTGGCGACCCGGATCCCGGTCAAGTAGTTTACGGCGGGTTAATGACTGCCGAATTCCCGGCGAACGATTTTCCCGCGGACCGGGAAATGCGCGCTGGCCATTGCCGTTCTCATAAACTCCGGACCCATGAGAGACCGCGGGCGGCTGACCGCTCCTGGGGACCTGCTGACCGGGCCGGTGCTCGCGCCCGCGGGCGACACGCCCGCCGGGCCGGACAAGGGCCGCGGGAGCCTGGCCGAACTGGCCGCCGAGCACGGCCTGCGCCCGAGTTCCGCACGGCCTGGCCTGGTCTCTTACCTGGCCAAGGTGTGGCAGCGGCGGCACTTCATCATCGCCTACGCCACGGCGCGCAACGTGTCGATGTACACCGAGGCCCGGCTCGGCCAGCTCTGGCAGGTGCTGACGCCGCTGCTCAACTCGGCCGTGTACTACCTGATCTTCGGCGTCTTGTTCAAGGCCAACCGCGGCATCAGCAATTACACCGCCTACCTGGTCACCGGGGTTTTCATATTCGCCTTCACCGAACGGTCGATCGTCGTCGGCTCCACGGTGATGCGGGCGAATATCACGCTGATTCGCGCGCTGCATTTCCCGCGGGCCTGCCTGCCGCTGGCGTACGTGCTGGTGGAGTTCCAGCAGCTGCTGCTGTCCATGGTGGTGCTGTTCGCCATCGTGCTCGGCACCGGGGAGCCGCTCACCTGGTACTGGCTGCTGCTGGTGCCGGCGCTGCTGATGCAGGCCACCTTCAACATGGGCGCCGCGCTGATCATGGCCCGGGTCGGCGCGGGCGCGCAGGACATCAGCCAGCTGGTCCCGTTCCTGCTGCGGGTGTGGCGGTACTTCTGCGGGGTCATGTACAGCATCGCCTCGCTGCCCGCCTCGCTGCCGGAGTGGGCCAAGAACGTGCTGTCCTTCAATCCGGCGGCGGTGTACATCTCGCTGACCCGGTACGCGATCATGGAATCGTTCCGGGCCGACGCGCCGGGCGCGCAGCCCTACAACGCGGCACGGTGCGCGATCTTCAACGCCAAGAAGATCCCCTCGCTGCAGGCGTACTGCCATCCGGACATCTCGGTCAGCGAGCTGTGGCTGGCCGGGATCGGCTGGGCGGTCGTCACGCTCGTCGCGGGCGCGCTCTACTTCTGGCAGGCCGAGACCAGGTACGGCCGCGGCTAGGCACGGCCGCGGCCGGCCAGCGCCTGGCCGGCCGGCTCGCGGGCGTTGAGCCAGTCGCCGGACATCAGCGCGGCCAGGGTGGCCAGCGCCCAGGCCGCGTGCGGGTCGGCGTGCGGCAGGCGCAGCGCGCGTTCGGCGGCCCGCCTGCGCACGATGCCGAACATCGCGCTCGCCGCACCGTGGTCAAGGACGTACCCGCGCAGGAACCTGGCCAGGCCCTCGTCGTAGTCGCGCCGCCAGTCACCGATGGCGGCCGGGGCGGGCAGCACGTTCGCCGGGGTGCGCGGCTCGCCATGCCACGGACTGCCCGCCAGCGGCAGGCCGGCCAGCTCCGGGCACAGCGTCGCGAGCACGGCGCGGTGCAGCCGGTCGCTCATCCGGTACCGCAGCGGAACGGCGCGCGCGGCCCGCACCACACGGTCGGCGAACAGGGGCTGGACCAGCGGTGACCGGAGCAGGTACGCCTGGCGGGCGGCGGCCGACCACCGGCCCGCCCGGTTCACCAGGTAAAAGTCGTCCAGCGCCGACAGCGGCCCGCGGCCCAGGGCCGCGGCGGACGGCGCCAGGCTCGCCAGGTACGCCGCCGCGGCGGCCGGCCGGAGCAGGCTCAGGCGGCGAGTGGTCATCCGGCGGAACAGTTCCGCGGCGCCCGCGGCACTCAGTGCCGCCGGGGTGCGCCAGGCGGCCTGCGCGTAGCCACCCCGCAGCAGCTCACCGCCGTGGCCGCCGGCCTGCACCGGCCGGGTGGCCGCCGTAGGCTCGCCGGGACGGACCCAGGAACCGAGGTTCTCGAACGCCGACAGCATCCCGTCGCCGACCAGCACCGCCGAGCGGAGCCTGCCGAGCACGTCCGCCTCGCCGGGCGTCCCGGGCAGCCTTGGTTCGGTGACCGTGTGCTCGATTCCGAGGCGGCCGGCGATCATGCCCGCGATGACCACATCGGGGTGCCGGCCGACCCCGTGCGTGCGGGCGCGGAACGGCACCCCCGCCGCCGTCAGCGCGGCCGCGACCAGCCTGCTGTCCTTGCCTCCGGTCAGCGACAGCTCGACCGGCGCGGCCGCCCGTCCCAGCGGTGCCTGCCCCAGCGGTGCCTGTCCCAGCGGTACCTGCCCCAGCGGCCGGACGGCCTCGGTCAGGGCCGTCGCCACCTCGGCCGCGGCGTTTCCGCCGGTGCCCTGGCAAAGATCACCGCCGGCGTCCCCGCCATCGTCCTCTCCGCGGGCCCGCGTCATAACGAGCCTGCCGCCGGTCACCCGCACCTCATGCCCGCCGCCCAGGGCGCGGACACCGCGGTACGGGGTGGCCTCACCGACCGGGTAGCCGAGGCTGAGGAAGGCACCGGCCATGACCGGGTCGTGCGCGGTGAGCCGCCCGGTGACCGCGGCCGCCCAGCAGGCGCGGTCGCTGAGCACCACGGCGCCCGGAGCCTCGGCCAGGTAAACCGGGTCGACGCGGGCCAGCCCGGTGCGAGCGCACACGGTAGCCGGATCGCGGGCCGCCAGGTCGGCCCAGATGGTGCCGGCGTGCGACCCGGCGACACGGCGGTCCGGGCCGCCATCCGGGGAGGCCGTTCCCCAGCTCACCATCGCGGCCCGCCGGTCGGGCGAGCACCAGGCGACCTGGGCCGGGCCGGGGATGGGCATGGTCCGCGGGTCGGCGCCCTGGGCCGTGCGGACCAGCGCGGCGCAGCCCGCGGCGGTGGCCGCGCTGACGGCGAGCGTGAAGTACATGCCGGTCAGCGGGAGCCGAGCAGCTCGAGAATCGGCCCGGGTACCGCCGGATCCAGGTCCGCGGTGAGCAGGCCGTGCCAGGCCTCGCACACCCGGGCCAGGTTGAAGGCCGCGGCCGCCTGCGCGTGCGCGTCGTCACCCGCCGCGCGCCAGTCGTCCTGGTCCCCGAGCGCCATGATGGCGGCGGCCATCTCGGCCGGCCCCCGGTGGATCCAGCGCATGTCATAGATGGTCTCGGCGCCGGGCCAGTGCCGCAGTACCGGCACCGCGCGGGACGCCATGCCCTCGGCCGGGGCCACGTGGAAGCTCTCGTCGTCGCTGGTGGACAGCACGAAGCCGACCCGGCGCAGCCACGCGGCGACGTCGGGCCCGGCGTCGTCGAACACCACCGCCCCGCGCAGCAGCGGCGACCGCTGGACCCGGCGCAGCGCGTCGGCGTAATGCTCGCGCTCGGCCGGGTTCTGCCACACCCACCAGTGCTCCCAGGGCATCCCCGACTTGACGAACAGCAGGTACCTGTCGTCCTCACGGCGCAGTTCCTCGAGCACATCGAGGGCCAGGTCCAGCCGCTTGCGCGACGGCACCATGCCGACCAGGCCGAGGTGGAACCGGGCGCCATCCAGCTTGGGCCGGTCAAGCTGGGCGACGTCGAGCGCGTTCGGCACCGCCACCACCTTGGTCTCGGGCCAGCCGGTGCGCTCGCGGCACAGCCGCGCGTAGTGCTTGCTCACGCAGACCACCTGGTTCACCGACCCGATCTTGAGCTGGCCGGGGTAGGGCGAGGTCAGCTCGAAGCGGTGCAGCCGGACCAGCAGCCGCGAGCCGCGCCGCTTGTGCCTGCTGTACCAGACCGCGTTCGGCCCGCACCACTCGCAGACCACCACGTCGGCCCAGGCCGCGAGCTCGCGGCTGGCCGCCGCGTCGTGCTTGCCGAGCGCGGCCCATTGATCGACCCTGATCTCCAGATCCGGCTGCAGCCGCAGATAGCCCAGCAGCGGAGTGAAGAACTTCAGGTCGTGACCGGCCACCACGACGCGGAGCCTGCGATCGGGGTCAGACTCGCCGGTGCTCGCTCGCCTGGCCCGCCGGGCGGGCACCGCTGCGGCCAGGTAGCCGCGCAGCCGCTCGGCGGCCCGGTCCAGGGTGAACTGCTCGGCGGCGCGGCCCGCCCGGTTGGCCGCCAGCCGGTACAGGCCGGGGTCGGCCGCGGCCGCCGCGGCCGCGTCGGCCACGTCGGCCAGGCTGGCCGCGAACAGCGGGTAGTCGGCACCGAGCAGCGCCTCGTGTATGGGCGTCCGGTTGAGGATGACCGGGAGCCCGAGGGCCCCGAACTCCAGCACCTTGGTGGACAGCTCCAGGCTCGCGTCCAGGGCGGGATGCCGCCAGCTCAGCCCGATGTCGCAGGACGCCGCGAGCCGCATCGCCTCCTCCCGCGAGTGCCCGCCGTGCCAGGTCACGCCGCCGGTGTCCAGCGCGGCGCGCATCCGCTGCTGGTAGCCGGTGGCGTCGTCGTGGATCTTGTCGCCGGCCATGTGCAGCTCGGAGGCGACGCCGCGGGCGGAAAGCAGGCCCGGGAGCTCGGTCATCTCCAGGGTGTTCCACCGCGGCGCGAACTTGCCCGTGTAGACCAGCCGCAGCGGCGTGCCCGCCGCGTCCGCGCCGCGGGCGGCAGGTATGTCGGCCAGCATCGGCGGCAGCAGCACGCATTTGCCGCAGGCCGCCGGGATGCTGCCCTCGAGGAAACAGCGGAGTTCCTCGGTCTGGCACAGCAGGTAGCGAGCGGCCGAGGCGATCATCCCCAGCTCGTCGGCCGCCTGGGAGGTCAGCCCGGGGACGGACTGCGGCACGTCGGTCAGGTACGGCCACAGCCGCCCGGCGAACGCCTCGCTCCTGGCCACCGCGGCGGTCAGCGCCCGGCCGCGCAGCACCACCAGGTCGTGCGGCTGCTCCGCGTCGAGCCTGGCCAGCAGCTCCGCGGCGGCCGGAGCCCGGACAGGCCCGGGCCCTTCGGGTCCCTCGATCAGGTGTTCCTCGACCGGCCGCCGCACGGTGACGCCAGGTTCGGCCAGCAGCGGCGCGATCAGGCGGCTGGTGCGGACGGGCGCCTTGAGCACCAGCGTCACCGCGCAGCCGGCCCGGGCCAGCGCCTGAGTCACGGACTGCAGCCAGATAGCCGAACCGTCGATCAGGTTCAGGTCGATGTCACCGTAGACAAGCGCCCGAGAGGTCAACGCTGGTGCTCCTTACTGGCTAGCTGACGGAGAAGAGCCGTAGCCCGTGGCCGGGGTCGCCGGAGGCGAAGAAGTCCCGCCGGGCCAGCGCCGGCTCGAGCGAGGCGGTGAACGCGTAGGCGACGCCGGCGTACCCGGCCGCATCGGCCTGCGAGCACTCCCGCGCGCAGGCCAGGTCGAGAAGATAAGAGTCGTGGTGCTCGCGCCCGGAGGGCCACGGCACCGCCCACGGAGAGCGGGCCACGCTGGCGGCGCGCCGCAGCCAGCCTGGCGTGTCCGGCCCGCCGGCCGGTTCCGGCAGGCCGGCCGGTTCCGGCAGGCCGTCTGGTTCCGGCAGGCCGGCCGTGTCCGGCCCGCCGGTCACTGCCGGGACCGCGCGGACGCTCACTCCCCGGTCGGCCAGGTCGCCGAGCACGGCGGTGACGGCCCGGGCGGACAGCTCGGCCGAGGCGGCGTCCGGCCCCTCGACGACCACGATCACCTCGGCTGGGGTGAGCCGCTGGCGGATCAGGCCGGCCGACAAGGCCGCCGCCGCGGCCGCGTCGGCCGCCCGGGCCAGGACCGCGATCCGCCGCCCGGCGATCATGTGATCGCCGAGCCCGGCCAGCCTGGCCAGGGCCGCCAGCCGGACCGGCGTCGCCTGCCCGGCGAAGATCTCCCGCAGCGCCGGCCGGATCTCCGCCGCCGACAGTGGCGCGCACGCCTGCAGTTCGGTGATCTTCTCCCGCAGCGCCGGGGCTCCCCAGGGCTCACCTGCTGGCGTGACTGCGCCTGCTGGCGTGACAGCTCCCGCCGCCTGCTCGCCGCCGATCATGATCACCCGCGCGCCGCAGGCGAGCTGCTCGCCCGCCTGGTCCGCGGACACCGTGACGAACAGGGCGTGCTCCCGGTACAGTGCGGGCCGTCGGCGCCACGGGACGGATCCGGCCGGCTGGACCGAGGCCACCTCGTCCAGCAGGGCCCGCACGGCCGGCGGCTCGCGGGGGTCCCGCGCGTCGGCGTAGACCGGCTCGCCGGCCCGGGATCCGGCCAGCCCGACCGGGTTGAACCGGGCGAGCTGCACGCCGAACCCCTCATCGGATACCGCGTCGCAGCTGGCGGCCACCCAGTCCAGGCCTGGTGCCAGGTGAGCAGGCACGTTACGGATGAAGATCACCGGCTTGCCCAGCGCGCGGGCCGCCGCGATCAGCCGCCCGAGCCGGCGGCCGCGGTCCGTCGCGGCCGGATCGCTGGCGTAGGCCCAGGGCGAGCCGGCCAGCATCGCGCCGGCTTCGATGAGGACCAGGTCGGCGCCCGTGCTTTCCAGCACCACGTCCGCGTCGTGCGGCAGCAGCGGGTGCACGGCCGCGTCCGGGGCGAGCGTGGCGCAGGCACGGCCGGTCAGCACCCCGGTGATGACCAGGCCCGGCGGGGTCCAGCTGGCCGCCTCGGAGCCCGGCGCGCCGAGGCCCGGCGCGGTCAGCGCGGACAGGAACCGTTCCCCGCCGCCCGCCAGGTCGCCGAGCTGCGCGGACGCCAGCGCGAGCGTAGCCGCTCCCGGCCCGGCGGGGCCGCCGCGCTCCCGCCACAGCCGGACCAGTTCCGCGGGCAGCTGCACGCCGCGCGACCAGGGCCGCCGCGCGGCCCGGACCAGGGTCCGGCCGAGTTCCATGGTCGCGGACTGCTCGAGCGCGGCCAGCCGCGCCTGCGTCATGGCCAGCTGCAGCCGGGTCTCGCGCAACGCGCGGGCCAGCCGGTCCCGCTCCGCGGCCAGGCCGGGATCGCCGGGCACCCCGGGCCCGTCCGGCTCATCGACCTCGGCGACCGCGCTGACCTCCGCGGCCGCCCCCCCGGCCGTCCCCCCGGACGCGGCCGGCGGCTCGGGTTCGCCGGCCGCGTCGTCCAGGGTGGTCATGGTGTCTCCCTCGGCCCAGTCGGCCCCGGGCCCCTCCGGCTCGCTCATCGGTGATCCTCCCGGTCCAGCCATGCCGTGATGATGCGGGCGATCCGCGGGCCGGCCTGGCCGTCCCACAGCGGCGGCAGCTCGCCCGAGTAGGGTCCGTCGTCGCAGGCCTTGAGCACGGCCGAGGCCAGCTCGTGCCGGGTGACCAGGCGGTTGCTTCCGCTGGTCACGGTGATGGGCCGCTCGGTGTTCGGCCGCAGGGTCAGGCACGGCACCCGGAGCAGGGTGGTTTCCTCCTGCACGCCGCCGGAGTCGGTGATCACCGCCCGGGCGCCCCGGACCAGGGCGATGAACTCCAGGTAGCCGAGCGGGGGAGCGGCGTGCAGCCGCGGGTGCGCGCTGAGCCCGGCGGCCTCGAGCGCGGCGCGGCCCCGCGGGTGCACCGGGATCACCACGTCCAGCTCGTCCGCCACCTCGTGCAGGGCCAGGACCAGGGCCGCCGCGGTGGCCGGGTCGTCCACGTTGGACGGCCGGTGCAAGGTGGCGACCACATACCTGCCGGTCAGCCCGAGCCCGGCCCGTGCCGCCGCGGTGTCGAACTTCGCCATGCTGGCCAGCAGCGTGTCGATCATCGGGTTGCCGACCAGGTGCACCGAGCCCGCCGGCCGGCCCTCGCGGGCCAGGTGCCCGATCGCCTCCGGCGACGTCACGAACAGCAGGGCGCACAGCTGGTCGGTCAGCCGCCGGTTGATTTCCTCCGGCATGGAGTCGTCGAAGCTGCGCAGCCCGGCCTCCACGTGCGCGAGCGGGACGCCGAGCTTCGCGCCGGCCAGCGCCGCGCCGATGGTGGAGTTGACGTCGCCGTAGACCACGGCCAGCGCGGGTGAATTCTCGGTGAACTCCCGCTCCATGCCGGTCAGGACCTCGGCCGTCTGCCGGGCATGGCTGCCCGAGCCGGCCTCCAGGTTCACGTCGGGCCGGGGCAGGCCGAGCTGGACGAAGAAAACCTCGGACATCCGTTCGTCGTAGTGCTGGCCGGTATGCACGATCCGCTGGTCATGACCGAGCGCCGCCAGGGCGCGGATCACCGGCGCGGCCTTCATGAAGTTCGGCCGCGCCCCGAGCACGTGCGTGATGGGTGCGCGCATCGCATCCTTTCCGTTCACCTGGACCCGCTACGATCCGCCGCCGTGACAACGCCCGTTCCGCGCCAGCCGGACCCGAGCCCGGGCACCCGGCTGTCCTCCCGCCTGGCCGCCGCGCGCCCCTCGCCCCGGGCCCTCTCCCTCGCCGCCTCGATCGCCTGGCGGCACGTGGCCGGCGACCCGGTCCGGGCGCTGCTGCTGGCCTGGCGGGTGCTGCCAGCCCCGCCCCGCGGATGGCTCAGGTTCGCCGGGCCCTACGGGCGCGCGACGGTGCTGTGGGGCGCGGGGGAGCGGGACGCGGCGCTGGCGGCGCTGGCCGCCTCGCCCCGGCGCCTGGCCGCCTTCAGCCTGGCCGCGGACCAGCCGGCCGCGGCCGCGGCCGCCGTGAGCCGGCTCGGCGAAGCCGACCAGGCCCGCCCCGTCCTGACGGCCCGCCTGGCCTGGCGCGAGGGCCGCCTCACCGACGCCCTCCGCGCCCTGGACCAGGCGCCCGGCCGCCAGGCCCGCCGCCTGCGCCGCACCCTGCTCGCCGAGCAGACCCTCCTCGCCCCGCCCGAACCGGCTCCTCAAGGCAGCCAGTCGATGATCATGGCCAGTTCGGGACAAATATTGCCCATTTCTGGCCACGATCATGAATCGGCGTACGGGGGCCATCTCGCCGGGCATCCCTCGCAGCGTGGCAGGCACCCCGCGGAGCAGATGCCACGCCGCGTGCTGCACCTGGTCAACGACGCGCTGCCGACCGCCAGCGCCGGGTACACGATCAGGACGCACGAGATCGTGCTGGCCCAGCGCGCCGCCGGGCTCGATCCCCACGTGGTGACCAGGTGCGGGTTCCCGGTAACCCAGGGCAAGCTCGACGGCCGCCGCCTGGTCGTGCTGGACGGCGTGCCCTACCACCGCCTGCTGCCGTGGCTCATGCCCGCCGGGCCGGACGCCGCCGCCAAGGCCGCCGGCCTGGGCTTCAAGCTCGCCGTCGAGCTGACGCAGCAGCTTCGGCCGGGCGTCCTGCACGCGGCGAGCAACTTCGCCAACGCCAGGCTCGCCCTGGCCCTGCGCGAGCGGTACGGCCTGCCCGTGGTGTACGAGGTGCGCGGGTTCTGGGAGGACACCTGGCTGTCCCGGCATCCGGACGGCGACAAGCTCGCCGGCAGCGAGCTCTACCAGCGCAGCCGCGACCTGGAGACCCGGTGCATGCTGGCCGCCGACCTGGTGGTGACGCTCGGCGAGGCGATGCGGGAGGAGATCGTGGCCCGCGGCGTCCCGGCGGAGAAGATCCTCATCGTGCCGAACGCCGTCTCCGCGGAGTTCCTCGAGCCGCTGCCCGACCCCGCCGCGCTGCGCAAAGAGCTCAACCTCGAACCCGGCGAGTTCGTGGCCGGCGTGGTGTCCAGCCTGGTCCCGCACGAGGGCATCGGCACGCTGCTCCAGGCCACCGCGATCCTGCGCGCCCGCGGCCTGCCGGCCCGGGCGCTGGTCGTCGGGGACGGGCCGGAACGGGCCGCCCTGCAGCGCCAGGCGGCCCAGGCCGGCCTGGCCGAGGCGGCCGTCTTCACCGGCCGCGTGCCCGCGGCGAAAGTACGCCAATTCCATGCGCTCCTCGATGTTTTCGTCGTCCCGCGCACGCCGGACCGGGTCTGCCAGCTCGTGACCCCGTTGAAGCCTATAGAAGCGATGGCAAGCGGACTGTGCGTGGTGACTAGTGAAGTAAAGGCACTAGCCGAAATCGTCAAACAGGAAGTGACGGGGATGCAAACAGTACCGCAAGATCCGGTGTCGCTTGCCGATTGCCTTGAGTACTTGCTTTACAGTCCGGATATCCGCAGGAAACTCGGAGACAATGCCCGTGAATGGGTGGCCAGGGACCGCACCTGGACGCGCAACGCGGCACGGTATCAGGACGCGTACGCGTCCCTGGGAGCGATCTAGGCAGGGGATACATGCCGGCGCAGGGCGTGCTTGTCATCGGGCTCGGCTACGTCGGCCTCCCGCTCGCGGTCCAGGCGGTGCGGGCCGGGTTCCGGGTGACCGGCTACGACACCAGCGCCCGGATCGTGGAGGGCCTGAACGCCGGCCGGTCCCACGTGGACGACATCGGCGACGACGAGATCGCGGCCATCCGGGCCCGGGGGTTCCGGGCCACGACGGACGAGGCGGGCATCGGGCCGCAGGACGTGATCGTCATCTGCGTGCCGACGCCCCTGTCGGTCGCCGACGGCCCCGACCTCAGCGCGGTCCGGGCCGCGACCGTGACCGCGGGCCGGCTGGTCCGGCCGGGCACGCTGGTGTCGCTGGAGTCCACCACCTATCCCGGCACCACCGATGAGGTGGTCCGCCCGCTGCTCGAGAAGGCGTCCGGGCTGAGCGCCGGCCTGGGGTTCTCGCTCGCGTTCTCCCCGGAGCGGATCGACCCGGGCAACCCCGACTACGGCCTGCCGAACACCCCCAAGATCGTCGGCGGGGTCACGCCGTCCTGCGCCGACGCGGCGGTGTCCTTCTACGAGCGGATCTGCGAGCAGGTGGTGCGGGCCAGGTCGGCCCGCGAGGCCGAGATGGCCAAGCTGCTCGAGAACACCTACCGGCACGTGAACATCGCCCTGGTCAACGAGATGGCGATCTTCTGCCGCGAGCTCGACGTGGACCTGTGGGACGCGATCCGCTGCGCGGCCACCAAGCCGTTCGGCTTCCAGCCGTTCTACCCCGGTCCCGGCGTCGGCGGCCACTGCATCCCGATCGACCCCAACTACCTGTCCTACAAGGTCCGCACGCTGGGCTACCCGTTCCGGTTCGTGGAGCTGGCCCAGGAGATCAACGGCCGGATGCCGTTGTACGTCACCGAACGCGCCGCCGAGCTGCTCAACCGCAACGCCCAGCCGGTCAACGGCGCGCGGGTGCTGCTGCTCGGGGTGACCTACAAGCGCGACATCGCCGACCAGCGGGAGTCGCCGGCCACGCAGATCGCCCGTAAGCTGCGCGCCCGCGGCGCCGCGGTCGCCTATCACGATCCGTACGTGACCGAGTGGCAGGTGGACGGCGAGGCCGTGCCCCGCGCGGCCGACCTGCAGGCCGCGGTGGCCGCGGCCGACCTGGTGATCCTGCTGCAGGCGCACCGGGACTACGACCTCGCCCTGATCGCCCGCACCGCGCGGCTCCTGCTCGACACCCGTGGCGTCGTGCCGAAGACGGCGGCTACGCCGCACGTCGAGGCCCTCTGACCAGGCAGGAGAGCACCATGCGGGTGGTCGTGTGCACGATCGTTCATCATCCCGCCGACGCGCGCATCTATCACCGGCAGATACGCGCCCTGCTCGACGCCGGTCACGAGGTCACGTACATCGCCCCCCTGGACCCCCAGGATTTTGATCCCGAACGGACTCGGCCTTCGCTCCGGCTCACGGCGGTTCCGCGGGCCTCGGGACGGCGCCGTGCCGGGGCGATCCTGGCCGCTCGTTCGGCCCTCGCCCGGCACGCCGACGGCGCCGACCTGATGCTCGTCCACGACCCCGAGCTGCTGCTCGCGCTGCCTCCGCGGCGCCGGCGGCCGCCGGTGATCTGGGATGTGCACGAGGACACCGCCGCCGCGCTGAGCACCAAGCCGTGGCTGCCGGGCCCGCTCCGGCCGCCCGCCGCCGTGGCCGTGCACACCGCGGAACGGATGGCCGAGCGGTACCTGCACCTGATCCTGGCCGAGTACGGGTACGTCGCCCGGTTCGCCCGGCCGCACCCCGTGGTGCCGAACACCACCTACGTGCCGGACGTCCCGGCCCAGCCGGGCGATGACCGGCGGGTGGTGTACGTCGGGCACCTGTCGCCGGACCGGGGCACCGCCGAGATGATCGAGCTGGCCAGGCTGCTGCAATCCAGCGCCATCACGGTGGAGCTGATCGGCCCGGCCGACGCGCGGGCCCGGGCCCAGATCGAGCCCGCGCAGGCGGCAGGGCTGCTGCGCTGGCGCGGCTTCGTGCCCAACGACCAGGCCATGCCGATGATCGACGGCGCCCTGGCCGGCCTGTCGCTGCTGCAC
>Ga0335069_10002472_pt1 | contig 28497 bp, 22 predicted proteins | sample Lox_Sample_11_FD_206714 | JGI IMG/M metagenome (GOLD analysis project Ga0335069, IMG submission 206714) | Soil microbial communities from Loxahatchee National Wildlife Refuge, Florida, United States - Lox_Sample_1.1 | ecosystem: Environmental > Terrestrial > Soil > Wetlands | place: USA...
CGGTGACGACTACGACGCGGCCTACGAGCATGCGCTCGGGCTCGCGCGCGCCGAGGGCCTGACCCTGATCCACCCCTTCGACGACCCCGAGGTGATCGCCGGCCAGGGCACGATCGCGATGGAGATCCTGCGCCAGCACGACGAGCGCATCGACGCGATCTTCGTGCCGGTCGGCGGCGGCGGGCTGATCGCCGGCATCGCCTGCTACGTCAAGGCGCTCTACCCGGACATCCGGGTGGTCGGCGTCGAGCCCGAGGACGCGGCCAGCATGCACGCCTCGCTGCTGGCCGGCGAGCGCGTGACGCTCGAGCGGGTCGGCATCTTCGCCGACGGCGTCGCCGTCAAGCGCGTCGGCGCCGAGACCTTCCGGCTCGCGCAGCAGTACGTCGACGAGGTGGTGCTGGTCAGCACCGACGAGACCTGCGCCGCGATCCAGGACATCTTCGAGGACACCCGCTCGATCGCCGAGCCCGCCGGCGCGCTCGCGGTCGCCGGGCTCAAGAAGTGGGTGGCGCGCGAGGGCGCGACCGGCCGCACGCTGGTGACGCTGAACTCCGGCGCCAACATGAACTTCGACCGCCTGCGCCACGTCGCCGAGCGGGCCGACCTCGGCCAGCTGCGCGAGGCGCTGGTCGCGGTCGAGATCCCCGAGCAGCCGGGCAGCTTCCTCAGGTTCTGCCGCACGGTCGGTACGCGCAGCGTCACCGAGTTCAACTACCGCTACCAGGACACGCGCCGCGCCGAGATCTTCGTCGGCCTCGCGCTCGCCGGCGGCGCCGCCGAGAAGGAGCGCGTGCTGCAGTCGATCGCGGCCGCCGGCTTCGGCGCCGTCGACATGAGCGACAACGAGATGGCGAAGCTGCACGTGCGCTACATGGTCGGGGGACCGGCGCACGGACTCGCGCACGAGCGCCTGTTCCGCTTCGAGTTTCCGGAGCGGCCCGGCGCGCTGCTCAGGTTCCTGACGGCGATCGGCGAGGCCTGGAACATCAGCCTGTTCCACTACCGCAACCACGGCTCGGACTACGGCCGGGTGCTGGCCGGCATCCAGGTGCCGCCGGCCAGCGAGGCCGAGTTCCTCGGCCACCTCCGGGAGCTCGGCTTCAACTTCGTCGAGGAGACCGGCAACCCGGCCTACCGGATGTTCCTCGGCGGCTGAGGGCGAGCGGCCCGCGACGCGACCCCCTTGCGCCCGATGGTGCATTCGCGAGAAGGTTCGGCATCCCGTCCGCGCCGCGGCGCGGGGGACTCGCACGACACGACGGCTTTTCTTTGAGGAGTTGCCATGGCGAAGCGCAAGAAGAGCAAGGCGAAGGGGAAGGCGAAGCCCAGGAAGGTGAAGAAGGCCAAGACCAGGAAGGCGGCAACCCGCAAGGCGGCCGCGCGCAAGGTCGTGAAGCGCAAGGCCAAGAAGCCCGCCAAGCGCAAGGCCGCACCGAAGAAGAAGGCGGCTGCGGCCAAGGCCGCGCCGGCGGCGCCCAAGGCCGCCCCGGCGCCGATGGCCGCGCCCCGACCGGCACCGAAGCCGGCCCCGGCTCCGGCCCCGGTGGTCCGGCCCGTGCCGGCCCCGATGGCGGCACCGGCCCCGGCGCCCGCGCCGGCCCCGGCCCCGGCGCACATCGCCGAGCCGCTGCCGGTGGCCTCGGATCCCGGCAAGGAACCGAGCGGCACGCTCTAGGGCGCACACGGTGCAGCGTGCGGCCGGTCGCGCCCCGGGGCGGCCGGCCGCACGTCGTCTTCGGGGTCGCGAAATCCCCCGATCCAGGGCTTTCGAGGACCGATGAGCTACCGGCCCCGCCGTCGACCGCGGCACGCGACGATCGGACTGCGCGGCCTGACCCACCACCTGACGCGCTGGGGGCCGGACGCGGCGCAGCCGCTCGTGTTCCTGCACGGCTGGCTCGACACCAGCGACACCTTCCAGTTCGTGGTCGACGCGTTCGAGCGCGAGCACCCGATCGTGGCCCTCGACTGGCGCGGCTTCGGCCGCAGCGGCTGGCAGAACGGGCCGTACTGGTTCCCGGACTATCTCGCGGACCTCGACGCGCTGCTCGAGGAGGTCGCACCGGGGACGCCGGCGACGCTGGTCGGCCACAGCATGGGCGGCAACATCGCGTGCCTGTACGCGGGCATCCGGCCCGAGCGGGTGGCGCGCATCGTCAACCTCGAGGGCTTCGGCCTCGCGCGCACGCGCGCCGAGCAGGCGCCGGAGCGCTACCGCCGCTGGCTCGACGAGCTGCGCGCGCCGCCGTCCTTCTCGACCTACGAGAGCCTCGACCGCTTCGTCGCGATGCTCGCGCGCCGCAACCCGCGCCTCACCCGCGAGCGCGCCGAGTTCATCGCCGCGAGCTGGGCGAAGTCGCTGCCGGGCGGGGCCTGCACGGTGAGCGCGGACCCCGCGCACAAGCTCGTGAACCCGGTGCTGTACCGGCGCGAGGAGGCGGAGGCGGTGTGGCGCGCGGCGACGGCGCCGACGCTGCTGGTGCTCGGCGGCCGCTCGGAGTTTCGCGCCCACCTCGGCGAGGACGGCACCGACGCGTACTTCCGCTCGATCTTCCCGCACCTCTCGATCGCGACGCTGCCCGAGGCCGGCCACATGATGCACCACGAGGAGCCGGAGGCGGTCGCGCGCCTGATCGAGTCGTTCCTGGCCGGGCCCGGCGGGTGACCCTCGCCGGCGCACGCGGCGGCCGGCCGTGGGCCTGACGACGCGCCCGCCGGGCGCGGCAGGCGGCGCCGGCGTCCCGGAGCTGCCGGCGCCGGTGCTGCACGAGCTCGCGGCGCTGGTCGAGGAGCTGCGCACGCTCGCCGGCGCCGCCCCCGGCACGCCCTCCTTGCCGCCGCTGCCCGGGCTCAGGGGCGCCGCGCCCGAGCTCGCGCTCGCGCGCTGGTTTCGCAGCGTGCTCGAGCCCGGCACGGTCGCGCCGCCGGCGCTCAGGGAGCTCATCGAGCGGGCCGTCGAGCGGCTCGGCGCGGCACGCCCGCCGGCTGCGGCTGGCTCGCGTCCGCTCGAGAACGCGCGCGACGCGGCGCTGCGCCTCCTCGGCGCCGCCGCCGCCGAAACCGGCCCTGGCCAGGGCGCCGCGCCCGCGCCGGCGGCGCCGGGTCCCGCGGACCTCGCGCTCGCGCTGCGCGTGCTCGCCGAGGAGGTGCGCCGCGCCGTCGTCCTCGAGCTCGGCAGCGAGCCGCCGTACCTCGCCCCGCCCGCCGCGGCGGAGGACCCGGGCAACGCCGGGGCGGCGCTGCTCGGCTGGCTGCGCGCGGCCGCGGCGCGTGCCGGGGTGCCGCTCGGGGCGCTGGCGCCCGCGGTCGAGGCCGGCGCCGCGAATGCCCGCGCGCTCCTGCCGCAGGCGGCGGGCGCGGGTGCCCTCGCGGCCGCACTCGAGGCGGCGCGCGCCGTGGTCGCGCGCGGTCTCGGCGCCGCGGGCGCCGCGGCGGCGACCGCCGCGCCCGGGCCGCTCGCGGTGCTGGTCGCCGAGATCGCGACCTCGGCCGGCGAGCGGCTCGCCGCACTCGCGCCGCCACCTGCGGTCAGCGAGGACCCGGCGCAGGCGGCCGAGGCGCTGCTCGGCTGGCTGCGCGCCGCGGCCGTGCGCGGCGGCGCGGGTCCGCCCGCGCTGAGCGCGGCGGTGGCCGAGGGCACCGAGCGCGCGCTCGCCTCGTTCGCGGGCGCCGGGGCCGATCCCGCGGCACGGGCGGCCATCGAGCTCACCCGCGCCTGGATCGACCGCGGGCTGGCGGCCGGCACGCCGGCGGGACCGCCGGCGCTCCTCTACCGGCCCGACGTCCCGGGACGGCCGGCGGGCGGCCCCGGGCGCAGCCGCCCGCGTGACGGCGGCGAACGGGTGCTCCCGATCGGTGCCGAGGAGCGCCCGCCGGGTGGCCGCGGACGGCCGGGTGGCGAGCCCAGGCCCGAGGCGGCGGCGGAGCCGGCCGCCGAGAACCCGACCGAGGGCCCGATGCAGTGCATCCGGCGCTGCGTCGACGCGCTCTACGCGGGCGACGGCGCGGCCTTCAGCGCCGAGTGGCTGTTCCCGGCCTGCTTCTGGGTCGACGGCCGCTGGCTCTGCTGCGCCGACGAGGCCGAGCTCGCGGCGCTGCAGGAGCGGCTGTTGCGCGCCGGCCGCGAGCGCGGCGTCGTCACGGCACGCCTGCTGCTCCTGCGCGTCGACCCGGTGAGCGAGGCCGCGGCGCTCGTGCATGCGCTCATCGGCGAGGCGCGCGCCGACGGCAGCCTCGTCCGCGAGGCGCAGGTCCTGTACACGACGCTGCGCAGCGCGGGCGGCTGGCGCGTGGCGGTCGCCATCGCCAGGTAGCCGTGCGCCGGGCCGCTATAATCGGCGCGGCCCCCATGCCGAACACGGACGCTCCTTGAACGCCGCCGCGCCACCGCCGGGCCCGGGCACGCTGCGCGCGGTGCTCGCGCACCACTCGTTCACGCGCTTCCTGCTCGCGCGCTTCGCCGGCTCCTTCGCCGTGCAGATGCAGACCGTCGCGGTCGGCGTGCAGGTCTACGGCCTGACCCACGATCCGCTCGACCTCGGCCTGATCGGCCTGTCGCAGGTGGTGCCGTTCCTGCTGTTCGTGCTGATCGCCGGCCAGGCGGCCGACCGGCTGAGCCGCAAGCGGATCGTGGTCGCGTGCTTCGCGCTGCTGCTCGCCTGCTCGCTCGCGCTCGCGTGGCTCACGCACGCCGGCTTGCGGGCCGCCTGGCCGGTGTTCGCGGTGATGGTGGTGTTCGGTACCGCGCGCGCCGCGATGGCGCCGGCGAGCCAGGCGCTGATGCCGAACCTGGTGCCGATCGCGCTCTTTGGCAACGCGGTCGGCGTCAACTCGGCGATGTGGCAGGTCGCGACGATCGCGGGGCCGGCGGTGGGCGGTGCGCTCTACGCGCACGCGGGCCCGGGCGCCGTGCATGGCGCGGTTGCGGCGCTCTTGGCGCTCGCCGTGGTCGCGACCGCCTCGATCCGCTCGCCGGCGCAGGCGCCGCCGGCGGAGCCGCCGAGCTGGCACACGCTGGTCGAGGGGCTGCGCTTCGTGTGGCGCCGCCACACCGTGCTCGGCGCGATCTCGCTCGACCTGTTCGCCGTGCTGTTCGGCGGCGCGACGGCGCTCCTGCCGGCCTACGCGACCGACGTGCTCGGGGTCGGCGTCGAGGGGCTCGGCTGGCTGCGCGCCGCCCCCGGCATCGGCGCCGGGATCATGGCGGCCGCGCTCACCGTCTGGCCGATCAGCCGCCACGCGGGCCGCGCGATGTTCGCGGGCGTGATCGTGTTCGGCGTCGCGACGATCGTGTTCGGCCTGTCGCACAGCTTCCTGCTGTCGCTCGCGGCGCTCGCGGTGCTCGGCGCCGCCGACATGATCAGCGTCTTCGTCCGGCACCTCCTCGTGCAGCTCGAGACGCCGGATGCGATGCGCGGCCGGGTCGGCGCCGTGAGCTGGATGTTCATCGGCGCCTCCAACGAGCTCGGCGAGTTCGAGTCCGGCGTGACCGCCGCGTGGTGGGGCCTCGTCCCGGCGGTGGTCGTGGGCGGTGCCGCGACGCTCGCCGTCGCGTGGGCGTGGACGCGCTGGTTCCCCGAGCTTCGGCGCCTCGACCGCTTTGCCGGCGCTTGACGCTCAGGGCGGGACTGTATATTCATACAGTATGGACCTCCCGATCAAGGGCCGGGGCGCGCCGAGCAACCGCAGTTCGCGCTTCCTGAGGCTCGCGACCGACCGCTCGCCCGAGTTCGTCGACGAGGCGCCCGCCGACGAGGCGCCGCCGCCGCGCCACCCGGCGACCCGGCTGCACATCGACGCGACGCGCACGATCATCAGCCGCAACGACTCGCCCGACGTGCCGTTCGGCCAGTCGATCAACCCGTACCGGGGCTGCGAGCACGGCTGCGTGTACTGCTTCGCACGCCCGAGCCACGCCTACCTCGACCACTCGCCCGGCCTCGACTTCGAGACGCAGATCTACGCCAAGCCAGACGCCGCGCGGCTGCTCGACGCCGAGCTCAGGCGACCGGGCTACCGGCCGGACACCATCCACCTCGGCGCGAACACCGACCCCTACCAGCCGCTCGAGCGCGAGGCGCGCATCACGCGCCAGATCCTCGAGAAGCTGCTCGAGTTCGGCCACCCGGTCACGGTGCTGACCAAGGGCGCGCTGATCGAGCGCGACCTCGACCTGCTCGGCGCGCTCGCCGCGCGCGGCCTCGCGCGCGCCGCGGTCAGCATCACGACGCTCGATTCCGGGCTGAAGCGCACGCTCGAGCCGCGCGCGGCCTCGCCCGCGGCGCGGCTGCGCGCGGTCGCGGCGCTGGTCGCCGCGGGCGTCCCGACCTCGGTGCTGGTCGCGCCGGTGATCCCGGCCGTCAACGACCACGAGCTCGAGGCGATCCTCGAGGCGGCGCGCGCCGCCGGCGCGCGCCGGGCCGGCTGGATCCTGCTCAGGCTGCCGCGCGAGTTGCGCGAGCTCATGAAGGAGTGGCTCGCCGCGCACCGCCCGCTCGCGGCGGCGCGCGTCATGAGCCTCGTGCGCGGCACGCGTCGCGGGCGCGAGTCGGACCCGCGCTTCCACGCGCGGATGCGCGGCGACGGCGCCTACGCCGAGCTGATCGAGCGGCGCTTCGCGGTCACGGCGCGGCGCCTCGGCCTCGAGCAGGGCCGCCAGGCGCCGCTCGACACGAGCCAGTTCCGCGTGCCCGCGGCCGGCGGCCAGCTGGCGCTGCTCTGAGCGCGTCGCCGCGAGGCGACCGGGCGGGCCGCGAAGCCGCGGAATCAGGGTGCTATAGTCGGGCCGAGGTTCCCCCGCGCCCCGCGCCCCCTGCGCCCCTGGAGCCGCCGTGAGCCCTACCTACACGAACCATCGCGCCCGGATGGCCGCCGCCGTCGGCGCCTGTGCACTCTTGCCGGCCTGCATGACCGCGAAGCTCGACGAGAACCGGGTCGCGCCGATGCACATCGCGAGCGGCGAGCGCGTCGTGATCCTCGCCAAGCCGCAGGTGGAGGGCACCGGCGCCGAGCAGGACTTCATGGACTGCGTCGGCGGCAAGCTCGCGCACGGCGGCGACGGCCTGAGCGTGTTCGGCAACGAGGAGTTCCAGAACACGATGTATCCGTGGTTCGAGCCGTCGGTGGCGCCGGTGCATGCCGAGAACGTCGCGGCGCTGCTCGAGCGGCCGAAGGTGTCGCGGCGGCTCGAGGAGACGGGCGTGCGCTACATCGTCTGGCTGGACGGCAACACCCGCAAGACCGACAGCGGCGGCAGCCTCGCCTGCGCCGCCGCGCCCGGCATGGCGGGCTGCTTCGGGTTCGGCTGGTGGGAGAAGCAGTCGGACTACCAGGCGACGGTCTGGGACCTCAAGAACGCGAAGTCGGCGGGCTCGGTGAGCACCAACGTCACCGGCACGTCGGCGATCCTCGGGCTCGTAGTGCCGCTGCCTTTCGTCGCCCGCGTCCAGAACACGGCCTGCGACCGCATGGCGGGGCAGCTCAGGACCTTCCTGAAGGGCGGCGACCCGTCGGTGGTCGACACGGGTTCCCATTGAGGGGACCGGCGGTCAACAGGCCGACGGGATCGGCGTTGACCTGAACCTCCGGCCGGTTCGGGAATCCAATCGTCGCAGGGCAGTGGCAGGGCCGTGATGGGGAGAGACAGTCAGATGAAGGGGCGCCTGGGTGACCGTGCGATCGCGACGGCGCTGGCTCTCGTCGCCGCGCTCGCGCTCGCGGGCTGCCCCCAGGACAAGTCGTCGAGCTCGAGCTCGAGCTCGAGCTCCAGCTCGAGTTCCAGCTCCAGCTCCAGCTCCAGTTCGAGCTCGAGCTCGAGTTCGAGCTCCACCTCCGGCTCGCAGGGATCTTCCGGGTCTGCGGGCTCATCCGGCTCTTCCGGTTCGTCCGGTTCGTCCGGTTCGTCCGGCTCGAGCGGCAGCAGCGGGTCGGCCGGGTCTTCGGGGTCGGCCGGCTCGTCCGGCAGTGCCGGGTCCGCGGGAACGACTGGCGGCTCGTCCTCGCCGGCGGGGACTGCGGGTGCCGGCGGTGCGCCGATGTCGCTGCCGGCGTCCGACAGCGGCGCCGGCGGGGCATTCTCGCTGCCGTCGAGCGGCGGCGCGGCGGGGTCGGGCGGTTCGAGCGCGGGATCGGCCGGCGCGGCTGGTGCGAGCGGCGGCGCGAGTGGTGGCGCGAGTGGCGATACGAACGGCACCGCAGGCGCAGGTGCCAGCGCCGGATCCGGCACGACCGGGACGTCCGGTACGACCGGCAAGGGAAGTGACTCGGGTGCGGCCGGCGCAGGTGCAACGGGCGGCGCGCCAGGCGGCGCAGCTGCGGGAGCCGGTACCGCCGCATCGTCGGGAACCGCCGGCGCGGGCGGCGGTACCAACACAGGCGGTGGCGCCTACGGTGGTGCGAGCGCGGGCGCAGCCGGCGGCTCGACCGGGGCCGCGGGCGGCGCGCCGGGTGGCGCATCCGCTGGTGCAGGAGGTGGCGCGGGTGGTGGCTCGACCGCAGCGGGCGGCGCGAATCCGGGTGGCGCAGGTCCGGGCGGTGCGTCCGCCGGCGCGGGCGGCGGCGCTGCCGGTGCCGCGACCGCCGCGGGCGGCGCGGGCCCCGGCGGCAGCGGCGGTTCCCGCGCGGGCGCCGGCGGAACGGCCGCAGGAGCCGCGGGCGGAACCGCGGGCGGGAGCGCCGGGGGCAGCACGGGCACGGGCGCGGGTACGGGCTCGGCGACGGCGGGCGCAGGCGGCGGCGGCAAGGCGGGCGCGGGGCCGGGCAGCAGCCCCGGGGACGGGTCCACACCCGCCGAGCGACGCGAGCAGATCTACCGGCGGATCGACGAGACGCTCGGCACCTTTGATGGCAGGATCAGGGCCGAACAGGACGCGATCCTCGCCGATCGTAATGCACATGGAGGCGAAGGTGCCGGATCCGGCGCCGGCACCGGCGCGGCGGATGGCAAGCAGGGCGCCTCCGGAGGCGCCGGTGGCGGCGACAAGGGTGATGCGGCCGGGAAGGGCACCAAGGGGCAGGGCGGCAAGGCCGGCGGAAATGGCCCGGCCGGTACCGCCGGCGGTGCCGGCGGGGCGGACGGCGGCGCGGGCACCGATGACTCCGGCGCCGTGCGCTCCGATCGCCAGGGCGCGGCGCGCGCGTCGGTCGTCGGTGGCGGCGGCGCGGCGCCGGCCGACGTGCCGGACGGCCGCGACGACGACATCGTCGCGCGCCAGATCCGCGAGGCCGCGATGAAGGAGACGGACCCGGAGCTGCGCGACAAGCTGTGGGACGAGTACCGCAAGTACAAGAAGGGCAAGTAGGCCGCCGACGGGGCGCGATGACACCGCCATGATCCCAAGTCACCGACTGCCGCATCCGTCGCGTCGCGCGCGCGCGCTCCTGCCGGCGGCGCTGCTGCTGCTGCTCGCCGGCTGCATGGTGCAGGAGACGCGCCCGCAGCCGAAGCTCGCGGCGGTGCAGGCGACGCACGAGATCCCGGCCGACCAGCTGCTCGACGTCGGCGTGCGCCTGTTCGACCCGGGCGTGCCGAAGGACATCGAGGAGCATCCGGAGAAGGGCGAGAAGGTCAGGATCAACCCCGAGATCCGCAAGGCCGAGGCCCGCTACCTGCCGACGCTGCTGCGCGCGACGCTCGAGGGCACCGGCGAGTGGGGTGCGGTGCGGGTCGTGCCGCAGAAGGCGCTGCTCGACGTCGACGTCGACGGCAAGATTGTCGAGTCGACGGGCTACCGGCTCGCGCTCGACATCTCGGTCAGCGACGCCACCGGCCGGCACTGGTTCTCGAAGCACTACCAGCGCGACGCCGACACGAGCACCTACCGCGACGGCGCCCCCCGGGACCGCGATCCGTTCCAGAACATCTACGTCGAGATCGCCAACGACATGCTCGCGTTCCGCGAGCACCTCGCCGCGGCCGACCTCGCCGCGATCCCGCGCACCACGCGGCTGCGCTTCGGCAACGACCTCGCGCCGGCGGCGTTCAGCGACTACCTCGCCAAGGACCGCCCGCGCGAGGGCAAGCCCGAGTACCGCATCGTGCGCCTGCCGGCCGACGACGATCCGGTGGTCGAGCGCGTCGATCGCATCCGCCAGCGCGACGCGGCGATGGTCGACACGGTGAGCGAACACTACGGCGCCTTCGCCGAGAAGCTCGCCGATCCGTACATCGGCTGGCGGCGCTCGACCTACGACGAGATCGACGCCGAGGAGAAGGCCAAGCGCGAGGCGACCACCCGCAAGCTGCTCGGCGTCGGCGCGATCATCGCCGGCATCGCGCTGCCGAACATGTGCGGCGGCGCGCCGACCTACGGCAACTACGTCTGCAGCGGCGGCGAGGCGCTGGTGCGCGCCGCGGCGGTCAGCGGCGGCGTGATGGCCGTGATCTCGGGCTTCGAGAAGGGCAAGCAGGCGCAGATCCACACCGACGCGATCAAGGAAATCACCGGCTCCTTCCAGAGCGAGGCGGCGCCGGCCGTGGTCGACGTCGAGGGCCGCACGCTCAAGCTCACCGGCAGCGCCGAGGCGCAGTACGCCGAGTGGCGCCAGCTGCTGCACGACCTCTACCAGGAGGAGACCGGCATCGTCGCCGACCCGGCCTCGCCGGACGGCGGCCGGGCCGCGGCGCCGGCGGCCGCACCGGCGGCGGCACCGCCGCCGAAGGACCCGAGCTGACCGGGCCCATGGCGAGCGTGGGCCCCGGTGACCGCCTCGCGGCGCGCCTCGTGCTCGTGCGCCCGCTCGGCGGCGGCGCCGGCACGGCGGTGTGGCTGGCCGAGGACCTCGAGCGGCGGGTGCGCTGCGTCGTCAAGATCGCCGCCGGCGCCGAGGCGCGGCGCGTGCTCGCGCGCGAGGCCGGGCTGCTCGCGCGGCTCGCGCACCCCGGCATCGTCGCCTGCGACGGCACGCTCGAGGATGGCGAGCGCCTGCTGCTGCTCACCGAGTACCTGCCCGGCGGCGACCTCGGGGCGCTTTGCGGCGGCGCCTGGCCGCAGGCGATCGCGGCGCTCGGGCCCGCGCTCGCGGGACTCGCGCACGCGCACGCCGCCGGCGTCGCGCACGGCGACCTCAAGCCCGCCAACCTGGTGCGCGCCGCCGACGGCGGCGCGCGGCTCGTCGATTTCGGGGTCGCGGCCGCGGCGCTCGAGGGCCTCGCCGCGCGCGGTTCGCCCTACTCGCGCAGCCCGGCGCAGTGGCAGGGCCAGCCGCCGGCACCGGCCGACGACCTGTGGGGGCTCGGCGCGCTGCTCTACCAGCTGGTCGCCGGCGCGCCGCCCTACTACCCGGCGGTGGACGCCGCGCGCCTCGCGCGCGAGCCGCCGGCAGCGCCTGCGGGCGCGCCGCCGGCGCTCGCGGCGCTGATCGTGCGGCTGCTGTCGCCGCAGCCCGCCGCACGCGGCGAGCTCGCGGCGGCGCGCGCGACGCTCGCCGAGCTCGCCGCCACGTCCGCGCCGGAGCCGCGGCCGCGGGCGCCTGCGCCGGCGCCGCCGCGGCCGCTGCCGGCGGCCGGCTGGCAGCCGGCCGCCGCGGTGCAGGCGCCGCCGGGCCCCGCACCGCGCCGCTCCGCCGCGCTCGTGATCGGCCTGCCGCTCCTGCTGGCGGCGGTCGTCGGCGTGTTCGTCGTCCTGCCGCGCTGGGCGCGCGAGCACCCGCCCGAGGTCGCCGTCGTCGCGAGCGCGCCCTCGCCGATCCTCGCCGCGCGCGAGGCCGCCGCTCCCAAGGCGCTGCCCTCGACGCCCGAGGGCCTCGCCGACCTCGCCCGCGCCAAGACCGGCGCCGAGACGGCGCGCGCCGCCTTCGAGGCGGCGCGCGCGCCGCTCGCGGGCGAGCACGCCGAGCTCTGGGGCGGCGCCGAGCTGGCGCGCATGAACGGCAGCGCGAGCGACGCCGAGGCGCGCTACCACGAGCGCGACTACGCCGCGGCCGCGGCCGCCTGGGCGGTGGCCACCGAGCTCGTGCCGCGCATCCGCGCCGGGCGCGCGCCGGCGCTGGCAGCCGCCCTCAGGGACGGCCGCGCCGCCTTCGAGCGCGCCGACGCCGCGGCCGCGACCGCGGCCTTCGAGCGCGCGCTCGCGATCGAGCCGGCAAACGCCGTCGCGCGCGCCGGCCTCGCCCGCGCCCGGCGCCTCGACGAGGTGATCGCGCTCTGCGACGCGGGCGCCGCGCTCGAGCGGCAGGGGCAGCTCGAGGCCGCCGCCGCGAAGTACCGTGCGGCGCTGGCCGCCGACCCCGCGACCGGCGCCGCCAGCGCGGCGCTCGCGCGCCTCGCCGCGCGCGGTCGCGCCGACGCCTTCGCGCAGGCCATGGCGCAGGGCCAGAAGGCGCTCGCCGCCGGCGACCGGCCGCGCGCCCGCGCCGCCTTCGAGCACGCGCTCACGATCCAGCCGGGCGCCGCCGAGGCGCAGGACGCGCTCGCCCAGCTCGCGCTCGGCGACCAGGCGGCGACCATCGCGCGCGAGCGCGCCGCGGCGGACGCGGCGGTCCGCGAGGAACGCTGGGCGGACGCGGTGCGCGCCTACGACGCGGCGCTCGCGCTCGACGCGACGCTGGTGTACGCGCAGTCCGGCAAGGCGGTGGCCGAGCCGCGCGCGGTGCTGGCGGCGCGGATCGACCGGCTGCTCGCGGCGCCCGCGCGGCTCGAGTCGGAGGAGGCGCGCAGGAGCGCGCGGGCGCTCGCGGCCGAGGCCGAGGACACGGCGGCGGCCGCCGGCGCCGCGCCGGTGCTGCGCCGCCAGCTCGCTGCGCTCCAGCATGCGATCGTGCTGGCCGAGACGCCGGTGCGTCTGACGCTCGTCTCGGACAACCTGACCGAGGTGGTCGTGTACCGCGTCGCGCGGCTCGGCACCTTCGCGGCACGCGAGCTCGAGCTGCTGCCCGGCCGGTATACGATCGTCGGGCGTCGGGCCGGCTATCGCGACGTGCGCCGCGAGGTGGAGGTCGCGCCCGGCGCGGAGGCGCCGGCACCGGTCGACGTCCGCTGCCTGGATCCGATCTGAACCGCGAAGCGAGCCCTTGCGCCGGTACCACCTCAGCTCCCCGCTCGGACAGCAGCCGCTCGCAGCCGCCGACTTCCCGCTGTCGATCGGCGGCGCCGGCGCGCGCATCGTGGTGCCGGGCGTCGCCGACGGCGCGCTGGTCGCGCTGATCGGCCTCGACGGCGCGGAGCCCTACCTGCAGCCGGTGGCGGGCGAGGCCGCGCCGCGCGCGGGCGGCGCGCCGCTCGCCGAGTCCGTCTGGCTCGCCGACGGCGAGCGCTTCGAGGCCGGCGAGGCGCGCTGCCGCGTCGAGGCGCCGGGCGAGGACTGGACGCTCGTCGTCGAGCACGCCGGCGGCGACAACGCGACCGAGCCGCCCGCCTACGCCGAGGGCGCGGCACCGGCCGAGCCCGAGGACGTGCCGGTGCGCCAGGCGCTCGCCGCGGTCCGCTTCGAGGCGCCGCAGGCGGGCGCGGCCGCGCCCGGTGCGGCACGGCGGCGCATCGATCCCGCCCGCGTCGCGCTCGCGGCGCTCGCGCTCGCCGCGATCGGCGTGCTCGCGCTCCTGATGGCCGCGAGCGCGGTCACGGTGCGGGTCGCGCCCGACCTGCCGCCGGACCGCGCGCGCTTCGCCGGTGCGCTCATCGACCTGCCGGTGGCCGGTCACCACCTGGTGCTGCCCGGCGCCTACCGGCTGCGCGTCGAGAAGCAGGGCTACGTCGCGGCCGAGATCCCGGTCCGCGTCACCGGCAGCGCCGGCCAGCGCTTCGAGGCCGCGCTCAGGAAGCTCCCGGGGGTGCTCGCGGTCGACACCGGCGGCGTCGCCGCGACCGTGAGCGTCGACGGCCGCGCCGCGGGGGCGCTGCCCGGCGAGCTGACGCTCGAGCCCGGCACGCGCACGCTCACGATCGAGGCGCCGCGCTACGCGCCGGCCACCGAGCGGGTCGAGGTCGAGGGGCTCGGCCACCGCCAGCAGCTGAGCGTGCGCCTCGCGCCGCTGTTCGCGGCGGTGCGCATCGAGTCGGTGCCGGCCGGCGCCGCGGTCGCGGTCGACGGCGTCGCGCGCGGCACGACGCCGCTGACCGTGGAGATCGACGCCGGCCGGCGCCTGGTGACGCTGCGCCACGAGGCGTTTCGCGCCTGGGAGTCGCCGATCCTGGTCAAGGCCGGCGAGCCGCAGACCGTCGGCCCGGTCACGCTCGGCCTGCCGGACGGCCGGCTCGTGGTCACGAGCGAGCCGTCCGGCGCGGACGTCAGCGTCGCCGGCAGCTACCGTGGCCGCACGCCGCTGACGCTGCCGCTCGCGCCCGGCACCGCGCACGAGGTGCTCGTGACCCGCGCCGGCTACGCCGCCGCGACCCGCAGCGTGCGGCTCGAGCCGAGCGCCACCGCGACGCTCGCCGTCGCGCTCGTGCCCGAGCTCGGCGAGGTCGAGATCAAGGGCGAGCCCGCGGATGCCGAGCTCTACGTCGATGGCCGGCCGGCGGGCCTCGCCAACCAGCGCCTGCGGCTCACCGCGATCGCGCACCCGATCGAGATCCGAAAGTCCGGGCTCGAGCCGTACCGGACGACGGTGACGCCGCATCCCGGGCTCCTGCAGGCGGTGAACTTCGTGCTCAGGACCGCGGCCGAGCAGAAGCTCGCGCGCTTCCCGCTGCATCTTCGGACCGCCCTCGGGCAGGTGCTCAAGCTGCTGCCGCCCGGGACGTTCACGATGGGCAGCCCGCGGCGCGAGCCGGGCCGCCGCGCCAACGAGCCGCAGCGGCCGGTGGAGATCCGCCGCGCCGTCTACCTCGCCGAGAAGGCGGTCACCAACCAGGACTTCCGCGCGTTCAAGCCGGACCACCTGAGCGGCGCCTACCAGCAGGAGACGCTCGACCTCGACCTCTATCCGGTCGCCAACGTCTCCTGGCAGGAGGCCGCCGAGTACTGCAACTGGCTGTCGGCCAAGGAGGGCCTGCCGCCGGCCTACGCCGCGACCGGCGGGCGCCTGGCGCTCGCGCGACCGGCGACCACCGGCTACCGGCTGCCCACCGAGGCCGAGTGGGAGTACGCGGCGCGCTGGACCGGCGCCGGCAACGACCGCAAGTACCCGTGGGGCAGCGCGCTGCCGATCCCGGCCCGGGCCGGCAACTTCGCGGACGCCCGCGCGGTCTACCTGCAGGGCCACGTGCTGCCCGACTACGACGACGGCTACCGCGTGGCGGCGCCGGTCGGCAGCTTCGCGCCGAATCCGCTCGGCTTCTACGATCTCGGCGGCAATGTGCTGGAATGGACCTCGGACTTCTATACCGTGTACCCGGACGCCACCGCCACCACGGTGGACCCCACCGGGCCCGCGGACGGCGAGTCGCACGTGATCCGCGGTGCGAGCTGGCTGACGGCGAACATCGCGGAGCTGCGGCTCGCCTGGCGCGACTACGGCACGAGCGGCCGCGCGAACCTCGGCTTTCGGATCGCCCGCTATGCGGAGTGAGGCACGATGAACCAGTCCCTGCTGTTGCGTTTCGCAGCCCTCACCGCTGCGGCGCTGGTGCTCGCGGGCTGCGGCGAGGTCCGCGCCGCCGATCCGCCCGCCGCGACGCCGCCCGCGCCGGCGGCGCCGGCCAAGGACGCGGCGACGCCGCCGGCCAAGGACGCCGGCGCGCCGGCGGCCGGCGCCAAGGGCGCCGACGGCAAGGCCTCGCCGCTGCACTTCGAGCCGACCGAGAAGACGCGCGCCGACTTCGAGGTCTCGTTTCCGACCGACATCTGACCGACCCCGGGGGAGCGCGGCCCGCGCCGTGAACGCAAGACGCATGAAGAAGAACCGCTCCGAGTTCATGTACGAGCTGTACGCGCTGCTCGCGGTGATCCTCGTCATCCAGGGCTTCTACACCGCCGTGGTCCGGCCGCGCGCGGTCGCGATCCTCGCCGCGCAGCAGGCCGCGATGGCCAAGGACCCCGAGTACGTGCCCGAGCGCACGCTGTGGGTGATCGCCAAGGACTACGAGCAGGAGGTGTGCGTGATCCTGTCGCTGTGGGCGGTGATCGTGATGGCGCTGCGGGCCCGCACCGCGACCCGCGCCCGGCGGCTGCTCGACCGCGACCTGCTGCACCTGCCGGAGGGCATGCGGGTGCTGCCGGAGGACTCGCGCGAGTACCTGCGCCAGCTCGAGGGCGTCGACGAGCACACCCGCGGCATGCTGCTGCCGCGCGCGCTCTTTACCGCGCTCGAGCGCTTCGGCGCGACGCGCAGCGTCCAGGACGCGAGCGCCGCGGCGCGCAACACCTGCCAGATGGAGAACGAGCGGCTCGACTCGGAGCTCGCGATGGTGCGCTTCGTCGCCTGGGCGATCCCGGCGCTCGGCTTCGTCGGCACGGTGCGCGGCATCGGCGAGTCGCTGCAGCAGGCGCACCGCGCGATCGAGGGCGACGTCTCCGGCGTCACCGCCGGCCTCGGCGTGTCCTTCAACGCGACGCTGATCGCGCTGACGCTGTCGATCGTCGTGATGTTCTTCCTCCACCAGCTGCAGCTGCTGCAGGAGCGGCTCGTGCTCGACACCGAGAACTACGTCGACGAGCGGCTGCTGCGGCACCTGCACGTGCGCTGAGCGCGATGGCGGCCGCGGCCTACTCGCTCGAGCTCACCGGGGCCGGGCTCGTGCTGCTCGGCCCGGCGGGCGTGGTCGCCGCGCCGCCGGCCTGGGCCGGCTTCGAGGGCGCGACGGTCGTGACCGGCGAGGCGGCGCGCGGCCGGGCGCGGCTCGCGCCGCTCTTCACCTCGAACCGCCACCTCGAGGAGCCGGGCACCGAGCCGCTGCCGCGCCAGCGGCCGGCGGTGCGCTCCAACGCCGACCTCCTGTACGCGCAGCTCGCCGCGCTCGCGCCGGCGCTCGGCGGCGAGCCTGCGGTGCTCGCCGTCTCGAGCGCGTACACGCTCGCGCAGCTCGCGCTCGTGGCGGCGGTCGCCGACGCCGCCGGGCTCGGCGTCGCGGGCCTGGTCGACGCCGCGGTCGCGGCCTGCGCCGACCTGCCGTCGACGCCGCGCGCGCTGTGCCTCGACCTCGAGATGCACCGCGCGGTGCTGACCGAGCTCCACCGCGGCGAGACGCTGCGCCGCGGGCGGGTGGACATCGCGCGCGGCCTCGGCCTGCGCGCCTTCGAGGACCAGGCGGCCGGCTTCGTCGGCCGGGCCTTCGTGCGCGCGACGCGCTTCGACCCGCTGCACCAGGCGGCCAGCGAGCAGCTGCTCTACGACCGCCTGCCGCTGTGGCTGGCGGCGGTCGCCGGCGGCGAGACCGAGGTGGTGCTCGAGCACGCCGGGCTCAGGCACGAGACGCGGCTCAGGCTCGCCGAGTTCGCGGCGGCGCTCGAGCCGCTCGCGGCGGACGTCGCGCGCCTCGTGAACTCCGCGCGCCGCGCCGGCGAGCCGGTGACGCTGTACGTCAGTGCGCGCGTCGCCGCGGTGCCGGGCCTGGTCGCGAGCCTGGCCGCGATCGGCCAGTGCGCGCTCACCGAGCTCGGCGCCGGCGCCGCGGCCGAGGGCGCCCGGGCGCACGCCGCCGAGATCGCCGGCGGCGCGCTCGAGTTCGTGACCGCGCTCGCCGGCGCGCCGGCGGCGGCGGCGGCCGCGGCCGCGGCCGAGGGCGACGGTCGCGCGCCGACCCACGTCATCTGCCAGGGGCGCGCCTACGCGCTCGGCCCGGAGCCGCTGACGGTCGGCCGCGGGCCCGTCGGCGCGCGCACCATCGTGCTCGCGGGCGCCCTCGCCGGCGTCTCGCGCAGCCACTGCCGGCTGCTCGCGAGCGGTGCCGAGGCGGTGCTCGAGGACCTGTCGGCCTACGGCACCTTCGTCAACGGCGGCCGGGTCGCGCGCCGCGCGCGGCTCGCGACCGGCGACCGGATCCGGGTCGGCACGCCGGGCGTCGAGCTCGAGCTCGTGCGCCTCGAGGAGTGAGCCGCCGTGGCGCGCCGCAAGTTCGACGTCTTCAGCATGTCGTTCCTCGACGCGATCTGCTGCGGCTTCGGCTCGGTGGTGCTGATCTTCATGCTGATCACCGCGCAGGGCAATTCGCACGTCAAGAAGGTCACCGACGACCGCCGCTCGGAGGCGCTCTTGGTCGAGCAGCAGCGGCTCGACGCGCAGAAGAACCTCGCCGAGCTCAGGAACTCGCTCGAGGTGCTCGACAGGGCCAAGGTGACCACCGCGGGGCTGTCGGAGCGGGTGCTCGCCGAGCTCGAGGCCGCGAAGCAGGAGCTGGCCGAGTCCGAGAACGAGACGCTGGCGCGGCGCGCCCGGCTCGAGCAGCTCAAGGCCGACATCGCCTCGCTCGAGCAGAGCGCCAAGCGCCTCGAGGACCAGGCCGCCAAGCCCGGCGGCGGGGCCTCGGTGCACGGCTTCAAGGGCACCGGCGACCGGCTGTACCTGACCGGCATGCGGGTCGGCGGCCAGCACGTGCTGATCCTGGTCGACGCCTCGGCGAGCATGCTCGACGAGACGCTGGTCAACATCCTGCGCATGCGCAACATGTCCGACGAGAAGAAGCTGCGCTCCGAGAAGTGGCGCCAGGCGGTCTCGATCGCCGACTGGATCTCGACCCAGATCCCGACCACCGCCCAGTTCCAGATCTACACCTTCAATACGCGCCCGGAGCCGCTGGTCGAGGGCAGCGCCGGGCAGTGGCTCAAGCTCGACGGGCCGACGCTCGAGAAGGCGCTGAACCGGCTCAGAAAGATCGTGCCCAGGGACGGCACCAGCCTCGAGAACGCCTTCGCGGTCGCCAAGCAGCTGAACCCGCAGCCCGACAACCTGATCCTGATCACCGACGGCCTGCCGACGCAGGGCGCGCAGCCGCCGACCAAGAAGCTCGCCGACGGCGACGACCGGCTGCGGTTCTTCGAGCGCGCGATCGCGGCGCTGCCGAAGAAGCTGCCGGTCAGCACCATCCTGCTGCCGATGGAGGGCGACCCGGCCGCACCGAGCGCGTTCTGGAACCTGGCCAAGGCGACGCAGGGCTCGTTCATGGCGCCGTCGCGGGACTGGCCGTGAGCGGCCGCGGCGCAGCGGAGGCCGCGTGAGCCGCGCCGCGACCGCCTCCGGCGGCGTGCGCGGCAGCCGGCGCCGCGACCGCGACTTCCAGGTGTTCAGCATGTCGTTCCTGGACGCGATCTGCTGCGCCTTCGGCGCGCTGATCCTGATCATGGTGCTGGCGCAGGTCGGCCGGCCGAAGGTCATCCAGGCGATCGACACGGACCTGAGCGGCCTGATCGCCAAGGACGAGGCGACGCTCGCCGAGCTGCGCGGCGAGACCGAGCGGCTGTCGCGCGACCTGCTCGGCCGCAAGGAGCAGGTCGCCGAGCTCAAGGACAAGGTCGCGCGGCTGCAGGGCGAGCTGTCGAAGATCAAGGGCCAGTACCACGCCTCGAAGCAGGACGCGGCGGTCGCCGCCGAGCTCGAGGGCAAGCTGTCGGCGGCGCAGCAGACGCTGACCTCGGAGATGGAGCGCCTGCTCGGCCAGAACTTCAAGCGCGCCAAGGACGCGCCGATCGGCGGCGTGCCGGTCGACAGCGAGTACGTCATCTTCCTGATCGACACCTCGGGCTCGATGCAGAGCTACAGCTGGGGGCTCGCCAAGCAGAAGCTGCGCGAGGTGCTCGAGATGTACCCGCACCTGAAGGGCATCCAGGTGATGTCCGACCAGGGCTACTACATGTTCGCCGAGTACCGCGGCAAGTGGATCCCCGACACGCCGGCGCGCCGCAAGGCGATCCTCGACTCGTTCAACGGCTGGAACGCGTTCTCGGCCTCGAGCCCGGCCGAGGGCATCATCGCCGCGATCCGCACCTTCTGGACGCCGGAGCACAAGATCAGCATCTACGTGTTCGGCGACGAGTTCACCGGCGCCTCGATCCAGCAGGTGGTCGACACCGTCGACCGGATCAACCGCAACGACCAGACCGGCGAGCGGGCGGTGCGCATCCACTACATCGGCTTCCCGCTCGACCCGCAGTACCCGCAGTTCACGAACATCCGCCTCGCGCAGCTGATGCGCATCATCTGCCAGCGCAATGGCGGTTCCTTCGTCGGGCTCGTACGCTAGCGCGGGGAGGGCGCGTGCGGCAGCAGACCTCGATGCGACAGCTTGCGGCGTGGGCCGCGCTCGCCGGCCTGGCGCTGCTCGCCGGCTGCGGCGGCGTGCACGTCACGGCCGAGAACACGCTGCCGCGGCCGCTGGTCGAGGAGCTGCCGCTGCGCGCCGGCGTCTACTACAGCGCCGAGTTCAGGAGCTACACCGCCCGCGAGAAACGCGCCGGGACGCAGTGGGAGATCATTCTCGGCGGCGCGCACGTCGCCGCAATCGACCGGCTGACGAAGGCGATGTTCGAGAGCGTCGTGACGGTGACCGAGCTCGGCAAGCCGCCGCCTGCGCCGCTCGACGTGGTGCTCGAGCCGCGCTTCGAGGAGTACTCGTTCCTGACGCCGCGCGACTCCGGCAGCGAGATCTACAGCGTCACGATCAAGTACCGCATCAACATCTACGACGGCGCGGCGCGCCTCATCGACTCGCTGGTGCTGACCGGCTTCGGCAACGAGCCCGCCGGCGCGCTGTCCTCCGGCGCGCCGCTCGCGGCCGCGACGCGCAAGGCGATGCGCGACGCCGGCGCCAAGTTCGCCGCGCAGTTCCCGGACCAGCCGGTGGTGCGCAAGCTGCTCCGGCACGAGCCGGTGCCGCCGATCGCGCCGGAGTCCGCGGCTGCCGAGGGCTCGGTTGGCGAGGTGCAGCCGGCGGCCGGCAAGCCCGCGCCGCCGGCACCGGCGTCGAAGCCGGCGGCCGCGGCAGCGGTACCGGCTGCCGTGGCGCCGGCCGCGGCGCCGCCGCCCCCGGCTGCGGCACCGGCGAGCGGCGCAGCGCCGGCCGCGGCGCCGCCCGTGCCACCGACCGCGGCGCCCGCACCGCCCCCCACGCCCGGGACCGGCCCGGCGGCGCCGGCCACGGCGCCCCCGGCGCAGGCGCCGCCACCGGACGCCCCACCACCGGACGCCCCGCCGCCCTCGCCGCCACCCGACCCGGCGCCGCCGCCGCGCTGAGCGCGGCCCGGCTCAGGTCGGGTTCTCGAGGCTGAACGACCCCGTCTCGTCGTCGTAGGCGAAGGCCTCGGCGTAGCGCGCCCAGCTGACGATCGCGCGCAGCGTCTGCTCGGCGGCCTCCGGCGACATGTGGTCCTCGAGCTCGTCGAGGAAGCGGCTCTTGGGCGCCGCGTGGCTCGCGCGCTCGTCGAGCACGCGGCGGATGTGGGCCGCGAGCGGCACGTGCGCGAGCAGGTGGCGGGCGAACAGGCGCTTGCGTTCGTCGAGCGCCGAGTCGGCGAAGGCGAGCCCCTCCGGCGTCAGCTTCAGGTCGCCGCCCTCGACCTCGGCGAAGTGCAGCATCTGCAGCGTCTCGGCCACCGGGAACAGGTCGTCGATCTCGAGCTGCAGCTCGGAGGCGATCTCCGGCAGGTCGGCCTTGCCGGAGAACGGTGGCGCCGCGACCGTCTCGATGAGGCCGGACAGCAGGTTCGAGGAGACGCGCGCCAGCGTCTGGTCGATGCCGGTGCCGGCGGCGCGCTCGACGCGCAGCGGCGCGCCGCGGTGCGGCTTGGCGGTCATCTCGACGTAGATGCGCTCCACCAGCGCCGCGAATGCCGGGTCGAGCCGATCGCGCGGCCGCGGGATCGGCACCTCGATCGTCGAGACGATGCGCCCGGGGTTGGTGGCGAACACCAGGATGCGGTCGCACATCTGCACCGCCTCCTCGATGTTGTGGGTCACGAGGATCACGCCCTTGATCGGCATGCGCCCGTCCGACCACAGGTCGAGGAAGTCGGTGCGCAGCGTCTCGGCGGTCAGCACGTCGAGCGCCGAGAACGGCTCGTCCATCAGCAGGATGTTCGGGTGCACGACCAGCGCGCGCGCGAAGCCGACGCGCTGGCGCATGCCGCCCGAGAGCTCGCGCGGGTAGGCGGACTCGAAGCCGTCGAGGCCGATCAGGTCGATCGCCTCGAGCGAGCGGCGCCGGATCTCGTCGCGCGCGACGTGCAGCGCCTCGAGGCCGAGCGCGACGTTCTCGTAGACCGTCAGCCACGGGAACAGCGCGAAGCTCTGGAACACCATCGCGATGCCGTCGGCGGGCGCGTCGATCGCCTTGCCGAGGTAGCGCACCTCGCCGCCGGTCGGCTGCGCGAGCCCGGCGATCAGCCTGAGCAGCGTCGACTTGCCGGAGCCGGAGCGGCCCAGCAGGCCGACCACCTCGCCGGGCCGCAGCGCGAGGCTGACGTCGTCGAGCACCAGCAGCTCGCCGCCGTCGCCGCGCGGGAAGGTCTTGCGCGCGTGCACGACCTCGAGCAGCGGCGCGGTCTCGACATTCGGCTTGAGGTTGGCGTTCATGGGGTCACGACAGGCGGAACTTGCGTTCCGCATAGTAGTAGAGGGGCCGCCACAGCAGGCGGTTGATCAGCAGCACGTACAGGCTCATCGTCACGACGCCGAGCACGATGCGGTGGAAGTCGCCGGCGGTGGTGGCGTTGGCGATGTAGGCGCCGAGGCCCGCGGCCTCGACCTTCTCGTCGCCCCAGCTCGCGACCTCGGCGACGATGCTGGCGTTCCAGGAGCCGCCGGAGGCGGTCAGCGCGCCGGTCACGTAGTACGGGAACACCGCCGGCAGCGCGATGCGCCGCCACCACAGCCAGCCGCGGACCCGCAGGTTGGTCGCCACGTGGCGCATCTCGCCCGGGATCGCCGCGGCGCCGGCGATCACGTTGAACAGGATGTACCACTGCGTGCCGAGGATCATCAGCGGACTCAGCCAGACGTCGGCGTTGAGGCGCCAGCTGACGATGCCGAACACGGCCACCGGGAACAGCAGGTTGGCGGGAAAGGCCGCCATGAACTGCGCCACCGGCTGCACGATGCGCGCGACCGCGGGCCTCAGGCCGACGTAGACGCCGATCGGCACCCAGACGAGGCTCGCGATCGCGATCAGCAGGAACACCCGCAGCATGGTCACCGCGCCGAGCGCGACCGTGGTGCCGATGTCCCGCGCGCCGAGCTCGGGCGCGAGGAAGCGGCCGGCCTGCCAGACGGCGAGCGCGAGCAGCAGGCCGACCACCGCGATCGCGGCCAGGTCGAGGCGGCGCGCGTGCTCGCGCGTCTCGAAGCGCACGGCGCCGGGCGCGGTGCGGATCGCGGCGCCGACGCTGCGCGCCACGCGCCTCAGCCAGCGCAGGAAGCGCGCCACCAGGATCGAGCTGCCGAGCGCCTCCAGCACCCACGAGCGCGGCGGCGTCGTGCCCGGCTCCTGCTCGAAGCGAAAGCGATCGGCGTAGGCAACGAGCGGCCGGAACAGCAGCTGGTCGTACACCAGGATGACCGCCAGCATGGTCGCGATCGCCCAGCCGACCGCGGCCAGGTTCTTCCTCTCGATCGCGAGCGCGATGTAGGAGCCGATCCCCGGCAGCGTCAGGTTCGTCGAGCCGACGCTGATCGCCTCGGAGGCGACCACGAAGAACCAGCCGCCGGACATCGACATCATCATGTTCCAGATGAGCGGCGGCATCGCGAACGGCACCTCGAGCCGCCAGAAGCGCGCCCAGGCGGACAGCCGGAAGCTGCGCGCCGCCTCGCTGAGCTCGGTCGGCACGGTGCGCAGGCTCTGGTAGAAGCTGAACGCCATGTTCCAGGCCTGGCTGGTGAAGATCGCGAACACGGCCGCGAACTCCGCGCCGAGCACGCGGCCCGGGGCCAGCGACAGGAAGAACACCACCGTCACCGAGATGAAGCCGAGGATCGGCACCGACTGCAGGATGTCGAGCAGCGGCACCAGGAGCCGCCCGGCGCGCGGGCTCTTGGCCGCCCAGGTCGCGTAGCTGAACGTGAACGCGAGCGACAGCGCGAGCGCCGCCAGCATCCTGAGCGTGGTGCGGGCCGCGTATGCGGGCAGCTGCCAGGGGCTGAGCGACACCGGGCTCACTTCCAGCGTCGCGAGCGGCGCGAGCACGCCGTGGCTGCCCTCGGCGAAGAACGCCAGCAGGCCGACCACCAGCAAGAGCGCGATCAGGTCAAAGCGCGACGGGGCGCCGCGGCTCGCGGTATTCCAGGCAGTGGGGCTCTGCGGCATGGGGGCGAGCGCGAATGCGGGCGGTCCGGGGCGGCAAACAGGCGCCGCAGTCTGACACAACCGCCCGCGCGCTCAACCCCCGGGGCGCGCTCAGAACTGCGCGTGCAGGCGCAGTGCCAGCACCGACACCGGGCCGCGGTCGCGGTTGTAGGCCGGGTGGTTCACACATTGGTAATCCAGCGTCACCTGCACCGGGCCCGCGACCCTGGCCGCGTAGTAGGTCTCGAGGACCTGTTCGTGGCCCGCGTTCGGCAGCCGCCCGTCGCCGATCAGCAGCCCGAGCCCGCCGGCGTCGAGGTAGCGGCGCCGGGCGGACGAGATCGCGCTGTCGATGAGCGCGAGGCCGAGCGTGTCGCCGGCGCGCGCCCAGCGCCGCCCGCCGAGCGACAGGCCCGCCGCGAGCGCGCGGTCGATGTCGGTGAACTCGTAGGTCTCGACGTTGCCGGCCGCGCCGCCGGCGCGCACGAACAGGCCGAGGTCCGCGGCGAGCTGCTGCTCGAGCGAGAGGCCCCCGCCCAGGCGGCTGCGGTAGCGGCGCACCGCGGCGATGTCGACCGGGTTGCCCGTGGCCTCGGCCTGCTGCACGGCCTCGTCGAGCAGGCCCATCCGGCCGCGGCTGTCGAAGCCCGTCACGAGCACCCGGCCGGGCTGGCCGCCGAGCTCGTAGCGCCGCTCGAGCTCGGCGAGCAGCTGGAACTGGTGGCCGCCGGGGTCGAGGTGCTCGCTGTTGGGGACGCTCGACAGCGCGAACACGCCGCCGCGCAGCGTCCACGGGCCCTGGTACCACTCGACGCTGGCGCCGACCGTGTAGCCCCAGGCGTCGGCGGCGTAGTCGAAGCTGCCGGTGTCGATCGCGGCCCAGTTCAGGAAGTCGGCGTGCGAGTCGTGCGCGTAGCGGTTGGTGTCGAAGACGTCGCCGACGCTGAACTTGCCGAGCGTCACCACCACCCGGTCGGGGCTCGCGCGGCCGCCGAGCGCCAAGAGCCCCGCCTCGAGCGGCTCGCGGCGCTCGTCGAGGTCGATGGTCTGGCGCACGAACAGCCGCGGCAGCCGCAGGTACGGCTCCTTGCGCCCGACCTTGTAGGCCTCGCCGCTCGGGAAGGCCGCGAGGCCGAGCGTGTCGTCGAGGCCGAAGCCCTGGTCCAGCTCCGGCACCAGCCAGCCCTCGGCGCCGGGCCAGAGCCGCGCGCCGAGGAACAGGGTCGCGTCGAAGGTCTCGCGGCCCTGGTCGGGCGTCAGGCTGTTGGGCCCGCGGTACGGGGCGTGGAAGGCGTTGGTCTCCTGCTCGACGAAGGTCGTCTGGCCGTGGACCGCGAACTCGGGCTGCGGGTCCGCGGCCGCCGCCTCGCCGGCCGCCGCGCCGGCCGCGCCGGCGAGCAGGACGGCGAGCGCCGCGACGGCGGCGATCGCGGCGCGGCGGCTCGGGGCAGGGTGGCGGGGGCGGGCGGTCGGCATCGCAGTCGGTCTCGCGGCCGCGGGGCGTCCGGCGGGCCCCCCGCCGGAGGCCCGTCCGGCCTGGGCTTGCAAAGGTATACTCCCCTACCCTATATTGTCCAGAGGAGAGGGCGCCGATGGGTCACGTTGCGCGCGACAAGGTCAAGCTGCTCAACCGGCTCAGGCGGCTGCGCGGCCAGATCGAGGCGATCGAGCGCGCCGTCGGCGCCGACGAGGAGTGCGCCGGCGTGCTCGGCCAGGCGACCTCGGCGCGCGGCGCGCTCGACGGCTTCATCGCCGAGGTGATCGAGGACCACATCCGCGAGCACATGCTCGACCCGCGCGCCGGCCCGGGCGATCCGCGGGTCGCGGCCGCCGAGGAGCTGGTCGAGATCGTGCACCAGTACCTCAAGAAGTGAGCGCGGCCGGCCGCGCGCCGGGCCCTTCGTTCAGCTCTTGGGCTGGCGGAAGCTCTCCCGGTAGCGCACCTGCTCGGTGGCCACCGCCTTGCCGTCGACGAAGCGCGGCCGGTAGATCGCGTGGCCGATCGCGTACAGGAACGCCGAGCGCTGCGTGTCGCTCGCGTCGCCCTCGGTGATCTTCGGGTCGTGCACCCGCCCGGCCTCGGTCACCGTGAACTCGGCGACCGCGTACTTCTCGACGTACAGCGCCGCCGGCTGGTCGCGGTAGCGCGTGCTCGCGGCCGGGTGGCGGTACAGCAGCAGCCCGGGCCGCGACAGCGGGCCCTCGGCGGACTCGGCGCCGCCGGCGTCCGCCGGCACGAGCGGCAGCGCGCGCTGGTAGTAGGGCAGCGCGCGCTCCGGCCGGCCGGCGAGCAGCTGCCAGTCGCCGAGGTCGACCAGTACCACGGCGAGCGCCAGCGGCGCCGGCGGCTCGAGGTGCTCGGCGAGCGCGAGCGCGTGCTCGAGCGCCTCCTGGCCCGCCGAGTCGAGCACGTAGTCGGGCCCGAAGGCCGACTGCCCGCGGCGCATCGGGTCGAGATCGAGCGCGCTCTGCAGCGGCGGCAGCTCGCCCGGCCGCGGCGGCGGCGGCGGCTCGACGCCCTCCTGGAAGTCGAGCCGGTAGGTCTCGGCGATGCCGCGCAGGGCGACGATCTGGCCGAGCGGGTCCGGGTGCTTGGCGTCGGCGTCGATGCTCTTCAGCCGTTCCCAGGTCTGGCGCGCGGCGACGCGCTGGCCGGTGCTGGTGTACCAGCGGGCGAGCTGCTGCAGCGCAGGAAAGAGCCGCGGGTCGCCCGTGCCGTACTCGTGCTCGCGGATCTGCAGCGCGTACTGCTCGACCCGGTCGGCGTCCTTGAAGCGCCCGACCGCGACGTAGCCGTCGATCAGCGGCGTCAGCAGGCTCGCCTGCGCCGGGTTGAAGAGGCCGTGGGCGCGCCGGCTGATCGCGACGGCGCGCTCGAGCAGCGGCACCGCGAGGTCGGAGCGGCCGGTGCTCTCGAAGGTCAGCGCGAGCCCGCGCAGCGGCGCCACCAGCCGCGGCGAGAGGTCGCCCTGCGCCTCCTCGATCAGGGCCACCGCGCGCGCGTAGGCCTTCTGCGCGGCGACGTAGTCGTGCAGCTCGTAGTGGGTCGCGCCGAGGTTGTTGAGCGCGCGCGCGAGGTCCGGGTGGCGCGCGTCGAGCTGCTCGGTCAGCGCCACGACGCGCTCGGCGTGCGGCAGCGCCTCGGCGAAGCGGTGAGCGTCGAAGTCGGCGCGGAACGCCAGGTACTCGGCGTCGCGCTCGGCGGTCGAGGCGGCCGCGGCCGCGGCCGCGGGCGCCGGCGGCGCGGCTGGCGGCGCCGCGCCCGGCGCATCGGCGGCGCGCACCACCGCGCCGCCCGCGGCGAGCGCGAGCAGCGACAGGAGGGCGAGCGGCTTCGGCGGGGCGCGCGTCATGCTCGCGCTCATCATGCCGCGCGCCGTCCCGCGCGTCACGCCGCCGGCCGCCGGGCCCGTCGCGCGGCGGCGGGGCGCGCGGCCCCGCCCGCGCCCTCAGACCGCGGCCAGCGCCTGCTCGAGGTCGGCGCGCAGGTCGTTGATGTGCTCGATGCCGACCGACAGGCGCACCATGTCCTCGCTGACGCCGGCCGCCTCGAGCTCGGCGGCGCCCAGCTGGCGATGCGTGGTGCTGGCCGGGTGGCAGGCGAGCGACTTCGCGTCGCCGATGTTGACGAGGCGCGTGAACAGCCCGAGCGCGTCCTGGAAGCGCGCGCCGCCGGCGCGGCCGCCGTCGACGCCGAAGGTCAGGATCCCCGACGCCCGGCCGCCGAGGTAGCGGCGCGCGAGCGCGTGGCCGGGATCGCCCTCGAGGCCCGCGTAGCGCACCCACCTCACCTTCGGGTGCTTCTCGAGGTAGCGCGCGATCGCGAGCGCGTTGTCGCAGATCCGGTCCATGCGCAGCGCCAGCGTCTCGATGCCCTGCAGGATCAGGAAGCTGTTGAACGGCGAGATCGCCGCGCCCATGTTCCGCAGCGGCACGACCCGCGCCCGGCCGATGTAGGCCGCCGGGCCGAAGGCCTGGGTGTAGACCACGCCGTGATACGAGACGTCCGGCGTGTTGAGGCGCGGGTACTTGTCGGCATGCCGCTCCCACGGGAACTTGCCGCTGTCGACCAGCACGCCGCCGATCGAGTTGCCGTGGCCGCCGAGGTACTTGGTCAGCGAGTGCACGACGATGTCGGCGCCGTGCTCGAACGGCCGGCACAGCGCCGGCGTCGGCACGGTGTTGTCGACGATCAGCGGCACGCCGTGGCGGTGCGCGATCGCGGCCAGCGCCTCGAAGTCGGTGATGTTGCCGAGCGGGTTGCCGACCGACTCGCAGAAGATCGCGCGCGTGCCGGCGTCGATCTGGCGCTCGAAGCTGTGCGGGTCGCGATGGTCGCCGAAGCGCACGCCGATGCCGAACTGCGGCAGCGTGTGCGCGAACAGGTTGTAGGTGCCGCCGTACAG
>Ga0335069_10002473_pt1 | contig 28480 bp, 22 predicted proteins | sample Lox_Sample_11_FD_206714 | JGI IMG/M metagenome (GOLD analysis project Ga0335069, IMG submission 206714) | Soil microbial communities from Loxahatchee National Wildlife Refuge, Florida, United States - Lox_Sample_1.1 | ecosystem: Environmental > Terrestrial > Soil > Wetlands | place: USA...
CGGAAGTCACGGATTTTGCCGGCATGGAAGTGAAGCCGCGCTCAGATGACGACAGGGTGCGGCTCGGCACCGATATCGCCGTTTTGAAATACCTGCAGGATAACGGAAGCTTCTTCTCGAAGGAAAATATTACGCACGCATATCCGCATTGCTGGCGTTGTGACACGCCGCTTCTCAATTACGCGACATCGTCGTGGTTTGTGAATGTCACGAAGATTAAAGACAATCTGCTTGAAAACGCAAAGGCAATCAACTGGTCACCGAGCCACATCAAAGAGGGAAGATGGGGCAAATGGCTCGAAGGCGCACGTGACTGGTCTGTCAGTCGCCAGCGATTCTGGGCGAGCGTCATTCCGATTTGGGTCTGCGAGAAGTGTAAGAAGCAGCGTGTCTTCGGGAGCGTCTCCGAGCTCGAAGAGGCAAGCGGTAAGAAGGTGGATGATTTGCACAAGCACATTGTCGATGAAATCACGCTGCCATGCGAATGCGGCGGTGTGATGAAGCGCATCCCCGACGTGCTCGATACGTGGTTCGATTCTGGTTCGATGCCGTACGGCGAACGGCACTATCCGTTTGAAAACAAAGAAAAGTTTGATGCGGTATTTCCGGCGCAATTCATTGCTGAAGGAATCGATCAGACGCGTGCGTGGTTCTACTACCTGCACGTACTTGCAAGCGGCATATTCCAGAAGAACGCGTTCCAAAACGTCATCGTCAACGGCATTGTACTCGCCGAAGACGGCAAGAAGATGTCGAAGAAACTCAAGAATTATCCCGACCCGATGGAAGTCGTCGACACATACGGCGCCGATGCGCTGCGCTTCTATCTGCTTTCATCGCCAGTGATGCAAGCGGAAAATCTCGGATTTTCGGAGAAAGGCGTCGACGATATCGTGAAGAAGAATATCGGACGACTCAACAACGTACTCGCATTCTATGAACTCTATAAGGATGGTACGCCGCGCGATTGGAAGAGCACCAACGTGCTCGACCGCTGGATACTTTCGCGACTCGACGAGCTCGTGGCAGAATCGACCAAGGGATTCGAGAGCTATCAGCTCGATGTCGCCGCGCGGCCTATCAGTGGATTCATCGACGATCTTTCCGTGTGGTACCTACGCCGTAGTCGCGACCGATTTAAAACCAACGGGACTGATAAAGAAAAAGCACTCGCGACACTGCGCTACGTTTTACATACCCTCTCGCGCGTGATGGCTCCGACGATGCCGTTCTTCGCTGAATACTTGTTCCAAGCGGTGCGTGAGGAGGAGGATGAAGAGAGTGTGCACCTTGCGATGTGGCCGGAGATTAAGCCACGACTAAATCTTTTTTTCCGCTGGATTTACGGCACCAGACACAACATGGATTTATTGCCCATGAAGCAGACACGTCTTGCGGTCGAACATATTCTTATGGTTCGAGATATTCGTAAGATAAGGGTAAGACAACCGCTATCAGAAGTTGCACTTAATGCTGACTTCTTGTTGTCACCAGAATTGATAGAGATCATTAAACAGGAAACGAACGTCGAACAAGTATCCTCCTACAAAGATATCAACGTCATTCACAATTTGAAAAACAATCCAGATTGGCATGTGATTGATGATGTGGGAACCCTACAATTAGCAATCAATATAAAGATAACCCCAGAACTTGAAGAGAAAGGTCTTGTGCGTGATTTCCTGCGTACCGTGCAAGGCGAACGTAAGAATGCTGGATTAAATCCGCACGACACAATCACACTGAAGATTGATGCACCCGAAGAGGCAAGATTGATCATAAACAAGTATAAGGAGGAAATTGCCAACACCTTAAAAGCCGCTGTCGTTTCGTTTGGGGAAGTATCAGCGGACAAAAAAATAGTTGGTAAATACTCGATTGGAATTGAGGTTACAAGAGAGTAGTTATGTACCAAAAGTATCAGACCGACGCGATTGTACTTGCCGCACATGAGTATGGAGAAGCGGATAAGACATTCGCTTTGTATACACGTGACTTCGGTCTCGTGCGCGCTCGCGCTACATCAGTGCGGAGTGAAAAGTCGAAGATGCGCTATGCGCTCCAGCCCTACGCGCGCGCCAATGTCTCGCTCGTGCGGGGCAAAAGTGGCTGGCGTGCCGCAGGTGCGACTGCCTCGACTGCGGCGACAGGGAAGGATCCGAAAGGCGTGTCTGCATTCGCTCGCATCAGCGAACTTGTCGTCAAACTTGTCCACGGCGAAGATCACGACGAGTATCTCTTCGATGCACTCGCCGAGGCACATCAGGCACTCATGCGCGAACAAGTCGAGTCGGTCGCGACTATCGAGATCGTCGCGGTCGCACGCATCCTCTACGCGCTTGGCTACCTCTCAGCCGAAGCGCTCGAGACCGCACTTTTCACCCACACGGCCTACGCCGACACCCACCTGCGCGAAGCGGAGGTCATCCAAGATGCGCTCCTCTTGTCCATCAACAAAGCGCTTTCGCAGACGCACCTCTGATTTCATTGTATTTGGAAGCTTGAAGCGATATTGTTGGTTCATGTCCGAGGTACAGATCATCCCTGACGGAGTAGGGTTCATACTACCAATCCCTATCTATACATCTACGCGCATCGGATCAATGCGCGGGAAGGACGGAGAACAATTTGTGATAGTTGCCGGACTTGATTCGGATCTTGTCGCACAACTCAAAGAACGATCGCTCGATGAGACCGACGAGGAGATCCAGCACAATACCTCCGACCGACAGCGTTTCGGTGAAGGGTCGTACGAAGAGTGGTACACTAAGGATCGTGTCCCGTTCGCACTCGTTGAGAAGACTTCGGGGAAGCTTGCGGGGCTCGCATGGTTTGGACCGAAGCCCTTGGGACGCAAGTCCCTCAAACATCTTTCTGAAGAAGAGCGCACACAAGATGAGCGGACGATGGATGCAGACAATTGGCACACCATCGTGTACCGTTCGTACCGGCCGTTTCGCGGTACCGGGCTCATGAAGCCGTTTGTACGATTTTGCATGGATACGTATTGCAGCATCTACCCGCACGCGAACATCTGGGCCGGGATCTATGCCGACAATCCGGCAAGCCATGCGCTCTCGGAGGGTCTGGGCTTCACCGTGCTTGAGACTGCTTCCGATGCTGCCTCGCACGAGACGGTTATGGTATGGTACGCAAACAAATGAACACCGTATGTCCCGCGTCAAACTAAGTGAATACCGCGCAAAGAAGATTTTGCTCGGCGATAGCTATGCGGGGCTCTCTATTCGTCCCGAAGGCGATGATGTGATGCCGACTTCAGGGACATGGGTCGCGAAGGTTGATCAAGGCGTGAAGAAGCGTTTCAAGCAAGGTTTGATCGTCGTCGACAAACCTGCAGCAGAATTAGCAGCATCAGTCGAATCCTGGAAAGGCCGGGGCTTTACACAATTCATCCTCGAGCCGTTTTTCCCACACTCACCACAAGAAGAACAGTACTTCTCGATGGAGCGTGTGCGCGAAGGCATTCGCGTGCTGCATGCGAAAGACGGCGGTGTCGATATCGAAGCACATCCAGAGATGGTCAAACAATATCTGATTGCATCGACGACGGATATTTCCATGATCGCGAGCACATCTCAAATCCCACAAGCTTTTCTTGAGCGGTGTCTTGAAATGTTTGATAAGAATTTCTTCGCATTCCTCGAGATCAACCCGCTCGTTATCAAAAATGGTGAAGTGCATCTTCTGGATGCGGCAGTTTTGGTCGATGATGCAGGGGCATTCTTCACCGATACATGGAACAATGCAGACCTCGTAGAATCGAAATTAAAACATCCGGCTGAAGCTCAGGTTGAGGCGCTCGCAGCGACGACACCGGCATCGCTTAAGCTTTCCATAATCAATCCTGACGGAGCGCTCTTTTTCCTCCTCTCCGGCGGCGGCGGCTCTATCGTGATAGCAGATGAAGCGCAGCTTCTGGGCGCGGGAGCACTCATCGGCAATTACGGCGAGTATAGTGGCGGGCCGACGCGCCAAGAGACCTATCTCTATGCCAAAGAAGTGCTCGGTGTAATGCTTGCTTCGAAGGCAAAAAAGAAGGCACTCATCATCGCGGGCGGCATCGCGAACTTTACTGATATGAAATCGACCTTCTCTGGCATTATCGATGCGCTACGTGAAGTCGCTCCTGATATGCGCGCGGCCGGTATCAAAGTCTTCGTCCGTCGCGGCGGCCCGAATGAAACGGTGGGACTCGCCATCATGCGCGAATTCCTGACCAAAGAAAATTTGCTCGGTGCAGTCGATGGTTCTGATGCGATCATTACGAAGGCGGTCGATGACGCGATAACATTTGTACGCGTATGAATATCATAGAAGAGATACGAAAGGGGAAGACTGGCATACTCATCGCCGGCAATCATGAGAAAATAATCCAATCGATACTCGACTTTGATTTTCTTTCGGGCAAATCGGAACCGTCAATCGTAGGAATTGTAAGTGGCAACAGGAAGGTGCAGAAGTTTTTCTTTGGCCCGCGCGAAATACTCCTACCGTGCTTCAAAAGTTTCGAGAGCGTCCCTGACGTGTACACCGAACGCGTCTCGTGGCTTTTGAATTTGCAATCAGGACGACGCGTCTTTGATTCCACGGTCGTCTTTTTCAAAATATTCCCGCATGCGCTCGGCGCGCACCTCTTCGCTGAGAATGTCCCCGAACGTCATGCGACCGAACTGATCCGATTATTCGACAAAGAAAAGCTGATCGCCGGCCCTTCGGGGGTTGGCATGATCGTGCCAGGATCACTGAAGCTCGGTGCTATTGGTGGCACTGATCCCGCACAGCTCACTGCAAGCCATTTGGGTACTACAGGATCAGTGGCAATCGTCTCGACCTCTGGCGGCATGACCAACGAACTCATCCGTGCAGTCGCATCAGCAGGGAAGCGGCTTTCTTTTTCAATCTCCATTGGCGGCGATCGATTTCCTGTCACATCGCTCACCGACGTGCTCTTGCTCGCCGAGAGTGATCCTTCGACGAGTGCAATTGTCTATTTCGGAGAGCTTGGCGGCTCGGACGAATATGAAATAGTTGAACTCGTGAAATCGAAGCGACTCACCAAGCCGGTTCTTGCATACATCGCCGGCATCATCGATGAAGCCTTTGACGAGCATATGCAATTCGGCCACGCCAAAGCACTCGTCGCACGGCAAGACGAAAGTGCTCGTGCCAAGCGCGATGCCTTACGCGAGGTTGGGGTGGATGCACCGGAGACCTTTCCGCAATTTCTTGAGCGTATACACGCACTGTCGCAAGCTGATTTTCATGATAGGGTGTTTGATATAGGTGCGCTTATGGAACGACACAAAAGTATTCTCTCGACACGCAACATCATCGATCTTGAGGAAGTGCCTATCTATGTGGAAAATGGCAAACTGACGGATCGTCCCCGCAATGCGTTCGCCGCAGCTGCGCTCGAGGCACTCCTCGATCGTGAAGCATCCGAGACGACGACAGCATTCGTCGAAGCGATTTTTGAACTCCTCATCGATCACGGCGGCAATGTCTCAGGTGCGGTCAATACGATGATCACTGCACGTGCGGGTCGTGACATGGTCTCGTCGCTCGCCTCCGGGCTCCTCACGATCGGCCCGCGTTTCGGTGGTGCTATCAACGAAGCAGCACGGGCATGGATTCGTGGGGTTTCCTCCGGAGATAGTGCCGCAACGTTCGTCGAAGCACGTGCGAAGGAAGGTGTACTTCTCTCGGGCATTGGGCACCGCAAATATCGCGTTGGCATCCCCGATCCGCGTGTCGAGGCGCTCGCGCAGTTCACGACGCTCCTTAAGAAACACCCACACTACGACTTTGCGCGTGCCGTCGAACAGGTGACGACAAGCAAGAATGGCTCACTTATTCTCAATGTCGATGGCATCGTCGCATCAGTGCTTCTTGATATTCTTGTTGAGGTTGATGGATTTTCTCCTGCAGAACTTCAAGAGCTCCTCGATATCGAGTTTTTCAACGCATTATTCGTCATTCCGCGGACGGTCGGTTTTATCGCTCATTTTATGGAACAAAAGCGCAACGACGAAGGGTTGTTCCGTCTACCGGACGAACTTTTATTTGTTCGCGATTCCGGCAAAGAAAAGAAACACCGTAAGTAATGTTAGAATGAGTACATGCCTCCGCGCCACGAGCCGTCGCATGAAGATGAGAAGATAGAGCGTCTGCGGCGCGCGATGTATTCACGCGAGCTTGAGCCGAACATCCACGAACGTGACCGGCACGTACTCGATACGCGCGAGCAAACGATAGGGGACGACTGGGCGCGCGATGAACCCAAGCTTGAGCCACTTTTGGTCGCACCGCGGAGTATCAATATTGTCCGCACCGCACTCTGGTGGCTTCTTGGTGCATCAATCATTTTCTTTATTGGCGCTGTCGGGTTCTTCTTCTGGTTCTTTACCTTCGGTGCGGGCGGATCGGGTGCATCATCATCAAATATTGACATTGTTATCACGGGTCCCGCTTCGATCGCGGGCGGAGAAGTGACCGAATTGCAAATAGCCATTACCAACAAAAACAGCGTTCCGCTCTCGCTCGCGAATCTCACGATCAACTATCCTCCGGGCACCCGATCGCCCGCTGACTTCACCACACCACAGCTCACGTACCCCATCGATCTTGGCACGATACAGCCGGGCGAGACGAAGGAAGGTACCGTCAAGGCCGTGCTCGCAGGCACCGAAGGTCAACAATCCGATGTGAAAGCCCAACTCGATTATCACCTCGGCGGTTCCAATGCAATATTTACCGCTACCTCTGACTACGCGTTTACCTTCAGCTCATCGCCACTCTCCATTGCCATTGCCTCTGGTGCGTCGCAGGCGATATCGGGACAACCGATGACGATGGCCGTCACCGTCGCATCTAATTCGAACGAGCCCATCAAAGACGTCCTACTTGGTACGACGTTCCCGTTCGGCTTTCAGTTCACCTCGTCAAATCCCAGTGCGATTGCGCCGGGAGTTTGGGCAGTCGGCACGCTGAATCCTGGGCAGAAGCAAACAGTAACGATCAATGGCATTCTGACCGGCAATACCGGCGATGATCGAGTCTTCAACTTCACGACGGGGACACGCACGAGCGCGGCATCATCCTCTATCGATGTACCATTAGGATCCATTCCGTTCGATGTTGCAATAGCACAGCCCTTCATGGGGCTCACCATTCTTGTCAATAACGCTTCGTCAAGTCCGGCGGTCATCACACCTGATGAGAAGATAACCGTTACTATCAATTACCAGAACAATCTTTCGACTGACATCACCAATGCCGTTGTCGTTGCACAACTTTCAGGATTCCAAATCGATGGAACGACCGTCTCATCGCCCGATGGTTTCTACCGTTCGAATGACAATACGGTTCTGTGGAACCAGACAACGACCAATGGCAATCTCGCACTCCTTACTCCCGGTCAGTCGGGACAACTCACCTTCAGCTTCACCGCACCAAGTTCGGCAGTTCTCGCCAATACCCCGAATCCTTCCATTGGTATATCCATCAATGCAGCAGGAAATCGTGTCGATGAAACGGGTGTGCCTCAGAATCTTCAATCCGTTGCAACATCGAAGCTTACTATTGCGAGCAATGTCGCACTCAGGGCAAACGGTCTCTACTATGCAAGCCCGTACGGCTCGGTGGGTCCCGTGCCGCCGCAAGCAGGTGTCGAGACCACGTATGCGATGGTGCTCACGCTCACCAACACGACCAACCAGATCGATAACGCGGTCGTCACCGCGACCTTGCCGCCGTATGTGCGCACGACGGGCAAACAAAGTCCGAGCTACGAGAATTTGAAGTTCAACCTCGACACCGGCACCGTGACGTGGAACGTCGGCACGGTCGCGGCCGGTGTCGGAACGAATGGTGTAGAACCTCGGCAAGTCGCGTTCGAGGTTGGATTCACACCCTCGACGAGCCAAATTGGCCAGATTCCCGTTCTTCTGCAAAATATTCAGCTCTCCGGCACCGATGATTCGACGGGTCAGCCGGTGAGCTTGACCGCTGCGAACGTGACAACGAACCTCGTGGGGGACACGGGCTTTAATGCCATCAATGCAACCGTTGTCGCTCCGATGAATCATTAGGACCTCGTTGGGTTGCAAGGCGGGCGTAAATGGCCTCGGCCATTTCCGCCCGCTCTCATTTCGGGTTACACTGCCTGCTATATATGGCCGAAGACAACCTGATGGAAAAAATAGTCTCCCTCTGCAAACGCCGCGGATTCATCTACCCTGGCTCGGAAATCTACGGTGGCCTCGCCGGCACCTTCGACTACGGTCCGCTTGGTGTCGAGCTCAAGAACAACATCACGCAGCTCTGGTGGCGCATGTTCGTGCAAGACCGCGACGACATGTGTGGTCTCGATGCAGCGATACTGATGAACCCGCGCGTCTGGGAAGCGAGCGGACACGTTGGTGGATTCAACGACCCGCTCGTCGAAGACAAGAAGACGAAGAAGCGCTATCGAGCAGACCATGTACTCGAAGAACACGGAATCGATACCGCGGGCATGTCACTCGCACAGATGGGCGAAAAGATTGCGGAGATGAAGATCAGGAGTCCTGATGGCAACGAACTCTCAGCGCCGCAACAGTTCAACATGATGTTCAAGACCTCGGTCGGTTCCGTCGATGGCGCCGACACCACTGTGTATCTCAGACCCGAGACTGCACAGGGAATGTTCGTTAATTTTAAAAACATCATCGATTCGTACCATCCACGGCTTCCGTTCGGCATCGCCCAGATTGGTAAATCATTTCGTAATGAGATAGCACCGCGGGACTTCATCTTCCGTGTCCGCGAGCTCGAGATTATGGAGCTTGAATACTTCGTAAAAGAAAACGAATGGCAAAAAGATTTTGATTATTGGCTTGATCAATCTCGTGCATGGTTCGCGGCACTCGGATTTAGCCAAGATGATGTGCGTGAAGTTGAAATAGGTGACGGCGACCGTGCGCATTACTCGAAACGCACAGTCGACTTTCATTTCCGGTACCCGCATAAGTTTGATGAGATTGGCGGACTCGCGTATCGCACCGATTTCGACCTCAAAAATCACATCGAACATTCAAAGGTTGATCTCTCATACCTCGACCCAGCAACCAATGAGAAATTTGTCCCGCATGTCATCGAGCCAACATACGGGCTCGGACGTCATGTACTCGCAGTGCTTGTCAAAGCCTATACGGAAGATGAACTCGGCGGCGAACCACGCACGTATCTGAAATTCCCGAAGCACCTTGCTCCCATCAAAGCAGCCGTCTTTCCGCTCCTCAAAAACAAGTCCGAACTCGTCGCGAAGGCGCGCGAGGTGTATCTGATGTTGAAGAAACAAGTGCCGCAGATCATGTGGGACGACAACGGCAACATCGGCAAACGCTATCGTCGCCAAGATGAAATCGGCACGCCGGTGTGCATCACCATCGACTTCGACACCTTGGGTGAAGATCCAGAATTGAAGGACACAGTCACTATCCGCGACCGTGACACTGGTGCGCAGGAGCGCGTCTCAATTGACAGTTTGGTATCGAGAATTGTTCAGCTCCGCAAGGCGTTGCCTTGCGGAGCTGATGGTACAATGTAGGGGATGCAACCAATTAACAATGGTGGGGTCGTTTGGACTCGAGTTCTCCAAGTTGTGGGAATCAGTCTCTTGATAATTTCGATATACGGACTCTTTTCTGCTCTTGGTGACGGCTTACCAAGACTTCCTGATTTTCTTGCGGGACCTTTCGCAGCCATTCCATTCTATGGGTTCTACGGGTTTTACATCGGAACAGGTCTTGTTCTCATAGTCTTTCAGTGGCTGGTTCGTTATTTCTGGTATAAAACACGAAAAACTGATTGGCTTGATAAGCTAACATTTCCGCTCTTGTGGGCAGTTCTTGCCCTAGCTGTATTCACACTTTTCCTTCTTTTTCTAATTTAAACACTACGAGTTAATGGTCTGGTGGGGAATTGGGCTGAAGCACCCCAAATCGTGCATTCGGGGTGGGCGCACCGCCCGCGCCTTTAAAATCAGTACTGGCCCTCCGAAGCTTTTCCGCAAGGCGTTGCCTTGCGGGACGGAATTAGCTGACAACGTGAATCATGCTACGATGGCCGCAATGGAAGACCGTCACTTCAGCATTTCTATAACGACCGGAACGGTCACCAAGACCATCCTCTCATTGCTCTTGGTCGGCTTCATCTATGCCCTGCGTAGCATCGTGCTCGACGTCCTCACTGCTATCGTCATTGCTTCCGCAATCGAGCCGGGAATCGGTTTTTTGCGCAAGCGCAAAATCCCCCGCACTATTGCCGTCATCCTACTCTATCTATTCCTCCTCTCGGTCTTCTTCGTTATCTTCTACTTCTTCTTACCATCGCTTTTCGGCGATATCGCGAATTTCATTAACGCCTTGCCGGGTTACATTCAGACCTTGAATGCGACCGGTGCCTTGGACCAATACACTAATCTTCTCGGACTCCCAGCGCTCTCGACCGTCTCTTCGGCAAGTATTGTTACGAATATTCACGCCGCCTTGAATATCGGTGTGGTCAATGACGGTTTCAGCACGGCAACCCGCATCTTTGGCGGCCTCTTTTCATTCATTCTGATTGTCATCTTCTCATTCTATTTCGCTGTCCTCGAGACGGGAGTCGACGACTTCCTGCGCATCATCGTGCCGAAGACCCACCATGAATATATTCTCGGACTCTGGCGCCGATCACAGCATAAGATCGGCCTGTGGATGCAAGGTCAACTTTTGCTCGCACTCATCATGGGCGTTCTTGTCTTCCTCGGTCTTACTATCCTTGGTGTGCCGGATGCGCTCGTTCTTGCCACTATTGCCGGCTGCTTCGAAATAATCCCAGTCTTCGGTCCGACGCTCTCGGCGGTGCCAGCGGTCGCTGTTGCCTTCGGCAGCGGCGGCATCTCACTCGGCATACTCACCATTGCGCTCTACGTCATCGCGCAGCAGTTCGAGAACTACCTCATCTATCCGCTCGTCGTGACGCGCGTAGTCGGTGTACCGCCGCTTCTCGTCATATTGGCACTCATCGTCGGCGGAGAATTCGCCGGCTTCCTCGGGATCATTCTTTCGGTCCCTATCGCAGCAACCATCCAAGAATTTGTCCGCGATCTCGAACGTGGACACGTGCCTTCGCGTTATAAGTCTTGATACGCTGCTTGAGATATGGAAGACAAAAAGCCCTTCTATCTGACGACGACGATTCCGTACGTGAATGCCGCGCCACATATCGGCTTCGCGCTTGAGATAGTGCAGGCCGATACTATCGCACGGTATAAGCGCTTAATGGGTCACGAAGTATTTTTCAACTTCGGCTCTGATGAGCATGGTCAGAAGATCTATCAGAAAGCGATGGAGAATAATCAAACACCGCAAGCATATGTAGACGAGTATGCCGCGAAGTTTGCCGACCTCAAGTCGCGACTCAACCTGAGCTACGACACGTTCACGCGGACGACGAGCGGCACTCACAAAGCCGCTGCGCAGGAGATGTGGGTCCGGTGTGCGGCGCAGAACGATATCTATAAAAAGAAGTACAAAGGTCTGTATTGTGTCGGTGATGAAGCTTTCATAAAAGAGAGCGACTTAGTAGATGGTAAATGTCTGAACCATCCCAATCTGACGCCGATTGAGATCGAGGAAGAGAATTACTTTTTCCGCTTGAGCAAATATCAAGACTACATTCTCTCGTATCTCTCGCGTGATGATGTAGTTATCCCTGAATGGCGCCGGCAGGAAGCAATTAATTTCGTACGGAACGGTCTTGAAGATTTTAGTATTTCTCGTGTCAAAGAGAAAATGTCGTGGGGAGTGCCCGTACCCGATGATGATTCACAAGTGATGTACGTGTGGTTCGACGCTCTGGTCAATTATATTTCTGCACTCGGCTGGCCTCATGATAGCGAGGGGAACTTCAAGAAGTTCTGGCAAGAAGGTGATACGCTGCAACTCGCCGGCAAGGATCAGGTGCGGTTCCAGTCCGTCATGTGGCAGGGAATGCTCAAGTCGGTCGGACTCAAAGCAACGGACCACGTCTTTTATCATGGTTTCATTACCTCGAGCGGCCAGAAGATGAGCAAATCACTTGGCAACGTTATCGAACCACTCCACCTTGTCGACGAATACGGCACTGACGCATTACGCTACTTCCTGCTGCGTCATATCCATCCGACGGAAGATTCCGATTTCACGATGGAGCGTTTCAAAGATGCATACAACGCCGATCTCGCCAATGGCCTTGGTAATCTCGTTGCGCGCATCATGCAGCTTGCACAGAACAACTTGGAGCAGGGCAAGCGGCCGGAGCCTAGAGGATTCCCATCAGTATACATCGAAGCGTTGGACACATATCGTTACAACGATGCACTCGCGTTCGTCTGGGATGAGATCCAATTCCTCGACCGCACGATAACGGAATCAGCTCCCTTCAAAGTTGTGAAGACCGATCCGAAGGCAGGTGCGGAACTTATCTTGAAGTTAACGCAAGATCTCTATCATATCGCGCAGCTCCTCACTCCCTTCATGCCGGAGACTGCGGAGAAAATTAAAGCAGCAGTGATTGAAAACAAAAAGCCGGAGAATCTTTTTTTGCGCAAGGATTAGGTATGCGATATTTCGACGCGCATACGCATACGAATTTTGTCGCCTACGATACGGATCGTGATGCGGTCATAACGCGCGCCAAGGATGCGGGTGTGGGGATGAATGTCGTCGGGACGCAAATCGATACGTCGAGATCAGCTGTTGCGCTTGCGCAAGCGCACGAGGATGTGTGGGCGACGATCGGGCTGCACCCCGTGCATACATCGAAATCATTTCACGACACGAAGGAACTCGGCGAAGGCGGCAAAGAATTTACTTCGCGCGGCGAGGTGTTTGATACAAACGCCTATGAAGCGCTCGGAAGGAATCCCAAGGTCATCGCAGTAGGGGAATGCGGACTCGATTACTATCGGCTCGATGTCGATACCAAGAAGGTGCAGCAAGAAACATTCATCCAGCAAATCGAATTGGCGAATACACTAGGAAAACCGCTGATGCTCCATATTCGCAACGGCACTGATGCGAGCGCGAATGCCTATCTCGACGCTATTGCGCTTCTCAAAGCGCACGCAAAGGTACGGGGCGACGTACATTTCTTCGCGGGGGATTGGGACATTGCAAATAAGTTCCTGCGATTGGGCTTCACCCTTTCATTCACCGGAGTCCTCACCTTCACCCATGACTACGACGAAGTGGTACGCAATGCGCCGCTCGATATGATTCTCTCTGAGACCGACGCGCCCTACATCACACCGGTTCCTCATCGTGGGAAGCGAAACGAGCCTGCGTATGTGACTGAAATTGTCGGAGCGATCGCTCGCATTCGCGGCGAAGATCTAGACATGGTCCGGATACAGCTCGTGGAGAATGCGACCTGTATGTTCGGAATTAAATGACACGAACATAGGCTATTGTCCACCAGAGATCTGACCTCTGCAAGGGTGTAATTATCTTGGAGTAGAGCCTTGCAGGTGCTCCATCACTGTGCTAGAGTGCGCGCTACATATGGCTGAAGAAGTAAAGATAAAAAGCAATAGTGACGACTCGCAAGAGTCGGGACTTCGCATATACGAAGTCGGCTATCACATCATACCGACGGTCAAGGAGGAGGACATCGAGGCGATCGTCAATTCCATTCGCACAGTCATTGAGCGAGCTGGTGGTTCGTTCATTACCGAAGGCGCCCCAGTCTCGATGAAGCTTTCATACGCGATGACCGCGCGCGAAGGCGACAAGAATGTCGAGTACGATCGTGGCTACTTCGGCTGGATCAAATTCGAATCGTCCATTGAGGCAGCTGAATCTCTGAATCAGATGCTCACCTCAGATCGCACCATCCTGCGCCACATCATCTTCCGTACCGTGCGCGAAGAGACGCGTGCACGCATGAAGATCCCGACCTTGCGCGAAGTGCGTCGTCCCGAAGCCTTGAAAGCTGCACCTCGTCATATCGAAGACACCTCGATCCCGGTTTCTGAAGTTGATCTCGACAAGGCAATTGAAACCCTCACGACTGACTAACTCACTATGTACATCAACAAGGCAATGATCTTCGGCAATCTCACCCGCGACCCGGAGTTGCGTGCGCTGCCATCAGGAATGAACGTCGCCAACTTCTCCGTCGCAACCAACCGCGTCTTCAAGGATAGAGATGGCAAGAACCAAGAGCAAACCGACTTCCACAACGTCGTTGTCTTCGGTCGCCAGGCCGACACGGTAAACCAGTACCTCAAGAAGGGTGCGTCGGTCTTCGTCGAAGGTCGCATGCAGACGCGCAGCTGGGACGACAAAAAAACCGGCGAGAAGAAATATCGCACGGAGGTCGTCGCCGATCGTGTGCAGTTTGGTCCGCGCGGATCTGGTTCAGGCTCGGGTATACAGGCAAGTGGTGGTGCGGGTCATGGTGGCGAAATGCCATCTGAAGAGGAGTTGTCGGGTGGACACTCGGCCGGACCGGGCATCGAGTATCCGAAGGAAGACATCAATCCGGACGACATTCCGTTTTAATAGCGTAGCGAATTCTTATGGCAAACATTCTTACCCAAAATGATATTCAGCACGTCGACTACAAAGACGTCGACCTCTTGAAGCAGTTCATCAATCCACACGGCCGCATGGTCAGTCGCAATCGCGGCGGCCTCACTGCCAAGCAGCAGCGCGCCGTCGAGGCCGCGGTGAAGCGCGCGCGGTTCATGGGACTGCTCCCATACGTGCAAAAATAAAACCTACGAAGATACCTTGAAACAAAAGACGTTAGTTGACGTCTTTTGTTTTAGGTACATAGTGAGCTGAGAGTGGAAATTATAGGAGTTCGCCATGGGGTACATAATCTGGCTCGCGCCATTTGCTCTGGTCTTCCTGATCGTCGGAGCCGCGTGGCTCTGTTCGAAATTTCATCCTTTGTCGCCCCAAGAAAAGGATGAATTGAGAAGGATCACGCGCTAAGAGTGAAACCCCGGCACATTGTGCCGGGTCGTTTCTTGTTATGTGATGGCCTACACCCGCTCTACGTAATCTCCCGTCTCGGTATTGATGCGAATGACATCGCCTGCCTCGACGAACATCGGCACCGTAAATGTCGCACCGGTCTCGACGGTGACGACTTTGTCGCCACCTTGAGCGGTGTTGCCGCGCGTGTTGGGAGGAGCATCGGTCACCTTGAGTTCTACCTTGATCGGTATCTTCACCTGTATTGGTTCATCATCGAACCAGCGCATTTCGACGTCGGTGTTGCCGATGAGATACTTGCCGGCATCACCCATGATGTCGTCAGTGAGGCTGAAACGCTTGGAAGGATTATTAATCTCGTGGAAGAACCATTCGCCGTTGCGATGGTAGATGAACTTCGCCGGCTTGGTCTCTACCTCGGCCTCTTCGACTTTGTCAGACACATGAAGCGTATGCTCCATCATGGAGCCACTGCGGAGATTGCGGAGCTTCACCTGGTTGACCGGCTTGCGCTGCTGCTTGCGGAAGACCCACGCGGAGAGCACCTCGTACGGTTCGCCATCCATAATGACCAACCGCTTCGGTAGCACCTCGTTGTATGCGAGCATCGACATGAGTGCCCATTATAGCCATATTCTGATGGTTGTCTACTGGACTAATATCGCTGTTTACTCCTCCTCGCCACTACTCGATGCCGAAGCTTTCGATGCGAAGTTGCCATCATTGAGTCCTTTGCGAATATCTTTCAACAATTGATTGAGAACCGGCTTGTGCTCACGTAGATAGGTGCGCGCGGCGTCGTAGCCGCGGCCGAGCTTTTCTTCGGCGATAGTATAAGATCCGCCGGAAGATTTCTGCACGAGGCCGAGCTTTTCGCCCAAGGCGAGCGCCTCGCCCTCACGGCTTATACCTTCGTTGTACATGAGGTCGAACTCAGTCTGACGGAAGGGAGCCGCGACTTTGTTCTTCACGATTTTTACGCGGTGTCGGCCACCCATCGTCTCGTCACCTTTCTTGATCTGCGCGATGCGGCGGATGTCGATGCGCACCGAGGTGTAGAACTTCAATGCCTTGCCACCCGGCGTCGTTTCTGGATTGCCAAACATCACACCAATCTGCATACGAATTTGATTGATGAAGATAACGACCGTCTTGGTCTTCGCGCAGATTGCGGTGAGCTTGCGCAATGCTTGGCTCATGAGACGCGCTTGCTTACCGACATGACTTTGTCCCATGTCGCCCTCGATTTCATCCTTCGGTGTGAGTGCTGCAACGGAGTCCACGACGATGACGTCGATCTTGCCGCTTCGCACGAGACTCTCGACGATCTCGAGTGCTTGTTCGCCCGTGTCGGGTTGCGAGATGAGGAGGGAATTGATGTCGACACCTATTTTCTTTGCATACTCCGGGTCGACCGCATGTTCCGCGTCGATGAAGGCACAAATGCCGCCTTTCTTCTGTGCTTCGGCTATTACATGCAGGGAGAGTGTCGTCTTACCAGAGGATTCCGGTCCAAATATCTCGACGATGCGTCCACGCGGAAGTCCGCCGATGCCGAGTGCCCAATCGATACCAATGGAGCCTGTGGGAATAGCATCGACGTCCACCTTCGCCGTGTCTCCTAATTTCATAATCGCCTCATCGCCGAATTTCGTCTTGATCTCGGCGAGTGCGCGGTCGATATCCTTATCAGTGCCCGTGCCCGTAACCTTTGGTGCGGCCTTTTCTTTTTTTGCAAATCCTGCCATACCCCTAATTTTAATTATTGAATAACGAGGTCTCCGTCAGTGTAGCAGATCAGTATGTCGGAGCCACCTCGACGGTCGATGTCGATGATGTCGTGCTTGATGTACCGGTCGTGCTCGTGTAGGAGCCTATCTCAGTCGTGCGCGTAGTCGTACTTGTACTAGTCGTACGTGCAGTGTAGACGACCTGTACCACTTGTCGCGCCGTGTTGCCATAGGTATCGGTAGCATCGAACACAATGCGGTTCAATCCGGGAGCGAGCACATAGGGGAAGCTAAATTCGCCGGTCTCGGTCACCGGTATTGACTGACCATCAGCCGAAAGCGATGTGATGTGGTCGGCTTGGCCTTGGATCAAGATGTAAGGGCTATCAGACACATCCTCACTCTGCGAAAGGATTACTATCTTCGGCCCGAAGAGAAGTCCGCGTGCCTCGTAGTAGGCATACCCGATGATCACGAGAAAAAAGATAATCAGTGCTATGCGCGTCAATCGGGCATCACGGTAGGGAAGCATACGCTTATGCACCAAGATCTTCGGCCACGTCATCTTCCACACCGATTGGCGTATGTGCAAGCTCGTCAGCGTTGCCGTCACCAATGATACTGCGAGGTTTGGCACCATCGGCCGGACCAATGACGCCACGATCTTCCAAGAGGTCCATCAAACGTGCGGCGCGTGCATAGCCCACACCGAGCTTGCGCTGCAGATATGAGGTCGAGGCCTTACCGGCTTCGATGATAGTTTGCTTCGCCTCGTTGTAGAGTTCGTCGTCCTCCTCATCTCCCATAGTGCCGCCAATCATCGATGAGAATATTGCATCGGTCCCATTACTCATCTTCGTGTCGGTGAAATCTATTTCGTCCGGCAGTATCCCTTCGGATTGTTTGGCTAGGTAGCGGACGACTTCTTTGACCTCTGTTTCAGAAATATACGCAGCCTGTATGCGTCGTGGCTTACTCATTTCGCCCGAAAGGAAGAGCATGTCGCCCGCACCCAAGAGTTTTTCGGCACCACCCATGTCGAGGATAGTACGCGAGTCTATCTGTGATGCTACTTGCAAGGCAAGACGTGCCGGGACGTTAGCCTTGATGAGCCCGGTGATTACTTTTACGGATGGTCGTTGGGTGCTCAAGATCAAATGGATACCGACCGCGCGGCTCATCTGTGCAAGTCGCACGATGCCACTCTCGAGTTCGCGTGGATATGCCTGCATGATGTCGGCGAGCTCATCGACGACGACCACGATATACGGCATGGCCTCGGGTAATTTTTCCTGGGTACCAGAGGCAGGCTTGCCTGCCATGGCCTTGGCGACGGCCGGGGCTACGATGTTGCTGTGATACGAGGCAATATCGCGGACCTTTTCTCCTTCGAGAATGTTGTATCGTCGATCCATTTCTTTGGCGAGCCACTTCAGCGCGAGTATTGCCTTCTTTGCATCGGTAATGACCGGCGTCAAGAGATGTGGTATGGAGTTGTAGAGCGTAAGCTCGACCCGCTTGGGGTCAACCATGATGAAGCGCAAGCGTTCTGGTCCGCAGCGATAGAGGAGTGAGACAATGAAGTTGTTCATGGTGACCGACTTGCCGGCGCCAGTCGTGCCGGCGACGAGCATGTGCGGCATCTTCGCGAGGTCGACGAACTCCGGCGTGCCGGTAATAGAGCGACCAAGCGAGACGAGCAGGGGCTTCTCGGAGCTGATGAATTTCTCGTCGGTGACCAGTGGTGCGAGGCCGAGCGTTGTACGTGTCATGTTGGGGACTTCGATGCCGACGAGCGACTTGCCCGGTATCGGTGCTTCGATGCGTACAGGGCTTACCGCGAGCGCGAGTTCAAGGTTGCTCTGGAGTGTGAGTATTTTCGAAAGGCGCACACCCTCGGCCGGCTTCATCGAGTAGCGGGTCACCGTCGGGCCTATCGACGCCTCATCCATTTCGACTTGAATGCCGAAGTTCTGGAGCGTCCGCTTGATGATGTTCATGTTGGCCTTTACATCACCAACCTCAGGCTTGCCTTTATTCTTCGAAAGTATCGAGACAGGCGGTGGCACGTATGCTTCCCCGAGTGTCGCTACGATGGGGAAACCATCGACCAGCGTGTCACCCTTAAAAAAAGAAGCGATGGCGGGAGACTTTTTTGTGGTCACCGCATCGTTCGCGGGAGACTTTTCGGCGGCTGTATCAGAGGAAGTGGACGGAGCATCTTCGTGGTCTTCTGGCGGCAGCCCGGTTACCGCGACATGATCAAGTGCAGTCTCGTCGTCCGGCGCGCTTGCACGCAACGCAAGAAGTCGTGTGCGCAGCGACTTCATGAGTGCATCCAAATGTACATCGAAGGCGACGATAAGTGCCGCGATGATAAATGCAAGCAAGAAGATGACCGTCGCCGTCGTATCAACAGACGAGAGTAATGGGTTCGAGACCGCCGCACCCAAGACACCACCGCGATCGTTGAAGGCGACATTGATGAGTCCCATACCGGCGACGAGGAAGACGACAAGACTCACTAAGTGTATCCAGCCGAAGCGCTTTTCGAACGACCGGAAGATGACGACCGCAAGTAGGAAGAGTGAAATAGGCACAAGTGTATAACCGATGCCAAAGAGCCACGAAAGACTCTCATAGACATGTACTCCTACGAAGCCCCCTCCACCGACCTCTGCAACAACAAGGAATATTGCAACGGCGATGGCAAAAATCGCCACAACACCACGCATCGCCTCGGTACTCACGCTCGGTTGCGGATTCTTTTCCGATGCATCACTCATTTCACGCGAATGCTCGCTATGCGTGCGACGTCTTCGTTTCCGTTCATCCCTTTTCATGCGATCAATAATAGCATGCGACAAGGAAGATTCTGCCACGAAGTGAGCCATTGAATATGTATCGGACAATAGAAAAGGACATTGTGCCATTGATTCAAAAAATGAAAGGTCTATACTGGAGGAATCTTAGATTCGTATGAGACGTCAAACGTACGATGTATAGACTCCAATGGACAATCGAAAGGACATAAAGAGGACAGAGAATATATCCCACTTTGTCGATAAGCAGACAATAAAAACACATCCGTTTGGTGAAAACAAAATGGGGGAACGTGCCTATCGCCGAGCAGAACGCCTTGTTGCGGCACTGTACCTATTGACCAACCATATTCCGAGCGACGAACCTATCCGTCGCATCGTACGAGAGCAAGCAGCCTCGATTCTGTTAGAAATTCTTGCTGCACGAGATCAAATGCGCACGGCGGGCTCATTGAAAATACAGCTGATCGGAGCTTCGATACGTCATGTCATATCACTTACACGTATACTTGCTGTCGCTGGCTTCGTCTCTTTTGAGAACGCCGATATCCTCACCGATGCGCTCGATGAGCTCGGTTCATTCATGGAATCATCTCGCCGCTCTGTCCTTTCTGAAAGTGTCCGTCTATCAAGAGATAACCTATTGGACGTACGAGACATGACCCGAGATCCTATAAAAGACATAAAGGACAGATATGATGTAAAGGACACGGATATAATAAAGGACAATCTACCAAGTCCTTTTGGGAATCAAATACATCAAAAAGACACCTCGAGTGGTACCACAATGAACCACCGTATGACCGCTATACTCGAGGTTTTGTGGGTTGGTACTGATCTTGGTATTAAAGAGATTGCCATCAATCTCCCTGAATATAGTGAAAAGATGATCCAGCGCGAATTGGCGGATCTTATCGCGCAGGGGTACGTCAAGAAGCTCGGGTTTCGGCGCTGGAGCAAGTACGCCCTCGCATCGAGCAATTCGGCACCCGATCCTTCAATGCATGAAGTTCCCGTGAACCCATGAACGTTCTGAATAATAAGGCATTCGATTCCTATACACCCGTAAAGACACCGGGAAAACCAGATGTATATATAATTGACTCTCACTAGAGGGTCAGGTATCCTGTACCTTAACTTGCGTGATAAAGATCAGCTTCGATAAACGCAGATTTTTACGCACAAGTTATCCACAAAGCGGGGAGTCGCATCGTATCGTAACTCGTGAGACCCAGTATATAATTGCTTGGACACCTCTTATGTTAGAGGCGTCCAGCAGTACAGGTCATCGCATGAGCGACGATTCCGTTCTGTAGAGTCCTTGCGTTCTTTGACATTTTCATAAGGCATCAACATATTCAGATACATGCGCATCATGCATGTATATTCTTCCCGTATAGCTGCTTCTTCCTTCACGATAGAAAGACCGCACGACCCATTCCATCTCACTGCTAACCTCACCAAGTCACTCACTATAAGGTGAATGTCTCGGTGGGCTAGCAAAGTTCGCACCGTGCTCGGAGTACCGAAGTGCGCTTCCGGTCCGAGGCGGTCAGATTATTAGTGGTCTTCAGTTATCAATTAGTTATTAGAAGACACACAAACGCATCGCACATTCTTGTCGAAGGAAAGTGTATGCGGCCTCATTAATTTTTTAATGAGGTGCAAAGGTCAAAAAAAATTATGGTAAAAGCATTAGCAACAAAGAATGTTGTGGCAGTGCTCACGGCCGTAGCTTTGACGATTGGTATCTCGTTCACTTTTGCCGCTCCGGCGAAGGCAGACACCATCTCCTCTCTTCAAGCTCAGGTCCAAGCATTGCTCGCACAGATCCAATCATTGCAGGGCACGTCGTCGACCGGTTCCGGTTCGATGATGTCATCCGCAGGATGCTACACCTTCACGCAGAACCTCAAGATGGGTGCTACGGGAGGTCAAGTCATGTGGGTCCAGCAATTCCTTAACAATCACGGGTTCACGGTCGCCGCTTCTGGCGCTGGTTCACCTGGTAACGAGACAAGCTTCTTCGGTCCTGCGACCATGAAGGCCGTCGTCGCCTTCCAGAACGCCAACGCCTCGGCTATCTTGGCTCCGGTCGGTCTTACGACCGGTAACGGTAACTGGTACGCAGGTACGCGCGCTCAGGCCAACGCCATGTGCGCAGGCTCGACGACTGGCAGCACCGGTACGGGTACAGGCACGACATCATATGGTCCTGGCATCACTGTCAGCGCCGGTGTCCAACCTGCCAACTCGCTCGCTCCGGCACTCGCTAACCGCGTTCCGTTCACGACCTTCACCCTCACCAACAACTCTGGTGCAGCAGTGACGATCTCCGGCATCACGGTTCAACGTACTGGTCTCGCAGCTGACGCAGCATTCGCCGGCGTCGAGCTCTTGGATCAGAACGGAATCCAGCTCGGTACTTCCCGCACGTTCAACAGCAACCACCAGGCCGTCATCGGCACACCGTGGACGTTGAATGCCGGTCAGTCTGCAACTTACACAGTTGCGGGCAATATGGGTACTGCAACTGTTGAAGCAGGCTATGCAGGTCAGGTCGCGGGAGTAACGGTCGTTGGTGTCAACACCACGGTCCCGGTCTCTGGCTCGCTCCCGATCTCGGGTGCTCAGCAGACGATCAACTCTACGCTCACTATCGGTACTGCAACCGCGATCAGCTCTTCGTACGATCCGAACAGCTACCGCACCCAGTCGATCGGTACGACGGGCATCACCTTCTCCGCAGTTCGCCTCACGGCTGGCTCTGCAGAAGATGAGAAGCTCTACTCGGTCACATGGAATCAGACGGGTTCAGCCGGCACGACTGACATCGGCAATCTTATGACCGTTGTCAACGGCACGAGCTACCCGGTCACGGCTGATTCAACCGGCAAGTACTACACCTCGACGTTCCCAGGCGGAGTCTTGGTTCCGAAGGGCAATACCGTCGATGTGTACATCAAGGGTGACCTCACCGGCAACAACGGTGCAGCGCGCACTGTCGAGTTCGACATCTACCGCGCATCAGACATCTACCTCGTAGGTCAGACTTACGGATACGGTGTCACACCGACAGCTACGGCTGCAGGAAGTCTCTTGACGGGTAATCACGCGTCAGAGTACTTCACCAGTCCGTTCTTCCAAGGTTCTCTCTTGCTCGTCAATCCTGGTCAGCTCTCAACCATCAGTAATGCTGGTTCAGTAGCTTCTCAGAACATCGCGATCAACGTCCCGAATCAGCCACTCGGCGGATTCACGACGAACTTCTCGGGTGAACCTGTCCAAGTACAGAGCCTCACCATCCACGTCGCATCGTCGACTGCAGGTATTCCGCTCACCAATGTTTCGCTCGTTGATAGCAACGGCAACACGGTTGCCGGACCTGTCGACGAGACGGTAAGCACGGGTGCAATCGTCTTCAACACCTCAGTTACCTTCCCTGTCGGCCCGATGACTTATACCCTCAAGGGTACGGTCGGCTCGACCGCGACCAATGGCGTAACCTTCCAGATGTCAACGAATCCGTTGAGTGACTGGACGAATGCTCAAGGTCAGACTTCTGGTTCAAGCGTTACGCTTACGAACAGCTCGATCAGCATGAGCGTCATGACTGTTCAAGGACCGTCGCTCATCATCTCTGCAGCTTCCAGCCCTGCTTCAACGCTCGTGGCGAAGGGCGCGCAGAATTATGTCTTCGCGAACATCAACCTCGACGCTTCGCAGTCAGGTGAGAACATCCGCCTCTCGTCCCTGCCTATCACGGTGACGACACAGAGCACGGATGCAACTGACCTGAGCTCTTGTCAGCTCTGGAATGGTACGACTCCGCTCAACACGGGTGGCAACGTCGTCAATTCTTCGACATGGAGCACCAACGAAGCGAACTTCGTATTCGACAATGCCCTGACTATTCCGAAGGGAACGGTCGTCACTCTCTCGCTCATGTGTAATCTCGCAAGCAGTCCTGCAGGCACCTCATGGGCAGCGGGCATTGCGAGCACTCCTGCGCCATCGCCGACAGGTGTTGGTTCTGGTATCACGCTCACGACCTCGACCCCGAACACGGATCTCGTCCTCCAGGTTGGTACTTCCGGTACCATGAGCTCAGGCACGGCTTCGCTCGCGATCACTAACCCTTCTCCGTTGTCCTTCGCGAACGTCGCGGGTGGTACGACAGGTGTAACGGTCGGTACGTTTACGCTTCAGCCGACGAGTGATTCGATCAATCTCCAGAAGATCGGCCTCTCGCTCAACAGCAACTTGGCGTCTTCGTCTGACGTGACTCGTGCGTACATCTACAACGGTGCCACACAGATAGGCTCGGTAATCTTCACGGGTTCGCCGGTAGGTGGTAAGTACTATGCAACCTCGACGTTGTCTTCAAGCCTTAACCTTGCACAGAACTCCCAGACCATCCTCACCATCAAGGCAGATATTGCCCAGATCGGTGCTGGTCAGGCGGGTGCTGATGGACATGAGGTCTTGATCAACGTTGCGGATGCAAACGGCTCCGGCGCGGCATCAGGTGCTACAGTGGACTCCGGTCCGCTCGCGGCTTCAGCCCAGACGGGTGTAGCGATCTTCCGCTCCACTCCGACGGTCGCGCTTAGCAGCTACTTGCCAAGCAACGGCATCTCGGACGGTCGTCTGATCGCCTTCACGATCACTGCTGGTAGCAATGGTCCTATTGGTCTCAATCAGTTGACCTTCAGCATCTCGACGTCTTCGATCACCACGTTATCTGGCTTGAACCTCTATGCCTACACTGACTCTGGCTTCTCGCAAGCTGCGGGAGGTACGGTTGGCGGCATCGCAGGTAGCACGGCATACGTCGGTGCGACGCAGTACGCGACGACAACTATGTCGACACCGCTCCAGATCGCGGCAGGCACCACTGAGTACTTCCTCTTGAAGGGCACAGTGTCGCCGAATGGAACGACCTACAACATCGCAACGACGTTGATGGGTGATTCCGCGAACCTCGCACTGGGTCAGAATGTCGACTTGGCGAGCATGTACACCGTAACGGGTATCGCGGCAACCAGCAGTAGAATGATCTGGTCTCCGAATGCCACGACAACGGCGCTTACCACTACGAATGACTGGACCAACGGCTTTAGTGTCAATGGTCTACCACAGAGTGGTCTCGTCGAGAACCGCACGAACTAATACTTCGTAGGTTCACCACTTACGGCGACAACGTAAGTACACAAACCCTCTCCGTAACTGGAGGGGGTTTTGTGTTTGGTCTCTAGTTATCCCCAGAATTTACAGAGATCAGATCTCTGTAAATTCTGGGGATAACTTCAAATACGAAACTCAATTTGCAATGACTTTTTGGAGGTTTTGTAAAATGCTGTAAAATATCGACTATGAAAAGAGGCTCATTTCCCGAAGCATCGAAGCATAGTATCGCAAAACATCCGGTGCTGAGTGCCGCGCTCGCGGCGATCGTTATTGCACTGTGTACCTTCAACGTGGGGTGGGCAGAACGTGGCTATGCAGACAAAGCCTCAATAAGTCATGCGCTGCGTCTCAGTGGCTACCAATTCGTCAACCCACTGTTGGTCTGCAATATCAGCAACCCAAGTCCTGTTCTCGAAGACAAATCACTCGAGACTACATTACAAAGGATAGTAGATACGCACCGAAGTGCTGGCGACATCAGTAAGGCATCGGTCTATCTTACGGATCCGACGAGCGGAAAGTGGGCGACCATTTACAGCAACGATACGTTCTATCCCTCAAGCTTGGGCAAGATCCCCATCATGATCGCGTACTATCTTGAGTCGGAGAGCGACCCGAGCATTCTCGATAAAGAAATAACCTTCCCGGTAGGAAGCGCGGACCTCAACGTCATGCAAGACATCCCGCCCGAGCAGGCTATTGTCCAGGGTTATACCTATACGATAGAGCAGCTCATCGAATACATGATCAAGTATTCCGACAATAATGCGACGGAGCTCCTCGACAGTGAGATAGATCACAGCACCTTAAACAAAGTCTACGGCGACCTCGGTATACCGACCAACGACAATCCCAATCTTCAAAACCTCGACTTCCTTACCACGCACCAAATCGCCACGCTCTTCCGTGTGCTCTATAACGCGACGTACCTCTCTCGTGCCGATTCCGAAAAGGCACTTGAGCTCTTGAGTCAGAGCAGCTTCACGCAGGGGATTGTCGCCGGCGTGGCAAGCTCGACCGTGGTATCGCACAAGCTAGGACTAGTCGGCATAGCGCCGGATAATGTAACGACGGAGCACGAGCTGCATGATTGTGGTATCGTCTACGGCAAAGATGCCTATGTGTTGTGCGTCATGACCCGTGGCTCGGCTCCACTCCCGACACTCGAAAATATCATCGCGCAAATATCCGCTGCTACATACAAAGACGTGCAAAGCACAAAGTAGGTATCCCCCTATCGTACAGAGATCTGACCTATGGGTTTTCTGGGGATAACTACAGAGGTCAGATCTCTGTAGAGTCCGTAACTACAGAGGTCAGATCTCTGTAGAGTCCGTGACATCGTCGGTATGATTCTCGTTCCGTTTTGGATTGTATATACTGGTACGTATCTATGGCCAAAATCGGCTTGCTCCGCTTGGATAAAGAGAAAATTATGCTCCCCATTGCACTTGCCTTTGTTGGAGGCATACTCGTTGGGGTATGCAGCGTACTCCTGATTAAACCATTTTCATCTCCATCGCTGCGAATCGTGCGGCAAAGCGACATCGCCACGAGTTCCGAATATCGCTTCACTGATCCTTTGATAAGTGTGAGTGTCACCGGTGACAATCCCGGCCCAGAGTATGTGAATCTCAATAATCAACTCACCGCATATATCAACCAGCAAGAGAGAGTCGGGTCTCTAACATCAGCTTCTGTCTATTTCCGCGACATCGATGCATCCAGTGGACTTACGATCAACCCCACGATGACCTATGACCCCGCCAGTCTCACCAAAGTACCGCTGGCGATGGCATATTACGATCTTGCAGAGAACGATCCATCGGTGCTCTCCGACGAGATCACGTATTCGGGAGTCCCGAATCTCGACGCTGATGAGCAGGTGAAGTCCCCGATACAGTTGACAGCACACACGAACTACTCGGTCGAGACTTTACTAGAGCACATGATCAAATATTCCGACAATAATGCAGAGCAATTACTTGCCGATCATCTGGCTACCATAGGCAAGCTCGACACACTCGCAACGCTCTTTACCGACCTCGGTATCAAAATAGACCCAAATGACCCTGATTATATGTCGGTACGAACGTACGCTATTTTGCTACGCGTCCTCTACAATGCGACGTATCTCGACCGTGGTTATTCGGAACAAATGCTCGACATCCTCTCACAAAGCGATTTCACCGCAGGTATAGCAGTGAGGCTTCCGAGTGATGTTGTGGTCGCACATAAATTTGGTGAAGCGCGGATACCGGATTCACAAGGTGCTATTGTGGGCGCCGAGCTCCACGATTGCGGCATCGTGTACTATCCAGACCATCCCTATATTCTTTGTATCATGACCAAAGGCCCGAGTATCGCGGATTTGGAACAGGTAATTCAACACAGCTCACAAATAACATTCACGGCAGTCCAAAACCATTACGCTCCAACTCTAATTCCTACAAAACCCTAACCTTAACTACAGAGATCAGATCTCTGAATGACTTTTGTTCGTTTCGTTGCGTAATGTGTCTCGTAACCAGAAAGATACCATGCTCGTAAGACTTTTACTCGATGTTTGAGCTGTGCTATTCTGGTGCGACATGGAACCGACTCGAGACAACCGCAATACGATCATTGCTACGACAATACTTGTCGCCGTCGTACTGTGCGGCATCGCGTACTTCATGTCCCACCAATCAGACCTGGCAGGTCCGGCACAAGGTACCACTACCGAGTCGGCCACGACCTCGGTGAACACGATAACCTCGACCTCATCTGGTGCGACGATATCAATCACGTCCGCCTCATCGAGCTCCGGTTATAAGATACAGCTCATACCGAGCGGCACGGCACCCGTCGCACCCAACTACAAAGCACCACTCGTCTTCTCTGATCCGACTATTACGACCGACGAACATTCCTCAATGCAAACACAGTTCGCGCACGTTGAAGCGACACTTTCAGTAAGCTCTAAAGATTTCAATTCATGGATAGCGCTCGGTAACTTACGCAAAGAAGCAGGGGATTATAACGGCGCCGCGGCAGATTGGCAGTACGCGCTCGCACTCTATCCGAGCAACGTCATCTCCAACGCCAATCTTGCCGATCTCTACACCAATTACTTGCATGACTATCCGAAAGCCGCCGCTGCCTACAAGGCCGCAATAGCCAACAACCCGACCCAAGTGTATCTCTACCAAGATCTCGCACAGCTTTACAGCTCTCAGTATCCCCAAAGCACGACGACTATTGTTGCCCTCTTGAAGCAAGGTATCGCCGCTAACCCTGCAGCAAGTGAGCTCAAAGCCACCCTCGCCAAGTACCAATAATGTACAGAGATCAGATCTATGTAATTTCTGTGGATAACTCTACAGAAATTATATCTATGGATGGGCAATGCGTTGCTGCCATTGCATGAGCTCCTCGACGTCATTCTGCTCCTTGAGAAACTCGGGGATCTCTTCGGCGAGTATCGCACGCTGCGGACGCTCTACGCTTGCATCGAGGAAGCTGGAGTAGCGATACTCGCTGAGAAACGTCCGCGCTTTGCGCTCATTGCGTATACCAACCTCTTTCCAGTCGGACTGCAGAAGATCGAGTGGGTTGAGATGTACATAGGCGAAAAGGTATCGGAATTGCGAATCACTTTCGACATGCACCGCTTTGTACCTTCCTTGAAATATCGTGCCTGAGTGCAGATACTTAGTATTGAAAT
>Ga0335069_10002474_pt1 | contig 28476 bp, 29 predicted proteins | sample Lox_Sample_11_FD_206714 | JGI IMG/M metagenome (GOLD analysis project Ga0335069, IMG submission 206714) | Soil microbial communities from Loxahatchee National Wildlife Refuge, Florida, United States - Lox_Sample_1.1 | ecosystem: Environmental > Terrestrial > Soil > Wetlands | place: USA...
TCCATGCTTGGCAAAGGACTTGAATCGCTCATACCGCAGAAGGGGAACCAGGGTGGGACGCCGCCGGGGAACGGCGCCGGAACGCCCGACGGACGGCAGCCGTCCCAGGGACAGACTTCGAACGCGCCGATCTCCCAACAGCCCGAGATCCGTCCGCAGGAACATGAGCCGAACAAGGCCGAGCGGCCTGCGGCCCAGCCGCCCGCCGGCGGTGCGCCGATAACCCCCGCAATCGCGCAGAAAAACGCGCCGGTGAACGAGCACGCCGAATCGGATTTCATATTCCATCTCGAACTCGACAAGATCAAGCCGAATCCCGACCAGCCGAGGCGGCACTTCGACGAGTCGGCGCTGAAGGATCTTGCGAATTCGATCCGCGAATTCGGCATCCTGCAGCCTCTCGTCGTTTCGAAAGTCGACCGTGAGACGCCCTCGGGCATCGAGGTCGAATACCAGCTCATCGCCGGCGAGCGCCGCTATCTTGCGGCGAAGCTTCTCGGGCTGCTGTCCGTCCCCGCGATCGTGCGCAACGTGAGCCTCGAGCGCGAGAAGCTCGAGCTTGCGGTCATCGAGAACATCCAGCGCGAGAACCTGAACCCGATCGAGACGGCGCGCGCGTTCGTGCGCCTGCAGGAGGAGTTCCATATGACGCAGCGCGAGATCGCGGCGAAGCTCGGCAAGTCGCGCGAGGTGGTTGCGAATGCGATGCGCCTGCTCGACCTGCCCGACTATGTTCGCGAGGCGGTCGAGAAGGGTGCGCTGTCGGAGAGCCATGCGCGCCTGCTGCTTTCGGTGAACGACCTGAATCTGCAGAAGCAGCTCTTCGACGACATCCTGGCGAACAACCTGACGACCCGCGACGTGAAGGAGCGCGTGCAGCGCACGACGACGACCCGCCGCGGCCGCCCGCCGCTCATCGAGGGGAACATCCCGCCGGAGATGAAGATGCTGCAGGAGGAGCTGAGCTCCTCGCTCGGCGCGCCGGTCGAGATCCGCAAGGGCGGGAACACCGGACGCATCACGATCACGTTCTATTCCGAAGAGGAGCTCGAAAGCATCCTAAAGAAGCTCAAGAGGGAACGCGAGGGGATGTGACCTTGCGGCGCTTGGCCTTGAGCGCGTTCCTGATATGGTCGCGCGCGGCCGCCGTCTTCACGAACCGCAGCCAGTCGGGCGAGGGCTTCTTGCCTTTCTGCGTGAGGATCTCGACGATGTCGCCGGATTTCAGCTCGCGGTCGAGCGGGGCGATCGCGCCGTTGACGCGCGCGCCCGTCGCCTGGTCGCCGATTTCGGAGTGCACGTGATAGGCGAAGTCGATCGGCGTCGCGCCCTGGGGCAGGTCGATCACGTCGCCGTGCGGCGTGACGGCGAAGATGCGGTCGGTGAAGAAGTTCACCTTGATCGCCTCGAGGAACTCGTCGGGGTTCTCCTCCTTGCCGGTGAAGTGCTCCTGCCAGTGCTTGAGCTGCTGCACCCATTCGATCTCCTTCGCGAGCGCCTTGCCCGAGACGCCCTCGCCGCGCCGCCGCCGGTCATAGAGCCAGTGCGCGGCCACGCCGTATTCGTTCTCGTCGTGCATTTCCTTCGTGCGGATCTGGAACTCGATCGTGTGCCCCTCGGGCCCGATCACGGTCGTGTGCAGGCTGCGGTAGCCGTTCGGCTTCGGCATGGCGATATAGTCCTTGATGCGCCGCGGGACCGGCGGCCACAGCTCGTGGATCACGCCGAGCGCGGCATAGCATTCGGGCAGCGTCGCGACCACGATGCGGATCGCGACGAGGTCGTACACGCGGCTCAGGTCCATGTCGCGGCGCACGAGCTTCTTATAGAGGCTCGAATAGCGCTTCGCGCGGATCTCGAGGTCGAGCGGGCTGATGTCGTGCGCCTCGAGGAGCTTCCGGACCTGCGGCCGGATCTTTTCAAGATAGGTCAGCCGTTCCTCGTACTGCTCCTTCGTCGCGCCGAGGAGCCATTTGTAATCCTGCGGATGCAGATAGGGAAAGGCGAGGTCCTGCAGCTCGCCGCTCACGTTGTGCATGCCGAGCCGGTAGGCGAGCGGGGCATAGATCTCGTCGGTCTCGAGCGCGATGCGCTTCTGCTTCGCCGCGGGCAGGTGCTCGAGCGTCTGCATGTTGTGCAGCCGGTCGGCGAGCTTGATGAAGACGACGCGCAGGTCCTCGGACAGCGCGAGGATCATCTTGCGCAGATTCTCGACGCGATGCGCCTCGCCGCGGTACTTGATATGGCCGAGCTTCGTCACGCCGTCGACGAGGAAGGCGATGTCCTTGTTGAACGCCTTCTCGATCGTCGCGAGCGGGACGCCCGTGTCCTCGACCGTGTCGTGGAGCAGGCCCGCCGCGACCGTGTCCTCGTCGAGATGCCACGACTGCAGGATCTCGGCCGTCGCGAGCGAATGGTTGAAATAGGGCTCGCCGCTCTTGCGCGTCTGGTTCTCGTGCGCCCTTTTCGAGAACGAAAACGCGCGGCCGATGAGGCTTTGCGGTTGCTGTGCGGCGATCTCCTTCACGGTCATCCCTCCATCCTACGGGCCGGGGGATGATTAGGCAACTGCGGGCGGCGCTACCGGGCGGCTTTCGCGCGCGCCGGCTTCTTCGGCTTCGGCGGATTCTCCTTCCACGCCTTGTAGGCGGCGTCGAGCTCCTCCTGCGATTCGGGCCGCTTGTTCATCACGAACGTGCAGTCGGGGAACCGCGTGCAGGCATAGAACGGCTTGCCGCGTCCGCGCGACTTCTTCTCGACGACGTCGCCCGGCTTGTCGGCGCGCTCGGGCGTCGCAAGGCAGTTGGGGCACTTGAAGCCGGTCTTGTTCCAGATCTTCGAGACGCCCTTGCAGTTCGGATAGTCGGTGCAGCCCAGAAAGAACCCGAACCGCCCGCGGCGCACCTTCATCGGCTTGCCGCAGATCGGGCAGCGTTCGTCCTTCGTCTTCTCTTCGAGCTCGCGGATCTGCGCGGCCTCCTCGGGCATCGGCAGCGTGACCTTCACGCCCGGTTCGGGACAGGCGAGGAACTTTCCCATGCGGCCGAATTTGATGATCATCGGCTTGCCGCAATGCGGGCACGGGACGGTCGAGACCTCGACCTGCTTTTCGACGGTCGCCTCCTTCTCGTCGAGCTCCTTCTTGAACGGGACGTAGAATTCGCGGCAGATCTCGGTCCAGGCGATCTTGCCTTCGGCGACGTCGTCGAACTCCTCTTCGATGTGCGAAGTGAACTTGAGGTCGACGATCTCGGGGAAGTTCTCGACCAGGAGGTCGTTCACCAGCGTGCCGATCTCGGTCGGACGGTATTTTTTCTCTATTTTCTCGACATAGCCGCGCTCCTGGATGGTCGAGAGTGTCGGGGCGTACGTCGACGGCCGGCCGATGCCTTCGGATTCGAGCGCCTTCACGAGCGTCGCGTCGGTATAGCGCGGCGGCGGCTCGGTGAAGTGCTGCACCGGCTTCAGGTCCTCGAGCGAAAGCTTCATGCCCTGCTCGAGCTTCGGCAGCTGTCCCTCGATCTCGCCGTTCTCGCCCTCGTCACGGCCCTCGGTATAGGCGCGGATGAAGCCGTCGAACTGGACGGTCTGGCCGTTCGCGCGGAACATCTCGCCGCCCGGCGTCGATGCCGCGATGTCGACCGACGTCTGTTCGAGGAGCGCTTCTTTCATCTGCGAGGCGATCGTGCGCTTCCAGATGAGGTCATAGAGGCGCTGGTCGTTGCGTTCCTTCACGCCGAGGTCGCGGCCCGAAACGGCGCCGAGGTTCGTCGGGCGGATCGCCTCATGCGCCTCCTGCGCCCCCTTGCTGCGGGTCGCATAGCGGCGGGGTTCCGCGAGCTGGTATTCGGGGCCGAATTCGCGGCCGATCACCGTGCGCGCCTGGGCGAGCGCGGATTCGGCGAGATGCACGCTGTCGGTGCGCATATAGGTGATGTGGCCGTTCTCATAAAGCTTCTGCGCGACCGCCATCGTCTGCTTCGCCGAGAACCCGAGCTTGCGGGCCGCCTCCTGCTGCAGGGTCGAGGTCGTGAACGGCGCCGACGGGTTGCGGCGCACCTCTTTCGTCGTGATATCGCTCACTTCATATGAGGCGCCTTTCAGCCCTTCCAGAATTTTTTTCGCGTCGGCTTCGTTCGTGACGGCCATCTTGCCGAGCGCCTTGCCGTTCATCGAGTGGAGGTAGGCCGGGAACGCCCCGCCTTTCGCCGCCTTGAAGTCGGCCTCGATGGACCAATACTCCTCTTTATTGAATGCGCCGATTTCGCGCTCGCGCTCGACGACGAGACGGACGGCGACGCTCTGTACCCGTCCGGCCGACAGGCCGTAGCGGATCTTGCGCCACAGGAAGGGGGACAGGCCGTATCCCACGAGCCGGTCCAGGATGCGCCGGGCCTGCTGGGCGTTCACGAGGTTGATGTCGATCGCGCGCGGATGCTCGAGCGCCTGCATGATCGCGCCCTGCGTGATCTCGTGGAACGCGATCCGCTCGAAGCGCTTCGGCGCCGTGATGGTCTTCGCGCGGCCGCGGCCGGTCGTGCCGCCTTCGAGCCCGAGGGCGGCGACGAGGTGCCATGCGATCGCTTCCCCTTCGCGGTCTTCGTCAGTCGCGAGGATGATGCGGTCGGCCTTCGCGGCGAGCTTCTTCAGCCCGTCGACGACCGCCTCGGCCTTCTTGGGGATGACATAGTGGGGTTCGAAATCCTTGTCGACGTCGATGCCGAGCTTCGATTTCGGAAGGTCGCGAATGTGGCCGTAGGACGATTCCACGGTGAAGCCCGATCCGACGAACCGGCCGATCGTTTTGGCTTTGGTTGGGGATTCGACGATGATGAGGTCCATGATGCTGGTCGCGTCCGGTTATCGGTAATTAGTTTCTAGTATATACCCGCCTCCGGTTTCCCTTGCGATATTCTTCACAACGAGGAGGCCGAGGGTGCGGATCGCGATTCGGGGTTCAAGTTTAGTCATCGTGATTATTTTGTCAACCTCGAGCGCACCCGAGGCGCTTTCGAGGGCCTTCATTATCAGCGTTTCTTCACGCGAGCCGCCCGGGCCGCTCCGGGGTGCTGACGGGGCCGGCGCAATGCCAAACGCCTCGAGAATATCGTTCGGTTTCGTGACGAGCGTCGCCCCTTGACGGATAAGCCCGTTCGACCCGCGATAGAGCGGATCGTCGATCGGGCCCGGAACGGCGAACACCTCGCGGCCCTGCTCGAGAGCGAAGTCGGCGGTCGCGAGCGACCCTGACCGTTCGGGCGCTTCGATGACGAGGGTGCCGGAGGCGAACCCGCTTATCAGGCGGTTGCGTTCGATGAAGCGCTGAGGGAGCGGTTCTTCGTCGGGCGGGTATTCCGAAACGATGCAGCCGCCGGTTTCGAGGACCATCTCGGCGAGGCGGGCGTTCGTCGACGGACGGACATGCGAAAGGCCGTTCGCGATGACCGCGATGCAGGGGCCTCGGGCCTCGAGCGCGCCCCGGTGGGCCGCCGCGTCGATGCCGAGCGCAAGCCCGCTCGCGATGACGCAGCCCGCCTCGGCAAGCGCGCGACCGAAGACGGCCGCGGTCCGCAGCCCCCGGGGGCTCCCTCGGCGGGTACCCACGATCGCGACGGTCGGCCGGGCTTCGATGGTTCCGACGGGCAGGACCCCTCTTATATAGAGCGCCAAAGGCGGCTGTGGTATCCCTTTAAGGGCTTCGGGGAAGCCGGGATCGCCGGCGAGGACGAGCCGGATCCCGTGCCGTTCAAGCGGATCCCAGGCCTGTTCGGGCGGCGGCGTGCCGGCTGGCGCGGCGTGGGCATCGCTGGCAAGGGTTTCGTAGGATTCCCTCCATGTCGCGCGCCGGATGCGGCGGATTGCGCGGGTGTCCCCGTGGAGCGCCGTCGCGACGGCATTATAATAGAGCGGTTCGTCTTCCATGCCCTCAAGCATATCCGCGCGATGGCGAAAAGGAAGTTTTGTTTAATGAATAGTTAATGAATGCTAAAATAAAGGGACCATCACCGAGGGATGAAATCCAACTTCAAGAAGAGCATCATCATCAACGTCGCCGTCATCGTCGCCTCGGTCATACTGATCGTCGGCGCCCTCATCTATTTCTCGGGTGATATCAACTTCAAATCCGCAGAAGTGGTGAAGAACCGTTCGAGCCAGGAGCAGGCCGCCGCCGAACTCGCGCATCTCGCGGACCTCGAGCGGAACCAGGCGGTTGCCGCGGGCTATCAGGCAGCCGTGGGCCGTCTCATCCCCAAGCGGTCCCAGCTCATCAACTTCCCTCCGGCAGTGTCGTCCCTTGCGACGGCTGACAATGTCACGGCGAACGTCACCTTCAACAACGACGCGACGCCCCCCGCCTCGGCCGGATCGGCGGGAAACGTCTCTTTCACGATCAATGCCCAAGGATCCTTCGGCGATGTCGTGCGCTTCGTGAACGACCTCGAGACGAAGCTGTCGGGTTTCCTGATGAACATCGCGTCGCTCCAGGTTTCGAACAACGGCACGGGCGGCGCGCAGCTCAATCTCAAGGGAGTCGTCTATTTTCAATGACATGAAAGCCTTCGTACGCAATCATCCCGAAACCGTCCTTGTCGCATGCGCGATCGCGTTCATCGGCGGCATCGCGGCGTGCTATTCGTGGGGGACCAATGACATCATTGCGGCCGTGAATAACGCGTTCAACGGCGCGCCTTCGCAGACGCCCGTGAAATTCGACATCGATACCGCGAGCGGCCTCAACTGGCACGGCGTCTCGACGACCACCCCGGCGGGACCGCAGGCGCCGGCCGCCGCACCCTCTGTGCCGACTTCGACGCCGGCACCGGGAACGGCAGCGACGGGGACGGCAGCAACGGGAACGAAGGGAGCGGCAGCTCCCAAGACGAAGCCCTAGGCCTTGTTAAATGCGAAAATCCGGTTTATCATAAACCACGATTGCGTCCTTAGCTCAGTGGTAGAGCGCTACAATGACACTGTAGAGGTCGGAGGTCCGATCCCTCCAGGACGCACACCGGACCTGCCGCGGGAGCGTCCGAAGCTTGACGAAGGGATGGACGGCAGGAAGACGGTACGGGCGCGTGTAGCTCAGTGGTAGAGCATTTCACTGATAATGAAAAGGTCGTAGGTCCGATTCCTACCACGCGCACAACGGGTACAACCTCATCATGAATCCCGAGCCGCATGTCATTTTTGAGAATGATGATTTTCTCGTCATCGACAAGCCGAGCGGGCTGCAGGTGCACCATGCGCGCGTGGCGGTCGCGCGCGCTGATGGACGCGAGCCCGAAATGACGCTGGCCGATTGGCTCGTCGAGCATCGTCCTGGGGTGAGCGCCGTCGGCGACGATCCTGCGATCCGGCCGGGCATCGTGCACCGGCTCGACAAGGAAACGTCGGGCGTCATGATCGTCGCGAAAAATCAGAAGACGTTCGAAGCGCTGAAGTCGCTTTTTCAGGAGCGTCGCATGACGAAGGCGTATGCGGCGGCGGTCGACGGCATTTTGAAAAACAAGGAAGGCGTGATCGATGCGCCGATCGGCATGAAGAGCGGAACGCTGAAGAGGAGCATCCACGCGGCGACGATGGCGAAGCCCGCCGTGACGGACTATCGCGTGACGGACGAACTCGGCGCGGAACGCTTCGCCCCGAACGGCGCTTCGCTTCTCGAGGTGCATCCGAGGACGGGGCGCACCCATCAGATCAGGGTCCATCTCGCGAGCATCGGGCACCCCGTGCTGGGGGACCGGCTCTATGGTCCGAAACGCGCTTCGCCGGGAATCGCGCGCCTCATGCTGCACGCCCGGGCGCTGTCGTTTTCGCTTGCGGGAACCCAATATGCCTTCGAGGCCGAGCTCCCGCGTGAGTTCGGCGCGCTCTTTCAGATATCCACAGGATAAAAACCGGGCAAATCGGCGGTGTGGTAATCTTAGATTACATATACAAAGGTCGTCTTTTACGTTGAAAATATGAAAACTCGAAAAAACAGGAAGGCGTTCACCCTCATCGAGCTCCTGGTCGTCATCGCGATCATCGCCGTGCTGTCGGTCGTGGTCATCTTGTCGCTCAACCCGGCGGAACTGCTCCGTCAGGCGCGCGACTCGAACCGCGTTTCCGACCTGGCAAACCTGAAGAGCGCCCTTTCGCTCTATCTGGCTGATGTCTCGAGCCCGGTCCTCTATAGCGTGATCAATCTTTGTTCCGCGAGCCTGACGAGCGGCAACGGTGCCACCGTCTGGGTCACCCCGCTCGCGGGCGGAGCGGCCGTTTCGACAAGCACGTGCCTTGCGTGGATGCCGAAAGCGGCAGGCGCCTATATCAGCGCCTCGACGACCGCATCGGGCGGTCGCGCGGTTGACAGCACGGGATGGATCCCGGTCAACTTCAACAACATCAGCTCCGGCGCCCCGATCGGCAGCCTCCCGGTTGATCCGGTCAACGTCTCCGGAACCTCGGCGTCAGCCCCCGGCTATTTCTATAGCTATGAGGCTTCCGGCACCACCTTCAAGTTCGGTGCGAACATCGAAAGCACGAAATACAAGAACGGTGGCGGCAGCGACGTGGTTTCTACGGACGGTGGCGTGAACAACTATATCTACGAGCAGGGGACGGCCCTTTCGCTCTAACGAGATCACGCGAGCCAGACGAAAAGCGCCGAGCAATCGGCGCTTTTTGCGTGCCGTCCGGGGCGAATCGATGTGAAACATGATAAAATGGAGAGACCATGGCGCGTCTTCCCTTGCCGGCCGACGAAATCAAGAGGCTCCTCGTGACCGAGGGTCTGATCGACGCCGCGAAATTCGACGAGTACCTTGAGGAGTCGAAGCGCAAGAACCAGAGCGTCGTCGACGTGCTCGTCGCGAGCAAGGTCGTCGAGGCCAACTACCTGAGCAACCTGATCGCGAACGCCCTCGGCGTGCCGCGGGTCGACTTCAACAACCTCAAGCTCGACCCGGCGCTCATCAAGCTTCTGCCCGAAGATGTCGCCCGACAGCGCCAGGCGGTCGTTTTCAATAAAGAGGAGGACGGGACGTATGACGTCGCGATGACCGATCCGTCGGACCTCGAGAGCCGGCAGTTCATCGAGCAGCGCCTCAAGGGGAAGATCAAGCCCTATCTCGCCGCGGCCGACGACCTCGATCGCGGGTTTTCGGTCTATGGCTACGAGCTCGGCCAGGATTTCAAGAAGCTGATCGAAGAGAACGTGCGCACCTCGCTCATGAGCGACACGAAGGATGTCGCGCAGGCGGCCGCGCAGCTGCCGATCGTCGGCATCGTCGACAACGTCCTCTCGTATGCCGTCGCGTCCCGCGCGTCCGACATCCACATCGAGATCCTCGAGGAGTCGACGTTCATCAGGTACCGCATCGACGGCATCCTGTACGAGATCATGACGGTGACCAAGGCGGTGCATCCGGCGATCGTCGCCCGCATCAAGCTGCTCGCGGGTCTCAAGATCGACGAGCATTTTGCGCCGCAGGACGGCCGTTTCAGGTATCAGATCGGCAATCAGACGATCGACCTCCGCGTTTCGGTGATGCCGACCTTCTATGGCGAGAAGGTCGAGATGCGCCTGCTCGACGCGTCGCAGAAGCCGCTGTCGCTCGAGGAGCTCGGCTTCTCGCCCGAGGACGCGAAGAAGGTGAATGACAACATCAAGAAGGCCTATGGCATGATCATCGCCTCGGGTCCGACCGGATCCGGAAAGACGACGACGCTGTATGCGCTGATGAACATGCTCAACCGGCCCGAAGTCAACGTGACGACGATCGAGGACCCGATCGAATACAACATGCGCTATGTGAACCAGACGCAGATCAACGTACAGGCCGGCATCACGTTCGCCTCGGGGCTCCGGGCGCTGCTCCGGCAGGATCCGAACATCATCATGGTCGGCGAAATCCGCGACGCCGAGACCGCCGAGATCGCCGTGCAGTCGTCGCTTACCGGCCACTTGCTCCTGTCGTCGCTCCACACGAACGACGCGCCGACGGCCGTACCGCGGTTCTTCGATCTGCGCATTCCGCCGTTCCTCGTAAGCTCGGTCCTTAACGTCGTCATCGCGCAGCGCCTGGTCCGCAAGATCTGCCAGTCCTGCACCTATTCCTATGAGGCGGACGAGGGCATCCAGAGCATCGTCGCGGGACAGCTCAGGGAGGCGGGCATCCTGATCGACGACCTGAAGATCCAGAAGATCATGTACCGCGGCAAGGGGTGCGCGGTCTGCGGCATGACGGGCTATCGCGGCCGCATCGGCATCTATGAGGTCATGGAAGTCGACGAGTCGATGCGCAGCATCATCGCGTCGGCGAGCTTCGATCTCGAGGGCCTGCGCGCCGCCGCCCGCAAGGCCGGCATGAAGACCATGTTCGAGGACGGCCTGCGCAAGGTCGAACTCGCGCTCACGACGCTCGAAGAGGTGCTCCGCGTGATCCGCGAATAGCGGCGCGGGAATAAGGTACAATAAAGGTATTCCATGGTCTTTCACTACGTAGCAGCCAACGCGGAAGGGAAGATGGTCGAGGGCGATTTCGAAGGGAATGTCCTCAACGACGCCCTGCAGTATCTTGCCGGCAGGGAGCTGCGTCCGATTTCCGTCAAGGAGGTCAAAAGCGCGAATTCCGGCTGGAAGAACATCGGCGGCAGCATCACGACCGAAGACAAGGTCTTCCTCACGAAATACATCGCGCTCATGCTCCGCGTGGGCACCGACCTGCTTTCGGCGATCAACATCCTGATCGCCGACTTCGACAAGCCCGCCGTCCGGTCGTTCCTCACCCAGGTCCGCGACGACCTCGGCCGCGGCCGCCCTTTCTATGAGACGTTCGAGCGCCACCCCGAGAGCTTTTCGCCGACCTTCGTGAGCCTCGTGAAGGCCGCCGAAGCCTCGGGCAGCCTCGAAAAGACGTTCAACGACCTGAGTGCGATGCTCGAGCAGGAGGCCGAACTGAAGAGTCGCATCCGTTCGGCCATGGTCTATCCGATCGTGCTCGTCTCGGCGGCGTCGGGCATCATCGTATTCCTTTCGACCTTCGCCCTGCCGAAGGTTGCCGGCGTCTTTTCGAACAGTGGCATCAAGCCACCCCTGTTCTCGCAGATCGTCCTCGGTACGGGACTGTTCATCGGCCAGAACATTATTGCGATCGCCGTGACGCTCGCGGTGCTCATCGGCGGCGGCATCTGGGTGGTGCGCAAGACCGACACCGGCCGGCGCGCCTTCAGCAACTTCCTGGCCCACCTTCCGGTCATCAACGGCATCTATCGCGACCTTGCGATCCAACGCATGGCATCGACGATCAGTTCGCTCATGAAGGCCGGCCTTCCGATCATGCAGACGATCAGCGTCGCGTCCGAGACCGTCGGCCTGCGCGAATACAAGGATGCGCTCGTCAGGATTGCGAACGACGGGCTGGCCAAGGGCTTCACCGTCGGCGAGGCGTTCAAGCGGGAACAGGCGTTCCCGAAGATGGTTTCGAACCTGGTCGCGATTTCGGAGAAGGCGGGACACATCGACGAGGTCCTCAACACCCTCGCGCAGTTCTATGCGGCGACCGTCGACGAGCGCGTGAAGTCGGCCGTGGCGCTGCTTGAGCCGGTCCTGCTGCTCCTCATGGGCATGATGGTCGCGCTCATCGCCCTTTCGATCATCGTCCCGATCTATCAGTTGACGAGCTCCTTCTGACGCACCCGAACGAACCATGAAGGATCAGCGCACGGGATTCTCCCTGATCGACGTCCTGATTTCCATCGCGATCTTCGCGGTCGTTTCGGTCGCCTTCGTTTCGATCTATGTGACCGTCGTGCAGGTGCAGTCCTACGACCTCTGCGAGTCCCGCGCGGTCCAGCAGGGACAGTTCGTGCTGCAGCAGCTTGAGTACTACATCGGAAACGCGCGTTCGATCTATGTCGACGGCAACTTCAACGGATGGGATGCGGGAACGTCCAAGCTGAGCCTCGTGCCGGCCGACCAGTCCTTCTACCCGACGACCATCGGCGGCAACGGAACGATCGGCAACTTCACCCTGCAGCAGGGCACATCGTCGGCGTCGTCGCTGATCGATTCGCAGACCCAGGTCGTCGGGGGGATCGGCGGCCAGTACGTCTTCCTTCCGCATTGGAACATCTCGTCGTCATCGGCCTATGGCAGCGAGTCCGTCTCGACGAACTTCACGCTGAACGAATATTCGAGCTCGCAGAACACGTCGACGCCCTGCTATTCGCAGACGTTCCAGGCGTCGATCCCGGTCCTTGCCCCCGTGCCGGCGATCTCCCTCATGCATGCGACAGCGACCTTTGACAACATAAATTTCCCGCAGTCGATCTCCATGATCAACCTGGTGCATAGCAAGGAGCTCGTGCTGGTGCTCGTCGAGACGAACCCGTCGTCGTCCGTGATAACGGTCACTTCGACGCTCGGCGGGACCTATGCGAACATTGCGACGATCAAGTCCAAGGATGACAACACCGTGATGGGCCTGTTCCAGTCATCCCTTTCGCAGACCGGAACGGATACGATCCATGTCTATATGAGCCCCGGCGGATATTACGAGTTCTATGCCTTCGACTACCTCTATACGAGCGGTTTCCCGTCGAGTTCCCCTTCGCTCGTCGCGACGAACACCCTGCTCAACTCGTCGACGAATTGGATTTCGGCCGGGGGTGTCTCGTCGAGTCCTGCCGCTTCGGAACTCGTCTTCGGGGCGGATACCTGCGGCATCTGCGCCTATGCGGTGAGTCCCGGTCCCGGATTCGCCTCGGAGGGCGCTATCACCGATTATGCGGTGATCGCCGAGGACAAGAACGAATATGTGACGGGACCCATCGACGCGCCTTTCTATTACGGGAATTCGACCGTGACCTCGTCGGCGCTCATGGCCGTTTTCAAATAGGCCTGCCCGTGCCTGGGCCGGGTGCGGGCGTGATACAATGAGATGAAGCATGAAGAGTACGCTTTTGTCATTGCTGCGCGTGCAGCTCAGCTCCGCCGGTCTCGAAGTGAGCGACACGTCGCTCAGGATCGCCGCCTTTGACGGCCGGGGGTGGAAGACGTTCGCCGTGAAGCTCGCCCCGGGCATCATCGAGAAGGGGAAGATCAAGGACCGGGCCGCGTTCATCGCCGCCGTGGCGGAACTCAAGAAGCAGATGGACCCGAGGCATCCCGGCCGCCGCGTGAACGTCGCCGTGTGCTTCGGCTCGCTCGACGTCTATACGCAGGTCCTGCAGCTGCCGATCGTTCCCGAAAAGAACATGGAGGAGGCGGTGATGCTGAACCTCAGGATGGCGTCGCCGATCGACGTGCGCGACGCCTATTACAGCTGGCAGGTCGTCGGGCGCAACGAGAACACGATGCAGCTCGAGATCCTTGCGGCGTTCGTCGACCGCAAGACCGTCGACGAGGCCACCGACGCGCTTTTCGAGGCGGGATTCATCGCGACCTCCGTAGAATCGCGGGGCCTCGCCCTCACGCGTCTCGTGCGCGAAAAGGCCGCCGGTGTCGACGTCCCCAAGTCCTATCTCTTCGTCGATATCGACGACTTCGGCATCGACTTCCTCATCATCAGGAACGGCGGCCTCTATTTCGAATATCAGAATTCGTGGAAGGACGTGATGGGCGAAAAGGGCGAGATCACCGAGCAGGCGTTCGTCGACCTGTTCGCCGCGAGCTTCCGCCAGGTGCTCAACTTCTACAACCAGCATTGGCCGGAACCGCTCGGGGCCGTCATCCTCTCGGCCGCGGCGTTTCAGGAAGCGGCCGAGAAGGTGCTCGCCGCAAACGCGCCGTTCCCGGCGATCCGCCTTACGCTCGTCATGGGGCAGCCCGTCTCGTCGGAATGGCTCGTCGTCCTCGGATCGGGCCTTCGCGATCAGACGTCGAAGACGCGCCAGGAGATCAACCTGCTCGGCGCGGAGTCGCTCGGCCGGTTCTTCGAGGAACGCATCATCCATTTCCTGCAGTTCTGGCGGCTGGTTGTCCCCGTCGCGCTCGGCATCCTGCTTGCGACGTTCATCGCGACGGACGTGCTGCTCGGCAACATGATCACGGATTCGCGCATGGCCTCGAATTCCATCGTGAGCGAGGAACAGCGGCGGCAGATCTCCTCGCTCGAGGCGAGCGCGCAATCGTTCAATACGGCGATCGGCACTTTGGCCGCGATCGAGCGGTCGGTGATCCCGCAGGGTCCGCTCCTGCAGAAGCTGAATGCCATCGCGATGACGTCGAACGTCACGATCACGAGCATAAGCTATCAGGGGCAGGGGAGTTCGATTTCGATCGGCGGCTTCGCATCGTCGGAGGACGGCGTCACCGAATTTCAGGAGCACATGACGAACGAGCCGCTGTTCACCGACGTCAACCTGCCGCTTACCGGCATTCAGACGCAGGGAACCCAGGTCTCGTTCACGATGACGTTCAGTTATTCTCCTCCAGTGCGGCGATAAGCTCGTCGATGGCGCCCTGGATCAGGGCGATGTCCGCAGGCGGCATCGGGTTCAGCACGAAATCGCCCGCCTTTTTGCGCCCGCGCTCAGCGGGGTCCCGCACGCCGATGCGCCCGCGGCCGAAGGCGTCGGTATGGATATGGTCGATGACGGACTGGATGCCCTTGTGCCCCGCCGAAGCGCCGCCGTGCGACAGGCGGAACGACCCGAGCGCGAGGTCGCTTTCGTCGTGAAGGACGATCATGCGTCCGGGCTCGACGTTGAACGCCTTGAGGGCCTCGCGGACGGCGAGTCCCGACTCGTTCATGAAGGTGAGCGGGCGCACGAAGATCCTCAGGCTTCCTTTCAGGTATTCGAACAGGTCGCCGTGCCGTCGGAATGCGGCGTCGCCCTCCTCGCGGGAGGCCCAGACGTCGAGCGCCATCCGTCCCGCGTTGTGATAGGTCGATTCGTAGTCGGGGCCGGGATTGCCGAGGCCGACGGCGAGCGCATAGGTCATTTGCTTATTATAGTGCAACCCTTCTATAATGAGTACCATAATGCGAAAGTTCCTGGCATCGCTCCTTGAGGTTTTCGAGATCGCGGTCGTCGCCATCGTCGCAGTCATCATTGTCAGGACCTATCTCGTGCAGCCGTTTCTCGTGAGCGGCACCAGCATGGTGCCGACGTTCGAGAACGCCGACTATGTCCTCACCGACGAGCTCACCTATCACTTTCGGGCGCCGGAGCGCGGCGAGGTTGTCGTGTTCCATGATCCCGAGGATTGGTCGACCTATTTCATCAAGCGCGTGATCGGGTTGCCGGGCGACCGCGTCGTCGTGAAGAACCAGCGCGTGACGGTCTATGACGCCGCGAATCCGAACGGCTTGACGCTCGACGAAGGCTATCTGCCGGCGGGGACCGTCACCACGTGTTCGGGCACCTGCGACTGGACCCTTTCGTCGAGCACCTACTTCATGCTTGGCGACAACCGTCCGTTCAGCTATGATTCCCGCAGCTGGGGCCCGCTGCCCGCGAAGAACATCGTAGGCGTGGTCCGTTTCAGGCTTTGGCCGCCCGACGCCCTCGCGGCGTTCGGCGCCCCGCAGTACTAATGGCAACCACCATGGAAAAAACCAACGAGAAGGAAACCGTACGGACGTTCCAGTCCGTCAAAGGCATGCACGACGTCCTTCCGGCCGACCAGCCGTATTGGGACAGGATCGTCGGGGCCGCGACCGAGATCGCGCGTTCCTACGGGTTCGGACGCATCGAGCCGCCCGTCCTTGAGTTCGCCGACCTCTATAACAAGACCTCGGGCGAGGGGAGCGACGTCGTGCAGAAAGAGATGTACACCCTGCGCACGAAGGGCGGCGACTTCCTCGCGCTTCGCCCCGAATATACCCCGGGTATCGCCCGCGCCTATCTTGAGAACGCCCTTTCGCGCCTCGGCCAGCCGCAGAAGCTTTTCGCAATCGGCCCGATCTTCCGGCACGAGCGTCCGCAGCTCGGCCGCGCCCGCCAGTTCACGCAGATCGACTTCGAGACCCTGGGCGGCGTGAACGATCCGATCTATGATGCCGAAATCATCTCGATCTTCTGGGACCTTCTCGGCGAGCTCAAGATCAAGAACACCGTCCTCAGGATGAATTCGATCGGCTGCCGCATCTGCCGTCCGATCTACAAGAAGCAGCTCATCAACTATTACAAGAACCACGAGAAGGAGCTCTGCGAGGACTGCGTCGAACGGCTCAAGACGAATCCGCTCCGCCTGCTCGATTGCAAGGAAGAGGAATGCGTGCGCCTGAAGGAAAAGGCGCCGAACTTCCTCGACAAGCTCTGCGTGACCTGCAGCGGCCACTTCAAGTCGGTGCTCGAATATCTCGACGAGATCGCGATCCCTTACGAGCTCGACAACCACCTCGTGCGCGGCCTCGACTATTACAGCCGCACCGTCTTCGAGATGTACGCCGAAGGCAAGGAGGCCGACATTGGCGCCCTGCCGGCCGGCGGCCGCTATGACTACCTGATGGAGATGATCGGCGGATCGCTCACGCCCGCCGTGGGCGGCGCCTGCGGCGTCGAGCGGCTCATCGCCGTCCTCAAGGCGAAAGAGATCGAGTTCGCGCCCAAGGCCGGAAGGCGGGTCTTCCTCGCGCATGCCGGCGACCTCGCCAAGAAGAAGGCGTTCGCGCTCCTCAAGGACCTGCGCGCGCGCGGAATCATGGTCTCTGAGGCGCTCGCCCGCGAATCGCTCTCGGCGCAGCTCAAGGTTGCCGACAAGGAGAACATCCAGATCGCGCTCATCCTCGGCCAGAAGGAGATTTACGAAAACAGCGTGATCGTCCGCGACCTGCGGAACGGGGTTCAGGAAGCCGTGCTCGTGGAGCGCCTTCCCGAAGAGATTAAAAAGAGGTTAAAGAACGATTGACATGCAGGCGAATCCCGACTGCCTATTCTGCAAGATCGCCGCACGGCAGATCCCTTCAGAGGTCATTTTCGAGGACGATCACGTCTTCGCCTTTCTCGACGTGCAGCCGCGGACGACCGGACACGCGATGGTGATCCCGAAGTACCATGCGCCCCGGATCACCGAATTGCCCGACGAGGAGGTCGGACCCCTGTTCCTCGCCGTGAAGCATATGGCCGAACTCCTCATGAAGAAGCTCGGCTGCGACGGCATCACGATCGGAGCCAACCAGGGGCGGGCGAGCGGTCAGGAAGTCGACCACCTGCACGTCCATCTCATGCCCCGATGGCACGGTGACGGCGGCGGCCCGATCCAGCGGGTCGTGGCCAACCCGCCCAAGGAATCCCTCGCGGACATAAGAAAGAAGCTGCTCGAGGGTTGACCGGGCGCCCATCCTGCCGTATACTGCTTCCCATGGCTATCGAAGTACGCAAAAAGGACGGCGAGTCGCCGAACGCGCTCCTCTATAGCTTCACCCGCAAGGTGAAGCGCAGCGGCATCCTCAAAGAGGTCCGCAGCCGCAAGTTCCACGACCGGCCGGTGAGCCGGCTCAAGCGCCGCGTTTCCGCGATCCATCGCGAGGCGAAGAAGGCTGAAATCGAACGGCAGAAGAAGCTCGGCCTCCTGCAATAGGCAGCCGAAGCAACGAATAAGGACGGTCGCATGGCACTCTTCCAGCAGATCAACGACGACCTCAAGGCAGCAATGAAATCCGGGGACCGGGCCCGGGTCGACGTGCTGCGTTTTTCGCTTGCGGGCCTGAACGCCGCTCAGAAGGACAAGGGCATGAAGGAACCCGGCGCAACGCTCACCGACGACGAAGTCGTGGCGAACCTCCAGAAAGAGGCCAAGCGCCGCCGCGAATCGATCGAACTTTTCAAACAGGGCAACCGGACCGATCTCGTCGAAAAGGAAGAGGCCGACCTCGCGGTCATCATGGGCTATCTTCCGAAGGAGCTTACGCGCGAGGAAATCGAGCGGACGGTTCTCGACCTCAAGGCGAAGGGGTTCGCCGATTTCAATTCCCTGATGCGCGAATCGATGAAGGTCCTCAAGGGCCGCGCCGACGGCAAACTGGTCGGGGACGTCGTGAAGGCGAATGTCGGCTAAGAAGGAAGTCTGGGACGAGCGGTCGCTCACCCGCCTTGCGGCGGGGTTTTTGAAAAAGCTGCGCGTGAAGGGCGGCTCCGTCGACATCATCCTTTTGCCGCACGCGCGGATCAAGGCCCTCAAGGCGCGCTTCATCGCGAAGCAGACCGAGCCGAACGTCCTGTCGTTCCCCGAGCCGGCCGGATTTCCTCATCCCGACATGAAGCGCGGTAGGCGGTTTCTCGGCGAGATCTATCTCAACCGGACGATCATTGCGAGGAACCCCGAACGGACGCGGCCCCTGCTTCTGCACGGGATCCTGCACCTTCTTGGCTATGACCACGCGGGCGACAGGGATGCGGTCAGGATGGAAGCCCTCGAACGCCGGATCCTCGGCCGGAAATAGCCAATCCACAGCTACTTTCGCCGGTTTTTCGTGATAAAATGAGCCTATGAAGCTAAAGGGATTTTCGGGCGGGACCGAAATCGTGACCGGTCTCGATATCGGCACCTCCTCGATCAAGGTTGCCGTCGCCGAACGGCATGGCCGTCGCCCGACGATCGTCCACGTGCACAAGGAGCCGTGCTTCGGCATGCGCAAAGGCGCGATCATCGACCTCTCCGAAGCCTCGCAGTCGATCAACCGCGCGCTTTCCGAAGTGAAGAAGATATCCAAGTCGGCGGCACGCAACATCTATATCAGCATCGGGACGCCGCAGGTGAAGATGCAGGCGTCGCGCGGCATCGTCGCCGTCTCGCGGGCTGATGCCGAGATCTATCAGGATGACATCGACCGGGCCGTGCGGGCGAGCCAGGCCGTCAATCTTCCGCAGAACCGCACGATCATCCATACGCTCACCAAGGAATATGTCGTGGACGGCGTGGGCGACATCGCCGACCCGCTCGGCCTTTCGGGCAGCCGCCTCGAGGTGCAGAGCCTGATCATCGACGCGTTCTCGCCGCACATCAAGTCGCTCATGCGCGCCGTCGAGCTCGCCGGCGGCGAGATCGGCGGATTGGTCTTCGGCCCGCTCGTCGCCGCCCGCGCAGCGCTCTCGAAGCGGCAGAAGGACCTCGGGACCGCGATCATCGACGTCGGGTTCGGCACGACCGGCATGGCCGTCTATGAGGAGAACCGGCTGGCGGGCACGGGCAAGTTCCCCGTCGGCGCGAGCAACATCTCGAACGACCTCGCGGTCGGTCTCAAGATCTCGGTCGACGCGGCCGAAGAGGTGAAGCTCCATTACGGCTATGCGCTTTCGAAGGAGGTCGGCGCGAAGGAGTCGGTCGACCTCAAGAAGTTTTCGGACGACGCGAAGAACGCGGCGTCGCGCCGGTTCATCGCCGAGATCGTCGAGTCTCGCCTCGAGGAGATCCTCGACCTTGCGAACGCCGAACTGAAGCTCCTGCAGAAGTTCGGCGAGCTGCCGGGCGGCGTCGTGCTCGTGGGCGGCGGCGCCAAGCTGCCGGGTCTCACCGACCTCGTGCGCCAGGAGATGCGCCTCTCGGCCCAGATCGGCTGCACGCTTGCCGAATCGTGGGAAGGCGAGGGAGGGGCCTTCAAGGAATACCTTGAGGATCCCGAGTACGTGAACGCGTTTGGCCTTGTTTTATGGGGCATGAGCGGCGAGGGCGGGGGCGATATCCCCGAATCCAAGGAGTCCGGGATCAGGAATTTCTTCAGATATTTCACTCCCTAGGGAGGTGTGATACAATACGCTTAATCGATCCATGCCCAACGCGAAACGTGAAAAATTCTCGCCGCTCTCGGCGAACGTCAAGGTGATCGGCATCGGCGGCGGCGGGGGCAATGCCGTCGCGCGCATGGCGAAGGATTTTCACCGCGGCGTCGATTTCGTCGCGATCAACACCGATCATCAGGACCTCGACCACTGCGAGGTGCGGCATAAGCTGTACATAGGGAAGGGCCTCACGAAGGGATTGGGGACCGGCATGAATCCCGACCTCGGACGGCAGGCCGCCGAAGAGAACCGTTCCGAGATCAGCGAGACGGTGAAGGGCGCCGACCTCGTGTTCCTCGCCGCCGGCCTCGGCGGCGGAACGGGAACCGGCGCGACCCCGGTCGTCGCCGAAGCGGCGAAGCAGGCGGGCGCGCTCACGATCGCCGTCGTCACGAAGCCGTTCAGCTTCGAGGGGAGCCAGCGCGAGCGTGTCGCAGCCGAAGGCCTCGTGAAGCTCAAGGACAAAGTCGATGCGCTCATCGTCGTGCCGAACGACCGCATCTTCACCATCATCAGCAAGGACACGCCGATCGTGAAGGCGTTCGAGTCGATCGACGACATCCTGCGCAACGCCCTGAAGGGCCTCGTCGAGATCATCGCGACGCCGGGTATCATCAACGTGGATTTCGCCGACGTGAAGAACATCATGCAGGACGCGGGGATCGCGATCGTGGGCGTCGGCCTCGCGACCGGAGCCGACCGCGCCGTGAAGGCCGTCCAGTCGGCGCTTCATTCGCCGCTCCTTGAAACGAGCCCCGAAGGCGCGAAGGCGGTCCTGCTCGGCATCACGGGAGGCCGCGACCTCAAGATGAACGAGGTGAACGACGCGGCGAAGATCGTCGCCCAGACGGCCGATCCGTCGGCGCGGATCATCTTCGGCGCCTATTACGACCGCAACCTGAAGCCCGGACAGCTCAAGATCACCGTCGTCGCAGCCGGCTTCAACAGCCAGCAGGGTACGGCGCTTTTCGGCAACGGCAGCCTGTATGGCAGCCGCGAGCCCGTGTTCGGCGGCCGGACCGCCATGGATGGCAAGAAGCCCTCGACGCCCATGCGGGAGCCGGTGATGCACGCGCGCGGCGACCGGGGCGACGAATCGGCGGACGAGATCATGTCGAGCCGCATGCCGTCGGCGCTTCCGCTCGAAAAGAAGGGCCAGGCCGGACCGACGGTCCCGTCAAACGGCGCCTCGCATATGAACGGCGGCAGCGGCCAGGGGGCATCGATCGGCAAAGAGAAAGAGAACGACGCCTGGGATATCCCGGCGTTCCTTCGGCGGCGCAAGCGCTAAGCGTTAAAGGAGGCTTCCCGAACCGGGCGAGATCCCGGTTTTTTCGTCCGCGATTTCGCGGACCGTCGCTTCGATGGCGCCGATTTTCATGATGTCCTTGTCGATCTTGCCGAATTCCTTATAGGCGGTGACATAGGCGTTCGTCGTCGTCGTGAGATGCGATCCGATCTTCTCGAGATACTCCTCATAGCGGGCGAGATGGCGCTGCAGCTCGAGCACGTTCTTGCGGATCTGTTCCGCCGACTTGTTGATCTCGATCTGGCGGATCCCCTGAAGCGCCATCTGAAGGTAGGCATAGAACGTGGTGGGCGAGACCGGATAGACGCGCTTCTCGGCGGCATAGGCGATGAGGTCGCGCTCGGCGGCCGATCCCACCTTGTTCACCAGAAGGTCATAATAGAGCGCCTCCGACGGGATGAACATGAACGCGAAGTCGAGCGTGTTTTCGGCGGGCTTGATGTATTTCGCCGTTTCGTCGATGCGGTTCTTGAGGTCGGCGCGCAGGGCGTCCTCGGTACGCCTGCGTTCGTCGTCCGAAAGCGTTCCGCTTGCAAGGCGGTTGTAGTTTTCGAGGCTGAACTTCGAATCGATGGGGATCACGTGCTCCTGATAGAAGATGACCGCGTCGACCTTCGTGCCGTCCGCGAAGGGGTATTGCAGCTGATAGGTGTTCGGCGGCAGCACGTTCTTGAGGACCGCCTCGAGGAAGTATTCGCCGAGCACGCCGCGCTGTTTCGTGTTCTTCAGGATGTCGTTCAGGCCCTTCAGCTGGTCATTCAGGGCCGAAACCTGCTTCTGTCCCTCGATCACCTTGGTGAGCTCGGACGTCACTTCGCGGACGATGCGGGTGCTTTCGCCCGCCTGGGCGAGGACCGTCTTCGTCGAGTCGTTGAGCCGCGCATCGAGCGTCTGCGAAAGGCGGTGCATGTTCTCTTGCAGCATCTTCTGCTGATCCTGGATCTGGTTCTGAATGAGCAGGAGCGCGCCGCCGTCCTTGCCCGGCGCCGGCGCCTTGAACAGGCGATAGGCGACGACGATGAGAAGGATGATGATGAGGCCGAAGAAGATCGAATCCATGGGACCATTCTAGCTCATCGCGCGGCAAAAGACGACTGGCTTCGCGGGGCACTTCGTATGGCAAAACAAAACCCGCGCCGAAGCGCGGGTCTTGTTTTTGGAGGAACGAACCGGCTTACTGCCAGCTGCGCCCGCCGCCGCCGAAACCGCGGTCTCCGCGAGGAGCACGGGGTTCGAGGGGCTTGGCTTCGTTCACGGTGAGCTTGCGCCCGCCGAGATCCTTGCCGTTCCACATCTCGATCGCCGCCTGGGCGTCGGTGTCGGAATTCATCTCGACGAAACCGAAGCCGCGCGAGCGGCCGGTCATCTTGTCCATGATGATGCTCGCCGAAACAACCTGTCCCGCTTTCGAGAAGGCGTCCTGGAGCTCATCCTGGGTCGTCGAATACGGCAGACCTCCAACGTATAATTTAGTAGCCATTGAATATGTGCCTTTGGGCTCGCGCTAGGGCGTTCCCAAGGGCCGGAATTGCTAATGTAAGTCGACCTAACTTTTCCCCTCTGCTTCTCATCGAAACTTCCGAGAACCCTTACACGCATGTATTATAACACACATGTCCAGGAAATTGCAAGTACCCCCTCCGGATGTCAATAAAAGAGGGGTAATTCGAGGGGCGGGACCTCGATGGCGGCCTTTTTCGTGTTCCCCGCCCTCGATATTCCTGGTACCCTAAGAGGCGATGACCCCGAGGCAGTTCAACGCGGCACTATGGCGGCATTACCGGACAAAGGGCCGTCATGACATGCCCTGGCGCAAGACCCGCGATCCCTATCGGATCCTCGTGTCCGAAATCATGCTGCAGCAGACGCAGGTGTCGCGCGTCGGGCCGTTTTATCGGAATTTCATAAAAAAATTTCCCGACTTCAGGGCGCTGGCCGCCGCAAAGACGGTTGATGTTCTGAAGGCCTGGCAGGGGCTCGGCTATAATCGCCGCGCGATCGCGCTGCAGAACCTGTCAAGGATCGTTTTAGAAAAATTTAATGACCGTTTGCCCGATGATCGCGACGATCTTGAATCGCTGCCCGGCATCGGCCCAGGGACGTCGGGATCCCTTATGGCATTCGCATTCAACAAGCCGGTCGTCTTCATAGAGACGAACATCCGCCGCGTATTCATCCATCATTTTTTCAAAAACAGGGCTGACGTAACCGACGCGGAAATCGAACGTTGTATCGAAAGGACGATGAGCCGCCGACGGGCCCGCGAATGGTATTGGGCCCTCATGGATTACGGTTCATGGCTTGCGACGGGCGATGCCCGATTGGCCAACCCGAACCGCAGGAGCGCTCATTATGCGAAACAGAAGAAGTTCAAGGGCTCGGACCGCGAGCTGCGTGGCAGGATCCTCAAGCTGCTCGTCGGGGCAAGGGGCGCTTCCTCGGCAAAGGCTATCGCCCGGACGTTGAACGAGGCTCCGATTCGCGTGAGGGGAGCCGCCGATGCGCTCGTTCGGGAAGGGTTCCTCGCGAAAATGGAACAAAATGAATCTGCCTATTGTATTAAAGAGTGAGACCTGGATCCCCATGAAGAAGAAGCTTTATGCCGCAGGAACCTTAGCCGCGGCTTTCTTATTGCTATCAGCCTGGGCGGCGCCGACGGTTGAAAGGGCATCGGCGGCGGCTTCTGCCACCTCGACACCTCTCGCCGATTCGGCCACCACGGTGTCGACCGCGCAAAAACCCCTCGTCTATGGGGCGTGGCTTCCATTCTGGCAGTCCCAGCCCGGACAGGAGGATATCGCGCTTCACCTCGAGAACATGGACGAAGTGAGCCCCTTTTCCTATGAGATCGGCGCGGGCGGATCGCTGATCGACGACCTGAACATCAACAACGGCTCGTGGGATGGGTGGCTTTCGGCCGTGCGCGAGCTCAACGTGAAGATCATTCCTACGATCGCATGGTTCAATGCTTCGGGCATCTATAACCTTCTCTCGAAGACGAAGAGCCGGCAGGCAGAAGAGGATAACGTCACGGCCCTCGTGAAAGCCAACAAGTTCGACGGGATCGATATCGACTTCGAGGGCATGTCGCCGAAGACCCGGCCGTATTATTCGCTCTTCATCCAGGGCCTTGCCATGCGCCTGCATCCGGCGGGCAAGAAGCTCACGTGCACCGTCGTGCCGCGCACGCCGCCCGATCGGCTTTATACCGACGTCCCTGCGAACATCGTCTATCCCGAAAACTATACCGTCCTCAATCAATATTGCGACGAAGTCCGGCTCATGACCTATGATCAGCAGACGGTCGACCTCGTGCTGAACGCAGAGAAGGGGAACGGATCGCTGTATGCCCCGGTCGCCGACCCTGCCTGGGTGACGGTCGTGCTGAAGAACGCGCTCAATTACATCAGTCCCAAAAAGATCATGCTCGGCGTTCCCACCTATGGCTACGAATACGAGGTTTCCTGGGTAGGGGGAGAGACGACCTATCAGCGGGTCCGCAGCTTCGACTATTTCGGCGCCATGGACCGGGCGGACGCGCTCGGCATCGAGCCGGTCAGAAACAATGCGGGGGAACTGAGCTTCACGTTCACCTCGAGCACCTATATCGCCGAGCCGGCGATCCTCGTCACGACGGTACCGTCCGCGGAGCCGCTCGCCCTCACCGCGCCGAACCCGCAAAGCCTGACCACGTTCTTCGTCTCGTTCCCTGACGCGCAGTCGGTTGCCGACAAGATCGCGCTTGCGCGCAAATACAACCTGAAAGGCGTGATGCTCTTCAAGGCCGATGGGGGCATGGATCCCGCCATCTGGTCAGAAATGAACTGAAAAATCGCCGGCTAAATGCCGGCGACCTGGAAGACGGTGCTGTCCGAAGGCAGCGAAACCGAGGCGAGGACGGGCTGTTCGGTCGGCATGGCCACGATCACGATGTCGGCCGTATGAACCCCGAAATAAAGGGCTTTTCCCACGGTCGGCATCCAGATGTCGATGGATTTCTTGAAATAAGGGGCCATCCGGTCCTCGATCGTGAAGATCTTGTCCCCGAAAAGGGAGGGGATCATGATCTTGGTCCCGAACGGGAACATGTTGCTTGCGGCTACCCCGTCATAGACATACGAGCCGTCCGCCGTGATGAACGGGGTGTCGTCGGTTTCGTCGGGGACGCTCGTATAGGCCGTAACCCTTAACGAAAGGGCCGCGGGCAGGGTTCCGAAGGCCTTAAGCTTGGGCATTGAGCTTGCGTTGATGGCCATAAGCGGCATGAGGAACGCCGTAAGGGCCAGCAGGCAGGCAACCGAGATGGTTCGTTTGTTCATTTCCAACAAAAATGGCCCTCGCGGGCCTTATACCATACCTTTTTCAGTTACCGGGTAATAATAGCGCATCCGGCTTGGAAAGTCAATGTCTAACAATGCAGGAAAATCAAGGCTTATAGGCCATTTTTAGCCCTTTTGGGCGGGATGGGCGTGCTATACTGGACGGGTATGGACTTTGAAAAAGGACAAAAAGGCCAGTCGTTCGTCTTTCTCGTGCTTCTTATCGGGACGGCAATCATGCTTGCAAGCCTTGTTTTGGCCTTCTTTGCCGTGTCGTTCGTCGATGTGGGCTATGGCTATAGCGCCCTGACCCAGGCCCAGCTGGCAGCCTATGGGGGCCTGCAGGAAGCCTTGCTTCAGATGGATCGGAACGATGCCTTTACGACAAGCAGCTATGTTTTTTCGGTGGGAACGACGACCGTAACCGTTTCGATATATCCTGATCCCGCCCTGAATAACGTCGACTTCGTCTCTTCGACGGCTACGGTGTCAAGCCGGGTAAGGACGATGGTCGCCACGATCGGCCAAAATGCCTCAAGCGGCCAGATCACGGTCATTTCGCTCGGACTTACCGAATAAAAAGCGGCCAAGAAGGATCTCTTGGCCGCCTGTGATTGAGGTTGAGGTCAGGCTGCTAGGCGGTGTACGCCTTTTTTGATGGCCTTTTGCTGGTGGATGGCTTCGAAGGCGTCCATGAGGATCCTTTGATAGTCGTCCTGGGGATCGAGCATCTCGCGGACCGCGCAGGTTACCTGGGCTTTGACGAGTACGGCCTCGCCCGTATGCGACCGGACAGCGATCCGGGGCGCATGGGCAAGGGCATCCTGATAACAGCGCCCGATAGCCTCTGCCTGGGCGATTGTCTTCAGGCGGGAAAGCACGACGACCATTTCGTCGCCGCGCTCGACCTGAAAGACCAGGTCCGGAAACTTCCGGCGGTCATCCTTGTGCCTGCGGTGCGTCCGTACGACCGAATGAAGGATGTCCATGCTGTGGCCGATGACCCGGTTCGCCTCTTTATAATTGTTGCCGCAGAGGTCGTTGAGTCCCTTCAGGTCGTCGATGTCGACGCAGAGGAACCGCACCGGGAAGAAGCGCCTGAAGCCGGTCTCTTTCAATGATGCGAAGAACTGGCTCAGGCAATAGGCATTGAAGACGCCGAACTCCTTGATCATGAACGCTTCGGCAAGCATGTCCTTCATGGCACTGCTTGTGAGGCCGATGCGAAGCAGGTGCGTGTTGATCTTCTTGATCGACTGTGGCCGTCTCGATCTGAACGCCTGCTGGATCGCCTGGATGTCTTTCGTGATATCGCCCACCCTGCCGGTTCTGGTCCAGAATTTGAAAAGTTCTCCAAACTGGTGCGAGAGGTAGCCCTCGCGCGTCTTGAAGGGTTCCGGGGGCCAGATGGCTTGCACTGCTTGTTACTCCTTTCGTATGTTGGATATGTGAAAAACCGCTACCCCTATTATAAGGAAAAAGCTCTGGATGGAAAGTGTCTGGATCGGGCCTGTGAAATAAGCCAATAAAAGCGCCCTTTTGAGGGGGCGCGAAGGGGAGCGGGGTCGTTGGTTGGATTGCACGCGATTCAATCGGAGCGCGATTCGAGGAGCCTGTTCACGGCCTCGAGCCGCACGTTGATGTCTTCGATTTTCCATTCAGCGGCTGTCGAAGGGCAATGTTCCAGGGTGCGCGACAGTTGGTTCTGAAGCGCGATCTTTGTTTCAGACAGGCTCGCTGTCGATATCATCCTGAGGGCCTGCATCGAGCGGCGCACCCGTTTGCGTTGATCGACGAAGCGGGTGAACGAATCTGCCTGGGCAGCGTGTCCCGACTCGAAAAGAAGTTTGAAGACTTGACGTTCGTTGCTGATGAGCTCTTCCTGCTGCTCGTTCGGAAGGTTGGTCAGGCTTGTGGCGGCAAGCACGGCGGCTGCCAGCGACTCGATGGGGGTGCGGCTGTCCCGTGCAGGGGCGGATCCTGTCGTGGCCATATGACAAATCACCTCTAGGACCGATGATAGGCGGGTTGCGGGGCCTTGTCAAAGGATCCTATAATGATGGCATGCCCATAGAGGCTCAGAATCCGGCTGAAACGGAGCGCGAGCAGTCCCTCGAATCGCGCGTCGACGAGGGGATCGAGCAGGCGCTTGCCATAGTCAAGGCTCGCTATGAGGATTCGCCGAACCCCGACGACGTCCTCGAGTTCCATAACCGCGCCCATACGAACGACGTCGTGCGCCGCGCACATGTGATCCTCGAAATGATCGCCGATTCGGATCCGCAGTCCGTATCCGAACGCGACCTGCAGCGCGGCAGGATTGCCGCGGCGTTTCATGACGTCTGGCAGGAATATGACATAACCCCCGATCCCGACCTGGATGGTTCGCGCACGCGGGTGATCCGCAAGAAGCGCAGCGGCTCGAACGAGACGAAGAGCGCCGACGAGGCGATTTCCTTCATGCGCGAGTCGAACGAGCGCGAGGGCGCCGTGTTCACCAATGACGACGAGGTGGTCGTGCGCGAGGCGATCATGGCGACCGTTGCCGATTACGATCCGGAACTTCGCACGGCCTATCAGAAGAACCTCCGTCCGGAATCGGGCGTCGTCGCACACGCGCTCGCGCTTGCCGACCTTGCGGGAGCCGGAATGGACGGTCCGGATCAGTTTTTCAAGGAAGGCGCCGCCTTTTTCCGCGAGGACAACATGGACGTGAGCCGCGCCATGCGCGCGCTGCGCGGCGGCGAACCGATGAGCGACGACGACAAGGCATATTATGGCGAGCGCATGCGGGCATGGTTCGCGCTTCAGGTTGACTTCGCGCGCGGCCGGCGCGACCGGTTCATGAAAGAGCTCGAGGGCCTTCCGGCTGCCGCAAGCCAGCGCCTGAGCGAGGCGCTCTTCGCCCGCTTCGATTCCTCGATCGAAGCCGCCGAGAAGCGTGCGGAGGACGTCCAAGGCATGTCGTTCGAGGACCGTGCGCGCCTGATGGGTTACGAGCTTCCCGCCGCTTGATTCAATAGGCCATCTCGCGAACCCCGCGGATCACGAGCTCGTCGTCGGGCGGATCCTTCTTTAGATTCTCTATGATCTTCGCCGCGACGGATTCCGCGGACATGTATTCGTCGAAATCGG
>Ga0335069_10002475_pt1 | contig 28475 bp, 37 predicted proteins | sample Lox_Sample_11_FD_206714 | JGI IMG/M metagenome (GOLD analysis project Ga0335069, IMG submission 206714) | Soil microbial communities from Loxahatchee National Wildlife Refuge, Florida, United States - Lox_Sample_1.1 | ecosystem: Environmental > Terrestrial > Soil > Wetlands | place: USA...
ATTCTACTATACTTTTTCTATCTATTTTAAATGTTTTTGAATATTCATTAATTAATTCATTGCTAACATTTTGTTTCTTTTCCTTAGTTTCCTGCAATTTTTTTACACCTTTGGTATAAATCCACCCTGGAAGTTGTCTATACTGTTTTCTAAGAAAATTTTGCCAGAAATCAACAACTGCAGCCTGATTTATCTTTAGGTGCTGCAGTGCATTAGCTTGCATAGGATATTGTATCGAAAATCTTCGATTTATCATAAAATATTGCTTTCGCTTTTCTCCAGGTGTAATAGCAGAATACTTTTCAGGGTCTACAAAAATAATTTTTATAAAATCAAATAATTCCATAGCAAGGGTATATAATTTAATTTATATGAAAAACTATTAAAAAGTTTTAACATTTTCAGAGGTTTCCCGAAGGGTATACGAAGGGATCAAGTATTTCTATTTCTAAAAAAAGTATATTGGTTAACTCATCTAATTCAACTACAGGAATATATCTTCTTTTCAAAATATCGCACAACACTTTACTATTAAATGGAAATAAATCTTTTTCTAATTTTGAATGAAAATTTATATCAGATTTATTAAATTCAACCCAAAACTCAGTATAATTAATAATCATGTGTTAAAATAAAGATTTTCCTTTAAGATTATCAAGTTCCTTAAATATACTTGCTTCATTTGCGCTTTTTCTTTCAGAAAGATAGCGAGTTCCTCTCAATAAATCCTGCATATTTAAACTTCCATATAGTTGGCGGGGTTTTTCAAATTCTTCATTTTTTAATTTATTAAATTCTTCTACAATTTCTTCAGGAAATTGAGAAGGATCTAAAACTACCAATTTAATTTGTCTTTCAAGCCTAGTTTGCATATCAAAAGGAACTTCATCCTTTTTTACAATTTTTTTAATAACCTCTAAAACCTTATCTTTTCTTTCTACTATAGTTTTCCAGGTAATTTTTTCATTGGGATCGTTTAAAACTTCTTCATAAATTTTTTCAAATTTAGAATTTGTTATGCGTACTTCTTTATTTTCTCCATTTTTATCTGCGACAATCCAAGTATAAATAGCTGGGACATTATCACCATCATCTCCACAAAATAATTTTCTTAAGGCAATCATTCTTCCATCTATCACTTCCATTTTTGTTCTTTCTGAGGTAATAATTTTTTTAAAATCTTCTTTATCAACATTCATAGTATTTTTCATGTGAATAAAATCCACTGCATCGGGTTCATTAATCCAAGTTTCAAAATAATCAGAAACATACAATTTTTTAGATGCATTTTTACCTTGCATAAAAGGATTAAAGACTGCTATAAACACAGGTTTTTCTTCATAAATTTTATGAGAAACCAATTGTCTAATATCCTCATCTCCTGAAACTATAATTACATTTTGATGTTGATTTTCCTGAATTTCTTTAGACCATAAACACATTACATCATCTGCCTCTGCAGAATCGATTTTTGTTACAATCATTCCTTGGCTTTTCACTATGCCACAAAATTCATTTAACGCTAAATAAACTTTATCCCAATTTATTTGGCCTGATTTAACTCTTTGCCCCTTATAGCCTTCATTTTCTTCAATTACTATAGATTTTCTCCAGGATTTAGAGTCTACAGCAAAAATAACACGGGAAGGATTAATGCTACGAATGATATATGAAATATCCATTACTATTTTTCGCATTAGTTGATCTATTTCTCCCTGATCATCAAAAGTCATTACTGAATTATATCCTGAAACTATAAACAATGAACGATGTAAAATATTATTTAAATCAAATATTAAATTTATCATATTTTTTTAAATTTACAATTATCAAAATGATATCGTGTCATATTTCCCCCTTTTCCTTTTAAATTACAATGTGGACATATTACTTCTCTTAAATTATGAGATTTTCCTATTAATGATTCACTTACATGTTTTTTATGTTCTTCTGTTTCTGGAATTCCTTTATTCCAAACAGGGTTTTTTAATTTAATTCCAACTTTTTTATTTCGTTGTTTTTGTTTAAATTCTTCAAATCGTTTTAATCCTTCTTCTTCTCCATAAACATTTATTAATAATTGTTTATGCCCTATTCCTTTTACTGCTGATTTACACCCCTTTTTAGCTTTGCTTAAATTATCTTTATGATTTTGAGTAAATTTTCTTCCAGTTAAAATTTTACTCATAGTTTTACTTAATTTCTCCTTTGATTCCTTAGACCAACAACCAGAAATATTCATTCCTCCGGTTGGGCATAAATTATATCCATTAGGTACTAATGTATTATATTCATTTATATACTTTTCTTGGGCATTAAAGGCTTCTTGTTTTGTTGGAAAGAATTCAAGAATTTCTCTTTTAAAATTTTCTTTTCCATATTCTTTAATTGCATTTTGAAAATAAGGCCTTCCACTTCCTAAATAATTTTTATCTAAATCATCATTATTTGTACTATGTTCACCTATATATTGTTTTTTATTAATTAAATTTGTTGTTATATAAACAAAATTAAATTTCTTTTCCATTAGATTTTATTCTATATATTCCCACATTCCTATCTTTATTGTAAGGAGTTATGGTTATATTCTTCAGCCTGAATTTTAAACGCATTACATTGCAACTTATGAAAAATTCATAGACTTATATTCAAATCTCTATCCCATAGATTAACAATCCTTTCTGCATTCCATTCTGCAGTATGATTATGTTTAACATGGTATAAATATTTTTTGGCGACTGCCATTGCAGTGTAGCCGTCATCATCAATATCATAGCCATATTTTAAAATTAATCCTATGGCTCCACTTAATTTTCCAAACTCAGTTCTTTCAGTAAATTGGACTCCATTGTTAAAACTCTTAATTGCTGGATTTCTTGTAAATTGTTTCATATTATAAAATTTAAAATTATTTTTATGATCCCATACTTATATGAATTCTTCTATTATCATATATTTCTATTCCCTCAAAATATAAATCTCTTAAATCATGCCCCCATATTCCATAGGAACCATTAGTTGTATTGCGATTTTGCAAACCACCTCTTTTACATCTATCTTTCGATGATATTTCTTTTATTTTAGATGTAGAATTTTCTTCTTTATAAATTTTCTTATATGCCCGAGAAATAATCCAAAGTAATTCACCCGTAGTTCTACAATTTTTAATATCGATTTCTACAACAACATTTAATGGATATGTTATATAAGCTTTTCCATCTAAACTTCCATTGTCTTTTTCTACATAGTTTTTTGCGTTATAGCTAAAATAACGCTCACCATTATATGCATGTAAAATACGACTAGCAACATTTTTTGAAATTTTTGCTAAAGATTCTACATGAACATTAAAAGAATACTTTTTTAATAGTTTTCCTGTTTTAGGTTCTTCTTTTACTATTTTCATAAATTTATGAATTTATAATTAATTGAATTTTATATACTGCTGAAAGTAATGTTATTAACGGATCTATTACCATAGTTCTTTGGGCCTGATGTTCAGCCACTGCTATAATAATCATGGGAATTTTATCAATTTTATCGGGTTTATTATTTTTAATATATTCTATTAAATCTTCTCCCAAAGCCATTAGAGTGTCATCTATTTTACTGGAGTATTCCCCCACGATAAATTTATAATTTTCATAGGGTTTATCTGGCTTATTTAAACAAATTTTAAATAAATCTTCGAAATCAAAATTAATATTAAAATTCTTTATGCTAAGTTCTTTAATTCCTCTTAAATAAAAACTTTGAAGTTTATTCATAACCCTTCTTAAAGAGGGAAAATCATTTTTAATAAATTTATTTAAAATATCATCAGTATAGGTTATTTTAGTGGCATTAAGGATTAAAATTACTCTCTTCTTATATTCTTCCAACAAATATTCTTCTTCTTCAGCATTAATGGGATCAAAGGGTATAGGCATAAATCTATCTCTAATGGCTTCAGGAATAGTTTCGATAAAATTTGTTGCTGCTAAAAATCTTGCCACATTTGAATATTTTTCAATGGGAACTTTCATGGCATCAAGAAATCCTTTGGTGGCTCCATCCAATTCATCTATAACTACACATTTAAGCTTATCCTTTCCTCCTTCAAGAGATATGGTTGAACAAAATTTAGAAATTTTATTTCTAGCCATATCAATATTTGCTTCTTCTCTAGCATTGATATACAATGTAGTATAAGGTTTGGATAAAATTAAAAGAGCACTCGTTTTTCCAGTTCCCGGAGATCCATAAAAAAGTAAATTTTGAATAAGCCCATTGCGTAATTCCTTTTTAATTCTTTCAGGAGCAATAAGTGTATTAAGTTCTTTTGGCCTAAATCTTTCTGTAAATAATTGTTCAATGGGATTATTCATACTTATACTTATATTTTTATTTTTATGAAAAAATTTATATGTTGTTTTTTAAAAAAATGTTAATTATGAATACCAATACATTTCTTTTCTAAAATCATGAAGAAAACCTAATAACTTTTCTTCATCTACTTTATCTGGTAAATTAGATTTTGAACAAGCTTCATCCAATCCATCTTTCATTGCTTCAGCTTCCCTAAGTAAATCTTCATATTCATATTCTCCCTTACGAATTTTCATAAGTTTTTCTATTTCTTCAGGATTTCTACGTACTCTAAGTTCTCCATTTAAAAGTTCATGAGCCATAAGAAGTAAACGATAGGTATGCATCATGTTTTTTGAGTCATAATTTTTTCCATGAGCCTTATTCATCCTAAATCTATTTTCATTTCTATTCTTAAGCCAATCCTGATATTCTTTATATTTTTTACAATGAGATGAATAACCGTCTTTATTAAAAGAAAGATAGCCCAAAAACCAAGTTCCTTTGGGAACCGATGTTAATTTAACATCGTTTGCTTTTTCTTCATCAGAAACTATGCCCCATTTTTCATTGGATGTTATGGGTAAAGCATACATTCCATATAAATCATGTGCATGATCTATGGCAACCAATCCAATTTCTTCCTGTTTAATTCTTGGTGCAATTAATCCATTAAATGGATTAGGAACTTTTTCCCATCTTATTTCATCTTTTAGCCACTCTTTAAAAGGAAGGCTCTCTCCTCTATCATGTTTAAGAATATAGCAAAAATCAAGAACTGTTTTACGAGTCATAGACTCCTGTTCCCAATTAATTTTTTTATTAAGTCCCCTAGCTTTATTTATTTGATCTATTGCATAGCCTGCAAATGTCCAACGAACCTTTTTACTTAATATAAATTCTTTATTATCAATAAAATATTTTTTAAATATAGGATTACAGAATAAAACACAATCATCTGGAACAGCTAACATTTCAAGAATATTGGGATTATTTCCTATTAAAAGCTCAGTAAATCTTCCTATTTCATAAAAAATTATATCATTTTTTTCATCAGAAACCTGCGCCACAAATCCATACTTAAGAATATCATCAAGAGGTTGAATAAACACACCTCTAATATCTGTATCAGATTCAGGAGTAGATGTGCCATATGCATGAGAACCCATGATGGCTTCAAAAACTACTAAATTTTTATCTTTTATATCTTTTAATGTATAGTTCATTCATTAAGTTTTACATTCTATTTACGGTTTTACCAATATCTTTATTAAGGGCATTTTTAATAAATTCCCAACTTTGCATAACATCACGATCTAAACAGGTTTCTTTGCTTCTTGAATGTAGTAGATTGGCAACAAGTCTAAGGGTATCTTCAATACGTTTTGCCTGAAATTCATATAATTCAATTTTTTCCATTTTCTAATATTTTTAATGCAGTTTCTATACTATTGGGTGCCAATGACATTACAGCCTTGACATCAGTAAATTCATTAATATCGTCCACCTCAACATTATCATTATCCATATGTAAAATAAATCCCTTATCTTTAATAGATAACCATTTAATTTCCATATTTGTAAAAATTATATGTTCATTTGGAATATTTAATTTTTTAGCAATTTCATAAAGATCTTTATTATATGTTGGAAATGTTAGAGGATAATGTACTTTATGATACATTTCAGTACTCCACCTTGCAGTAACAATCCAAATTTCATAGCCTAGAGATGAAAGATCTTTAGCAAAATTTTGCATATAATCAAATTCTAGGCATTCGTCAAAATCAAAACTTATTTTATTTTTTTTCACCTTCTATTTTTTCATATTCTAGAATTAAACCCACTCCTGAAATATTATTAATTGTTAAACATATACCATTGGTATTAAATGATTTTCTTATATAGGTTATAAAAACATCCATAGATCTTCCTGCAAAATAATCTGTTTTTCTCCAAACTTTTTCTAAAATTACTTCTCTTTTAATTATTTTGCCGTAATTTAAGGCAAGTATTTCCAATATACCTCCCTCTTTTGGTGAAAATTTCTTTATTTCTTTATCATTATGAAATAAAATTCTTCTACTTGGATCATAAACACATTGACAGCTATCCTCGCCAAAATATATTTTGTCTCTGGTTTTGGTTGTTAGTTTCTTTAAAGTAATAAAATTTTTATTATAGGAAACAATATTGTTTATAACAATTTTTACAAAATTATTATAGGGTTCTAATACAGGCATTTGAATATCTGCTTGTGAAGATGTTAAACTTCCAATTTCCAAAGAAACAACGGGAATATAGGGAGTGTTTTTCTTTATAAAATCTACACCTTTTTTGAAAAAAGGAAAGCTACTTTCTATTACAAATGCATCTACATCTGAAAGTTTTATGTGTTCAAAAAATGTGGTTTCAATCTTAGCATTAACAATTTCATGATTTAAGTCCTTTCCAACCAACCAAAAAGTGTTATAAAGATCTATGTTTTCTGTGCATATTGCAATTCTCATAACCTATTTTTAAATGTGGTTAAATATAACAAAAAATCTTGAAATAAAAAAATTAATTAAAATTTAATGGTGTTAAAGTTATGTTAAAGTTAAAAACCTAAATTCTTTTTTCTTACATAATCCAAATCATAGCTAGTAAATGATATGGGAAAAGATTTATTATCAAAAGGATATTCATATGGCCAAGTCATTCTCCATTGGGGCCCCCATTTTTGCGTAAGATATTCAAAATTAACTATATTTGCCGCATTTAATTTTTCAATTAACTCAGGCTCTCCTTTTTTTGTTTGTTCTCCACTTTCATAATAATTTGTTCCTTCACCGTGATAGTAAACTTTACTCACACTATAAATTCTCTTAAGTGGATGATGCTTAATGCGCATAATATAATCTACATCTTCACCATAGGCAGGATAAAGATTTTCATCAAACAACCCATATTGTTTAATAACCCAGTCCTTTATGAGAAATAAATCCCATGCTCCATCCTTAAAATCTCCTTCACTTCCATGAACTATGCCAATTTCTGGATCTTCCGCCTTTTTAACCATTTCTTCTAAAAATCCTGGTGTAAAAGCCACATCATGATTAGTAATAATCCAATAGGGTGAATTCATGTAACATTTAATAATCAAATTCCATGCGCCTGAACACCCCACATTTGCTGGCATATGACATACCACAATTTTATTAATAAATGGATGAGGAGTTGAAGCAATCTTATCCAATTCTTCAACCAATTGTCCTCTGCCATTATTATCAAATATCACAAAAATTTCTGTGGGAAAATCGACACTATCTACCAATCTTTTAACCCAATAGGGAGAATTTACTATGGCTGTACCTATAACAGGTATCATCTTACTTTTGTATTTAATGTATGCCTTTCAAAGCGAATTAACATATTGCATTGTTCACTTATGTTAAAAAGATAAAGTTCTCTTTTTATGGTATCTATTCTTTTTACTTGTACTAGATCACGCTTAAAATTTCTATAAACTCCGTTAATTTCAAGTTCCTCTACGGGAATAATTGGCAAGGTTTCTTTCATATATAAATTTATTAAACTGTTTATTTAACATATATAAATTTCATGGTGTGAGAAAGATTAAATTCATTTTCTTTAAATGCATGATAACATTTAAGAGAACAAAAATCTTCTATCCAAACTTTAGGATAATATTTTAAATAATAAGACTCTTCTGTTTTTTCAAAATTTTTTCGGCAATGTTTACAAGTTTTCATAGCAGTTTTATATTAAATCTATTTTTCATTGCTTCAATGGTTTCATTTGGCACATTATGTACATTTATATTGCCATGCCTATTTTCCACCACAATGGAAAAAACCATATAATCATATTTTGCAGCCATATCAAAATAAGGCTGCATTTCTTTTTCTGTGGTAAAAGTATTGGCAACAAATATTTTTTGAACACCATTTATCATGTGAATTACCGTGTTATTCTGACACCAGAGATGTGCAGAGCCAAGTCTTGTTTTATCAAAATTGTATTTTCCATCCTGCATAAAAAAATTATCTGCAGATAACACAGGAAACTCATTTCCATAAGCCATTGCCTCTGCAAATTCAGTTTTGCCTGCGCCCGGAATCCCGCGAACTAATATCAACATTTTTTTATTCATCCAATGATTTTTTAAATTCTTCAAGATTAATGGGAATTATTTGCATTTCAGCTCCGATGTTAAATATTTTTTTGGATGCCAAATCTTTAGCTTGAATTGTAGGAATTTTTGATTTCTTTGTTTTATGGCCAATAAACATAAAAGTTTCTTTACATCCTTCCAAAGCAAAAATATCTCCTTTCTTTAAAAATTTGGGATTAAGAGTAGGTTCAAGAACTGTTTCATCTCTTCCTACAATTGCTTTTGCTGTTGGCAATCCATGAAATTTTCCATAAAAAGAAACCACTACATTTTTACCATTAAATTTACCTAGCCATTTGGTGCGTCTTGTTTCAAGAAATACAATTTTTTCTCCTGATACAAGTTCGATTACATCACCCTTGCTAACTAGCTTTGAACCACCTTCATTAAAGGGAAAAAAAGTTTTAGTTTTCATTATGTATAAATTTTAAGATATGTAAATATAACTATATTTTTGGAAATAAACACAATTTTTAAAATAAAAAATTCATATAATATTACTATATCGCGTGCGGGCGAGCACGACTAGAGCTCTAGAGATATACATTCCTTGAATCTCTAGCCTTTATTATATGGTTCTCTCATTTTTGGTTTTAAACATTTAGTTAAATGTATGTTAAATTTTTTTGTAAATAAATATAGAAACTATTTTTTTATTTGAATAATAGTGTTTATATTTGCATTATGAAAACTAATTTTAAAATATATCAGGAAATAAATCGTAAAAATGCAGTAAAGGCAGGTTTCTATGACGGGAGATTTAAATCCCGCATTATTATAGATAAAAAAAAGAATGAGCATAGGAAACTTCGTAAAAATAAGAATATAGAATGATATAAAATTTTATTACAATGGAAGAACTTAAGAAATTAGAATTCAAGAAAATTGACGGAACTCACATTGAAAATGTGGAACAATATGTTAAGAATTGGATAAAGGAAAATCCTCATGGCACCATTACACTGGGTTGCGATAGCCAGGTACATGGCCGTAGAATAAAATTTTCTGTGGTTATTTGTCTTCATTACATTGATAAGCAAGGTGTAGGACATGGAGCACATGTTATTGCAGCAGATGTATGGGAAAAAAGGATGAATAAAACTTCCATTGAAGAAATGCCATCAAAACTTTGGAGAGAAGCAGAATATGTTTTGGTTGCTGCTGAAATGGTTGATGGAAAGGATGAGGCCTTTAAGAAATATATTACTGTTCATCTTGACTATAATGAAGAACCCGGTGAAGCAATGCAAAATAAATCCAATGTTTTATTTGCTTCAGGCATAGGCTATATTAATGCCTTTGGCTATCATGCAGTGGGTAAGCCATTTTCCTGGGCATCAACCCACACAGCGGATGCATACTGTAGATAATATTAAAAGACTATGCCAAAAAATTTTATATTTGAAATTATTTCAGAAAATAAAAAATCACTTAATTTAGAATATGAACTTAATTTAGAATATGGACTTAATATTACTGTTTGGGATGAATTAAGAGATGAATTAGATACTGAAATTTATTTGGAATTAGAGGAAAAATTTATTTTGGAAAATGAATTAAATGAATTAAAATTAAGATTTCTTCAGGGATAAATATAAAAAAGACCCATGAAAAAATTTATCTTAATTTTTTTAGTATTTTTATTAAGTTGCAATGTATACGTGGTAAAGAACATATATCAAAAGACCTACCCCATTTCTGATTCCACGGTATTTGTACAAGATATTTATACTCAATGCAAAAAATATAATGCAGATTCAATACCTTTAAACCAATGGCTGGATAATAAATTTTTAAGTGGTGATTCTGTAATTATAGAGCAAAAAATGTTAAGAAAAATTATAGATGATAAAACCTCTTATACATTTATTTGTACCAAATATTCTTTGGAAATTCCTTATTATCAATTTACCATAAGATATAAAGGCAAAAGCAAATAGAATTAATTTTTTTAATTTTTAAATGGCTTGAAATTTTTTAGTTTCAAGCTATTTGATTATATTTACATATCAATTTAAAATCTAACTAAATTTAATTTTTATGCTAAATGAAATTTTAGGTGAAAGTAAAAAGTTAGGTGAAACCAATGATTGTGTAGTAATTGCTTTATCAATTAGTTGTAATATTCCTTATTCTATTGCTCATGAGTATTGTAAGCAAAAAGGAAGAAAAAGTAGAAAGGGATTTAATTGTTTTGATCCATTAAGTGGAGATGATAGTTCACTTTTTTGGGAATACCGTATTTCCAATATAACCGTTGGAGATAAAAATTTTACGATATATTATCATGTAAAACCACATATGACCATTAAAACTTTTAGTAAAAGATTTTCAAAAGGGAGATATGTAGTAGTTAGAAGACGTCACGCATTAAGTGTAATTGATGGTAATGTTATTAATGAACGTAGTAGTTTAAATCAACATGTTAATTATTTTTTTGAAATTGTTGAAATTCCTCAAAGTAGTGGTGAAGAAGTAATATATTAAATCTTATATATATGAAAAATATTTTATTGAAAAATGGCTATTCTCCTAAAGAGTATGGATTTGTAAAAGTAATGAGTGAAAATACTCATTGGATTACATTGTTTAAAGAAAATGGAGGACTTCAAATGTATGCATATTTTTCAGAGGATACGGAATTTGAAAAAATTTATGATACAGGAATCATATCAGTTAATGAAAAAGAATTGCAGACATTAATTAATATATTAAACCAGCATGATTAATTATAAAAAATATTATCTTAATGGAAATAAGTTTACATTTCAATTTAAGTTTAGCTTAGAATCTGTTTGGAATAATTATTTATATAAATTATCTATAAAACAATATAAAAAAATGAAGGCAGAAGAAATTTGTGAAGCCCTAGGAATTGATCAATCTAAAATTTTAAACATATATCCCTATGGCTCTAGAGTTTATGGAACGGCAAAAGAATGGTCGGATTATGATTATGTTATAGTTTTTAAATCTACTTTACCAAGTGGTGCATTTAAAGATAATGCAATTTCTTCAAAAAATAAAATGATCCAAGGTACATGCTATTCCAGAGCGGGTTTTATTGATGCTCTTAATAACTATCAAATAAGCGCTCTTGAATGTTTTTTTCTTCCTGAAGATAAAATAATTCAAAAGAAAATGAATTTTTCTCTAAAGCCTTTGGATAAAAGAGCTTTGGTTAAAAATATTATTGCCACGGCCTCTTCATGCTGGCATAATGCTATTTTATCACATCAAAATGATAATGAAGAATTTGCCAAGAAAAATGTCTATCATGCCATAAGAATTCTCCATTTTGGCTTGCAGATTTTAAGAGATGGAAAAATAACCAATTATGGAAGGATGAATGATTTTAAAGGTGAAGTTTATGGTGATAAGGATTTTCATGTAAAAACATATTTTAACAAATTTTTAACATTAAGTGATAAATTAAAAGGATTACAATGAACTATTCATTAACATACGAAGATGCTTTAAAACTTTGCGAAGCCTATAAAGATTTTAATTTTTATAAGACTGAACATATGTTTGGGAATTTTAAAGCTGTTACTTTTAATTATTTTATTTGTGATTTTAATACTTTTAATAAGCCTATTGAAAATTCCAATATAAATGGCTTTGAAATGAGAGGAGTTACCTTTGTTTTTAATGAAGATGGCTCTTTATTTAAAAGATTTTTAATGCTTAAGAAATTTTTTAATGTTAATCAAATTGAAGACACTCAGCATAATGTACTTAAAAATAAAAAAATTAAGTATGTTACCATAAAGGAAGATGGTTCATTGGTGGCATTTATGAATTTACCAAATGGAGCAGTTTTTGCAAAAACTCAAGCAGGTTTTACCAATGAACAGTCATTGGCTGCCATGAGAATTTATAATTCTAATAAAAATATCAAGAAATTTGTAGATGAAGCTCTTGAGTCTGGTTTTACTCCATTATTTGAATATGTTTCCTTTGATAATCGTATAGTTTTGAAATATGCAAAGGAAGATTTAATTTTAATAGGTGTTCGTGATAATAAGTATGAAACTTATTTTTCTGCTGCTGAGCTAATTGCCAACGGTAAAAAAATAGATATTTCTTATGTAAAACCTTTTTACACCAAATCTATTGAAGAGTTGGAAAATATAATGAATACTTCTGAAGATTTTGAAGGAGTTGTGGTGGAATTTGATGATGGCCAACTGGTTAAATGGAAAACTAAATGGTATTGGAACGCTCATCAAGTTAGAGAAAATGTTAATAGAGAAAATATTATTATAAAATTAATATTGGAGAATAAAATAGATGATTTTTTATCTACTATAGATAATACAGATTATATAAAACAAATAAATAATATTCAAATAATTATTAATGAATATTTTATACATAAAAAAGAAGAAATAGAAAATTTATGTAAATTATATAATGGTGATAAAAAAAATTTTGCAATTTTATATAAAACAAATAAAAATTTTTCTTTAGCTATTAAATATATAATTGGAAATAAAGATATTAAACTTATAATAGCAGATTATTTAAAATTAAAAACTTCAAAATTATTAGTAGCAAGAAAATTTTTAAACGATAAATATATTTAGATGTAATTTACAATACCAATATATGAATATATAAATAAAAATATATTCATGGAAACAAAAATTCATTATGTTTATTTAACAACTAATTTAATAAATGGAAAACAGTATATAGGAGATCATACTATAGGAGCAAATGGAAACCAATATTATTTAGGAAGTGGTTCATATTTTTGTAATGCTGTTAAAAAATACGGTGAAAATAATTTTTTTAAAGAAATATTAGAATGGTTTGAAACAAGGGAAGAGGCCAGTGTAGCACAAAGTAAATATATTAAGCAATTTAATACGTTAAAACCTAATGGGTATAATATAAGCCCAACAGGAGGATTAGGTATTCAAGGATGTCATTCTGAAGAAACTAAAAAACAAATAAAAATATCTTGTAAAGGAAAAACCTGTAAAAAAGTTTATACTTTAATAAATCCAAATGGAGATATATTTGAAAATGTTTCATTAATGGATATGTGTAGAAAATATCAATTAAATTTTGATACATTAAGAAAACATATTAATTATGGAAAAATTAAAGTTAATAAAACGTATAATATAAAACAAATTACACTTAATTGTGAAAATTGGCAAGTAAAAAAATTAACAGAATCTAAACAACGAAGAAATATATTATGGACTTTAATAAGTCCTACTAATATTTACCATAATCTTTATAAGCATGAATTATTTAAATTTGTAACTGATAATAATTTAAATTGGAGGCTTTTGACCACATGGAAAAATAAAGGAAAAATTAAAATAAAAAATAAAAAATTATGTACTCAAAAAACATTAAATACCATTGGATGGGAATTTATAAATTATACTAAATGGAAAAATAATTAATGAATTATGAAAATTTTAATATACGGAAAAAGAGAATTTAATAAATTTATGGTTTTTAATGGAATTGATGATATTAACGTAGAAAGTCAAGATACTATGTTTGTTTCCATAAATAATGTTTATTTGCCTGAAATGTATTTGGGAAAAGAGGGGATTAGATCTTATTTTAAACGTAATCATTCCAATGTCTTAATAATGAATTTTGGTGATTTTTCTGAAACTGCAGCAGACAATTTATTAAAAGAAGGTTATACAGGTGTATTTAATGATTTTAGAGCTAAAAAATTATATGAATTTATTAAGAAAAATAAGAATAAAAGCTTAGCTGTTATTCACTGTGGAGCTGGAGTTTCTCGTTCAGGAGCAGTGGGAACTTTCATATGGGATTTATATGGAAAAAACTCAATGACATGGGATGAATTTATAAGAAAAAATCCTAGAATTGAGCCAAATCAACATATCCTTAAACTTTTACATAAACAAAGAGAAAATGATAAAAGTATATAACAGTTATGAACTAATTCCAAAAGCATTTTTAACAGATTTAAGATTGAAATACATGGATTTTCCCAATGTAGAATTAGTGAGTTATTTTTCTAATAATATAAAGGATGAATTAATGAATGAATTAGATGCAGAATTGGAAAATTTACTAAAATAATAGAAAATAAAGATATGTGGCATTTTACTATAGAAAAAGACTTAAGAAGTTTAACATCATAATATGAAAAAGACTTACGCCTGCATGATATTTCTAAAGAATTAGGATTAACAAAAGAAACAGAATATGAAATAGTAAAATGTAAATAGATAATACATTAGGTGAATTAATGGATGAATTAAATACAGAATTGGAAAATTTACTATAAAATAAAAAAATGATAAAGATATTAAATATAATATTAGATACAAATGATTTTAGTGTTAAATTGTTGAGAAATAAATTATCACAAATTGAAAAAGACTTAAGATTAATTGATGTTTTTGCAAATGCAGGATTATTTGATAATAAAAATAAAAATGAAATAGATCATGTAGTGAATAAAATGCAAATAGGTATGCTAATTGAATTAAATAATGAATTAAACAATATTTTGCAATAAAATCAAATTAATTTATTATATTTATATATAAAATTATAATTATGCCAACACCTCAAGATTTATATTGTGATACCTGTAAAAAATATACATCTCATATGCCCGGTGGAAGCCCGCTTGGTATTCATTGTATTCATTGTGGTTCGCTATATGATAATACTAAGAAACGTTATATAATATGTGGGCCAGAAGATAATGAAGAAGTAATTAAAGCTAAAAAGGAACTTTTAGAAAAAGAGCCTGACGCAATTATTATAAATGAAGATGTTGCGTTAGAAAATAAATTTAAGGATATGTCATATAATTCTCCTTATAATTCTCCTTATATTAATTTTATTGAAAGTTTACCATTAGATGGTTTAGGTTATCATAAACATCATTATACCTATAAAAGAGAAGGAAAAAAACTACAACGCAATGATAAATGTTCCTGCGGAAGTGGAAAAAAATATAAAAATTGTTGTATAAATAAAGAAAATGAGAGCAAAAATGATTAAACATATTTCTTGGAATGAGCTATATGCCATTTTACCTAAAAGTATTAAAGATATTTTTTTAAAATTAAGAGAATTAAAAGAAGATCCTAGGTGGCATCCTGAAGAATATGAAAATATTGAGTCTATTTATCCCAATACAGGTGGAGTGCTTAATCATATTAAAAAAGTTTATGATAAAACCATAGCATATGATGATATAGATCTATGTATGGCTGCACTATTTCATGATTTGGGAAAAGCAGAATGCGCAAAATTAAAACCTGGAACAGAGTTCTATACTTCTCATGGTCATGAAATGGTATCTGCTAAAATAACATATTTTCATAAAGATTTTATAGAATTAAATGGAGCAAATTATGAGGCAGTTCATTTTATAGTTTCTAATCACATGAGAGCTCATAAATTGAGTGAAATGCGTCCCTTTAAACAAAAACTTCTAAGAGATAATCCTTATTTTGAAAAATTAATGATATTTGAAAAATGCGATGATATGATTAATTAAAAAATTATGAAAAAAGATACTATTATATTTAAAAATCAAGAAAAGCAATTTCCCTATATTACAGTGGAAAAATTGGCTAAATTTTTTAATGTAGAATTTGATTATTCTTTTGTTAGACAAAAATTTGATTTAATGGACTCACTTTTTTTTCAAAATCCTATAGCTGAATACATTATTTTTGTAAAATATGAAAATGAAAGTGATTTTATTAAATTTAAAGACGCATTAGAAAATTTACTTTAACAACTGGTATTTAAGAATGATTATTACCGATAATCAACTAGAAATTCTTCATAGATGTATAGGTGGAGGTCCCATAGCTACGGCCTCCATTGTGATTTTTGGCAATGAATTAGGATCAGCAGAAACAGGAAATTTAGAAACTACCATTGATACATTTATTAAAACCTGGACAGAGGGACCAAAATTTGAATTTTCCAATGGTTTTTCATCTTTAAATATTTCCACACCACCAGTTTCCAGTACATTTTTACAATTCATAGGAAGAATGGCATTGGGTTTAAAATATAAAGATGAAAGATTTTTTGATACATTAGCCGGGCCCGGAAAAGCATTTCTCAATAATTACATAATGAATGAGTTATATAGAAATGAAACCTGTGTTATAAATCTTAGGCCTCTTCCCCAAAGCACAGAAAGAACGTGGGAGTATGAAAATATTAAAGAAAAGGAATATTATAAATCTTATAATTTTATTCTTCGTAGGGCTTCCAGTGATTTGTGGAGAGATATAAGGGTTAAAGCTTTGGAAGAAGCTTTTAATATTTGTAAAAATTCTTTAATTTTGGGAACGGGGGATAAACACAATAAAAAAGCATTTTTAGAAAAAATTTTTAATATAACTTTTGAAACCATTGAATTACAGAATATTCAAATCTTTGTGTCAAGAAATCCAAAGATAATTCTTTCCAATTACTATGATAACTATAGTGGAATAAAGTTAAATGGTTTAAAGGAAATCTATAGGTTTATAATTCAAAATTCTCTTTTTTAGAAAAAATCTTTTCGTCTTTATTTTATTGAATAAATAGATAAAATAAAAGACCTAAAGAATGCAATTTTCTAATTTTTCAAGACTTGAAGAAGGTCTAATCATTACACTATACAATAAATATCCAATAGAAAATGTTGGAGCAATTAAATATTATTCAGATAATGCTTCTGGTGTATTTGCTCGTAAAGATTTTCGTTGGTCATTTAATAATGAACATTGGTCTTCTTGGTCTCCTTTAACACAATCCAATATCTCCTATGTAAATACCTTTAGTAATTATTACTTTTTTATACAAATACGTTATACACTTAGTGCTTTAGGCTCTGGAACTGTAACAAATTTTGTTTTAAATTATACTTTAGGTTCTGCCACTCCAGCAACTCCAAGAATTCTTACCGAAGATATCGAATCTGCAGATGCCTCTGCAATATTAATTCATGATATTCTTCAATCCTATGAAACTATTTCTATAGTTGATGCTCAAACATTAAATGGCTATCCTGGAAGTTGGTATTTAAATAGAGCAAATCATACAGGTTATCAACCCATTGGAACCATTACGGGATTACAAAGTATATTAAATAATTTGCAATCTGCAGCAGGAGTTTCCTATGCTTATGTAGATGGTTCATTTGCATCAAGAGATTTATCTATTAATTATATAATAAATAATTATTTACCTAATGCATCCTTAGGATATACATTTTATTGGGACTCAAGTGGTTATCTTGAAGCAAGTGGAACAGGTGCAGGAAATTATGATACTTCTTTGGATCCTTCTTTAGCAGTTCCAACCACAATAGGTGGAATTACTGCAGGAACAACTGTATATCAACTTTATGGATTAACATATACACAGTTATTTGATGATCTATTATTTCCTACAATTAATCCTACATTTGTGGCGCCTTCCGCTACATTTGCAGATAATATAGCATCTTTAATAGAAATTGGTTCTGCAATAAGTGGAACATTTACAACTACATTTAGCAGGGGATCTATTTCTATAGGTGCAACGTTCCAAAATTATAGAAGTGGTTTACCTGTTTCTTATTATTTTAGTGATCCTTCCAATAATACTTTATTGATAGATGTTTCATCAGCAAGTTTAACTAATATTCAATCTATAAGCGGATATGTTGTTAAAAAAGGTATACAATATTTTTATAATGATTCTGTAGTTTATGGAGCAGGTCCTCAACCTTTAGATAGTAAGGGAAATGTTTATGGATCCCCTTTAGCGGCAGGAAGTACAGGATCTTTAAATACAAATTTTGAAGGTGTATATCCTCTATATGCCACAACTGTTAGCATATCCACACAAACAAAACAAAGTTTAGTTTCTATGATTTCTGGAAATAGTATTCAATTAAATATAGTTCCTGAATCTGGAGGTTATAAAGGATCATTTGAAATTCCTACAACTTGGATAACTAGCAGACCATTAGTAGGAATAGAAACCTATAATACAGTTAGTAGCCAATGGGCATATGAAGGAGGAAGCGCGGCAGCTTCATTAACATTTTGGAATTTAACCTCTGATACTCAAAATATTCAGGGAAATTTAATTAATTATAATAAATACACATATAATGGAACTGATAGAAGTTCTGTTAGCATTATGTTGCAGTTTTAAATAAAAATATAGTATGGGAAGAAATAAAGGAACTTTTAATTTTTCATCAAATTTTGAAGTCTTAAAAAAATCACCTTTGGATGCACGCCAAATAGTAGATTTCTATAGTGATTTAATAAATCCTTCTACATGGGCAGATTCCAATGGAAATACCTGGCTATATACAGGAATGCCAGTATTTGTTTCTAATGATCCTTCCAAAGGAAATTATGAATTATATGATAGTTCTAATTATACATTATATTCATCTTGGAAAAAAATTGTAAATATTGATGATATAAATTCCACAATATTATATGATGGTAATTATATTAATATAGATCCAAGCAATAGTATTAATTTAGGTGGTTATGCTCTTAATACTGATGTTTGTTTAAATTCTATTTATATAACAGATATAAGTATAGGATATTTTAATAATGAATTGTTTTATTTAAATAGTGATTCAGAAGAAAGAATAATTGCGGTTGGTCCATTTAGTTCATATAGAGATGTTTCAGTTGCAAATAGCATTGTAAGAATAGATAAAAATGGAAATTTAGATTCTTCATTTAATTCAAATATAGGTACGGGGTTTCTTTCTTATGTCAATGAAGCGCCTTCTTATTTTACAGAAGATTCTTCAAAAAGACTTTTATTTGTTGGTCTTTTTTATTCATTTAATGATATTAGTACTTATAGTATTTTAAGATTAAATGAAGATGGAACTATAGATAATGAATTTAATATTACTCCTTTTATAACAGCTTATGAGGTTGTATTTAATTATCTTTGTACAGATGCATCTAAAAATATTTATGTAGGGGGGTATGATGTCTATAATAATCCAAGTTCAAATATATTTTTTAAATTAAATGATAATGGAATTGTAGATAATACATTTAATAATGGAATTATAGGATTTAATGGGTTAAATCACATAGTAAATATATCTTTAGATTCTTCCTCTTCTAAAATTTACGTTGGAGGAGTATTTTCTTCTTATAAAACAATAAGTGGAGATGTATCTGCGAATGGATTAATATCTTTAAACAGTGATGGAACTGTATACAATACATTTAATAACATATTAAATTCTTTATCTAAAGTAGCAGTTATTAAATTTGATAATAAAAATAGAATTCTTCTGGGAGGAATTTTATATTTACCTGATAGTTCTATTTATAGTTTAATAAGATTAAATGAAGATGGAACTATTGATAATACATTTTTAAAAGGAGTTGCTATTGATCAATATAATAATTTAACAAGTATATCGCGGATTGAAATTGACGATAATAATAAAATTTTATTATCATATTATTTTGGTATAGGATCCAATAATCCATTTTTCTCTTATAATAATATTAATTGCAATGGAATTATAAGATTAAATGAAGATGGAACCATTGATAATACACTACTTAATTCTTATTATATTAATTCTTATGGATCAAATAATTTTGGGGCTTTTAATTTTAATAATAATATAATAGTTTATTCTGCTGATTTAGGAGTAGATAGTAGAAATGTTGTTTTAGATTATAATGGTGATGTTATAGAAAATTATAATAGTTCTATATTAATAAAATCTGGAGGTTTATATTATAATAATGATTATACAAATAAAAATTTATATAATCCAAGATGGATTCCAGATCAAGGTACTATATATAATAAATTTATTCCTAATGTTTCTATAGGATTATCTTCTACTCATACAGTATATTTTAATAATGGATATTTAGAAGCTAGTACAGGAGTACAAGGTATTCAAGGTACACAAGGCATTCAAGGTAGACAAGGTATTCAAGGCAGGCAAGGAACCCAAGGCATACAAGGAATTCAGGGAATTCAAGGTATTCAAGGCAGACAAGGAACCCAGGGAATTCAAGGTAGCCAAGGAACTCAAGGCATACAAGGAATTCAGGGAACTCAAGGAACAACAGGAACTGGAACTCAAGGCTCTCAAGGTATCCAAGGAATTATTGGGACAGGTACTCAGGGAACACAAGGTATTCAAGGAACTCAAGCTTCACAAGGAACCCAGGGTTCACAAGGAACGCCTGGATCTGGTTCACAAGGTTCTCAGGGAATTCAAGGAATTCAGGGAATTCAAGGTATTCAAGGAACTACGGGAGCAGGAACGCAAGGTTCCCAAGGAATACAAGGTGTTCAGGGTATTCAAGGTTCACAAGGAACTCAAGGAACAACAGGAACTGGAACTCAAGGTAGCCAAGGAATTCAAGGAGTACAAGGCATAAAAGGAGACCAGGGTGCCCAAGGTAGTCAAGGAACCCAGGGTACTACAGGCACAGGTACTCAAGGAGCTCAAGGTATTCAAGGAATTCAGGGTATTCAGGGAACACAAGGCAGCCAAGGAACACAAGGAACGCAGGGAACTCAAGGAACATCTGGAAGCCAAGGTACCCAAGGCATACAAGGTATCCAGGGAATAAAGGGAGATCAAGGCGCTCAAGGTAGTCAAGGAACCCAAGGTACTACAGGCACAGGTACCCAAGGAGCCCAAGGAATTCAAGGAGTTCAAGGTATCCAGGGTATTCAAGGAAATACTGGTACAGGAACTCAAGGTAGCCAAGGAATTCAGGGAACACAATCTTCACAAGGTATTCAAGGTGTTCAAGGAAATCAAGGAACAACCGGTTCAGGAAGCCAAGGTTCACAAGGAACTCCAGGAACTGGAACTCAAGGTTCTCAAGGTATCCAAGGTATTACAGGTAGTGGTTCTCAAGGTATTCAAGGTATTACAGGTAATCAAGGAGCATCAGGTTCAGGAGGAAATATTACAGGTTCTTCCACCACCAGTGCTTCTACTGGCTATGAGCCCTTAACTTTTTGGAATTCAAATACAAATTTAACCTACGATCCATGCGTTTGGTGGGATGGAAAAACTATTAGAGTAGGCAATGGCGCAGATATTCAAAATCCTGCAGCACCTTCAAAATTAAGAATTCATCAGGATAGTTCTACATCATATGATATAGCAAGATTTACTGCAAATCTTAATAACTATGCTCAGATTTATGTTCAAAATAAAAGCAATGCATCCACTGCATCATCAGATATTGTAGCCACAGCAAATAATGGAGATGAAAATTCCAATTATATAGATCTTGGAATAAATGGCCAAAATTATAATGCTGCTGTAGTAGGTAATGCAGATGATGCTTATCTTTATTCAACCGGAAATAATTTAATAATAGGTAATGCTTCTCCAAGACAATCTTTGATTTTCTTTACAAATTCATCAACAAATGTATTTAACTATAATCAGGTAGCATTTCAATCATTAATAATTTCTCCTGATGGTAGCATATTTGTTAATAATCCCTCATCAACTAAATATGCATTAGAAGTAAATGGAGATGTTAATGTTCAACAAGGCTATAATTATAGATTAAATACAAATATTTTTGGAACAAAAAGCATAGGATTAGTTATTGATGGCCAAGGAAATGCCATTACAACAGGAAATAAGGGATTTAGAGAAATAGAAAATAATTATACCATTATTGGATGGACTTTATTATCAGATGTTGCGGGAAATATTGTTATAGATGTTCAAAATAGCAATTATGCAACCTATCCAACATCCTATAGCATTGCAGGTACACAATTGCCAACATTATCTGGAGTAAAAGAAAATCAAAATTTATCTTTAACCACATGGACAGCCAATGTAAGTACTGGAGATATATTACATTTTAATGTTAATAGTGCTAGTACAGTAACAAAGATATGGTTATTTTTAAGATTAACACCAAGATAAAGATATATAAATAAAATAAATAAAAATAAAGAGATATGGCAAGATTAGCAAGTGAAGTTTTGGCTTCTGCATCAACCAATGTAATTAATGCATCAACATATAATTCTGCAACATGGAATTTAGGTAGTTTAATTAAACAAAGAAGTGATGTTCCCTATTCATCACCTTTTATAGGCCCTATCATTAATTCTGTTGCAAGGCCAGTAGAAGCTCAAGGAGGATCTTATGCAGGTGTTATGCCGTGGACAGTTAACTGGTCTTCCAATATAGACTGGATATTTTTACATGATGGCACTGCTGCAGCAAACCAAAGAAGATTAAAATTTTTTACATTTAATAAAACCAATAGCCAATATACTTGGGTTGGAGATGTATGTATTTTCTATCCATCTCTTGGTGCTGGTGGTAACTATACTGTGCAAGGCTGGGCAATGGATTATCAAAAATATAACAATGGAATGGTTACCGTTACAGGCAATACTGTTAATGGCTATCAAAATGCAGGAGATAGTTCCTTACAATGGAATATTGATGGAATGTGTGTATCTACAAGAATTGGCTTTGGCTCAAAGGATCCTACACAAATTGCTCCAACTAACTGGTATACCATTGCAAGTATTTTAACTGATACCAGTATTTTATTAACTACACCTATTTCGGGTAATATAAATAGCTCTACACCCTACGTAATAGAAGATTTAAGAGCCTATCATTATACATCTTCTTCAAATGCTTCTATGGGAGGTTTATTTGTTACTAAAGGATTATCATATAATAGCTTTGGTACCACTGCTCCCTGGCCAATGTGCCCCTCTGCTGGCTATGCTAGTGGTGATGGTAGCATGGGAACCTATTGGTTAACTTCAGTTCCATTTCCTGTAGGTGCAGTTCAAACATATGTATCTGCAGATATTTCAGCAGCAGGAATGACAATTCTCCCCATGCAAAACTGGCAAAATCATTTTGTATATACTTTAAATTATGCAGGTTCAAATAATAACGTAAGAATAGCTCGTTATAATGTTAGAAGAAATTTATCTCCTGCAGGAACTCTTATTGCTCTTGGAACAGGAAGATCATTTCAATCTATAGATATTTGTACCAATTATCAGAGTATAGGTACAGTTCCTGCTCAAAAAACTAATAATTTAGTATTTGCAGTTCATAATGATTCTAGAAATCAAATAAAAGATCCAAGTGGAGCTCTTTATTTTGTAACACCAACTAAATTTTTTGGAGCTCCAATAAATGCTGTTAATGGAAACTCGGGAATTGTGGCTGGTGCTACTACATTTGTAAATGCTGTGCCTGGCATGTCTGAAACACCTCCCGGAACAGCATCATACATTGCAGCCGGTGGTGCTTTGCAGTGCATAGATTATGCAGAAACTCTTGATAGATTTGTAATTACTTCTACTGGTGCGGCAGGCATAAGATCTTATGTTACACACTATGGCACCGATGGAGAACAATTTGATCATGTATTTTTAATTGATGATAAAACTATAGATCAAGCAGCAGCCTTTACCAATAACGTTAATATAACTGTACCTGGAGGCTATAGCATAGCTCCCCACCCTTCGGTTTTGGCAGAATATCAAACTGTAGTTGCTTCAGGGGGAATATGTTACATAGCTTGTACTCCAGCAGCATTTGGTGGTTCTGCAACAACTAATATGATACATTCCATACCCATTGGAGCAGAGTGGACTTATTCATCTTCTACTAATACTTTGGGACAAGCCATAACACCTGTTATTTCAACACCTAATGCAAACAAATATGTAAGAGCTTATATTAGTAGACAGCATTATTTGGGAAATGATGTAATTGGCCAAAAAACAGATGCCATAAGATTATCATACAGAACTAGTTTAACTGGAACAGATTTGGCAGCAGATTGGTATACAACACCTTGGACTATTTTAAATGAACCCTATGATATGTCAAATGTTTCAGGTTCTAATTATATTCAATTTAAAGTAGAATTTAAAACAATTACAGACCTATGTGTTCCTGCTCGTGTATATGTTGTAGGAGTGGTTTATGATGATAATACTTCTGATTCTCACTTCCAACCTTCTGTGGGAACCTCAAGCACCACATCAAAGCAATTTGGCTGGAGATTTTCAACAGCATTTGGTTCTTCTCCTTTACCTGCATTTAAAATTATTCTTAATGATGCGGTAACAGGCTCAAACTATATTACAGATTATACTGATGTATCTTCATTTGGAAGTTTTACAAAATCCTATGATGGTGTAAACTTTGGATTATATGATACATCAGACCTTAACTGGAGTGGATTAAATAATACAACATATATAAAATATACTCCAGCTGCAGGCCAATTGGGAGACAATATTAAGGTTAAAGCTTCATTTTTACGTAAGTAATAAATTATGGCTCTTGGTGATATATTATATGATAGTTCCTTAGGCCAGGGAACATATGGAGGAGCAATGGATTTTTTTATTGTTGAATTTCCGGTTGTTTCATATTCAGGAACCTTGGCAGATATTTTAGAAGATTGGCTTTTTATTGCAGAATATCCTAAAGTTTTAACAACCTTTGATATTTTACAAGATAAATTTGAAATAGAAGAATTAAAACTAACCGGAGGTGGAGGAAAAGAAATAAGTTATATATTTTAAATAAAGGGGATAAATAATTATCCCCTTCTTTTTTGTGGATAAATAAATTAAATAGAATTTTAATGCAATACGTATTTAATGAACGTCGCGTAAATATCTCTTCAATAGAATTTAAAAATACTTCTCCTATATTAAATATAGATAGAATTAGATTTTTTAGGGAAGAGGGTGTTGTAGGAAATTTTATAAAAAAACAATTTTGTTATTCCTTTGATAATGTTACTTGGTCACCTTGGCAATCATTTACAACAGATAATTTAACTTCTATAAATTTTAATGATTATAATACCTTTTTTCTTCATATAGTTTATTATAGAGAAAAAGCCATAAGTGGAAATATAGAATCTATTTATATTACCTATGAAGCAAAAACTATAACTCCTTATACTCCCTCTGACACATCAATAATTGATGCAGATTTATTGCAAGGAGAAAATGGAGCATATTATTTAAATCTTTATAATCAATTCGGAGGTTTACCACAAAATTCTATAGCATTTAATAATGCAGATAGCATAGGAGTTTTTGATTATTTAACATGGGATCCTTCCATAACAAATGTATGGTTTAGGGGAATAGGAGGAAGCGGAGCTGCAACAGTTTCACTTCAAGGAGATCAAATAATTATAGGAGTGGATCCTTCACTTTTTGGAGAAGTAAATGCAGGTCAAAATGTAGGATCAGGAGATGTAAGCATTTATGTTGGAAAAAGTCTTAATGATCTTCTTTTTAGGACATTTAAGGCAGGAAATGGCATAACACTCTCATATAAAGATACAAATACCATACAAATAGATGTATCTGTTTCAAGTTCAAGTTTTACAGGAAATGTTAGTACATCCTATGTATTTTATTCTACTGCATTAAATTCTTCTTTGGCGATGCCTGCATCAGTTGGAGGAATTTCTGCAGGAACTTTGGCTGGAACACTATATGGAGAATCATTAACAACAATATTAGACAATTTATTTTTTCCAACAGTTTATCCTACCTATGTTGCTCCAACTTTAACATTTACCGTTGGGCCTTCAACCACACTATATGAAATTTCTTCAAATATTTCACCAGCATTTACATCAACATTTAATAGAGGCCAAATATTAATTGGAGCAATATTTCAAAATTATAGAAGTGGATTACCCAATAATTATGATTTTTCAGGAACAGGATTGGTTGATGTTTCTTCATCATCTTTAACAAATAATCAAACTGTTTCAAATTACTCTGTAAAATCTGGCTATCAAAATTGGAGTGTTAATGTTGGCTATAATATTGGTCCACAACCACTTGATAGCAAAGGAAATAATTATGGTACTCCCCTTTCACCTGGAACTTTATCATCATCAATTATAACACTAGAGGGTGTTTATCCTCTATATGCAACCACAGTAACCATAGGAACATTAACAAAGCAATCATTAGTATCTATGATTACAGGAAATAATATTCAATTAAATTTGGTGGCAGAATCAGGAGGAAATAAAGGAACATTTGAAATTCCAAATGCTTGGATATCAAGTAGACCACTTGTTGGAGTACAAACCTATAATTCTTTAACTAGTCAATGGTCATATCAAGGTGGAACGGCTGGAATATCTTTAACTTATTGGACAGTTACATCTGATGTTCAAATTATTCAAGGAAATTCTGTAAGTTATAATAAATATACATATAATGGCGTGGATAGAAGTACTGTATTAATACAACTAATTTTTTAAAATTTAATGTCAAGAAATAGAGGAACATTTAATTTTTCAGAAAATTTTGAAGGAAATTTAAGAGGTCCCATTGATGCTAAAATGTTAGTATCAATTTACGATGATCTTACTAATCCATCTACATGGACAAATAGTGGCTATGAATGGACGTATGTGGGAATGCCCGTGGTAGTTTCTTCTGATCCTTCATCCTCTAATAATGGCATTTATATTTTAACTGCAACAGATTATACCAATACTTCCAACTGGCTAAAAATAGGAGGCGGAACTGGTGATGTAACTAAAGTTTATGTTGATGGTTCATTAAATTATATAAAGGCTGCGTATATACCCAATAGTTCATTAGGAATAGATTTTCAATGGGATAGTAGTGGATATTTAAAACTTAGTATTAGTGCTCAAGGAATTCAAGGAATTCAAGGTATACAGGGTATTCAAGGTACTCAAGGAACTCAAGGTATCCAGGGTATCCAAGGAACCCAAGGTTCACAAGGAACTCAGGGAACAACTGGAAGCCAGGGTTCTCAAGGTAGCCAAGGATTGCAAGGACGTCAAGGAACTCAGGGTATTCAAGGAGTTCAAGGTATACAGGGCGCACAAGGTACTCAAGGAAGTCAGAGTACCCAAGGAACAACTGGAAGCCAAGGTTCTCAAGGCATTCAGGGCATACAGGGTATTCAAGGAATTCAAGGTGTTCAAGGTATCCAAGGAGCTCAAGGTTCTCAAGGAACTCAAGGTAGTCAAGGAATAACTGGAAGTCAAGGTGCCCAAGGAATTCAAGGTAGCCAAGGAACTCAAGGTTCTCAAGGAACTCAAGGTAGCCAAGGAATTCAGGGAGTTCAAGGTGCTCAAGGTAGTCAAGGAACACAGGGTACACAAGGTATTCAAGGAACTCAAGGAACTCAAGGAATACAAGGTAGCCAAGGAATTACAGGAAATCAAGGAGCTCAAGGTTCTCAAGGAACACAGGGAACAATTGGAACTCAAGGAACACAAGGTGTTCAAGGAATTCAGGGACGCCAAGGAACGCAGGGTTCTCAAGGAATACAAGGTATTCAAGGAAATACTGGTTTGGTAGGTTCACCTGGATCTCAAGGAACTTCAGGTTCACAAGGAAATTTAGGTTCTCAAGGAATTCAAGGATTACAAGGAACCTATGGCCAAAAAGGTGATGCAGGAACAGGATTAAATAATAGAGGTACATGGGAACCTTCTATCTATTATCCTGGAGATTACGTTTTTTATGAAGCATCTGTAGGAAGTACAGTAATTTCAATGTGGATATTAGAATATGATTCTTCATATAATTCTATATATGAACCTGCGTTAGATAGTTCAGTTTGGGCTGAATTTACTGCACCGGCAGGAGCTCAAGGAACTCAAGGTAGTCAAGGTAGTCAGGGTATTCAAGGAATTCAAGGAACTGGAACTCAAGGATCTCAAGGTTCTCAGGGAAATACAGGATCTGGAAGCCAAGGTAGCCAGGGAATTCAGGGATCTGGAACTCAAGGATCTCAAGGCTCTCAAGGAAATACAGGATCTGGAAGTCAAGGTAGCCAGGGAATTCAAGGTATTCAAGGAATTCAAGGAGTGGGAACTCAGGGTTCTCAAGGAATTCAGGGTATTCAGGGTAT
>Ga0335069_10002476_pt1 | contig 28470 bp, 16 predicted proteins | sample Lox_Sample_11_FD_206714 | JGI IMG/M metagenome (GOLD analysis project Ga0335069, IMG submission 206714) | Soil microbial communities from Loxahatchee National Wildlife Refuge, Florida, United States - Lox_Sample_1.1 | ecosystem: Environmental > Terrestrial > Soil > Wetlands | place: USA...
CGGGCGCCCTGGAGGAGGCGCTCCGCGGCGAGGGGGTGGCGCTGGCCCTCTCGGCCCGCGCCGAGGCGGTCGAGGGCGGCCCGGGCGCGATCCGGGTCCGGCTCCCCGACGGCGCGGTGGAGGGCACACACCTCCTGGTGGCCACCGGGCGGCGCCCCAACACCGACGACCTCGGCTGCCAGGCAGCCGGCATCGCCCTCGACGACAGGGGCTTCGTCCGAGTGGACGCCCATTACCGAACCAGCGCCCAGGGCGTGTACGCGGTCGGCGACGTCACCGGCGGGCCGCAATTCACCCACAGCGCTTGGGACGACCATCGCATCCTCTTCGACCTGCTCTCGGGGAGCGGCACCCGCACCCGCCAGGACCGGCTGGTGCCCCACGTCGTCTTCACCGACCCGCAGGTGGGGGTGGTGGGGCTCACCGAGCGCGAGGCGCGGGCACGCGGCGTGGCGCACGAGGTGGCGCGGCTGCCCCTCGGGCAGGTGGCCCGGGCCATCGAGCTCGACGAGACCCGAGGCCTCATGAAGCTCCTCGTCGACCCGCGGGACGAGCGCATCCTGGGCGCCGCGGTGGTGGGCGCCGAGGGCGGTGAGCTGGTGCACGTCCTGGCCGTGCTCATGCAGGCCGGCGCCGGCGCCCGCGCGCTGGTCGACCTGGAGATGGCCCATCCCACCTTCTGCGAGGGGCTCCAGTCGCTGGCCATGACCCTTCCCCGCTACCGGCTGCGGCCCTGACTCACCGGCCCAGCGCCAGCAGGTGCGCCCGCGGGCAGGCCTCCCCCCGCGTCGAGGGGTCGAGCAGGGCCCAGCTGAGCATGGTGATGCGGCAATCCGGCGAGGAGGCGAGCTCCCGCGAGGGGACGCCAGCCTGCAAGAGCTCCCGCCTCCCCTTCTCCCCGACCAGCACGAAGGTGGGCCGCCCCGAGGCCGCCTCGCGCTCGAGCTGCGGCAGGTCAGCGAGCTGGATCTCCCTCCCGGTGTAGAACTGGAAGGGCCGGTAGAGCGTGTCCAGGAACCAGGTGCGGTCGGGGTCGAGGCCCAGGGCCAGGGCCCGCCGGGCGAAGGCCGAGCCGGGCTGGTACTCCGCCAGCTGCGGGTAGAAGCTGGCGTCGAGCGCGAAGTTCACCAGCAGGATGGCCGCCGCCGAGGGCACCCAGGCCCGCTGCAGCGGATCGCGCAGGCGGAAGGACAGGACCAGGAGCGCGAGGAGCGGCGCCGCCCCGGCGGCCACCCAGGGGGACCGCACCGGGAAGGCCCAGCCGTTCAGGACCGCGCCCCCAAGGAGCAGCACCGCCACCACCGCCCACTGCAACCGCTCCAGGACGCGCAGCGCGCGCGCCCGGCCCTCCCGCTCCAACGCCACCAGGTACCCCGCCACCAGCACCGCCAGCATGGGCACGAGGACGTTCAGGTAGTGGGGGAGCTTGAAGCGCGAGAACCCCATGAGCGCCACGAAGGCGAGCGGCCAGAGGAAGCTCAGCTCCTCGACGGCGCGGAAGGCCCGCAGCCCGCCGCGCCAGAGGTCCCCCAGGCGGCGCCCCCAGGCCGCGTAGAGGAGCAGGCTCCAGGGCAAGAAGGCCCAGAGCAGCGAGTGGAAGAAGAAGAGGTGGTCGCCCGCCGCCGCCTCGCCCTCGCCGCCCCCGAACCGGCGGGCGCTCTGGTCGTAGAGGAAGAAGCGCACCCCGGAGACCCCGGTGGCGCCCAGCACCTCCTTCTCCGGGTGCAGATCGAACTGGAGGTAGTAGGCGATGAGGACCGGCGCCAGGGCCACCAGGAAGGCGGCCAGCCCGAGGAGCAGGCGCGGCGAGAGGAGCCGGCCCAGGCGCCCGCGCCCCAGCGAGTAGAGGAGGAGGGCGGGCCCGGCCACCGCCACCGCCACCATCCCCTTCGACGACACGGCCAGCCCCATGGCGGCCGCGCCGCCGAGGAGGGAGGAGAGATCGCCCTCGTCCAGCCAGCGGACCAGGAGCCAGGTGCCCAGGGCGGTGAAGCCGGTGAGCAGGGCGTCGGTGCGGACGTCGTGGTCGCCGAGGAGGATGGTCTGGGCGGTGATGAAGGCCAACGCCGCGAGCTGCCCCGCCCGCGGGCCGTGGAGCCTGCGCCCCAGGCGACCCACCGCGAACGCGCCCAGCAGGCTCACCAGCACCGAGGCCAGACGGTAGCTGTAGTCGTGCACGCCCAGGAGCCGGAAGCCGGCCAGCGCCGACCAGAAGAGGAGGTGGGGCTTGTCGAGGTAGTCGCCTACCCCGGTGGAGGTCAGGTTCAGGTAGTCGTGGTCGCGGAACATCCGCAGGGCGATCACCGCGTACTGCGGCGCGTCGCTGTAGTTGAGGTCGGGCAGGAAGAGCCCGGCGGCCAGGGTGAGCCCCACCCCCGCCCACAGGCTCACGAGCCAGCCCCGGGAGAGCGGCGCGCCGGCGGGGGCTTCGCTCGAGGCTGGCATCGCCCGGCACCTTAGCGGTTCCGGGAGCGAGGGGCGAGCGCGGAGGCCGCTGCCACCCCGGCCCGCGCGCCGCCGCCGGGCGCGGGCCGCAGCGCCCCCCGGGCGATCTCGGCGAAGGCCGCCGCCGCGGCCGAGGGAGGCCCGTCGGCCGGCGTCACCAGCCCCACCCGGCGCGCGGCGGCGCTCCCCGAGAGCCGGACCGCCGCCAGGGCGCCCGCCGCCACCTCCCGCGCCACCGCCAGCGCCGGCACCACCGAGACTCCCAGCCCCAGCTCGACCAGCTTCTTCAGCACCTCGACGCTGCTCATCTCCATGGCCACCTCGGGCGCCGCCCCCAGCCGGTCGAGCTCCGCGTCCAGGAGCGAGCGCGCCCCGGTGGTCCGGTCGAGGAGGAGGAGCGGATACGGGAGCAGGGCCGAGAGCGAGATCCGGCCGCGGCGCCGCGCCAGGGGATGGGTGGGCGGACAGATGGCCACCTCCTCCTGCGCCGCCAGCGGCTCGATCCGCAGCCGCTCGGCCAGGGGTCGGCCCCCGGCGCGGAGGTCGGGCGGCAGGGGGAGCGACACCACGCCCAGGTCCACCGCCCGCTCCGCCACCCGCTCGGCGGTGGCCGGCGACGGGCGGTTGTCGAGGCGGAGGTCCACCCCGGGGTAGCGCGCCCGGAAGGCGGCCACCACCGGGGGAAGCGCGTAGCAGGCCAAGGTGTCGCTCGTGCCCACGGTGAGGAGCCCGGCCTCGAGCTTCCCCAGCGCCCGCAGGCCCTGCCGGGCCCGTTCCATCTCGTCCAGGATGCGCTGGGCTCCGGGCAGAAGCTGCCGGCCCGCCTCCGAGGGCTCGGTGGCCCGGCCGCTGCGCAGGAGGAGCCGGGCGCCCAGGTCCGCCTCCAGCCGGGCCACCGCCTGGCTGACGGCCGACTGGGTGCGGCCCAGCCGCCGGGCCGCCCGGGAGAAGCCGCGCTCTCGGGCCACGGTGACGAAGGCGAGGAGCTCGTGGGCGTCGATCGGAGAAATCATGGTTGCTAATGAATATCATCACGAGGATTCGTTGGCCTAATGTCGACGATCCGGGCAGGATGGGCCGGTCCGAAAGGGAGGCGCCCCGTGCCCGTTCTCGAGCTCACCGGCAGCCCGGCCTTCACCCCTGCCCGGCTGGCCAAGCGACTGGCCCGGGTCCGCGCCCGGAACCCCGGGGTGACCGGCCTGGCCGCCGATTTCGTCCACCTCGTCGACCTGGAGCGGCCCCTCTCCCCGGCGGCCCGGGAGGTCCTGGACCGGCTCCTGCGCTACGGCCCGCGCACCGCTCCGCCCCCGACTGGCCCGGAGGGCGGCCGCGGACCCGGCCCCCTGCGCCTTTGGGTGGTGCCCCGGCTCGGCACCATCTCCCCCTGGTCCACCAAGGCCACCGACATCGCCCGCACCTGCGGCCTCGGGGCGCACGGGCTGCGCCGCATCGAGCGGGGCGTCCTCTGGGCGGTGAGCGGCCCGGTGGCCGATGGGCCGGCGCTGCGGGCGGCCCTCCACGACCGGATGACCGAGTCGGTGCTGGACCGCGCCGAGGACGCCGCGCGGCTCTTCGCCCGGGAGGAACCCCGGCCGCTGCGCACGGTGGGACTCCTCGAGGGGGGGCGGCCGGCGTTGGAGCGCGCCAACCGCGAGCTGGGGCTGGCGCTCTCGCCGGACGAGATCGACTACCTGGTGGAGGCCTTCCGCGGCCTGCGCCGCGACCCCACCGACGTCGAGCTGATGATGTTCGCCCAGGCCAACAGCGAGCACTGCCGGCACAAGGTGTTCAACGCCGAGCTGACCCTCGACGGCCAGCGCCAGCCGCGGTCGCTCTTCGAGATGATCAGCCGCTCCACCGAGGCCAGCCCGGCCGGGGTCCTCTCGGCCTACGTGGACAACGCCGCGGTGGTGGCCGGGCCGGTGGCCGGGCGCTTCTTCCCCGACCCCGAGGACGGCGTCTACCGCGCCCACCCTGAGCCGGTCCACCTGCTCATGAAGGTGGAGACCCACAACCACCCCACCGCCATCTCCCCCTTCCCCGGCGCCGCCACCGGCTCGGGCGGCGAGATCCGCGACGAGGGGGCCACCGGGCGAGGGGCCCGGCCCAAGGCCGGCCTGACCGGATTCACGGTAGGTGACCTTCGCCTCCCGGGTGCGCTCCGCCCCTGGGAGGTGGACCATGGCAAGCCCGGGCGCATCGCCTCGGCCCTGGAGATCATGATCGACGGCCCGCTGGGCGGCGCCGCCTTCAACAACGAGTTCGGCCGCCCCAACCTGACCGGGTACTTCCGCACCTTCGAGCTGGAGGTCCCCGGCCCGGCCGGCCCCGAGGTGCGCGGCTACCACAAGCCCATCATGATCGCCGGGGGCTACGGCAACGTCCGCGACGGCCACGTGCACAAGGTCCCCTTCGCGCCCGGGGCGGCCATCGTGGTGCTGGGCGGGCCGGCCATGCTCATCGGCCTGGGGGGAGGCGCGGCCTCCTCGCTCTCCTCCGGCGCTTCCCATGAGGACCTCGACTTCGCCTCGGTGCAGCGGGACAACCCCGAGATGCAGCGGCGCTGCCAGGAGGTGATCGACCGCTGCTGGGCGCTGGGCGAGCGGAACCCCATCGCCTCCATCCACGACGTGGGGGCTGGCGGCCTCTCCAACGCCCTGCCCGAGCTGGTCCACGGCAGCGGCCGCGGGGCGGTGTTCCAGCTCCGGAGGGTGCCCAGCGACGAGCCCGGCCTCTCCCCGCTGGAGCTGTGGTGCAACGAGTCCCAGGAGCGCTACGTGCTGGCGGTGCCGCCCGAGCGGCTCTCCCTGCTCGAGGAGCTGTGCGCCCGCGAGCGGTGCCCCATGGCGGTGGTGGGCACGGCCACCGCCGAGGAGCAGCTGGTGCTCGAGGACGCGCGGCTGGGCGGCCTCCCCATCGACATGCCCCTCTCGCTGCTCCTCGGCAAGCCGCCCCGCATGAAGCGCACCGGCACCCGGGTTCCTCCGCCCCACGACCCCCTCGACCTGGAGGCCGTCGACCTCGACGAGGCGGTGTCCCGGGTGCTGCGGCTCCCGGCCGTGGCGGACAAGACCTTCCTCGTCACCATCGGGGACCGGACGGTGGGCGGCCTCACCGCTCGCGACCAGATGGTCGGGCCCTGGCAGGTCCCGGTGGCCGACGCCGCCGTCACCGCCACCTCCTTCGACGTCCACACCGGCGAGGCCATGGCCATGGGCGAGCGGCCGCCGGTGGCCCTGCTCGACGCCGCCGCCTCGGCACGGCTGGCGGTGGCCGAGGCCATCACCAACCTGGCCTCGGCCCCCATCGCCGCCCTGTCCGATGTGCGGCTCTCGGCCAACTGGATGGCGGCCGCCGGCCATCCGGGCGAGGACGCCCGGCTCCACGACGCGGTGCGGGCGGTGGGCGAGGAGCTGTGCCCGTCGCTGGGGGTGGCCGTCCCGGTGGGCAAGGACTCCATGTCCATGCGAACGGTGTGGGAGGAGGGCGGCCGGGAGCGCGCCGTCACCGCCCCGCTCTCGCTGGTGGTCACCGCCTTCGCCCCGGTGACCGACGTGCGCCGCGCGCTCACGCCCGCGCTCCGCGGCGACGAAGGCGACACCGAACTGGTCCTCGTCGACCTGGGACGAGGCCAGCACCGCCTGGGCGGCTCTGCCCTGGCGCAGGTCCACGGCCACCTGGGCCAGCGCCCGCCCGACCTCGACGACCCCGCCCTGCTCCGCGCCTTCTTCGCCGGCGTCCAGGCGCTCAGCGCCCAGGGGCGCCTGCTCGCCTACCACGACCGCTCCGACGGCGGGCTGCTCGTGACCCTGCTGGAGATGGCCTTCGCCGGGGGCATGGGCCTGGCGGTCGACCTCTCCCCACTGGCCGGCGACCCGCGGGCGGTGCTCTTCGCCGAGGAGCTGGGGGCGGTGCTCCAGGTCCGCGCGCCCGATGCGGGAACGGTGGCCGCCTCGCTCGAGGCCGCGGGCCTGGCGGGCTGCCTGGCCCGCATCGGCCGGCCCGCCCCGGGCGACCGGGTGGTGATCCGGCAGGGCACCCGGATCCTCCTCGACGCCTCGCGCGCCGAGCTGAGGGGGATCTGGTCCGAGACCACCCACCGCATGCAGGCGCTCCGGGACGACCCCGGCTGCGCCGACGAGGAGCAGGCCGCTCGCTGCGACCCCGATGACCCGGGGCTCCACGCCCACGCCACCTTCGATCCTTCCGAGGACCCGGCCGCACCGTTCGTGAGCCGGGGAGCCCGGCCCCGGGTGGCCATCCTCCGCGAGCAGGGGGTGAACGGGCAGGTGGAGATGGCCGCCGCCTTCGACCGGGCCGGCTTCGAGGCGGTCGACGTCCACATGAGCGACCTCCTCGGTGGCCGGGTGACGCTCGCCGGCTTCCGCGGCCTGGCCGCCTGCGGGGGCTTCTCCTACGGCGACGTGCTGGGGGCGGGCGAGGGCTGGGCCAAGTCGATCCTCTTCGACGCCCGGGCGCGCCGCGAGCTGGAGCGGTTCCTGGCGCGGCCGGACGCCTTCGCCCTGGGCGTCTGCAACGGGTGCCAGATGCTCTCCGCCCTGCACGAGCTCGTGCCCGGGGCCGAGGCCTGGCCCCGCTTCATCCGCAACCGCTCCGACCAGTTCGAGGCGCGGCTGTCGCTCGTGGAGGTCCTGGAGAGCCCCTCGGTGCTCCTGGCCGGGATGGCCGGCTCCAGGCTCCCCGTCGTGGTGGCCCACGGCGAGGGGCGGGCCGAGTTCGCCTCCCCGGCCCAAGGGCAGGCGCTGGGAGCCCGGGGGCTGGTGGCGGCGCGGTTCGTCGACCACCGCGGACGCCCGGCCGACCGCTACCCGGACAACCCCAACGGCTCGCCCGGGGGCATCACCGCGGTCACCACCCCCGACGGCCGGGTGACCATCCTCATGCCCCACCCCGAGCGCGCCTTCCGGACGGTCCAGCTCTCCTGGCGGCCGCCGGGATGGGGGGAGGAAGGGCCCTGGCTGCGGATCTTCCGGAACGCCCGCGCCTTCGTGGGCTAGGCAGCCGGGCCGGGCGCGCCGCCGCGTCGCTTGCCCGGCTGCCGCCGGCGTGCAAGAACAGCCGCATGGCCGGCTACCGCCTCGGGCTATACGAGAAATCGATGCCATGGCCGCTGGGCCTGGCCGAGAAGCTGCGCGCCACGGGGGCGGCCGGCTTCGACTTCCTGGAGCTGTCCATCGACGAGACCCCGGAGAAGCTGGCCCGGCTCGGGGCCGACGCCGCCACCCGTCGCGCCTGGGTGGAGGCCATGTTCGACACCGGGGTGCGGGTCGAGACCATGTGCCTGTCCGGCCACCGGCGCTTCCCCATCGGCAGCGCCGACGCCGAGGTGGCGCGCCGGGGGATGGAGATCATGGCCGACGCCGTGGGGCTGTCCGCGGACCTGGGCATCCGCGTCATCCAGCTGGCCGGCTACGACGTGTACTACTCCGAGTCGACCGACGACACCCGCCGGCGCTTCGCCGACAACCTGCTCCGGTGCGTGGAGCTGGCCGCGGCCCGCGGGGTGGTGTTGGCCTTCGAGACCATGGAGACGGAGTTCATGAACACGGTGGAGAAGGCCATGCGCCATGTCCGGCGGGTGGACTCCCCATGGCTCCAGCTCTACCCCGACGTCGGCAACATCACCAACGCCACGCACGCCGCCGGCACCTCCCCGCTCGACGACCTGCGGACCGGCCGGGGTCGGATCGCCGCGGTGCACCTGAAGGAGACCGTCCCCGGCAAGTTCCGGGAGATCCCCTTCGGCACGGGCCACGTCGACTTCGAGGGCTGCATCCGCGAGGCCCTGGCCATGGGGGTGCGCCTCTTCGTGGCCGAGCTGTGGGCCCCTGCCGACGGCGACTGGCGCGGGCCCATCGAGCGGGCCAGCGCCTTCCTCCGCCAGAAGTTTCCCGCCAGCTGAGGAGGTAACCATGCCCGCCTATTTCCTGGGAGTGGACAACGGAGGGACAGCCACCAAGGCGGTGGTCTTCGACGAACAGGGGAACGACCTGGCCGGCGCCTCGCGCAAGGTGCCCATGATCCTGCCGCAGCCCGGGTTCACCGAGCGCGACATGGAACTGCTCTGGAAGGCCAACTGCGAGGCCATGGCCGAGGCCATCGCCGCCTCGGGTGTCCCCGCATCGGCCATCCGCGGCGTGGCCCTCACCGGCCACGGCAAGGGGCTGTACCTGTGGGGAAAGGACCACAAGCCCGCCTACAACGGCATCGTCTCCACCGACTCCCGCGCCTGGGAGTATCCGGAGCGTTGGTACAAGGACGGGACCGCGGCGCGGGTATTCGAGCGGACCTTCCAGAGCATCCTCGCCTGCCAGCCGGTCTCGCTGCTCCGCTGGCTGGAGGACCACCGGCCCGGGGTGGTGGAGCGCACCCGCTGGATCTTCGAGGTCAAGGACTACGTCCGCTTCCGGCTGACCGGTGAGGCCTTCGCCGAGGTGACCGACTACTCCGGGTCGAACCTGATGGACCTGAGGACCGTCCGCTTCGAGAAGGACCTGCTGGCCGAGTTCGGCCTGGCCCACGTGCACGACAAGCTGCCGCCGGTGCGCTACTCGACCGAGCCCTGCGGCACGGTCAGCCCCGAGGCGGCCGCGGCCACCGGGCTCCTCCCGGGGACCCCGGTGGCGGGGGGCATGTTCGACATCGACGCCTGCGCGGTGGCGGTGGACGTCACCGACGAGCAGAACCTCTGCGTCATCGCCGGCACCTGGAGCATCAACGAGTTCATCTCCCGCAAGCCGGTGGTGAACCACTCGGTGATGATGAACTCGCTCTTCTGCCTCCCCGGCTACTACCTGGTGGAGGAGTGCAGCCCCACCTCGGCCGGCAACAACGAGTGGTTCACTCACCTCTTCCTCCAGGCGGAGAAGGACGCCGCCGCGGCCCGGGGCATCTCGGTCTTCGAGCTCACCAGCGAACTGGCGGCCCAGGTTCCGCCCGACGGCCAGCACATCGTCTTCCTCCCCTTCCTCTACGGTTCCAACTACGACCCCCAGGCGCGCGCCACCCTGGTGGGCCTCGACGCCTCGCACACCCGGCCCCAGGTGATTCGCGCCGTGCTGGAGGGGATCGCCTTCTGCCACCGGGTCCACGTGGAGAAGCTCCTCGCCAACCGGGAGCGGACCCGGGCGGTGCGCCTGGCGGGCGGGGCCGCCAACTCGAAGGTCTGGTCACAGATGTTCGCCGACGTGCTGGAGCTGCCGGTGGAGACCGTGGCCGCCCGGGAGCTCGGGACCCTGGGCGCGGCCATGGCCGCCGCCGTGGCCGGCGGCGTGTACAAGGACCTGGCCGATGCGGCCCGGCACATGGTGAAGATCGGCGCCCGGTACGAGCCGGACCCGGCCGCGTCCGCGGTCTACCGGCGCAAGTACGCCGCCTACCGCAAGGTGGAGGCGGCGCTGGCCGGCGTCTGGAAGGAGCTGTAGCGCGCCGCACCCGGCCGCGTCGCGGTCCTCGGCCTGCGCGCAGAGGAGGCGGGCGCAAAGGCCGAGGAGCTCGTCCGGCAGCCGGTGAAGGACGCCACCGCGGCGAGGTCGGCGCCCGTCGCCTGGACAGGAAGCTCGCCGAGATCGCCCCGGAGAGGCCGCCGTCGCCGGGAGCACGCCACCGGCACCGATCAGGTCGACCGGGCCGCGACCGAGACGAGCAAGGTCGCCCAGCGGAACGCGGCCGGCGCCGAGGCCTCCTCCGCCGTCGGCGTCTCCCGCGCGCCCGGGGAGCTCGCCGCCACGGTGGGCGCCTCCCACCGCGAACGGGGCCAGCGGCGAGGCCACCTGCCCCGCCGCCCCGCCCTGGCCCCGCGCCCGGGCGAGAGGCGCGACGGCCAGGCGCACCGAGGACCCGGGCCGACAAGGCCATCCCCGCCGGCGACGAGGCCACCGTCGGGCCCGGCCCGGGGCGGCGACGCTGTGCGAGCGTGTGGGACCAGGGAGCACGGAAACAAGACGTTCACCGGGCCGCAGGGGACGGAAACAACCCGTTCACCTTTCGTGACGATCTATCGCGGGGTCGGGCAGGCCAGGGACCGGACAGGGCCTGTTCCGGCCCGGCGCGCTGGCCCTATAGTTCCCGCCTTTCCCGGGGCGGCCTGGTGTCGCCCGAGGCCTCCGAGGAGATCGCGGATGACCCATCGCCGCACCGTGGCCGCCGCCGCGCTCGCCCTGGGCGCACTCCTGGCCGCCTGCAGCGGCTCCGGCCCCAGGCTCCCCAACCTGACGCCCGCGGTCCACTCCTACTTCCCCATCGCCAGCGGCGACCACGCCAACCTGGACTGCGCCACCTGCCACACCGACCCGGCCACCTTCTCCAAGTTCGACTGCGTCGGCTGCCACACCCACGACCAGACCCCCACCGACCTCGTCCACAACAGCGTCACCGGCTACGCCTTCGCCACCGCCTCCTGCTACCAGTGCCACCCGGCGCCGACCCGGCAGCCGTTCAGCCACACCGGCATCACCGGCAACTGCGCCGGGTGCCACGCCGTGGGCGCGTCGTTCGCGGCGCTGCCGGTGGCCGGCTTCACCCACCAGGCCATCACCTCCGACTGCAGCGGCTGCCACAAGACCAGCTCCTGGGCCACGGCCGCCAAGCCCTCCGGGCCGGTCCACGACCCGCTCAAGGACGTGGCCGTCACCGGCCAGGTCCCGTCCTTCACCGCCACCACCATCGTCAGGCTGACCGCGGTGGCGCAGGACCTGCCCATGACCATGAACCACGACTCGACGGCGATCGACGCCACCGTCCTCGGGACGTGCGGCGACTGCCACGCCGACGCCAGCTCCGGCACCTTCTACCCCGGTAGCCTCCACTCCTCGCTCGCCAACCTGGGCCTGGCCCAGCCGGCCACCTGCGTCGACTGCCACTCCGACGCGGCGCCGGTGGGCTTCGTCGGGCCGGTGGCCTCGCACCCAGCCCGGTCCCCGCCCTCGGGCGAGATGCGCCACGACGCGGTGGCCTGGTCGGGCGGCGCCCCCACCACCACCGCGCTGGTCACCGCCGAGTGCGGCGTCTGCCACGCACCCCCCTCGGCCACCCTGGCCGCCACCTGGTCCAGCGGGGCCGCCGGCACCGGCGCGCCCGCCTACCACGCCTCGCTCGGCTCGGCCCAGCCCACCTCCTGCCTCGACTGCCACGCCAACACCCGGCCGACGGGCCTGCTCACCTCCGCCAACGCCTCGATGCCGCCCGGCCAGTCCTTCGACCACACCGCCCCCGCGGCGCTGGGCGACTGCGCCTCCTGTCACGCGACCGCCGCGGCGACCTCCGGCTACAGCTCCTGGGCGGGCGGGCGCTTCCATCACTCCGGCGACACCACCCCGACCAGCTGCCTCCCCTGCCACGGCGGCGAGCGACCCATCAGCACCTCCGGCTGGGCCACCAGCTACACGGCCTCGCCCTTCGACTACGTCACCAACGCCGCCGGCATCACCCACGGCGACGGGCTGGATTGCGCGGCCTGCCACACCGGGCCCGGCACCGGGACCTGGGGCAGCTCGCAGAACTGGGTGAACGGGCACTTCGCCCATGGGGCGGGCACCGCGGCCGCATCGACCTGCATCGCCTGCCACATGACCCAGCGCCCCGACCTGCAGCCAGGGGCCACCGAGGCCTCGGCCGCGGCGCTGCTCGGGTTCGACCACACCCTGAACGGCACAGGCGACTGCTTCGGCTGCCACCAGGCCACGGTGGCCGCCGGCAGCTACGTCAACTACCTGAACCCCTCGACCCACGCGCTGCCCGGTGGCGACTGGAAGGGCGCCCAGGGCTACCCGGGATCCACGCTGGCCGCAAGCGACCAGTACATCAGCGTCACCGAGATCGCCCTGCAGCGGACCGGATCGCTGGTCACCGGCATGAGCAGCACCACCGCCACCATCTACAACGCCATGCTGCACACCTCGACGGCCATCCCCTCGGTGATCTTCCCCGGGCCCACCAACGCGCCCAACAACGCCACCTGCTGGCATTGCCACACCCACGACTCCAGCGGGACCGTGACCTCCTTCGCCCTGGGGCGGTTCCACACCGCCCTCACCAGCTACTCGGCCACGGTGGGCGGGGCGGTGACGCCGCTGCCCCAGCCCACCGCGCAGTGCGCCGACTGCCACGCCCAGATGGTGCCGACCGGCATCGTCGAGCACCTCGCCTCGGACCTGCAGCCCATGGACCACTCCGCCCTCTTCACCTCCACGGCCAGCATCGGCGGGGTGAGCGCCTCGGGTGTGCCGGGCCTCGACTGCTCCACCTGCCACAAGAGCCCGGGCAGCACCTGGGCCGACGGCCTCTTCCACGCCAGCATCGGCAGCGCGGTGCCAGCCGACTGCACCGCCTGCCACTACCCGCTCATGGCCGACGCGGCCCGAGCCGATCTGTCGTCGGGGACGCTCTACCGGATGTCCCACCGCTCGACCACCGTCACCGTCCAGCGCTGCGACGCCTGCCACACCAGCGCCCTGGGCAAGAGCACCACCACGCCGGCCGCCTCCACCCTCTGGCAGACCGGGGCCTTCCACCCCAGCCTGAGCGCCCAGCCCACCTCCTGCCTCGACTGCCACTCCAGCACCGCCCCCACCGCCCCCACCCAGAGCACGGTCAGCTACCTCCTGGCCGCGGGCGGCACCGCCACCAACGGCGGCCAGTGGATGAGCCACGCCGACAGCGCGGTGGCCGCCCTGGACTGCGCCGCCTGCCACCAGGCCGACGCGCAGCCCTCGGGGGCCGCCTGGAGCAGGTCGACCGCCTTCCACGCCCGGGTGGCGAGCCCGGGCACCTGCGCCAACTGCCACGGCCTCACCAACGGGAACGGATCGACCATCGGGACCGGCAACAACCTGCCCACGGGGCTGACCAGCTCCTCGACGCTGACCACCGCCAGCAGCGACGCCAGCACCGGCGTGCCGGCCGGCACCTACGACCAGATCACCCATGCCGACGTCAACGCCACCGGCCACGACTGCGCCTTCTGTCACACGCAGGTGGGCCCCTCCACCGCGGCCGGCATCTCCGGGAAGGAGTGGGCCCAGGCCTCGTTCCACACCAACTTCAGCGCCTCCACCCCGCTGGTCCTGAACCTGACCACCGGGCGGTGCAGCGATTGCCACATGAACGTGAAGCCGGGGAGCAGCTTCACGGCACAGGACCACTCCACCTTCACGAGCGCCTCGGGCACCGACGACTGCAGCAAGTGCCACAGCTGGCCCGGGACCGGCACCCCGGCCGCGCCCAACTGGCTGGGCGCCACCGGCGTGCCCCCGTACATCGTCGTGGGCGGCTTCACCATCCCCGCGCCGCCCGCCGCCACCCCCACCACCCAGGCGGGCATCACCAACCTGCCCCATCCCAGCACGGCCACCCTGGCCTGCGCGACCTGCCACACCGGCGGCGTGGGCGGCCTGCAGGCCATCGGCTACGACCACGCCTCGACCCTCATCAACAGCGCTTGCAACGCCTGCCACGAGGCCGGCACCGACCTCATCGGCACGGCCTGGAACGGGGCCACCACCCAGTCCGCCGGCGCCGGCGACTCCCGCCCCTTCACGCTGACGAGCATCCTTGCCCGGCGCGGCACCGGCGGCGACAGCTGCACCATCACCCGCGCCAACCACTTCTACCCGGTCGACTGCGCCGAGTGCCACGCCTCGCCGGCCGGCACCGGGGCCACCACCAGCGGCACCAGCTACACCAACGCCTGGACCTTCCCTCACACCACCTCGAAGATGAGCAACCCTTCCACCTGCAACCTGTGCCACTCGGGACAGGGCTGCGGCACCTGAGCGGCCGCCGCTTCCCTTCGCAGGTGGACCTTCCTAGGGCCGCCGCGCCTCGAGCCGACGGAGCTCCTCCGGCTGCATGGTGACCTGGCCTGGGCGCCGGTCCGGAGACACCGCCTCGCCGTGGAAGTCGCTGCCTGCGGTCGGCACCAGGTCCAGCGCCTCGGCCAGGCGCAGGTACTTCTCCCGGGTCGAGGGGTTGTGGTCTGCGTGGTGCGTCTCCACCCCCACCACGCCGGCCGCGGCGAGGCGCGCCAGGTCGCCCTTCTCCAGCCCCGAGACGCCCGGGTGAGCCACGGTCAAGGTCCCGCCGGCGCCCCGGACCAGGCGGACCGCCTCGTCCACCTCCAGCCGAAAGCGCGGGACGTAGGCCGGCCGACCCTCGCCCAGGTACCGGTCGAAGGCCTCCTTTACGCTCCCCACCGCGCCGGTCTCCAGCACCGCCCGGGCCACGTGGGGGCGGCCGATGGTCTTGCCGTCGCCGAACTTCTCGATGTCGGCCACCTGCAGCCGGATCCCCAGCCCCGAGAGCCTCTCCACGATGGCGTGCATGCGCTGGCGGCGGTGCAGGGCCAGGTCGTCCTCGAAGCGCCGCAGCCCGTCGTGCTCCGGGTCCACGAAGTGGCCGAGCAGGTGGATCTCCCGCCGGTCGAGGAAGGCGGAGAGCTCGATGCCCGGCACCAGCCGGAGGCCCAGACGCCCGGCCGCCCGGGCGGCGGCGGGAAGGCCCGCCACCGTGTCGTGGTCGGTGAGGGCCCACACCGACACGCCGGCATGGGCCATGCGCTCGGCCACCTCGGCCGCGGCATACTGCCCGTCGGAGGCGCGGCTGTGGGAGTGGAGGTCGATGCGTCCGTTGCCGACTGGGCCGTCCCGGTCCATGAAAGGGCACCTCGAGCGTGTTAAGGTAATCGAGTCGGGCGCGCGAGCCCATGGCAGCCTGCCTCCCCGCGGTGGGGGGCACACCCGCGCCGAGGTGGACTTCGCCATGCAGCACGTGCTTCGCATCTCCCGGAAGATCGACTACGGCCTGCGGGCCATGATCTACCTGGCCTCGGTTTCCCAGGAGGCGGTGGTCCCGTTCCGGGAGATCGCCCGCCAGATGGACGTCCCCGAGGACTTCCTGGCCAAGATCCTGAAGACCCTGGTGGATGCGGGCCTGGTCCGCTCCACCCGGGGCCCGCACGGCGGCTACGCCATGGCACGTACCCCGGCGGAGGTGAGCTTCCTCGAGGTGATCGAGGCGGTGGAGGGGCCGGTGGCGCTCAACGTCTGCCTCGACGGCGAGGAGGCCTGCGGGCACTCCACCTGCTGCACCATGACCGCGATCTGGCGGCTGGGGCAGGAGAGGATGCTGGACGTCTACCGGCAGGCGAGGCTGGCCGACCTGGCCTTCAAGCCGGCCGACGACGGAAGCGTCGGCCTGGTGCAGCTCACCGCCCAGGCGGACCGGCCGGCCGCGGACAAGCCCGGCCAGGCCTAGCCGCCATGCCCTTCGACCCCTCCGCGGCCGCGCAGCCCGGGTCGGGCATCTTCGGCCTCCCCCACTCCGAGGCCGAGGCTGCCCTGGTCCTGGTACCGGTGCCCTTCGAGGCCACCAACTCCTACGGCGGCGGCACCTCCCGGGGCCCGGAGGCCATCCTCACCGCCAGCCGCCAGGTGGACCTGTTCGACGTCGAGACCGGTCGTCCCTACCAGGCCGGGATCCACCTCCTGCCCTCGCCGCCGGAGATCGAGCGGCTCGGCCGGCAGGCCCGGGCCCGGGCGGCGCCGGTCATCGCCGCCGGCGGCGCGGGCGGCGCGCCGGCCCTGGCCCGCGCCGCCGCCGAGGTGGACGAGGCCTGCCAGCGGGTCAACGCCTGGGTGGACGACCGGGTGAGCGCGCTGCTCGCCGCCGGGAAGGTGGCCGGCGTCCTGGGCGGCGACCACTCGGTGGCCCTGGGGAGCCTGGCCGCCCATGCCCGGCGCCGGCCCGGGCTGGGGGTCCTGCACGTCGACGCCCACGCCGACCTGCGGGTGGCTTACGAGGGATTCACCTACAGTCATGCGTCGGTGCTCTACAACGCCGCTCGGCGGCTCCCCGAGATCTCCCGCATCGTCCAGGTGGGGCTGCGCGACCTCTCCGAGGAGGAGATCGACCTCGCCGCCGGCTCGAGCGGCCGCATCGTGCAGCACCACGACGCCGAGTTGGCCCGCGGCCGGGCGGAGGGCGAGAGCTGGGCCGCGCAGGTGCGGCGGATCCTCGAGCCCCTCCCCGGCGAGGTCTACCTCACCTTCGACATCGACGGCCTCGATCCCTCGCTCTGCCCCCACACCGGCACGCCGGTGCCCGGAGGCCTCTCCTTCCAGGAGGCGGCCTACCTGGTCGCCGCCGTGGTGCGCAGCGGCCGCCGCCTGGTCGGCTTCGACCTGGTCGAGGTGGCTCCCGACCCCGCCGGCGGCGAGTGGGACGGCAACGTCGCGGCGCGGCTGCTCTACAAGCTGTGCGGGTGGGCGCTGGCGGGGAGGTAGGGGCGCGGAGCCGGTCACGAGCTCACTCCCCCTTCCCCACCTCCTCGCCCAGCCTCTCCACCAGCTCCCGCACGCGCGGGTCCTCGAGCAGGCGCGCGGCCTCGGCCGGGTCGAGCTCGCCGCCCTTGTCGGCCAGCTCGCGGAGGCGGGGGTCGGAGAGCAGGGCCCGGGCGGCGACGCCCTCGCCGGTGCGGGCGCCGTCGCGCTCGGCCTGGCGCGCGGCCTTGAGCACCCGCTCGACCATCCTGGCGCGGGCGGGGTCGATGCGGGCGAGGAGGTTGTGGCCCCGGGCCAGCCCGGCCAGCTCGCTCGAGGAGAGCTCGCCGCCGAACCGGCCCGGGAGGGCCTGGCCGGCCAGCGCGGCGGCGGAGAGGAGTACCCAGATGGCCAGCGCTCCCTTGACGCCGCCGAGCAGGGCTCCCACGCCGCGGTCGGTGGGACCCCGCACCGCCGCGGCCAGCCGGGTGGCGCGCAGCAAGAGACCCCCGAGGAGCGAGACCAGGGCGAAGGCCCCCAGGAAGAGGAGCGCCGAGGCGGCGGGACGGGCCAGGAGGCGCGGCAGCCAGCGATCCAGGCCGACGGCCACCGGGCCGACCAGGTGCCGGGCGGCCAGCCAGCCCACCACCGCCGCGGCCAGCTGCACGAGCTGGCGCAGCGCGCCCCCGGCCGCGCCGTGGAGGGTGGCGACGGCGAGCACGAGCAGCGCGGCGAGGTCGACGAGCACGGCTACTTGATCCGGTAGTCGCCCTTGGGACGGACCTTCTCGTACTCGGCCTGCACCTGGGCGAGGAGCTCCTTGAACTTGGGGTTGCCGGCCTCGTACATGAGCGCGCTCTTCAGCGCCCGCTCGGCGGCATCCCAGCGCTGGCCCTCGATCTCCTTGAGCGCGGCGGCGTAGAACTTCCGGCCGTTGGGCGTCTGGCCGAACTGCTCCTCGATCTTCCTCTTCTGCGCCTCCTTCACCTGGGCCTCGTCGGCCTCGGTGAAGCGGAGCTTCTTCTCCCGCTCGGGGCCGGTGACGTCGGCCAGGTACTTGGTCCGCTTCCGGTCGTCGCGCAGGACGGTGTACGCCTCGTTCACCCGGCGGTAGATGCGGCCGATCATCTCCCGCAGATCGGCCGACTCCACGGTGGCGTAGCGGTCGGGGTGGTAGGCTCGCGACTCGCGATAGTAGGCGGCCTTGATCTCCCCCGGGCTGGCCGTCTGGGGCACCTTCAGCACCCCGAAGTAGTCGAGCTGGTCGAGGACCTCGGCCAGGGTCTCGAGCTCTATCAGGAACTGCGCGTCCATGCGTTCTCGTCGGGACCTCGCCCCGCCAGCGGGGTCGCCCCTGGCCCTCCGCCCCAGGATAGCAGGGGCGCGCCACCGCGTCGCCCTCAGGCGGTGTGTTGGGCGCGCGCCAGCTCCACCGCGGCGTTGTCGTCGATGGCCTTCTGGAGGTCGGTCTCGGACAGGCCGGAGGAGAGGTTGATGGTGGTCGAGGTCTTCTGCCCGGTCTCCAGGTCGGTGGCCGACACGTTGACGATGCCGTTGGAGTCGATCTCGAAGGTGACCTGGATCTGCACCTCGCCCCGGTAGCCGATGCGGAACCCGGTGAACTCGAACTCGCCCAGGAGCTCGCAGGCGTCGGCCTGCTTGCTCTCGCCCTGGTAGACCCGGATGCGGACCCGGTCCTGGCCGTCGCGGCTGGTGGTGAAGGTCTTCGACTTCTCGATGGGGATGGGCGTGTTCTTGTCGATGATGGGCTCGGTGAAGCCACCCACGGTGGCCACCCGCAGGGTGAGCGGGGTGACGTCGAGCAGGTAGCTGGCCTGGCCGTACTCGGCGGCGCGGGTGGAGAGGAGCGCCCGCCCCTGGATGGCGGCGCCCAGCGCCACCACCTCGTCGGGGTCGATCCCGGTCATGGGATCGCGCTGGAAGTAGTGGCGGACGCTGTTGCGGATGATGGGCAGCCGGGTGGGGCCCCCCACCAGGATGACCGCGTCCACGTCGCCGGCGGTGAGCCGCGCCGACTGCAGGGCCTCGTCGCAGACCTTGAAGGTCCGCTGCACCAGGTCCATCACCATCCGGTTGAAGTGGTCCCCGGACAGCTTCTGCTCCAGGTTGAGCACCTGGCCCTCGGGCGACTGGCAGATCCCCTGCACGTCGATGGCCGCGGCCCCCTCCCGCCCCACCTGGATCTTGGCCTGCTCGCTGGCCTCCTTGAGCATCTGCAGGCAGTACTTGTTCTGCCGAAGGTCCAGGCCGTGGCGGGCCAGGAAGTCGTCGGCCAGCCAGGCCATGATCCGGTCGTCGAAGTCGTCGCCGCCCAGGTAGGTGTCGCCGGCGGTGGAGAGCACCTCGAAGACGTCCTTTCCGATCTCCAGGATGGAGACGTCGAAGGTGCCGCCGCCCAGGTCGTAGACGCAGATCTTCTGGTTGATGTCCTTGCCGAAGCCGTAGGCCAGGGCGGCCGCGGTGGGCTCGTTGATGATGCGCAGCACCTCCAGCCCGGCGATGCGCCCGGCGTCCTTGGTGGCCTGGCGCTGGTTGTCGTTGAAGTAGGCGGGGCAGGTGATGACCGCCTTCTTCACCTCCCGGCCCAGGGAGGTCTCGGCGATGGCCTTCATCTCCTTGAGGACCAGGGCGGAGATCTCCGGCACGGCGAAGACCTTCTCCTTCACCCCGAGTCGCACGGAGTTGTTGGGCCCCTCCAGGATCCGGTAGGGCATCACCGACTGCGCCTTCTTCACCTCGTCGGAGAAGAAGAAGCGGCCGATGAGCCGCTTCGCCGAGTAGATGGTGTTCTCGGCGTTGGTGATGATGTTCTTCTTGGCGTCGTTCCCGACCAGCACCGTGCCGTCGTCGAGAAAGGAGACCACCGAGGCGTGGGTCCTTTCCCCCCACTCGTTGGGGAGGACCGCCGGCGCGGCGCCGTCCTCCTGCACGACCGCCACACAGCTGTAGCTCGTCCCGAGATCGATGCCGACCGCGATGTCGTCGTTCATGGGCGGAGGACCAGCGGTTACGCTGGGTTAGGAAATCCTAGCGGCCGCCTCGCCGGCGTGTCAAACAGCTGGCCGCCGCGCGGGCGTGCGGGGCCCCACCACGACCTCGGGATGGCCTCGGCCGCGCCGGCCGTTATGAGTGGAGAGGCGAGGCGTGGCGCTTGGTCCGCGCACCTCGCAGGGAAGGTCGACATGGGCGTGCTGGCGGCGATCCTGCAGAGCGATGCCAACCTCCTGCGCTGCCAGGTGGCGCGGCTCGGGGCGCACGTCTCGCTGCAAGAGGGGACCGCCCCGCCCGACGCCTACGGCTTCGGCCACTACCACGCCGGCAACGTCCTCCTCTCCCGGCGGCCCTCCGGGGCGCCCTTGCCCCTCACCCTGCCGGACCTGGTGGGACGGGTGGACTCCGAGGCCCTGGTGGTCCACGCCCGCCGGGCCACCATCGGCAAGGCCAAGGACGAGAACACCCATCCCTTCCGGTTCCGCCGCTGGCTCTTCGCGCACGACGGGACGGTCGAGGCCTTCGACCGGGTGCGCCCCCGGCTCCTGGCCGAACTGCCCGACTTCCTGCGGCGCAACATCGCCGGGGACACCGACTCCGAGCACGCCTTCATGTGGCTCCTCAAGGAGCTCAAGGACGCGGGCGCCCTCGACGACCTGGACGCCGACGCTCCCGCCGTCGGGCGCGCGCTCGCCCGCACGGTACGCCGGCTCGAGGCTTACAGCCGCGAGGCCGGCGAGCAGCGCCCCGCCAGGCTGTGCTTCGTGGCCACCAACGGCCGGGTGATGGCCGCCACCCGGCGCGGGGGCCCGCTCTTCTACGCGCTCCTCGAGGGTATCATCCCCTGCCCGGTCGACGGGATCACCGACCAGACGCCGGAGAGCGACCCGCGCCTCAGGCCCCACCGGCGCGTCAAGGCGGTCTGCTTCGCCTCTCGCCTGCTCTCGCCCAACGGGTTCATCGAGGTCCCCGAGGGGAGCGTGGTCTCGGTCAGCCGCTCCCTGCAGGTGACGGTGAGCGCGCTGAACGGCTGAGCCGGGCCGACGGCCTAGAGCAGGCTCCAGGGGCGGGGGACGAAGAGCTCCTCCCAGGTCCCGATGGCGAAGCGGTCGGTCATCCCCGACAGCCAATCGGTCACGGCCCGCTCCAGCGTCTCGCCCGGGCGCGCCACCACGCCGTGGCGCTCCTGGAGCCGCTCCGGGTTCTCCAGGCACCAGTCCCGCAGGTCGCGCAGGATCCGCTGCGCCTTGAGGAACTCGTCGTGGACCACCGGGTTCTCGTAGACGCGGGCGTAGAGGAAGTCGCGCAGCTCCAGGAGGGCGCCGTGCACGTCGGGCGACATCTCCACGTGGCCGCCCTGGTCCAGCCGGGTGGTGTCGATGACGTCGTGGACCAGGGTGGCGAAGCGCTCCGAGCGGCCGCTGCCCAGGGTGGCCCGGATCCCGGCCGGCAGATCGCCCTCGGAGAGCAGGCCGGCCCGCAGCGCGTCGTCCAGGTCGTGGTTCACGTAGGCCACGATGTCGGCGATGCGGACCACCTCCGCCTCCAGGGTCAGCGCCTTCTGGCCGGCGCCGCGCAGGAGCACGTTCCCCCTCCCCTTGGAGTGGCGGAGGATCCCGTCGCGGACCTCCCGGGTCAGGTTGAGCCCGCGCCCTTCCTTCTCCAGCACCTCCACCACCCGCGCCGACTGGACCACGTGGTGGAAGCCGCCCCTCACCACCTCGTCGAGGAGCTGCTCGCCGGCGTGGCCGAAGGGCGTGTGGCCCAGGTCGTGCCCCATCACCATGGCCTCGACCAGCATCTCGTTGAGCCGGAGCGCCCGGGCCATGGACCGCCCCACCTGCGCCACCTCCAGCGTGTGGGTGAGCCGGGTCCGGTAGTGGTCGCCGCGGGGCGCCAGGAAGACCTGGGTCTTCCCGGCCAGGCGCCGGAACGACTTGCAGTGGAGGATCCGGTCGCGGTCGCGCTGGTAGGAGGGGCGCTCGACGTCGGGCTCCTCGGGCCGGTCCCGCCCCCGGCTCCTCGACGACAGGGCCGCGCGCGGGTGGAGCGTCCGTTCCTCCAGGTCCTCCAGCATCTCGCGGATCTTGCCGGGCACCGGCGAATTGTAGCCCCGGCCCGGGCCGCCTGCGGCCCTATCCGTAGAAGCTGGCCTCCAGCACCTGGATGAGGAGGTTCGACAGGGCGTGCGCCACCACCGGTGCGGCCACGCCGCCGTGCCGCTCGCGCAGCCACCCGAACCAGAGCGCAGGGAGGAAGGTGCCCAGGCGCCAGGGGACGAGCACCACCAGGTGACCGGCGGCGAACAGCGCCTGGGTGGCGAGGAAGCCGGCGCCGAGCCGGGCGCCCAGGACCCGCACCCCGCGGGAGGGCGCGGTCCGGGCCCAGGCGGTCTGGAGCCAGCCTCGGTAGAAGAGCTCCTCGGGGAGCGCCACCACCAGGAGCTGGAGCACCGCCCGCAGCCACAGGTCCGCGGGGAGGCGCAGCGCCGGGTGGCCGGGCGACGCGTAGGGGGTCAGGGTCCGGGCCAGGCCGGGGGCGAGATGGGGCAGCGCCCAGGCGTAGGCTGCGAAGCAGAGCGCGAAGGCGGGGAGGACCACCGCGCTGGAGAGGAGGCCGGCCAGGGCACCGCGGCCCCAGGGCGCCCAGGTCGAGGGGCGCCCCAGATCCACCGGCGGCGCGCCATGGTCGCGCCAGGACTCCCCGCGCGCCCGGAGGCGGCCATCGGGCAGCACGATGAAGAGGAGCGCCGCCACCCCGGCCAGGTTGGCGGCGAGCACGCCGGTGGGCTCGACCCGCGAGAGGAGCCGCGCCGCCGCCAGTCCGCCGATGGCCAGGGCCCAAGTGAGCACGAGCCTCCGCGGCGGGTCCGGCGGCGGAAGGGGGCTCCCGGTATCGGGCGGCGCCGACAAGCCCGCTCCCCATGGCATGGCCGGGTGGGCCCGTCAACGCCCACGGCCCCTCGCCTCCTCCCATGTACGCCGACGTGCGACCTTCCCCGGCAGGCCCGTCACTCGGAGCACGGATGGTCAACGTGGTACTCTTCGTGGTCAGGAGCGCCATCATGATCCACTCCCGTCCGAGAGTCCGGCGCCGGGTCCTGGCCGGTCTCATCCCCCTGATCCTGGCCGGCGCCGCCCTGCCGCTCATGGCCCCGACCTGCGGCACCCTGGCCCCGGGGATCAAGACCTTCTCGCGCGGCTCGATCGTCATCCCCATGGACGTCTGCTACCAGTCCATGAGCGACGACCTGCACAGCGACTCGAGCGGGACCGGCTACACCCCCTTCGCCTGCCCCCAGGCCAAGGCCACCGGGGACGCCATCCGCGCCTACGGCCTGGTGTACCAGCTGGTCCGCAACAACGTCGCGGTCTACTGGATCATCAATCCTTCCAAGACCGCCACCACCGACGTGGACATGTCCATCCAGTACGGCAACGGGCCGCCGGCGCTTCTCTACAACTGGGGCAACGGCACCATCTCCACCACCGCACCCACCTCGGCCAGCAAGATCGACTATCGCGGGGGCCCCTTCGTCGTCGACGGGTCCGACTTCGCCAAGGCCAATGCCATCCTCCAGGCCTACAGCGCCACCTTCTCCGGGGTGAAGGTGCACGTCTCCAACGTCGCCTTCCAGGGCTACGTGGCCAAGACCATGGCCGGAGGCTGGAGCGCGGGCGGCACGGTCCCGCCCAAGCTGGCCCTCCTCGACATCGGCAGCGACGGCGCCGGCAACAAGAACGCCGAGCCGGTCATCCAGGGCTACCTCACCCGCGCCGGCCTGGACACCGCCGGCGCATCCGGCACCGCCACCGGCACCCACGGCCAGATCTACGACAAGCTGACCATGGAGGACTTCCTCCCCGCCGTGGCCGGCGACTGGACCACCTCCAACCTCTACAAGAACGGCTACCAGGTGCTGTGGGTGCCCCACTGGGCCGCGCCCAGCTCCTGCAGCGACTGCACCGGCTTCACCAAGGCCACCTGCCCCTGCACCAGCAAGTACGCCGCCTCCACCATCGCCGCGGCGCTCGCCACCATCGGCTCGTTCTCGGCCGCCGGGCACGACGTCTTCGCCGAGTGCGCCGGCCTGGGGAGCTTCGAGGGCGTCTTCGCCAACACCGGCACCACCACCAGCTTCAGCGGCACCTACAACTCGGGCGGGACGGCCACCCACTTCGAGACCTCCTCTCCCACCGGCTTCTGGATCAACCTCTGGCCCCAGATCTCCCGCCAGGACGCGGCCACCGACTCGGCCAACCTCCTCACCGGCTTCCCCTCGCCGCTCATGCAAATCGGCGACTTCCCCTTCGTCGCCACCAGCGGCGCCGTCGAGGACTACAAGCCCTCGGCCTTCAAGCCGGGCGTGGTGGAGTTCATCTCCGACGGGACCCACTCGGACTACGCCATCTTCTCCATGCTGCCCCCCTCGAGCGGGCGAGGCACCATCGTCTACCTGGCCGGCCACAGCTACTCCGGCACCGACGGCTCCTTCGAGGTCTCGGGGAGCCGGCTGGTCCTGAACACCCTCTTCAACCTGGGGGCCGCCTGCGTGGAGAGCGGGGTGGCCTGCAACACCGGGCAGCTGGGCGAGTGCGCCAAGGGCGTCATGAGCTGCGACTCCAGCGGCTCGCCCTACTGCAAGCCGGTGAACACCCCCCAGCCCGAGGTCTGCGACGGCAAGGACAACGACTGCAACGGCCTGGTGGACGATGGCCTGACCGCGAACTGCTACGACGGTCCCGCCGGGACCCAGGACGTCGGCCTCTGTCACGGCGGGGTCAGCACCTGCGTCCAGAACTCGGACGGCAGCTACGGCATGTCCGCCTGCACCGGCGAGGTCTTGCCGGCGACCGAGATCTGCAACGGGCTCGACGACGCCTGCACCGGCCACCCCGACCAGGTGCTGGTGAACGGGTCCTGGGTGCCGCTCTCCGGCTCCTGCTACACCGGGCCGTCCAGCAGCATCGACCCGGCCACAGGCCAGCCCCGCGGGATCTGCAAGCCGGGCATCGCCGCCTGCAGCGCCGGGGCCTGGGGCGCCTGCGCGGTGTGCCCCGCCGACGCCTGGAAGAACCCCTCCGCCTACCCGAACTGCGAGATCCTGCCCCAGGCCCAGACCTGCGAGACCGACAGCAGCGGCTCCTTCGTGGACATGACCTGCACCGGGGTCATCCCCTCCTGCGGCTGCACCGACGGCCAGACCCAGCCCTGCTACACCGGTCCCGCCGGCACCCAGGGCGTGGGCATCTGCCAGGCCGGGACCCGCACCTGCACGGGCGGCGCCTGGGGGGAGTGCAGCGGCGAGCAGACCCCGCTCCCCCCGGACTGCTCCAGCGCCACCGCCGACGACAACTGCAACGGCGTGCCCGACCACGAGGAGCCGGCCTGCAACGCCTGCCCCGCCTCGGGCGACCCGTCGCTCGTCTGCTTCGGCCCCGCCTCCTGCGGCACCTACCCCGACGGCACCGCCTGCAAGGTCGCCTGGGTGGTGGAGGACGCCCCCTGCACTGATTCCAGCACCTGCACGGGTGGTTCCACCTGCCTCCAGGGCTACTGCCGGGTCTCCTGCACCAGCACGGCCACGTGCCCGACCGGCAAGACCTGCGTCGACGACCTCTGCCGGGCCAGCTGCAACCGCGGCGACGCCAACTGCGAGCCCGCCGGCCAGTGCCGGAACGGCACGCGCAGCTGCGCCGCCGGCGTGCTGGGCGACTGCTCCGGGACGGTGCTCCCCACGCCGGAGATCTGCGACGGCAAGGACAACAACTGCGACGGGCAGATCGACGAGAACCCCGACACCCTGTGCGGCTCCGGCTTCACCTGCGTCTCCGGGGTCTGCGTCCCGGGCAGCTGCGGCGTGGAGCAGCCCTGCCCCGGGGGGTTCTATTGCAACGGCGGAACCTGCCAGCGCGGCCTGTGCGGCGGCGTGCTCTGCCAGCCCGGCGAGACCTGCCTGTACGGCACCTGCGTCGACCCCTGCGCCGGGGTGAGCTGCGGCGTGGGCGCCACCTGCGCCAGCGGGGTCTGCACCGGCGGCGGCTGCTTCCTCTCCGGCTGCCCCACGGGCCAGATCTGTCAGCAGGGTTACTGCGTGGCCGACCCCTGTGCCGGCACCTCCTGCCCGGTGGGGACCTTCTGCCGGGCCGGGGACTGCGTGCAATCCTGCGTCTGGTCGAGCTGCGCCAGCGGCCAGAAGTGCAGCATCGACGGCTTCTGCGAGGCGGACCCCTGCGCCTCGGTGAGCTGCGACCCGGGCCAGATCTGCTTGGCCGGGAGATGCCAGACCGACCCCTGCGCCACCGTGGGGTGCGGCAGCGGCCAGACCTGCGTCGACGGCGTGTGCCAGGACGACCCCTGCAACGCGGTCGAGTGCCCGGTGGGCGCCTGCTCCGGCGGCCAGTGCTACCCGGTCACCCAGCGCGACACCTCCTCGGCCGGCACGAATTCCTCGAGCGGCTGTGGCTGCGGCACGGGCGCGGCCAGCCCGCTCACCGCGCTGCTCTTCCTCCTGCTGGTGCCGCTGGCGCGCCGGCGCCTGCGGCCGGCGCCTGGCGCGGCGCCGGCGGGAGGCGCCCGCCGCAGCTTTCGGGGCCGCCGGGGGGGCGGGGCGGCGCTGACGGTCCTCCTGGCCGCGGCCGCGCTCCTCTCCCAGGGCTGCGGGAAGGGCTCGAGCTCGGTCGACCTCTCCCGATGCAAGGCCACCTGCGGCGAGCAGCAGTGCATCGACCTGAACTACGACCCGGCCCACTGCGGCCGGTGCGACACCAGCTGCGCCTCCGGCCAGATCTGCCGGGACGGGGCCTGCGGCCCCTCGTCCGCGGTGGCCCCCTACATCGTGTCGGTCAGCCCCTCCCAGGCCACCCATGGCGCGCTGGCACCGGTCCCCATCACCCTCACCGGGCAACGCTTCGCCTCCGGGGCGGAGGTGCGGGCCATCTCCACCGGCGGGACCGCCACCTACTCCACCACCTTCGTGGATTCCGGCCACCTCACCGCCTCGCTCGACCTCTCCGACGTGCCCGTCACACAGCTCGAGCTCCGGGTGGTGAACCCGGACCTGGTCATCTCCAACGAGGCCCCCTTCGACGTGGTGGCGCTGGCGGCCACCCTCACCGGCGTCACGCCCAGCTCGGTGAACACCGGCACCGTGACCCCGCTCGACGTCACCGGCAGCGGCTTCACCGACTCCAGCCTGTGTCACATCCTCAACTCCAGCATCTCCGAGACGGCCCTGCCCTCGACCAGCGATGGCAAGGGCGGGCTCACCTGCACCCTCGACGCCACCGGCCTCGCGCCCGGCAGCTACGACCTGTGGGTGGTGAACGACGGCACCGTCGCCTCGAACCACCTCACCGTCCAGGTGAACAGCCAGAAGCCGGTCCTGGCCGCGCTCAGCCCCTCCTCGGGCGAGCCCAGCGCCGTCCTGGACATCACCGTGGTCGGCTCGGGCTTCGACGTCACCTCGACCGTGTACTTCCAGTGGGGCTCCGCGTCGGCGGTGGCGGTGCCCACCACCTACGTGGACGCGACCCACCTCCTGGTCTCGCAGTTCACGCTCCCATCCAGCGCCCAGGCGGCCAAGGTGTACGTGCAGAACGGCTCCACCGCCTCCAACGAGCTCGACTTCGCCTGCGTGGCCGGCCTGCCCAGCATCACCAACCTGAGCGTCTCCCCCTCCCCGCTCTACCAGGGGGGCTCGGTCCAGCTGACCTTCGGCGGATCCGGCTTGTGGACCGGCACCCACTCCGGGCCGACCGCTCCGGCCATCACCCTGCTGACCCCGGCGGGCGCCCCGCTCTCCGCCCCCTCGGTCTCGGTGACCGCCACCAGCGCGGTCGGCACGGTGAGCCTGGCCGGCCAGCCCGCCGGGCTCTACTCCGCGTACCTGACCCTCTCCGACGGCTCCAACGTCTTCACCTCACCGAGCTTCCCCGTCCGCGTCCTCTCCAACGTGGCGGTGCTCTACTCGGCAACGCCCGGGGGCGGCAAGCAGGGAACCAGCCTCCCCGTCACCCTCACCGCCTCCAACCTGCGCGGGACCGCCGCCAACACCCTGGTCCTCTTCACCGGCCCGGGCAGCACCGCCCTCTCCATCCCCCCCAGCTCGCTCTCCGGCACCACCGTGGTGGCCACCTTGCCGCTCACCGGGCTCGACACCGGGGTCTACGCCCTGGCCATCCAGAACCCGTCGGCCGGCTCCTCCAACCAGGTGTCCTTCACCGTCATGCCAGGGCAGCCCACCGTCACCTCGGTGACCCCCGGCTGCGCGGTGCAGAGCGACACCCCGGTGACCGTCACCGTCACCGGCACCAACTTCGCCCTGGCCGACGCGCAGGGGAACCAGGTGTCGCAGCTCATGTACTCGGCCGACGGGAGCACCTGGTCCACCGTGCCGGCCACCGTGACGGTGACCGACGCCTCCCACCTCACCGCCGTCCTCGACACCCGCAGCGCGGTGGCCGGCACCACCTACTCCATCGCCGTCTGGAACCCGCCCGGACCGATGAAGTCCAACTCCGACAGGACCTTCACGGTGTCGGGCAGCACCTGCCCCTGAGGGTGGAGCCCCTCCCGGCTCAGCGCCTCGCCCGCGCGGCCAGCGCCTCGCCCACCAGCCCCACCACCTGGGCCGGGTCGAGGGGCTTCTTCAGCACCTGGTCGGCGCCGATGCGGCGATAGACGTCGGTCTCCCGATCGCTGATCCGCGAGGACATGAGCACCAGGAAGGTCTTCT